>OCZT010000139.1_pt1 | contig 67066 bp, 66 predicted proteins | sample 1539031 | NCBI WGS metagenome assembly OCZT01 (sample SAMEA3539308, study PRJEB22396) | soil metagenome | biome: tundra; feature: field; material: soil | place: USA | collected 2010-05 | depth 0.15 m
GCACGTCACGGAGACCCGTCAAGGTGCGGCACTGGTCGACGTAACTGACCGAGCGACGCTCCCACTTCCAGGCACCGACGCGCTCTTCGAGGGCGGCGTTATAGAGCTCGCGCTGGTAGTCGAGCTGGTGGAGCAGGGCCTGGGTCTGGCGAAACGTCGGGTGCAGACGGTACCGGAACGTGCGACAGCGTCTCGTTGTCTCGGGGGCCATGCTCGAAATGTACGGTCGACCTGTGACACGCCGTGATGCCGGCAGAGGGAAACTAGGCCACTACCGCTAGTTGCGGGGTGATCGGATTGTGAGCTGCAGCGTTCCGGCCTCTCCGTTACTACTTCGGGGTTCTGACTTCATCAGTCCGAATTTGTCAGTTCACTTCATTTTCACCGAAACGCAGTAGACGAATGTCTATCCTTTTTTCCTAGAAAACTGAAAGCTCGAAATTGCTTCTAGACTGTGCAGCCCTGGGTGGCAGTTAGCAGACCCGTCAGGTATACGCTGAGGCTATGGAAGAGGAAATGAAACGCTCTGATCCGAATCCGGTAAGCACATTCCTTTCTTCACCCGCGCACCACTACGACGAAGACGTTGAGGCCGTCGTCGATCAAGTCGAGCAAGTTCCGGCTCCTCACCTGAAGAAGAGTCTCCGGCGGCGCTTTATTCAATTCATGTTTGAGAAGAAGCCCAGCAAGTACTCGTCCATTTCTCCACGCAATCCAGATGGAACTCGTTCGAAGATCTTCTTCTTCAATGGCAATGGTCGGGGTCGATAGCGTTTTAGCTTTCGACAAAAATCTGTAGACAAATGTCTATCGTTTTTTCATAGAAAATTGGACTGATGAGTCACCTACTTGATGACGCGCACCAGCGATCCATCGCTCGTCTTTAACTCCGTGACCGAATTGGTGTTCAGAACCCAAAGTTTGGAACCACTCGCTACTACTGCAGTGGGCCCGTAGAGTCCATCGGCCTTGAGGTTGATGACGCGCACCAGTGACCCGTTGCTCGCGTTGAGTTCCGTAATCGAGTTCGTATTCGTGCCGTTCTCGTAGCCATTTCCGTTCGTCACCCACACGTGCGATGTATTGGCCGTGATGCCGAGAAGTCCATTGAACCGGTCGGCTTTGGCCTTTATTACGCGCACCAGTGACCCGTTGCTCGCGTTGAGTTCCGTAATCGAGTTCTCGCCCTGGCGGATGTTCGCAATCCACACTAGAGATCCCCCCACGGCGACGCCATCGGGGGCGATCAGTCCGTCGGCTTTGGCGTTGATGACGCGCACGAGTGAACCACTGCGCGCGTTCAGTTCGGTTATCGAATGAAAGCAGGTGACCCATACGTGCGAACCGCTGGCGGCGATACCCAGGGGCCCGTTGAGCCCGTCAGTCGTTCCCTTGAAAACGCGAAACAGTGAGCCGTTTGACGCGTTGAGTTCGACGAGCGCGTTCATTGCCCCACCCGAGTTGGCATTCACAACCCACACGTGCGATCCACCAATAGCGATGGGCCCAGGCTGAAGGAACTTGTCGGCTTTGGCGCTGATGACGCGCACGAGCGAACCGTTGCTTACGTTGAGTTCCGTGACCGAGCTGTACTTGGCCAGCGGGTAGCCCGTGGTGCCCATACCAAGTTCTTCGTTGCTATTGGTCACCCACACGTGCGAGCCACCGACAGCGATGCCCGTGGGTCGATGAAACCTGTCGGCTTTGGCGTTGATCACTCGCACGAGCGAACCGTCGCTCACGTTGAACTCCGTTACCGAATTCCCAAGCAGATTCGCAACCCAAACGTCTGAGCCACTCACGGCGATGGCGTCGGGAGCGCTGAAGTACGGGATGCTGGCCGTTGTTGCCGAAGCGTTCGGTGCGATGAACGACAGAGTCGCGACGAACAGTCCGGCGGCGCTTACCATCCTCAGGAGACCAGTGCTGTATCGGGCGGATTTCATGGAATACCTTGTCGCAGACTGCGGCGCCGAACGGGTGCCTCGTCTCTAAGAGCGTACCGGTGTTCCTGGTAATGAATAACGGCAGAGCGTCACCACTTCGTCGCAAACGGGATCCAGTAAGCGTGACGAATTCACAAGAAGATGTAATCAGGGCTACTGCCGAAATGCTGAACACAAACGTGTACAGGTTCGTCATCGAATTCGGAACCAGGAATGTGCAAGGGTGCCGTGGCAGGATTGACAAATGGCAGGCCAAGAGTCAATCAATCGATACGTAAGACCAGGTTGGTTCACCAAACACGTCTTCAATCGGCTCGTGCAGGTATTGACCAGCATGGGAATAAGCGTGTGGGGTTCACGCACTCTTTGGCTGCGTGGGCGATCCAGCGGCGAGTGGCGTTCTAATCCCGTGAATCTGCTTTCTTTCAATGGCGATGACTACTTAGTTGCACCGCGCGGCGAGACTCAATGGGTACGTAATTTGCGCGCCGCAGGGAATGGGGAACTACGAGTTGGACGCAAAGTCCAATCCTTCGCCGCGACAGAGCTAGATAATGCAGAGAAGACCGACGTGCTCCGGGCATACCTCAAACGCTGGAAATTAGAGGTTGGTATTTTCTTTGACGGTGTTAGCGCGACGTCCCCAATTACTGAGTTAGATCGAATCGCCCCCAATCACCCGGTCTTTCGTCTCGCGTTCACTAAAGCGCGGTAGACGAATGTCTATTTTTTTCGTAGAAGCGCTTCCTAAAAATCTTTCTCTTATGAGGACGCGTTCTGAGAGACGATCGCGATCCAGGAACTACCAGCTTCGCGCAAAGACTTCGAAACCACTGGTGTCCAGTTCTGGGCATCGACGTAAGCCAGCATTTTCTGCAACGCGAGCGACGGCATAATTCGTCGCTCTCGTACGCGCCACCACGGGCCACTTTGGCTGGAGAGCAGACGCCACGGTAACCGCTTCCCTCGCTGCCTCGACGGCGAAGACCTTGCCCCAAGCACTGGGAGACGAGCGGTAGTAGAGATTCCAGCATTCTCGATCCAAGAAGAGTTGGGGCTCTACGCCCGCCATCCCGATTACGTCGCCGCCAAACTCGACTACCCCGTAGCCGATATCGTGCTCTTCCCAACCGTGAACGAACTCGCCAAAAGATTGCGAGTTTTGGTCTGACTAGGTGCTCCACCGGGGCGATGAAGATTCGTCCTCGGGTCAGAGTCGATAGTGACAATTGATTTGACGTCATCCATTATCAGTCGACGAAGGCGCAGCCGAGCAGTGATGCGGACTTCGGTCTCGGTCACCATAGAACCGGCGGTAACGCATCGACGCCAACGTCATGGTCGCACTCAGTGAGCCGTGAGAGTCTGATCTCAACGAAATGGCCTGCGCCGCCAAGACTCATGGAAACCGCCCATCGATTAAAGCTGGAGGTACTACCTTCCAGGCGACCGTTGCGGGTCGTGACGGTTCGAGAAATGATCAAGATGCTTGAGGATGACGGCTGGTTTCTGAGTCGGCAGCGAGGAAGTCATCGGCAGTTTCATCATCGCTCGAAGCCAGGATGCGTGACGGTACCGGGTCACCTGTCCGACGATGTTCCAAGGAGCACCCTCGCTAACGTCATGAGACAAGCCGGATTGAGGAGGCGAAACCAATGACTGAGTACACGATCGTGATTGAGGACGCTGGCACAAACTTTGCCGCGTACGTAATTGGACTTGATGGAGTCATCACGACAGGGAAGACTGTCGACGAGGTAGTCGAGAATATGCGTGAGGCGATTCCGTTTCATCTCGAAGGCATGCGCCTCAACAGTGATGAACTGCTCGAGCCGATGCCCATAGTAAAGACAATCCACGTTGCTTCGCAGTTGTAAAGCTTTTATCAAAGCGCGATAGACCAATGTCTATCGTTTTTTCCTAGAAACTGCATACCTACGATTGCGAGCTTGTGGATACACCGGGAATGGACCTCATCCAATGCGACGATCGTAGTGAGCTTGTCGAGTGCAAGACTGCCGAGAGTGACGAAGGTGACCACGATCAATGCCCTCCCCTAGAACCGAGAGACTTAATTTTGCCTCTTCATTGGACTCGGCATCGTGGATAAAGTCGCGCCTTCTTCCTTATGAGCGGGGTGAGCCTCCCCGATTCGGCCACGATGTTCCATCCGACTACGAAAAGTACATCCGTATTTGGCATCCGCCCGACGGCAGCATCAATCAGAGAGTCCTTGGCTCACTCGAAGACCGGGCACTAGGGCCCCTGGTTTCAATGTTGGAGACTGCCTCAAATTTGGAATCCGAGGAGTGCTCGTTTGCATTCTGGGAGAGATGGGGGCACCTCGGTGAGAACCTTCAACGGCTGACCGGACTGCGAGGCTGGTCGCCGAGTGTCGAACAAGCTGCGTCTTTCTCTCTTAACGAGTACCGAAACTATGTTCTTCTGACGGGGCCTCTAAGCGCACTTCTTATTGACGACACCTGGAAGTTGAAGTTGTCCCCTCAGTTTTGGTGGCCCGAAGGCAAGGCCTGGTTCGTCGCCAGTGAAGTTGATTTTGGTTTTACCCTTATAGGCGCAGATGGTCCACTGGCGTCAGCGATGCTTGCCCGCGATGATCTCGAGACAGATGAAATTGAGTGGAGTGATGTCATAGATGATTTTGGCGATGGGGTTAGTTGATTGCCGCTTCCGCCAAAAGCCAGCATACGAATCTCTACCCTTTTTTCAGGGCCAAGAAGGGACCTTTGACTCTAGGAAAATTCTCGGAACTGTGATTGGATGAATTACGTGCTTGGACTGTCGAGATGCAGTCCATACGAGTTTGCTTGTTGCTCGGGTCGATACCGGTGAGCAACCGATGCGGAAAGGAAGCAGCAATGGATCGAATGACTGGCAAAGTTGCAATCGTCACCGGAGCCGCGCAGGGAATTGGACTTGCGACCTCGCGCCTTCTTGCAAAAGAGGGGGCGGTGGTCGCAGTGACCGATATCCAGGCTGACGCGGGCCACAAAGCCGTGGAGGAGATCAACCAGACTGGTGGGATGGCACAGTTCTGGCAACTCGACACCACTGATGAGCAGGCCGTTAAAAAGGTCTTCGGCGAGGTGGTGAACGCCTATGGCCATCTTGATGTTCTCGTCAACAATGCGGGTATCTCGGGAGTAAACAAACCGACGCACGAGGTCACGTTGGAAGAGTGGAACCAAGTCATCTCAATTAATCTCAATGGAGGTTTTCTCTGCACGAAACACGCAATCCCATACATGAAGAGCGCGGGCGGTGGCAGCATTATTAATCTTTCTTCTGTATATGGACTCGTCGGTGCTGCCGATTCGCCCCCATATCATGCCGCGAAGGGTGGCGTACGTCTCATGAGCAAGACCGACGCGATGATCTATGCACCAGATGGAATTCGCGTGAATTCGGTACACCCGGGATTTATCTGGACGCCGATGGTGGAGGACTTTCTTCGCAGCCAGGGAGATCTGGCGGAGGGTCGACGCCAGATCGATGAACTTCACCCGATCGGGCACATGGGCGAGCCCGACGACATTGCGTATGGCATTCTCTATCTCGGATCAGATGAGTCAAAGTTCGTTACCGGTAGCGAACTCGTGATCGATGGAGGGTATACCGCGCACTAAGGGTCCGCCTAAATTTAGTACGCGCGTAATATTCCTCTTAGCAACCTCTGTCAAACCAGTAGACGCGTGTCTATCGTTTCTTCATAGAAAGCCGGAATACATAGTGGGGCGGCGGTGACCCTTTATGAGTTGTAAGTATTTTTGATTTTATGTAGACAGGAAACGTAACTCTCTATCAAAAGGAGCGTCATGGATTTCGCTTTGGTTGGTGGACGGGAGTTCACTCTTCAGCAAGACTGGGACCACGAGTTTCTCGCTTCTGTTCTAGGTGGGACACACGTCAAAGCGTCAGCCACAACTTTTCCAGGCGCAAGCATCACTGTTGTCACAGTCGTCGGAGCCACGGATATTCAAGTTCCGCGAGGCAGCAGGATACGACTGCGAGGTTTTACTCTTCTTGGTTCACGCAAGATTGATATCCACTCGAGTGACGGGCCTGAAATCACTGTTCGCGCGTTCAGTTTGTTTGGCCCCGTCACGGTGAATGAGTCACCGAACTGACTTTGGTTGGCGGGCGCGAAGGGACCGAGCTCAGACTTTTTGCAGTCTTAGCGCTCAACAACTTCAGCGCTCTGCGTCCCTGGTCGACCTACGGCCAGGTCGGCTTGAGCGTCGTGTCTCGCACGAGCAGGTTGAAGTACGAGTGCAACATGACACCTCTCGCCTGGTCTTCGCCCACTTCGCAGAGTCCGTACTGCACGGGCGCCAAGGTTCCCCCCCGGTAGATGTCGGACTCGCTCTTGCAGTCGGCGGAGCGAGAGACGAGCCACGCGTCCTCGGCCGTGACGAGCGAACGTTTCTGACTCTTCGTCGAGAGCAGATTGAACAAGAGCCGGACCTCTTTGTTGATGCGCCGATCCGCGCTGATAAGTCGAGCTTCGGCGCAGCCCTCCAGGCCCATGGTGGAACTCTGATTGCACGCTAAGTGGGTGAACGACTCAGTGATGACCGGTGGTCGTAGCGCCGCCACGGACTTGGTCGAAGAGGGCGACGCGGCGTTGCACGAGGACAGCGCGACGGCGACGATCGCCAGGCCGCACGTCGCGAGAAATCGTCACGTCTTAGTACCAGTGCCACTGGGAGAGTGGCCAGATTTTCAAGAACACCTTGCCGATGATGTCCGACCGCGGTACGGTGCCCCAGATGCGCGAGTCGCAGGAGTTGGTGTGATAGTCGCCCATCATGTAGTACTGACCCGCGGGCACCGTGATGTTCTTGATGGCGCTGCCCAGTGGCTCGTAGTGTGACCAGTTCTCCTTTAGGGCCTTGCCGTTGACGTAGATGGTGTTGCCCTTGGAGGAGAGGGTGTCACCCGGCAGGCCAATGACGCGCTTCACGAGATCGATCACCGGGTCGTGGCAGTCCTTTTGAACGACGAGCGGTGCTTTAAAGACCAACATGTCGCCGATGTTGATACTGCCGAATTCGACACTGAGCTTGTCGACGAGGATGCGGTTGCCGATGTACAACGTTGGATTCATCGAAGATGACGGGATCAAAAACGTCTGGAAAACGTACGTACGAACGGCAAACGAGACCAAGAGCGCGACGATCAACACGAGGAGCCATTCGACGAAACTCTTCTTGCGGGACCTCACTCTTTTGTCAGCGGGCACGTCTTGGGTCGGCTCTTCGAGGTCCACGGACATACGTCAACAGTATTGGGTGCACCGAGGTCCAACCGTCAGAACCGCAGAGCGCCGACTTTTCTGGGTAAATGACTGCGGCGTTAGTGCTGTTCGGTGGGCTCTGCGCGCCGGTGATCAAAGAATGCGCACGCCTCCACGGCGATTTCGCCGTCGAGCATCCTTTCGAGACCGGCCGCCTCTTGGACGACCAGCTCGTCACTCGCGACCTCCACGCGTGCGCTTTTGGGGACTCAAAAAAGTGGAGACCAGACCAGCGAGAGCGGACATCGCGGCGACGTACCACCACAGGTGCTGAAAGTTGCGCAGCGCGGCCGCCGCCGTGGTCGGGGCGCCCAGGATCACGACGAGTATGGCCACACCGAGTGCGCCCCCCACCTAGCGGGTTCGGTGAGCGGCTGCGAACGAAACGAGAGGGCTAACTCCTCCGCCGGTAGGTTCTGTTATGGAATGCACTTTATATGCTTGCGTTGCGTTATGCAACTTACTAGTATCGGAGTATGGAACGAAAAAGCTTTGCCGCGATGGACTGTTCGGTGGCCCAGTGCCTAGAAGTGGTGGGCGAGTGGTGGAGCATGCTCATTATCCGCGACACCTTTATGGGCGTGACCCGATTCGAGGATTTTCAAAGGCGACTGGGCATCTCTCGAAACATCCTGCGCGAGCGCTTGAACTCGCTGGTGGATTCGGAGGTACTCGAGCGCGTTCCCTACTCCGAGCACCCACCACGCGACGACTACAAACTGACGCAAAAGGGCCGAGACCTCTGGCCGATTCTGACGGCGATGCGCCAGTGGGGCGACCAGTACGCCGCACCGTCGGGTCCGCCCATTGAGTTGGTCCACGGTTGGTGCGGGAAGTCCACGCACGTCGAGATGGTCTGTGACGGGTGCGGTGAGCGTCTTTCGTACCGCGACGTCAAAGCGGTGCCGGGACCGGGTCGCGAAGCGAATATCTTAGCGACCTCAAAGGTTTGATTTCTAGGCGACCACTGGGTCGCCAGTCCTTACGAGTCCTGCTTTGGCGTGGCGCCGGGCGCGAAACGGCCCATGTCGGCGCCCGTCGCCTTGCCAATGTTCGCCACGTGCAAGTGAATCTCCTCAAGGAGGTCGGTGGCTTTTTTTACCGCCGAAACGAGTTCGGTGTTCTCTTGAATCAACTTCTTGATGTCGTCGGTGTTGTTCGCCGTGTGCACGGCGACTTCCGACGAGATGGAGTCGGCTCGTTTGGCGGCGATCAGCAGCGCCGCGGCCTGGACGCCCGCCATCATGGACAGAAAGAGGTTCAGCAGGATGTAGGGGTACGGGTCGAAGGCCTTGTGGTGCAAGACGTGCTCGAAGAACACCGTGTTCACGAGGGCCCAAAGGATCATCACCACGAAGAAACTGAAGACGAAGCCCCACGAGCCCATCATGTTGCGCATCCGGTCGGCCGCGCGCTCGCCGCGTGATAGTTGGTCGCCCGAGCGAACGCCGGGGTGCTTATGCCAGTGGTTTTGCCACGGTTTGCTTGTCACCCGTCAAGCGTCGCACACCGCCGCGGCGGCGAAGCGGACTTAGAACGTGGGCTCAAAACTTGGCCGAAGCGGCATTTCGCTCCGACCCTCGAGCGGTCGGACGTTGAGGACCTGGTGGATCTCTAGGTGATGACGCTCAAAGCCCACGGCCGAACCGGCCATGTAGAGCCGCCACACGCGGGCGCGTTCGACGCCCACTTCTTCGACCGCTTCGTCGAATCGCTTGCTGAGATTGTCGACCCATCGTCTCAGGGTGATCGCGTAGTGCTCGCGCAGGCTTTCGAGGTGGCGCACTTCAAAGCCGTGCGCCTGGAACATCGACACCAGCGTGCCGACTTCGTGAAGTTCACCGTCGGGAAAGACGTAACGATCGATGAACTGACTGCCCGTTTTCGAGGGACCGCGAAGGCCGATCGCGAACTGCATCTGACGACTGAACTCCGAGGTCTTGGAAGGTCGCGGGTCGTCTTCGAACGAGACCGGACGACCAATGGCGTGATTAAGAAAGCGCCCACCGGGTTTTAGGAGGTCCCACATGGTCTGGGTGTAGTTCGAAAGAGAACGTCGGCCCACGTGTTCGGACATGCCGATCGAGCTAATGGCGTCAAAGGGTCCGTCGCGCACGTCACGAAAGTCCTGGAGGCGAAACTCCACGAGATCACTCACGCCCGCGAGGCGTGCCCGTTCGGTCGCGTACTTGCACTGGGGCTCGGAAAGGGTCACGCCAATGACCCGCGCGCCGTAGTGACGCGCGGCGTGAATGCTCATCGCACCCCAACCACTGCCCACGTCCAGAAGTCGCATTCCGGGCTCGAGGTCAAGCTTGCGCGCGACGAGATCGATCTTGCGGGCCTGGGCCTCTTCGAGGGTGTCCTCCGGTGATGAAAAGACCCCACAGGAGTAGGTCATTGACGGGCCGAGCACCATTTCGTAGAAGCGATTCGACACGTCGTAGTGGTGTGAGATGGCCCGACGGTCGCGAGCTCTCGAGTGCAGAACACCGCGCTGTTTGGCTTCGATGGCGGGCGGCGCGAGTGGCTTCAGTGCTGAGGCACCCACCACGGAAAGGAGCGAGCGCAGGTTGTTGACGTTCAGCAGTTGTCGTAGGGGCGGCAGGCTCAGTTCGAAGAGGGGATCGAGATCGCCGTCGACGTTGATGTCGCCGGCCACGTAGGCGCGCGCGAGACCGAGTTCACCGGGATGGGTCAGCACGCGCGTTATCGCGTCTCGGCTCAGGATCTTCAGGGTGACGTTGTTGGCTTTCGACACAACGGTCGGTTCCACGACACTGCCGTCGTACGCTTCAACGCGAAACGGGAGTTCGTTGTTAAAAACCGCGGCGACAAACGACGCGACGTTCATGGCTCTCCCTTCGACGCCCGAGGGCGCCTCTACTCCGGTTCGCTCCCGTTTTACCAGGAACTTTGAGTTTCTGCCCGCTCGGCGTTGGTGCCAATCGCCGAACGTGGAAACGGGCGCGTCGCTTCTCGTCGTGAAAAGCGACCGTCGTGGTGTGCCAGGTAGCAGGGATTTCGAGTCCGATACACTGCGAATACCAGCCAAAACGCGGCCAGTTACCTCAACTGAAACGTCGTTTTGGGGAGGCAGGAATCATGAATCTCGGTATTGTCCTCGCTGTCGTAGCCGCCATTATCGTCCTCTTGGTCATCTTGACAATTTCGAAGTCGGTTCGCATCGTCCAACAGGGTTTTGAAGGCGTCGTGACGCGTTTTGGTGAGTTCAAGGACATCAAGAATCCCGGTCTGACCTTCATCTTTCCCTTCATTGAAGTGATGAAGATCATCGACGTGCGCGAAACGCCACGCACCGGTGACCGTCAACAGGTCATCACGCGCGACAACGTCGCGGTCATCGTGAACGCCACCATCTTCAGCCAAGTAGTGGACGTGCGCCTCGCGCTCTTCACCAACTCGGACTACCTGGTCAGTGTCGACAACCTGGCGCGCACGTCGGTGCGTGCCGTCTTTGGTTCGATCAGCCTCGACGAAGCGTTCTCCCAGCGCGAGCGCATCGGCACGTTGCTCCAGACGCAGATGGAAGAAGCCACCGACAAGTGGGGCGTGCGGATCAACCGAGTGGAAGTCTTGGAGATCACGCCGCCGGATCAGATTCTCCAGGCCATGGCCCTACAGAAGCAGGCCGACCAGGAGAAGCGCGCACGAATCCTCGAATCAGAAGGTCAACAGCAGTCCGCGGTGAACGTCGCCGACGGTCAACGACAGGCCGCCATCAAAGAGGCCGAAGGTTCACAGCAGTCCCAGATTCTTCGAGCGGAAGGCGCCCGACAAGCTCAGATTCTCGAAGCCGAAGGTCGATCGCAAGCCATTTCGCTGATCTACGCCGCGATCAAAGCGCAGGCGCCCGATGCGACGTTGGTCGCCATTCTTCAACTCGACACGTTGTCGAAGTTCGCCGCGAGTGAAAACACGAAGCTCATCATCCCGGCCGAGAGCGCCGCGTTGCTCGGTGCCGCGCAGGCCATCAAGAGCGTCATGGAGGGCGTGCCCGGCGCGGTGCAGATATAGGGCGCGAGGCTAAAGCGTCAACAAACTCAGAAACTCTTGGGCCTTTTGGGTAGGCGCCGACCTAGACCCGTTCAACCCAGAGCGTGGTGCCGTACGTCTTGCGCACGATCACTTGGGTTCCGTCGGGAATCGCGTCGCTTGACTCGGTGACGGCCTTCCACGTTTCGCCCTTGATCTTGACTTTTCCCGGGTGTCCTTCGTCGCCCACGGTGTCTTCAACGAAGCCCGTGAGGTTGGTCATGGAACTATTCGAGGGTGCGGAGAGATCCAATATTCCGCGATGGTGAAAGCGATGCAGCGCGGCCGGTCGAAGCGCGCCTAAGAGGACGCCGGAGATGACGAGCCACAACACGGCTTGTACGTAGAAAGGCACACTCGCCAAGGACAGGAAGAACGGGATGATGGCACCGGCACCAAAGAAGATCGGAATGAAGGCGTTCGTGTGAATCTCCGCGAAGATGCACACCAGGATGATGACTAACCAGAAAAGAACGGCCATAGTCCGAAGTATAAGACCAACTCTGTTCGACATTTCAGCGCTCCACCGGCCGATCTCTCCGTCGCAACGCACTGAAAAATTCTGGAGACCGGTACGGACTTCATTGGGGATTTCCGCTCATTGGTTGGAGAATCGCGGTGGTGGAGCGCTGAGTGGGACGAGACAAAGAGCATTACTTTGGAAGTACACACAAAGGGAGAGTTGCGTGGCCGGCAGTCTTGACGAGCTCGAAGAAGGTCGGGGGCTTCTCGCGCCCGTCACGGTCTCGCTCGAGAGCAGCATTGGCGAGCTCGATTCGAGGAGGGTCGAACTTCGTCAGTGGCTCGCGGAGCACCCCGATCCTTCGGGTCAAGATCTCGCGCAGGCCAAGTTGGTAGCGCCCGCGTGGCCCGAACCGTGGGGGCTCAACGCGTCGGTTGAGTACCAGCTCCTCATCGACGACGAACTGCGCCGAGCCCACGTCCGTCGACCCATTAACCCCATTGGCATTGGCTGGGCCGGTCCGACGATTGTCGCCGCCGGAACCCCGGAGCAACAAGAGAAGTGGTTGCCAAAAATCCTCAGTGGCGAAGAGTTCTGGTGTCAGCTCTTCAGTGAACCCAACGCTGGCAGCGACTTGGCGTCACTGGCGACGACGGCCAGGAAAGACGGGGACGAGTGGGTCATTACGGGCCAGAAACTCTGGACTAGTTACGCGCACCTTTCAACGTGGGGGATTCTGCTCGCGCGTACGTCCAACGAGGGCGCGCCGCAAAACGGCATCACGTACTTCATCTGTCCGATGAAGGCGCCGGGCGTTACCGTTCGACCAGTCATTGACATGACGGGTGATCACGCCTTTAACGAGGTCTTCCTCGACGAGGTTCGTCTTCCGGCTACCTGTCTGCTGGGTGAAGTGAACGAGGGTTGGCGCCTCGCCAAAGTGACCCTCGGCAACGAGCGCGTCTCGCTCTCGGGTGAGGGCGTGCTCTGGGGGCGAGGGCCCACGGCCGAGGACCTCGTGGAACTCGTTCGCTCGCAAAAGAACCGCCTATCGAAGATCGATCGCGACGATCTCATGAAGTGCTGGTCCCACGGCGAGATTCTACGGTTCCTGCGCATGCGCCTCAACGCCGACGCCCTCGCCGGAAAGTCCACCGGCTCGGACGCGAGCCTTAGAAAAGCCCTCGCGGACGATCACGGTCAAGAGGTCATGACCTTGGCCCAACGTCTTGCGGGTACCGCGGGGATGATTGAAGGTCACGGCCCCGGCGGCGTGGACGGCGACGAAGGCCGATCTTGGTACTGGGGCTTTCTCTACGCCCAGGCCCTCACCATTGGTGGAGGGACCTCAGTGGTGCAGCGAAACATCATTGCCGAACGGGTGCTCGGCCTGCCGAAAGATCTCAGCGCGTAGCAGCTCTTTGACCTACCGAGTTTCCCTTTCGCCAAGTCCACGGCACAAGGGCTTGGGACCGGCGTGGACGTTGCCGTAGCGGTGGTTCGTTATCGCGACACTCTGTTCTAAGAGCCAGCGCGGCAGTTCTACGGACCCCGACTGGGCGAGCGCGCGCGTGTCAACACTGACGCCACTTTCCAAGAGCGCCAGCGTGGGTGCCACCTCGCCACTTAGCCATCGCACCTTCGAGAACGAAGCGGACCGATTGACGAGTTCTTGAACACTCTCGAGGGTGACGTCGAGTAGGCCCCTCACCAACGACTCCGCGCTGAACTCCACGTCGAGACCAGCGAGTTCGATGAGACCTCGTAGGTACCACAGTTGTTCCGAGGAGGCGTCGTCGATACGAATCGCGATTGATTTGCGCGGACGGCAGTAACGAACAACGTTGCGCTCCGCGCTGAGACCCGCGTCGTCGCGGGCCTGCGATCCGAACTCCTGCCACCACATCGTGGCCCCCGCCAAGGCCGCCTCGACGTCGGCCACTCGTGGCCAGTGGCGCAGGCAGTTGACGTAGTTCGCGCCACCGGCCTTCGCGGTGGCCCCCACGCTCGAGCGCTTCCAACCACCGAAGGGCTGACGGCGAACAATGGCGCCGGTTACTCCTCGATTGAGGTAGAGATTGCCGACCTCGACGCGGTCGATCCACTGTTCGCACTCGGCTTGATTGAGCGAGTGCAGACCACCGGTAAGTCCGTAGGGGACTTGGTTCTGCCACGACGTGGCCTCGTCGAGGTCTTTGGCGACCATGACGCCCAGCACCGGTCCGAACCACTCGTTGAGATGACTCCACGATCCGGGCTGTACACCGACCTTCACGCCCGGTCGCCAGAGCAGGCCGTCATCATCGAGACGTTCGGGCGCCACGAGCCAGGACTCACCTTCGTCGAGTTGCGTGAGCGCGCGAAGGAGCGCGGGCTCGGGCGCGTGAATGATTGGCCCGACGTTGGTGGCGAGCTCGTAGCCCGGCCCGACACGAAGGCTGGTCACCGCGTCAACGAGCTGAGACGTGAACGCCGGATCGTCGTAGAGGGATCGCTCGACGATGGCGAGGCTCGCGGCACTGCACTTCTGTCCAGCGTGACCGAAGGCCGACTGCACCAAGTCCTTCACCGCGAGATCGATGTCGGCACTGGACGTGATGACCATCGCGTTCTTGCCGCTCGTCTCAGCGAGCAGACGCAGCGTTGGCGTCCACGAGGTGAAGAGCTTGGCGGTCTCGAACGACCCCGTGAGGATGACCGCGCTGACGCCCACGTGGGTAACCAGGTGCCTTCCGCACTCGTGGTCACGAGTGGGCATCATTTGAAGGACCTCGCGCGGCACGCCGGCGTCCCAGAGTTGGCTCGCCAGTTCGAAGGCGACCGCCACCGTTTCGCGCGCGGGCTTCAAGATAACGGCGTTTCCCGCGGCGAGGGCCGCGAGCACGCCACCGGCCGGAATGGCGTAGGGGAAGTTCCACGGCGCCACGACGAGAACGACGCCGAGCGGGGTGGACGCGTCGTCGGCGATGGCGTGTGACGCGTAGAAGCGGGCGAAGTCGATGGCTTCACTGACCTCGGGGTCTGCTTCCGCCACGGTCTTGCCGCCGTCACGGGCCATGACGGCGATCGTGGAGACTCGTCGTTGCGCCATAACGTTCGCGACATTTCTCAAGACTTCGCTTCGCTCTTCGAGCGAAAGACGGTGCCACGTCGCGAAGCCGGAACTGGCGAACTCGAGCGCTTGGTCGATCTCGTGCATCGTCGCCACGCGGTAGCGATACCACGTGCGAGCGTGGTCGCTCGGATCGTGCCCTTCTTCAAACTCCGACGACTCGTTCGCGTCGAGGTGGGTGAGCGTGTCGATGGTGACGTCAGAACGGTCCCGCACTTGGGCGAGCGCGTCGGCGACCTCCTGGACGTAGGAGGAGTTCGTGGGATCCCCGTCGGGTTCGTTTTCGAAGTGGGGAGTCGTCACGGAAAGAGGGAGGCGACGGGGTTCGACACTGACGCGGTGGCGTTCATCGAGTGAGGTAATGAAGCGTTGCTTCTGCTCCTCGTAGAGGGTGGCGTTCTCGGCGATGAAGAGGGCGGCGCGCAGGTAGTTCTCGGGGGCCGTGTTCTCGTCGAGTCGGCGAACGAGGTAGGCGACCGCCGAAGCGAAGTCGTTACGACGAGCGATCGGCGCGTAGAGCAACACCGGCTGGCCGCTCTTGACGAGGGCGAGCGCCTCGGCGTTGGCCATGCCCTCAAGCATCTCGACGTCGAGTTGACTGGTCACGCCGCGGAACTTCGCCAGTTCCAACGCCCAGGCGACGTGAAAGAGATTGTGACTCGCTACGCCTACGCGCAGAGCGTCGGCGTACTCGGGGCGAAGCACGACGTCGAGGAGTCGACAGAAGCTGGCGTCGACGTCGGCCTTCGAGTCGTAGGGCGCGGCGGACCAACCGTGCAGTTCGGACTCGACGTGTTCCATCGAGAGGTTCGCGCCCTTCACCAGTCGGACCTTTAACTGACCCCCGCCCCTCCTTTGTCGATCTCTCGCAAAGTCGATGAGTTCTTCGAGCGCGGCGTGCGAATCAGGAAGGTAGGCCTGAAGCACGAGACCGACGCTGAGAGCGTGGAACGCCGGTTCGCTGAGGACTCGGGTGAAGGCGTCCAACGTGAGGCGGAGGTCTCGGTACTCTTCCATGTCGAGATTGACGAAGGTGTCGGCCGCCTGGGCCTCGCGGTAGAGGACGCGAAGTTTCGCGGCCACTCGCTCGAGTGACCCCTCGTGGTCAATGGTGACTAATTGGCTCACAATCGCGGAGAGCTTCACCGAGACGTAGTTGACGTCCGAGCGTCGCACCACGTCGAGCACGCGCTCCAGGCGATCGTTCGCCTCTCGCTCGCCGAGCACCGCCTCGCCCAAGACGTTCACGTTTATCGAGAGCCCGCCATCCGTGTGCGACCGCAACGTGGCGTGCAGCGACGCGGGATCGGCGTCCAAGATCAGGTTCTCGGTGAGGTTGCGCACCCTGGAGTCGACGATCCGTACCGCCAGCGACGGCCAGAGACGCGAGAACATCGCCACCGCGCGCAGTCCCATTACGTTGAACAGACCGAAGCCCTTCGACGACGCCTGCCGCACCGCCGTGCGCAGCGCCGTAGCGGCGCTTCTCGATGAGGTGAAGCGCATGACCTCATCGGTCAACGTGATCGTGACCTCGACGGCCGCGGGATCGTCAAAGAGCCGACGAAAACTGCGACGAGTGCTCCGTTCTTCTCGGCTACCGGGTTGGGCGGCCGCGTCGATCAACTTTCGTGCCCGTTCGAGGGCGTTGGTGAGCACTGACGCCGGAACGTTGCTGTCGGACGCAATCATCGAAGAGCCCTCACCCCCGCCCTACTCGGCGCTAAAGGGGTCAGTGTCGTTCGTGAGATCGTTGACGACACTGGCGGGTGATTGGGTGGCGTTCCAAACCTCTCTGAATACCACGTGAATTGTCGCCGCCGTCGGCACGGCGAGCAAGATTCCCACGAAGCCACCAAAGATCCCGCCGAGCCACGCACCGATCTCCGCGCCCACGAGCATGGCGATAAAGACGGTGAGCGGATTGATTTTGACCGTTCGACTCATGATGATGGGGTTGAGCACGTGATTCTGGACGAGGGTGTAGACCAAGAACACGATCGCCGTGATGATTCCCGCGGTCAGTGAGTGCACGGTCGCGAAGAGGATGGTCGGGATACCCGCCAAAGCCCCGCCGATCTGGGGGATGAAGTCAACGATCGCTACCCAGATCGCAAAGAGAATCGCGAACGGCACGGAGAGAGTGAGCAACGTGACGAAAATGACGACACCCGCGATGGCCGACATCAAAAAGCTACCCAGCATGTAACCCAGTGCGGCCTGGGATATATGGTGGCTCACCCTCGAGACCCAGTCCCGATTCTTCAACGACATCATTCCGAACGAGGCGCTACGAATCTTGGGACCTTCGATGAGCATTAAAACGACGAAGGCGAACATCGTCACGGTGACGAGAATCAGCGTCGCGGCGCCTTTGCCGAGAGCGAGCGCCGGCTTACTCAGACCCTTGGCGAGGGAGACCAACTTCGAGGAATTTCGATGAATCCAGTTCTCGATGTGGTAGCGGTGAAGGAGATGTCCTATCCAGCCCTTGTTGTTCTCGGCTTTGTGAACGTACGAAGGAAGGGCGTTCGCCAAGTGCGTGGTGGAGTTGACGAGCGGATAGCCAAAGGCTACGGCGAGACCAACGAAGACCAAAACCGACACGGCCACCACGACGAACACGGCCGCTCCGCGGCGAGGGAGTTTCCAACGTTGGAGCATGGTCACGAGTGGATTCAAGAGCAACGCTATGAATCCGCCGACCAGCATCAAGAGAATGACGACTTTGAGCCGAAAGAGGATCTCGCCGGCGACGAAGACCACGGCGACCACGAAGACCGTGGTGAGGATGGACTTGAGAGGGACGTCGTTCTTCTGGGCGCGAAGAAAGAGCCTTGAGCGACGGGTGTTGGGGTTGTCCGGTCCCGGGTTCAACGTTTCAGACATTCGTGCACACTCCCTTCGACCCCGTACTTCGATTCACGCTACTTCGCTCAAAAAGTCAAACACTCACGCGGCGTCTTCGCTCTGGCGAAGACGTCCGTACCGGCGTCGATAGAGGATGTAACAGACGCCCCCCGCGATCGTGGGCAGCCAGTAGGAGCCGAGTCGAAAGGCGAGCGTCGCGACCACAGCGTCGCCGGTCGGGATATTCGCGAGTACCAACAGACCACTGAGGCTCGCTTCGACGAGGCCCAGGCCGCCCGGCGTTATCGGCAAGAGGGTCAGTATGGCCGTCGCGGAGTAGGCCAAGAGCACGAGAGAGGGATTGGGGCGAGCGCCCGTGGCTCGTAGTACCGCCAAAAGACTGAAGTAGTCGAGTCCGATTCGCCCCGCGATCAACAACAGGGCCTTCCACCAGTTCCGGCCGAGATCGCTTCGCACCGTATTGCGTTCGACGACGAGACGCGCGCCCAAGTCCTTCGACTGCTTGCGGCGCGGTGGCAATTTGTTCATCAGCCACTGGATGGCCTTGCCGAGGACGAGCAACGTCTTGTCGGTCGTCAGGATGACGACGCCGAGCACCACGATGAGCACGAAGCCAATGCCCCCGAGTTCGCCAGCGTGCACCAGGCCGGCGCTCACTGCCGTGCCACCGAAGATGACGGGAAGCGCGAAGATCGGTAGAGAGAACAGCGCGGCCACGCCGATGATGGAGGACACGGCGAGACCACTGGCCGCCTGGACGGTGTCGATGCCGGTGCCCGCGAGCATCCGGTACTGGACGCTCGCTCCAACGGGGGCGCCGGCCGGCAGCGTGTTCGTGACGGAGTTGCCCGCGAGACCTGCCGTCACGACGGCGAACCAGCTCTTTGTTCGAAGGACGAGACGTAGTAGAGCCATGGCACAGAAAAAACTGGCGGCCTCGCAGAGCACGGCGGCGAGGAGCCACCACGGCTCCAGCGTAAAGAGCCGGGGCCACGAAGACATGACCTTGACGAGCGCGGGAAGGAGGACGTAGAGGCTGAGCCCCGCCACGACGACCGCGATGATGCGACCAACGGGAGATTTGTTCCTGCGTGGTGTGGCGTCGGTAGTGATTGGTTCAATATATGCCAGCCATCAATCGTTCTCGGCCGACACCCGCCCGTCTAAGACACCCTTCCTCGTTAAACCCCGTAGCAGTTAGGTTTACGTCGGGCTCTTCTATCGTGACCACGTTGCTCCTGACGTCGTCGAAAGTACATTGGGTGTATGGAGCGCGTCGCGGTGGTCGGATGCGGCGGCGCGGGAAAATCGACCTTCGCTCGAGAACTGAGCGGCGTCGCAAACCTGCCCGTCTTCCATCTCGATGAGTACTACTGGCGCCCGGGTTGGGTTGAATCTGCACGTGACGAGTGGCGAATCGTCCAGCGTGAACTCGCCGCGGCGCAACGGTGGATCCTCGAGGGGAACTACCGCAATACGTACGACATTCGATTCGATCGTGCCGACACCGTGATTGTTCTCGCGCCGCCGAGACGGGTTTGCATCTTTCGCGCGCTTCTTCGCGTCGTGAAGAACTGGCACAAGTCAACCCAAGCACCTGGCTGTCCCGAGCACCTTGACTTTGGGTTTTTGCACTGGCTTTGGCGGTTCCCCTACGACGGTCGACCGTATTTGGACGAAGCGTTAGCTCAATACGAGGGTCAATTCGACGTCGTTGAGTTAACGACGAAGCGAGCGGTTCGCCGCTACCTCGATTCGTTCAGTTAGCCGTACCGAAGAGTGTGGCCCCTCGTCACTGAAGGAGATTGATCATTTGAGCGTGTTAATAAACCAATTTCGTCCGCGCGCTCAATCTGTGGGAAAATGGGGAATCTCGAAGTCCACTTGTCGGCCATCAGTAGTGGACGGTCTTACGCGCCAGAGAGGCTTTGGGGGCGGTTGGCAGTTATTGACGTAGAAAGTGGCAAATGTGGTTTGCCGTCGTACTCGATTGATGATGCGTAGCCACGTCTATGGGCATGACGGTCATCAGAAGAAGTCGAAGCCACCATCACGGATGCGTGCCCTTCGGACCATCTCTAGTTGCGTAGTCGCGCTGACGATTGTCTTTGTGACCTTTCCAACTTCAGCGCTGGCGTCCGCACCGCTCGGCGGCGCTCATCAGACGGTGACCACGGGTACAACACTCGAAACGCTTGGGACAAACGTCGGATCATCTCCGACCAACAATCCGCCGTCAAACGAACCACCCAATCCCTCTGTTGAGAACTGCTCCGGGGAACAAGTCAATGCGGCACCCGATAACTCGATAACGTGTACGGCCGACGCTCTTGCCACGATCGACAATGCCCGCGCCAGTGAAGGTGTTTCGCCGCTCTCGTTCGATCTCGCTTCTTTTGAAGCGATGGCGCCCGCGGAGCAACTCTTCGTCATCGCAAACTTGGAGCGGGTTGACCGAGGTCTCCAACCGATTGCTTATTTGACGACGCAACTCGATCAATACGCGCAGACCGGAGCGCAAAACTCTACCGATCCCGGTTTTCCCTCTACCTTGACCGGAGGAGCAAAGCTCAAGATGGGAGCGAGTAATTTCGCTCAGGGTGCGGCAAACGCCTTGATCGCCAACGATCTTTGGATGTACGACGACGGCCCTGGTGGACCAAACGCTGACTGCACGAGCTCTAATTCTTCAGGCTGCTGGGGGCATCGTGACGGAATATTGCTGGCCGACCCCGAAAGGGGCTGTTTCCTAGTGATGGGCGCAGCCACGGTGGCCGCCGGCCCCGGGTTGGGGCTGTCGTGGACGGAAGAATTCATTGATGCCTGTGGCCGAGCGCCGACGGATCAAGTTCTGACGTGGACCGACGCCGAAAAAGCACTCGCCGGGGCGGGCCAGTTCGAAGTGTCGACGCAGACCCTCGTCGATCCCACCGACTTTCAGAGCAGTTATTCGGACTGGCTGGAAGTCGAGAACGGCGTGGGCCCATTCTCCTGGACGGTCACATCCGGAACACTTCCACCCGGATACGCGCTCTCGAACACCGGTCAACTAACTGGACCAGTGAACGGCCCAGCTGGGCCCTTCAATTTCACCGTAACGGTGACTGAAGGAACGTCGTCCCCGTCTCCCTCCCCGCCCCCGTCCCCGTCGGCTTCGGCTTCGATTTCATTGTCGTTGGTGTTCCCACAGCCCATAATCAAACCACCCGTCATCAAGGGTTCAGTTCCGAAGGCGCCTTCAATCCGAGCGTTCTCAACAGTTCAAGGGACCATCACGATCTCAGTGACGAGAACGATTAACAACGGTGGCAACGCCATTACGGCCTATCAATATTCGCTTAATGGAGGCTCCTGGCGCAAAGTATCGAGAAGGTCGAATGGAACGTTCATCATCAACCATCTCGTTAAGGGCAAGACCTACCGGGTGCGACTACGGGCAATCAACGGCGTCGGCACCGGAACGGCTTCGCACGAAGCCTCCGTGAAGGTTAAGTAGCCCGTCTCGCCCGCTTGACTTCTTAACCGGCCTCCACGAGGTCGTACTGTACGACGTTGTCGATGAGGTGAAAGCCGATTCTCTGATAGACACCGTTGCTCGTTGGATTGTCGGCGTCGGTGTAGAGCATGACGCGTGATCCCCGGCCGAGCAGGGTGGCGCTGAGACAGGCCGTCACCGCCGACCCGTAACCGCGCCCTCGATTCTCCGCGGGCGTGAAGACGGGACCGATTCGAGTGACGAGGCCGGACGGAGTCGCCACCGGCGACGAGTGTCCCGCCATCGAGACGACGACGTCTCTTACACACCAAAGGCTCATGGCGCCCTCTTTCAATCTGGCGATGAGGAAGGCGCGATCTCGCTCGTCAGTCTCACGAGCGACGCCGTCAACGAAGAAGTGAAAGTCCGATGACCACTGATCAACTAGGTCAAAGTCGTCCATTGTTGCCACGCGGCAACTCCCCTCAACTTCTGGAACGACGAGATCCCCTAACTCGTAGATGAGATTCGTGCGTCCACGAAGAGCGTTTCGAGAAGAGCCCGGTGAATGACTCACGCGATACGACTCAAGAAATGCCGTGACCAACTCCTTGGGACCGGATAGCCAAGGGAACTCGTCATCATCGCGGGCCACCGACTCCGCCAACAGTGACGCCGCCTCAACGGGCATCGGGCCGATTTGAAGTCCATAGGGGGCCGTTCGCAGTGAGGCGCCGATTACAACACCGTCGTTGTCTTTCACCAACCACCACCAGTAGGCGTCGTAACTCCGGGCATCGAGCGAGACCGATACCGCGATGGAACCCATCACGTTGGTGCGAATCGGATCGAGGCCCCGATACGACGCGGTCTCGGAGAGGAACACCTCGGGAGAAAAGCAGGGAACGACTTCCATAAATTGACGATAGAACGTCGCCGAAGATTTGTCACGAAGACGAGTTGGTTTCTTCATCGGAGACCGCATGCTATCCACCAGGTCGTTGCTGAATGAGAATGGTTGGATGAGTGGGGAAGTCTGGCTCGTGGTCGGCGTGCAGGCACCGGGAAAGTCGCTGGTCGCTGACCGGTTGGCGCGAGAGTTTGATCGAGCCGTGCATATTCGAGGCGGCCAGTTTTACCGATGGGCCGTCCAGGGATTGGTGCATCACGATGACGATCGCCAGCTAGAAGCTCGACGACTGCTCGAACTTCGCTATCGGCTCTCGGCGAAGGTCGCCGACGAGTACTGCTCCGAAGGGTTCGTCGCCGTGGTTTAAGACAACATCTACGGCGAGGACGTCGTCACGTGGTTGCACAACGTTGCCGCTCGACCACGACGCCTCGTCGTTCTTCGCCCCTCGATTGACGTCGTACGACAACGTGACGAGGCGCGTCGTTTCTCCGCCGGGAAGATTGCGTACCGAGAAGGCGGCGACAGTATCGAGAGTTTGGACGCGTTACTGGGAACGACTGCGAAAGTTGGGCTTTGGCTCGATACGTCGAATCAAACACCAGAAGAGACCGTTGCTGAAATCGTCCGCCGTCGGTCAGAGGCAGAGGCGGACGGCTTCATCTGAGCTGTGAGGTCAGAGATTTCATGAAGACTGTCGCACAGTTGGGAGCAACTCATGGTCAAAGAGTGGAATCAAATCTCGGTAGTTTGATGTGGTGCTCGATGAATCCTTAGACGCCGAAAAGGTGAGGGCGTTCCTCGAGGCTCACTTCAGCGAAACGGTAAGCGACGTGGCGTTACTGGGAGAGGGCGCGTGGTCGCGAGCGTTCGCCTTTCGAAGAGGTGGCAAGGACCTCGTCATTCGTTTCGGATCCTACCGAGAAGACTTCGAAAAAGACCGACTCGCGATGGTGTTCGCCGGACCGCAACTCCCGGTTCCCAACGTCCTAGAAATTGGCGACGCCTTCGGGGGAGTCTTTGCTGTTTCCGAGCGTCACGACGGCCTTTTCTTGGAACAACTCGACGTTGAGTCACTTCGACGACTGACGCCAAACCTCCTAGGGCTCTTCGACGCACTGCGCGTAGTCCCCGTCGATCAAGGCGCGTCCGCGGAGTGGCCGGCCAATTCCGAGGAGCACCTGTCGTGGCACGAGTGGTTGGCTACTTCTGTCGAAGACGACGGTAACCCTCGCGTTGGTGGATGGCGAGGTGAGCTGGCCAAAGATAGTGCGATAGAGGAACTGTACGTGCGTGGAGTGAAAGCGCTGCAATCTCGTCTCGTCGACTGTCCGAGCGAGTTGCACGTCATTCATGGTGATCTCTTGAACCGCAACGTCCTGGTGAGCACGGACGCCCTAAGACTCGTTGCCGTCTTTGACTGGGGATGCTCCGTCTACGGCGACTACCTCTTCGACGTGGCGTGGTTCACGTTCTGGGCGCCGTGGTACCCGGGCCTCGAGGGACTCGACGTACGGAGCGTTTATCGCGCTCACGCCGACGAGATCGGACTCGAGGTGGCGAATTATGGTGAGCGTCTCTCCTGCTATGAGTTGCAGATCGGTCTAAACCACTTGGCGTACCACACGGTGATGAACGACGTCGACGAACGTGCCCGCGTCGCGAAAAGGACGGAAGAGGTTCTCGCCGGTCGTTGAACGTTCGTGATCGTTGTACGAAAACCTCAGTTTCTCATGAGATACTGCGGCCCCCAACCGAGACGGGCCGCCTCGTCGGCGGGATTAGCCAGTGCGCAGGAAACGGTCGCTCAGACGTTGGGCGACCTCGGCGCCCGAGAAAACCAAGGAGACGCCGGCGATGGGCCGCTACTCTAAGTCGGGAAGACGACCGCCCGCGCAACGCGGAGAGGGGAGTACCCATGAGTGGCGTACGAGTGCTGGTTGGCACAAAAAAAGGTGCATTCGTTCTGACGTCGGACGGCAAGCGTAAGGACTGGGAGGTCAGCGTTCCGTTGTTCGAAGGCTGGGAGCTGTACCACGTCAAGGGTTCTCCCTTGGACCCGAACCGGATCTACGCGTCGCAGTCCACCGGCTGGTTCGGACAGATCATTCAACGATCCGACGACGGTGGCGCGACGTGGGCGCCGGTGGGTAATCAGTTCCAGTACGACGGCGTGCCCGGCACGCACCAGTGGTACGACGGCACGCCGCACCCGTGGGAGTTCGCCCGGGTCTGGCACCTCGAACCTTCCTTGACCGACCCCGACACCGTCCTCGCTGGCGTCGAGGACGCGGCCCTGTTTCAAACGACCGACGGCGGTGAGAACTGGGCGGAACTGTCGGGACTGCGCAACACGGAGTCGGGATCGTCCTGGCAGCCCGGCGCCGGCGGGATGTGCTTGCACACGATTCTCGTCAGTCCGACCGATCCGAAGAGGATCTTCATCGCCATCTCGTCAGCGGGCGTGTTTCGCACCGACGACGGCGGAAAGACGTGGGCACCCAAAAACCACGGGCTGCACTCCGAGGGCATCCCGGACGAGGACGCGGAAGTGGGACACTGCGTGCACCGCATCGCGCTGCACCCGTCACGTCCGGATACCTTGTTCATGCAGAAGCACTGGGACGTCATGCGAAGCGACAACGCCGGCGATTCGTGGGTCGAGGTGAGCGGCAACCTGCCCTCCGACTTCGGATTCGCTATCGACGTGCACGCCCACGAACCAGAGACCGTCTACGTGGTTCCGATCACGAGCGATTCCGTGCACTTCCCGCCGGAAGGGAAGTTGCGCGTCTATCGCAGTCGTAGCGGCGGCAACGAGTGGGAACCGCTCACCAAGGGACTCCCGCAGGCCAACTGCTACGTTGACGTGCTGCGCGATGCGATGGCCGTCGACTCGCTCGACGCTTGTGGTGTGTACTTTGGCACCACGGGGGGACAGGTCTACGCGTCGTCGAACGCCGGCGACAGCTGGGAGCCGATCGTTCGCGATCTACCCGCCGTGCTTTCGGTCGAAGTCCAAACGCTCGCATGATCCGGGTCGTCCTCCCGGCACACCTGAAGACCCTCATCAACACAAACCGAGAGATCGAGCTGGAGGTGACGGGCGAGCCTACGCAGCGCTCGGTGGTCGACGCGCTCGAGGCGCGCTATCCGGTGTTGCTCGGAACTATTCGCGACCCCGTCACACAGCAACGGCGTTCGTTCGTGCGCTTTTTCGCGTGCGAAGACGATCTGTCGCACGAATCGCCCGACGCGCCACTGCCTGACGCGGTGGTGTCGGGGGCCGAGCCGTTCTTCGTCGTTGGCGCGATGGCGGGCGGCTGAAGAGGCACGATTCAACGGGCCATTGCCCTCGAGTTGAAGCTAAGGGAAGTGGTGCGCGCAACCATCGGCAGAAGCCTCACGAGAATTGCCCATCACCTACGCTCAAGAAATGGACTTCGCCGCCAAGGTACTTGTCGTCTCTGATTCGGTGTCCTCGGGAGAACGTGAGGACCTGGCTGGTCCTCTGTTGACGACGAAACTGGAAGAGGCGGGGTACACCGTGTTCGAGCTCCGCGTCGTTCCCGATGGCGTCGAATCGGTTGCTGACGCGCTGCACTCGTTCATCGACGGCTTCAGTGGACTCATCGTCACTTCGGGCGGAACCGGATTCTCTCCGCGCGACTTGACCCCCGAGGGTACGTTGCGAGTGCTTGACCGAGAGGCACCAGGTCTCAGTGAAGCCATGCGCTTAGTAAACCCCTTGGGACGACTTTCGCGCTCGCGAGCCGGCACGGCTGAACGAACTTTGATCCTGAACTGTCCGGGATCACCGAAGGGTGCCGTGGAGAGTCTTGGCGCCGTGCTCGACATACTTCCGCACGCGTTGGAACTTCTGCTTGGAGAAAGCGCGCCTCACCCGCCCGATATCGGTGGCAGCACGGCAATTTCGTCGTAAGACTCGACGGCAGTTTCGAGATTCGCCGGCTCGCCGTTCAGCCAGACCTGGCTGACTTCGAGTACGGCCTGGAACTTCGCGCCGTATCGAGTGACGGCTTCACTGAGTACGGCCTCCATCGTGGAGCCCTCGAAGACGTCGTGGCGTACGCCCGCGGCTTCTCGAGCGGGACCGAGGAGGAGGAGTCGCGCCACGTCAAGCGCCGTTTATCTGATTGGTGTCGAGGATCATGGCGGGGACCATCTCTCCCGCGTCGAGACCCTCACCGTCGGGCACCATGGCGAGGGCGTTGGCCTCGGTGATCGCGTTGAGTAGATGTGACCCTTGGCGAGCAACGCGCTCAATGTGGAGTCGTCCATCGCCGTGGATCGCGCTCACCACGTGCACCAGATGGAGCTTCCCGTCGCGGCGTCGGGGCATTGCACACTCGAGGACCATAAGAATCGTTGGTCGATCGAGTTCCTGGAAACCGGCGAGCAATCGCAGCGCGGGTCGCACGAAGAGTTCAAAGCCGACGAGGGTGGACACGGGATTTCCAGCCAGCGCAAAAAGGGGAGTGCCGCCGGGCACGACGCCAAAGGCGAAGGGCTTACCGGGCCTGATCGCCACCTGCATCGAGCGGGCGTTATCGCACAGCTCGGCGAGCACCGACTTCACAAAGTCGGCGTCGCCCACGCTCACGCCACCCGTCGAGATGATCGCGTCGCACTTCTGAACTCCACGTTGGAACGCGGTAGCGATCTCCTCCGTGGTGTCACCGACGATCCCCAGGTCGACGGGTGTAAATCCCGACTGGCGCAGCGACGCCAACAGTGCGGGCCGGTTCGCGTCTCGAATCTTCCCCGGCGCCAACTCGCCGCCGGCGTCGGAAAGTTCGTTGCCCGTCGACAACACGCCGACTCGGGGCCGGGGATGGGCGAGTAGTGACGTCACTCCTTGACTGGCGAGGACTCCCAATAGGGCGGGTCCGATTTCGTCGCCGGGCTCGAGGAGCGCTTGACCGGCGGTAACGTCGTCGCCGACGAGACGCACGGCCTCGCCCAAAAGTACGGCGCGATGAATGAGAACGGTCGCGCCGTCGGGATCAACGGTCGCCTCTTCTCGCCTGCAGACGCTGTCGGCGCCCTCGGGTATCGGGGCGCCAGTCATGATGAGCATGGCCTCGCCGTCGCTCACGTGGTTCGTCGCGAGGTCGCCAGCGAAGATCGAGTCGGTGACGCGCAGTCGCACCGACCCGCCTTCGGTATCGAGCGCCCTCAACGCGAACCCGTCCATCGAAGAGTTCGCGAATCGAGGAGATGGTTCTCTGGCCGTCACGACTTCAGCCGCCACGCAGCCGAGGGCTTCGTCGAGAGTGAGTGGAACTGGAGCGAGCGGCGAAAGATCCCGTAGCACGAACTGTCGCGCTTCGGCGAGAGAGATCATCAGGCTCGTGATCCTCGCCGAACAGACGTCAGCGTTGTTCTCATCGGTCCCGAGCATTGACGATGGGCGACGACTCGTCGCTCCAGGCCGAGCCACCCTCCCAAAGTTCGCGTTTCCACATCGGCACACTTACCTTCAACGTGTCGATGCAGTAACGCGCGGCGTCAAAGGCGTCGTCGCGATGAGGGGACGACACCGCGACTAGGACCGTTGCGTCAGAGAGTTCGATGCGGCCAACCCGGTGGTGAATGGCGACGGCTTCGAGTGAGGGCCAACGCACTCGAGCTTCATCAACCACTTCATGAATTCGCTTCTCGGCCATTTCGATGCTGGCTTCATACTCGAGGGCGATCACGTTCTCTCGGGTTCGAGAGTGGTCGCGCACGACGCCACTGAACGTGACCACTGCGCCGCAATTTGGCCGAGTGGCCCAGGTCGCCAAGGATTCAAGTGACAGTTGGTCCGGTGTAACCAAAACCCAGTTCGATGTTGGAGTGGACGACACTCGCCTCATCCTATAGTCGTGCTCTCCGAGCACCCCGAGCAATTTCCCGACCATCCGCGCCTTGATGAAGCGACGTCGCGCTGCACTCGTTCACGTCATTGTGTGTATGAAGCGAACCGGTTGAACTTCTCGTCTTGAGAAGGGCTCGTCAATGTAGTCGTTGGCTTGGACGGTGAAGTCGATCGCGACGAGCGATCGATCGGTCGCTGATGAAATACCTCAATCACTAAAAACGCAGTTGCGGTGAAGTCGACGTAATTCCAAGTGTTTTACGTGATTTTGGTCCTGATGTTACTGTAAGTGCACACTGCGTGGGAGGCAAGATCGTGGTACGTCTTTGTGATCAACGGGGAGGTCCGGCGCGATACGTGTGGTCGCGTCGTTTTGTTGAGGTGACGGCGGCTGCGTTGGTCGTCGCGGGCTTGTTTGCTGGTTCTATGGGTAGCTCTCGGGCTAGTGCCGCGAGCCGTTCAAAGGCGTCGGGGACCGTCAACGTTCTCTACGCCGGATCGTTGCTCGACTTGATGCAACAACAGATTGGCCCGGCGTTTCACAGGGCCACCGGCTTCACGGTGAGCGGCTACTCCAACGGGTCGAGTGCACTCGCGACCGAGATAAAGGGTGGGACCCAAGTCGGTGACGTCTTCATCAGCGCCTCGCCGAGCGTGAACGCGACGCTCCAGGGCAGCGCCAACGGCAACTGGGTGTCGTCGTACAAGCAGTTTGGTTCTTCGCCGCTGGTGTTGGGCTACAACCCGTCGTCCAAGTACGCAAGGGACCTTCAGACGAAACCCTGGTACGACGTCGTTGACCTTCCGAACTTTTTGCTCGGACGGACCGACCCCGCGACCGACCCCAAGGGCGTGCTGGCCGTCGACGCACTAACTGGTGTTGCCCTGAGTTACGACGTTCCTCAACTGAACGCTCTAGCGACCTCGACGGCAAATGTCTTCCCAGAGACGGCGCTCGTGGGTGAACTGCAAGCGGGACAACTCGACGCCGGATTCTTTTACGCCGTGGAAGCCGCGGCCGCCCACATCAAAACCGTGGCGTTGCCGGGGACAAAATTAGCCGGCGACTACACGGTGGCTATTTTGAACCGAGCGCCCCACGGAGCCGCGGCGAAGGCTTTCGTGAAGTTCCTGCTCAGTTCCGCGGGTCAGAAGATTCTGAAGAAGAACGGTGTCACGCCGATGGTTCCGGCAAAGTCCTTCACGGCATCTTCGAGCGTCACGACCACGACGGCGCTCGCTTCCACCACGACGACGGTTTGATGACTGCATCGAGGACTCTCAAAAGTCCTCTCACGTGGTTGGGTGGCCTGATCGTCGTCTACTTGGGCTATCCCCTCGCGGCGTTCGTCGTCCGATTCGTGACGTCGCCGCAGCGTGGTTTTCACGTACCGGGGTTGTTCCCGGCGCTGTGGGTTTCGATCAGCTGCGCCACCATCTCGCTCGCCATCGTCACGGTGCTGGGCGTGCCCCTCGCCTTTGTCTTGGCTCGTTCCAAGGGGCGAGTGGCTGCCGTAGTGGGGATGGCGGTCCAGATTCCTCTAGCGCTCCCACCACTCATGAGTGGGATCGTGCTGGTGTACATCGTCGGGCCCTACACCTTTTTGGGTCGACTCTTTGGTGGGCGACTCACTGATTCGATGATCGGCATTGTGATCGCGATGACGTTCGTGTCGTCGCCCTTCTTGATCGTGGCCGCGCGGGCCGCCTTCGCCTCGGTCGACCAGGGACTGTTAGACGTCGCCGCGACACTCGGGCACTCCGATGCGTCGCGCTTCTTGCGCGTCGCGGTTCCTACGGCCGGCCACGGCATTCGAGCCGGCATGCTGCTCACCTGGTTGCGCGCTTTTGGCGAATACGGCGCCGTCGTCATACTGGCGTACAACCCCGCGTCGCTGCCGATCTATACCTACAACCAGTTCAGCGGCCGAGGACTGCCGACCACGTTGGCGCCCACCGCGCTGGCGCTCGCCGTCGCGGTCGTCGTCGTGTTGCTCAGCCGAGTCAAACTTCCGACGTCCTCGACTCGTACGTTGGCACCTTCGACAGCGAAAGCGCCGTCGCCAGTAACACCCCAGCCCGTGCGCTTCGCGCTCGATCATCGTCTCGGTTCTTTTCACCTCGAGATGGTCCACGATTCGAACGCGCGACACCTGGGCGTTCTCGGGCCGTCGGGTTCGGGAAAGTCGGCGCTCCTTCGATGTTTGGCCGGCCTGTACGGACCCGGCCCGGGACCCGTCTGGTACGGCGACCAGTCGGTGCAGGACATTTTGGTCGAACGAAGAGGCGTCGGTTACGTGGCTCAGGGGTTTTCGCTCTACCCTCACCTAACGGTGTGGCGCCACTTGATGTTCGCGAAGGGCGCGATCCCCGAACTGGCCGCGTACTGGCTCGAGCACCTTCGCCTCGAGGGCCTGGAGCGAAGGTTGCCGTCGGAGCTTTCTGGCGGTGAGCGCCAACGCGTGGGCTTAGCGCAAGTTCTCTGCGGCTCACCCAAGGTCCTCTTGCTCGACGAGCCGTTCTCGGCGCTCGACGTGCCGGTGCGCTTCGAACTTCGTCGTGAACTTCGCCGCCTCCAACGTGAAACCAGTCTCGCCACCGTGCTGGTGACCCACGACCCAGAAGAGGCCGCGTTCCTCTCTGATGAGTTGATGGTCATCGCCAACGGTCAAGTACTGCAATCGGGAACGAGTCGCTCCGTGTTCTCTCGACCGGCCTCAGTGGAAGTTGCGAAGTTGCTGGGCGTAGAGAACTTGAATCTGGCGAGGGTGGCCACGTCGAGTTCACTCGACATCGACGGAACGTTGATTGACATCGGTCTCACCGATATTGCGCCCGGCACGTCGGTGCTCTGGAGCATTCGACCAGAACGCGTGTTGGTCTCGACCGACCTCGGTGGTGACGGCGTCTCCAACGAAGGCGCTCGCGTCGTGCTGCGAGGGACACTCAGTGACGTCGCCGACACGGGAACTGCCTACGACCTCTTTCTCAGCGTTGGCGACGGCCTCGAAATCCACGCCCGAACGTGGGGCTCACTCGACGTTGACGTCGGGTCGCGCTGTCGGGTCGAACTCGACCCCGAAGCGATCTTTCTTTGGGTGGCGCCAGCAACTCCGTCGAACTGAAGCGACTCTCCCCGTTGCCGGTGATCTCGCCGTTCCGTCCCGTCGCGAAGTGTTCCGAGGCATTAGAACTTGTCCGGGATCTCCACACTCACGTTGGTGGCCTTAACCACCGCGTCGACGACCACGCCCGGCGCTAACCCGAGTTCGTCGGCCGCCTCCCGGGTGATGAGCGAGACGAAACGGTGAGGGCCAGCCTGGATTTCGATCTGCGCGACCACTTTGTCCTTCACTACTTTGGTCACGATGCCGACGAAGCGATTGCGCGTCGACTGGGCACGGGGACTCCTCGGCGCCTGTGGGCCGGCCGTGGCGATAGCTACTTTGGCCAGGTCTTCGCCTTCGAAGTATCGCTTTCCGTCGCTGTCGACGGTCGACTTTATTCGACCCGAGTCGGCCCAGCGACGAATGGTGTCCGCACTCACTCCCAGTAGTTCAGCGGCTTGCGCGGCGCGATACTTCACCATGGACTTAACCGCCGATCATGGACATGGAACGCGTCGGGCGCAAGAATCCCGGTTCGTTGATGGCGTGACCGGGAAACTTCTCCCACACGGCCTTTCGCAGCATCAAGGCGACCTCGTCGTCGGTGCCGTCGTCGCGTATCAGATCGCGCAGGGAAAACTCGTTGTCGGAGAACAGGCAGTTACGGATTGCCCCGTCCGCCGTCAATCGCAGTCGGTTGCACGTTCCACAGAACGGTTGCGTCACGCTCGAGATGAGTCCGATCTCGCCTCGACCGTCCGCGAACTTGAAGCGCTCGGCCGGCGCGGAACCGCCGACGTCGACGGCTCGCAGCGGCCACTCTTCGTTGACGCGTTCAAAGATCTCACGCCCGGGTACCAGCCGCGACTTGTCCCACTGACCCTGGGCGTCGAGCGGCATGAACTCGATGAAGCGCACGACGCGACCAGTGTCGCGAGCGAACTTGGAGAAGTCCAAGATTTCGTCCTCGTTCTCTCCGCGCAGAATGACGACGTTGATCTTTAATGGCGCGAGGCCGGCGGCTTCAACCGCGTCCATGGCCTGCAGCACGGTGTCGAGGTTTCCCCGACGACGGATGGCGTTGAAGCGTTCCTCGCGTAGCGAGTCGCAACTGATGTTCACGCGCTTCAGCCCGGCGTCGGCGAGCGCGTGGACGAGGGGCGACAGCAACATTCCGTTGGTGGTGATGGCCAGATCCTTGAAGCCAATTTTCGACAGACGCGAGACCAGCGCCACCAAGTTCTTTCGCACGAGCGGTTCGCCGCCGGTGAGCCGCAGGGACGTTACGCCCATTGCGTAGGCGGTCGTGGCGATCCGTACGATCTCGTCGAAGGTGAGCAGTGCCGCCAGCGGCTGGAACGTCATGCCCACTTCGGGCATGCAGTACACGCAGCGCAGGTTGCAGCGGTCGGTCACGGATATTCGAAGATCGTCGTGGACTCTCGCGTAGCGGTCAACGAGCGGTCCCTCGAGGGGCATTAAGAGGTACGGATCATCAATCCGGGATTTGAGTTCCACGTCGCCTTCTCGGGGGTGCGGCCGCACCGAGACGGGAACGGCTGGTGCGACGTGGGTGAGGCGCACGGGGAGGGCAGGTCGGGCGGCGAAGCTCGCTGAGGCGATCGGAGAGTCAGTGTCGGCCACTGAGGTCCATGCTAACGGTGGCCCAGATTACCGCTCGTAATTTTTTAGCACGCGTAGCGAAGACGATTCGTCGATACGTCACGGACAACGCGGTCGATTCGGGCATCGAGGAGAAGTCATTCGCTGGGGCGATCAACTAGTCGTCCCCAGTTACCGGACTTTCCGCCCTCCTTCTTCAGTAAGACCAGGTCGTCGATCCACGCGTTCGGATCCGCACGCTTCAGCGTGTTCAAAACACTGAGAGCGGCAATCGCACAGGCCGTCAGCGCTTCCATTTCAACGCCGGTGCGCTGGGTTGCGGTGACCGTCGCAGTAATCTCGATGCTGTCTTCACGAACGTTGAGCTCGACGTCAACATCGTTGAGATTGAGTGAGTGGCAAAGAGGAATCAGATCCGCTGTTTTCTTGGCGGCGAAGACGCCCGCGACGCGCGCGGCGTGCCACGGGTCGATTCCGTCGGTTCGAGGTTCGAGCGAGCCCATGTCCGCTACCGTCACGACCAGACAGCGGGCCCGTGCTTGTCGTCGCGTCGGGCGTTTGTTCGTTTCGTCGACCATTCTCAACTTGCCAGTGGCGTCGATGTGAGAAAACGGACGATCCACCGCTACTGCTTCCCCTCGCTTTGCTGCCTTACGACAGTCGGATTGTGCACAGTGCGTCCCGCTTCTACTTGCGGTCCAAGCGACGACGTGTTGCCCGGAAGTTCCGCTCTTAGATGAACCAAACATTCGTAACAGTATTCGAATCCACCAGCCCTTTGAAGATGCTGGCTACTAGTGCAGCGATCGACTGGCGGGAGGTGAGGTACAGCGGTGTCGCTCACGTCGCTCACGTCACACGCGTCGGTGTCACTCCTGCGGTACGGTGAACCGATGCACTACGAATACCAACAGATCTATATTCCGATTGCCAAAAAGGGGTGGCGTGAGCTTGGTACTGCACTCGTTGAACTTCCTTCCGAGGGCTGGGAACTCTTCATGGCCGTTCCGATAATCTCCCTCACGGCGTTCATCCCGGGGATCTCCGGCAGCAGAACCACGGCGATCGTTCACTACTTTCGAAGGCCCGTCACAGAACACGACTAGGTTCCCGCAACGCAGCGAGACAATTGAATTGCGAACGTTCCAGGCCGACAATCGAATCAGTGCGCTACCATACGAGGGTGCGTTAATTCCTGAAGTTTCTCGATTGAACTTGTCCCTCGTTCTTGGAGATTTCAGATGCCGCTATCGCACTTTTCGACCTCTTCACCCACCACCTCCGCGGTACTCGCCGCGCGCGATCTGACCCACGATCGCGGCGGACGGACCGTACTTCGTGACGTCTCACTCACGGTGGGACCCCAAAGCTGCGTTGGGGTCATTGGGCCCAATGGCGTTGGTAAGTCCACGCTGTTGCAGATTCTTTCTGGACTAGAGATTCCCGATAGTGGCAGCGTCACGGTCGATCCCCCGGGCGCCACCGTGGGTTACCTGGCGCAAGAGCACGAACGGCGATCCAATGAGACCGTCCGTGAAGCACTGACTCGGCGGACGGGCGTTGCGTTGGCTGAGTCAGAACTGATCGCCGCAGCTAACGCTTTGGCAGCGGGTGCGCGAGGCACCGACCACCGATACGACGTGGCGCTCAGTCGATTCGAATCGCTCGGCGCGAGCACTTTCGACGCCCGAATGGAGACGGTATTGGACGAACTCGGCGTGACGTCGGTATCGGACTGGAGTGTCTCGACACTCTCCGGCGGCCAAGAGGCCAAGGTCGCGCTCGCGGCCATTGAACTCTCGCGCTTTGACATCGTGTTGCTCGATGAACCGACCAACGACTTGGACTTTGAGGGGCTCGCCCGATTAGAGCAGTGGGTTCGACAACGAGAGGGGGGCACCGTTATCGTCTCGCACGACCGGGCATTCCTCGAGCGCACGGTTTCATCGGTTCTCGAACTCGACGAACGCCACCACACGGCGCACGCGTACGGCGGCGGATGGTTTGGCTACCGGGCGGAGAAGTTGAATGCTCAGCGACTCGCTCGCGAGGCGTTCGATGAGTACGAGCGCCAGAAGGATCAACTGACGAGTCGAGCGCAACGTCAGCGCCAGTGGGCGGTCGAAGGTGTTCGTAAGGAGAAAAAGAATCCGCCCGATAACGACAAAGCGCAGCGCGACTTTCGGATCAATCGAACCGAGAAGCTGGCCCACAAGGTGCGCCAGAGCGAACGAGCGCTCGAAAATCTTGAAGCGGTGGAAAAGCCTTTCGAGGGGTGGGATCTGCGGTTCACCATTGACGAGGTGAAACGCGCCGGTGACGTGGTCGCGAGGCTCAGCGAAGCTGTGGTCGAGCGAGCAGCGTTTCGACTGGGTCCGGTAAATCTTGAGATTTCATGGGGAGATCGGATTGCCTTGACCGGAAGTAACGGGTCGGGTAAGTCGACGTTGATTCAGGCGTTACTCGGAGCGATTGAACTGTCGGGCGGTAGTCGCTGGATGGGGCCTGGCGTCGTAACCGGAGTGCTCGGTCAAGATCGACGAGTTTTGCAGGGGGACCATGATCTGGTTCGCTACGTAAGTGACCGTTGCGCACTGACTCAGACAGAGTCGCGCTCGTTGCTGGCGAAGTTTGGTCTCAGTGCGGCGCACGTGTCCCGTCCGGTGCGGATGCTGTCGCCGGGGGAGCGGACTCGAGCCGAGTTGGCAATCTTTCAAGCGCAAGGAGTGAACTTTCTCGTGCTTGATGAGCCGACCAATCATCTCGACCTTCCAGCTATCGAGCAACTAGAGAGTGCGATTCAGGGATTCGGCGGAGCCTTACTGTTGACCACCCACGATCGACGCCTTCTCGACGCCGTCGACCTCTCGCGAACCATCCAAATGGTCGGTGGTTCCACGTTTGAGAAGGGATGATCCGGGCGGTCATCCCGGTCTCGACCTCGGTAATTTGGAAAACTTTCAAAGGGCTTCGTGAGCGACAGACGGACTACAAGTGGTTTAGAGCTCCGGCAAAGACCTCACGCAACGTGCTCGCCATAAAGTCAATGTCGTCGCGCGTCGAGATCAACGGCGGGGCCAACTGGACCACCGTTTCACCGCGATCGTCCACGCGACAGTAAAGTCCACGGCGGAACATTTCGGGTACGACGAAGTTACGCAGTAAGTGGTGAGCTTCGTCACCGACGAAGGCCTCCTTCGTGTCTTTGTCCTTCACGAGTTCGATACCCCAGAAGTAGCCGGCTCCGCGGACGTCACCCACAATTGGTAGCTCGAGTAGTGACTCAAGGCTCGATTGGAAGTAGTCCTCGTTGTTCAACACGTTTTGCAAGACACCTTCAGTCTCCATTATTTCAATGCACTTGAGCGCCACGGCACACGAGACCGGATGACCCGCGTAAGTGAAGCCGTGGCTGAAGGTCGTGTCGCCTTGGAGAAACGGTGCAGCAATGCGATCCGAGACGATGATCGCGCCGAGCGGCGCGTAACCCGACGTGATGCCCTTGGCGCAACAGATGATGTCGGGCACGTAGTCATACTTTTGACCTCCGAACCACGTACCGAGGCGACCAAAAGCACAGATGACTTCGTCTGACACCAAGATGACGCCATGGCGATCGCAGATCGCACGAACTTCTTGCCAGTACCCGGGAGGCGGCGTGAAGCAACCTCCGGCGTTCTGTACGGGTTCGAGGAAGACGGCCGCTACCGTGTCGGGCCCCTCGCGAAGTATGGCCTCTTCGATTTGACCGGCCGCCCAGAGGCCGAAGGTCTTGTGATCGTCACCAAACTCCTTCGCGTGGTAGAAATCCGTGTTCGTGACCTTGACGCCGCCCGGCGTCAGTGGCTGAAAGTTCTCGCGGTACGCGTCGACTGACGTAATCGCGAGTGCACCCATCGTCGTGCCGTGATACGCGATGTTGCGACTGATGACCTTGTATCGGTTCATGTCACCGCGTAGGCGGTGATACTGGCGTGACAGTTTCCACGCGCTCTCCACCGCGTCCCCACCGCCGGTGGTAAAGAAGACGCGATTGAGGTCACCGGGCGCGAGGCTGGCGATCTTTTCAGCTAGTTCAATGGCGCGAGGGTGGGCGTACGTCCAAAGAGGGAAGTAGGACAGTTCGACGATCTGCTCGGCGGCCACATCGGCGACATCGCGACGGCCGTAGCCGAGCTGGTTCGTGTAGAGAGCCGAGAGCCCGTCGAAGTAGCGATTCCCGTTCGCGTCCCATAGATACGTTCCCTCACCACGCACGATGACGGGAATCTCGTTGGATTCGGAAAAAGAACCCATCCGAGTAACCTCGAGCCAGAGGTTTTTCCGGGCACGCTCGGAGAGTTCGTGACTCTTATATTTGGTGTTCGTCGCGTTAGCGTCGTTCGAGGTCGTTTCGTTCGCTTTCATTAGTTCCCCCATTTCTATGTTGGCTTGACACGTTTCGTATACGGTGAACTCTCCGTTCGCTCACGTAGGGAACGATTCATTCGCGTGATGCGACGTGCTTTAGTTACGTCCAGTGCGGGTTCGCCATACTGGCATGCACCTCAGAATTCCTCGTTGCATTCAGAACAGTATACCATTATGGTTGAGTTTGCGACTGGCCCTCTTTAGTAGGGAGACACTGAGAGTGAGCTGGCGAGGTGACCGACAAGAGATTGGTGGGAGTGAGTATGGACGCGCCGGTGCTCGATTACATGCGACGGTACAAATTCAAGAAATTGGTGCTCTGCAACGACACCGACGTCGGCCTGCGAGCAGTCATCGCCATTCATTCGACCGCGCTTGGGCCGGCAACGGGCGGGACTCGGATGTGGACGTACGCCTCGGAAGAGGAGGCGATCATGGACGCGTTGCGCCTCGCGCGCGGCATGACCTACAAGTACGCGGCGGCCGGTGTCGATATGGGCGGCGGCAAGGCCGTCATCATCGGCGACCCGAAGAAAGACAAGAGTGAGGCACTGTTACGGGCCTTCGGCCGTATGGTCGACCAACTCGGCGGCGAGTTTCAGACCGGCGAGGACGTCGGGACGACGCTCGAAGATATGGAGGTCATCTACTCAGAGACCGATCACCTCGTGACGCTGCCGGAGCACTGCGGCGGCGCCGGTGATATTGCACCGGCCACGGCACTCGGCTCGGTGGAGGCAACGCGAGCGTGCGCCGCGCGTGCGTGGGGCTCTCCAGAGTTGAAGGGTCGTCGCGTGGCGCTGCAGGGTCTTGGGGCCGTGGGTGGAAACGCGCTCGCAATGTTGATCGAGCACGGCGCGGAGGTGGTCGTCTGCGACCCCGACGAACAGAAAGTGGCTCGAGCGGTCGAAACCTACGGCGTGTCGAGCGTGACGCCCGCCGACATCTACGACCAAGACGTCGACGTTTTCGCGCCGTACGCGCTGGGTGGGATCATCAACCCCGAGACGATTCCTCGACTGAAGGCAAAGATTGTCGCGGGCTCGGCCAACAACATCTTTGCCGACGAGGAGCGTGACGCCGCCGCGCTCGACGCCCGTGGGATCATCTACGCGGTCGACTACGTCGCGAACTCCGGTGGCACGATTCTCGACACTGATCGCTTTCGCAAAGGCGGACTCCAACGTGCACGCGCCATGGCGAACGTACGGCGTATCTTTGAACGTACCGAAGAAGTCTTCGCGATCGCCGACCGGGATCGAATCTCTGCGTACCTCGCCGCGAATCGGATGGCCGAGGCGCGCATCGAGGTCCTTGACCACGTACGGCTCCTCGGCTAGGAAGGCGATTGAGATGAAGGACGTTTTCTTCAAGACGAAAGAGTCAATAATGTCAATGAATCTGAGGCCCAGCGACCTCAACGCAGAGTCGGACATCCTAGAAGACGAGCAGGGACAGAAGAGTCCGTCGCTGTCCCAGGTGGCGTACCGGCGACTCCGCATCGAGGTGATCTCGGGGGTGCTTCGTCCGAACGAACGTCTCGTCGAAGTGGAACTGAGCGAACGACTCGGGATGAGCCGCACCCCCGTGCGTGACGCGCTCGGGCGCCTCGCGACCGACGGATTGATAAGTCGGGGCAAACGCGGCTGGACGGTGCACGAGTACACGCGCGAGGAGTTGTTGCGAATCTACGAGACGCGCGCGGCGCTCGAGGGCTACGCGGCGCGACTCTGCGCGCTTCGAGCGAGTGACGAAGAGTTCGAGGCAATGACACGAATCCTTGAGTCAGCGCCCGACGACGTCGAGAGCGCCAGTCCTGACTTTCGAGTGGAGCAGAACGAGGAGTTCCACTCGGCCGTCATTCGTGGGTGCGGGAATCCCCGACTTATCGAGTTGATCGAGCGAAATGCGGAGTTCTACTTCAACCATCGCGCCGTTCAGATGTACACCTCCGATGAACTTCAACGCTCCCTCGACGGGCACCTCGAGCTCTTTGCGGCGCTCGTGGCGCGAGACGCGGACGCGGCCGAGCGTGCGTTGCGTGAGCATCTCTTCGAGAGCGTCGCGGTGCTGCTTACCAAGGGCCGCTGGTAAGCGCGCGCGGCGTAACGGACAACCGATAGATCAGAACGAAAGAGGGGGATCGTTTATGCAACAGGCAGGCCAGCGCTTCCAAGACAAGGTCGTCATCGTCACCGGCTCCGGTGGGGGGATCGGCCTCGAAGTTGCCAAGCACTTCGCGAAGGAGGGCGCGAAGATCGTGACGAACGGCCGCACTCTCGAACACGCGGTCGCGGCCGCCGAAGAGATTCGCGCTGCGGGAGGTGACGCGTCCGCGGTGGAAGCGGACGTGCGAACGTGGGCGGGTGCACGGCAACTCGTCGACGGGGCGATCAAAGCGTTTGGTGGGGTCGACGTCTTGGTCAATAACGCCGGTATCTCGATGATCGCGAGAGCGGACGAGTTGGATCCCGAGGAGTGGGAGCGCGCCATCGCGACAAATCTTTCGGGACCGTACTTCTGTTCGCGAGCGGTCTTTCCCTCGATGAAGGCGCGCGGCGGCGGCGTCATCGTGAACATCGGCTCGGTAACGGCACACGTCGGCTTCCCCTTGCGCGTGGCCTACTGCACCGCGAAGCACGGTCTGGTAGGACTTACGAAGGTTCTCGCTCTCGACTGGGTTGACGACGGTATCCGAGTCCTGCAAGTTGATCCCGCGTACATAAAGACGCCGCTCGACGTTGGCGACCAGGCCACCGCGGGTTACGACGACGCCGCCATAGAAGGTCGCACGCCGATGCGCCGCTTTGGCGCCGTGGCGGAGGTCGCCCAGACCGTTCTCCTGGCCGCGAGCTCCGAGGCAAGTTACATGACGGGATCGTGTCTGTTAGTCGACGGCGGGTGGGTGGCGCACGGCTACCTGTAATGAAGTGAATCGACGTCGTCTCTCTTGGAAAGTCGCGACGTGCACACGGGTATTGTCGCGCGGTGGCGGGCTCGAAGATGAGTGGATCCGGCGTCACTGGCGTACGCGAAGTGCGGCGGGCGAGACGATCATTCGAAGGGAGCGTCACCGATGACTAAGGCGCCCACGACTATCGTCGCCCAGGCTTTCGAAGGGGGCGCCGACCGAGACGCCTATCGCCTCCTCGACGCGAAGGGCGTCCTACTCAAAGGTGCCCAAACTCCGCTGTCCGGCGACGAACTGCTCGACGCCTTTCGTTGGATGTTGTTCTCGCGCACCCTCGACGAACGCGCGGTCAGTCTCCAACGTCAGGGACGGATCGGCACCTACTCCGCCGTCTACGGTCAAGAGGCGTCCGTCGTTGGTTCCTCGTTTGCGCTCGACCCCACCAGAGACTGGATCGTTCCCCAGTATCGAGAGACGCCCGCACTCATTCGCCACGGGATGCCCTTGTCGACGTTGCTCTTGTACTACATCGGGAACCCTCTTGGCGCGAGGGCACCCGAGGGCGTTCGCCTCGCCCCCATTCAGATTTCGTTGGCGGCGCAGTTGCCTCACGCCGTTGGACTCGCGCTCGGTTTAAAGATGCAGGGTCGCGACGGCGTCGTCATGACGTTCTGTGGTGACGGAGCTTCTTCGGAGGGTGACTTTCACGAGGCCCTGAACCTGGCCGGCGTGGTGCAGGCGCCGGTGGTGATCGTGTTGCAGAATAACGGCTACGCGATCTCCACGCCGCGCTCGAAACAGAGTGCCGCGGTCTCGTTCGCGGCGCGCGCCGAGGGGTACGGAATGCCGGGCGTGCGCGTCGACGGCAACGATCTACTCGCCGTCTATGACGTGGCCCACGAAGCCGTTGAACGAGCGCGGGCCGGCGGCGGACCGACGCTCATCGAATCACAGACCTATCGACTCTTTCCCCACAACACTGCCGACGACCAGTCGCGTTACGTGCCCTCTGAGGAACTCGAGGCCCGTCGACTAGAAGATCCGATCCCGCGTCTTCGCAGTTACCTTACCAACATCGGCGTTCTTAACGCGGCGCGTGAAGAACAGTTACAGGTTTCCATCACCGAGGAGATCTCGGCCGCGATCGCCGAGGCCGAGGCTCACCCGCCGGCGAACGTATCCCAAGTCTTCGAGTACGCCTACGCGAACCCGTGGTCACGGGTCATCCGTCAGCGCGCCGAGTTCGTCGATGACGTTGACGACGGAGGTGCGTGATGGCCGTGCTCACGATGGTGGAGGCGATTCGCCAAGCGCTCGAGCAAGAAATGGAGCGCGACGAGCGCGTGATGATCCTCGGTGAGGACGTTGGTCGCCTCGGCGGTGTCTTTCGGGCCACCGACGGACTGCAGCGTCGCTTTGGTGAGTCTCGGGTGCTCGACACGCCCCTCGCCGAAGCCGTCATTGCGGGCGCCTCGGTGGGCCTCGCGATGAGCGGGATGGTGCCGGTTCCCGAGATGCAGTTCCTCGGCTTCTCTCACCAGGCGTTCCACCAGATCGCCGACCAGATCGCTCGCTACCGCTTCCGTTCCCAGGGACGCTTTCCCATGCAGATCACGATCCGCGCTCCCTTTGGTGGTGGGGTGCGCACGCCAGAAATGCACTCCGACGCAATCGAAGCTCAGTTCGTTCAGTCCCCGGGTCTGAAGGTCGTCATGCCGTCCTCGGCCTACGACGCGAAGGGTCTTCTGCTCGAAGCGATACGAGACCCGGACCCGGTGTTGTTCTGTGAACCACTTCGGGGATACCGCCTCGTCAAGGACGAGGTGCCCGAAGGGGACTACACGGTTCCCTTCGGCCAGGCGCGAATCGTGCGCGAAGGTGACGACGTGACGCTCGTAGCGTGGAGCGCCGCGGTTCAACTCTGCTTGCGCGCGGCCGAGCTTGCCGCGAAGGAGAACATTTCGTGTCGAGTACTCGACCTGCGCACACTGGTTCCGCTCGACGTCGAGGCGCTGGCGCGTTGCGCGGAGGACACCGGGCGAGTCGTCGTGGTGCACGAAGCTCCCTACACCGGGGGCTTTGGTGCCGAAGTGATCGCCACCATTCAAGAGGAGGCGTTCTACTCCCTCGAGGCCCCGATCGCGCGCGTCACCGCGCCCGACACCCCCTATCCGATCGCGGGGGTGGAGGAGTGGTACATCCCAAACGAGGAACGCGTACTCGCGGCAGTGCGCCGCACCGTAGGGATGACGGGCGCGTGAGGCGCGAGTTCCTCGTACCGGACATTGGTGAGGGCATCGCCGAGGTCGAGATCATCGAGTGGCACGTGGGCGTCGGCGACGAGATTCGCTCCGACCAAGTCGTGGCGACCGTCCAAACCGACAAATCAGTCGTGGAGATGCCGACGCCACTTACGGGGACGGTCGTCTTTCTCGGCGCCGAGACCGGCGCGCTGCTCGACGTGGGCAGCGTCCTTGTCGCCGTCGAGACCGACGCGCTGCTCGACGTGGGCAGGGTCCCTGTCGCCGTCGAGACCGACGCTGACGAGTTGATACGAGAACCGACTTTCGCGCTCGAAGACGGTGAATCCCTCGCGCGACGCCCGGCGGTTCGTCCAAAGGCGGCCCCTTCGGTGCGACGACTCGCGGCCGAACGCGGCGTTGATCTCACTTTGATTCGCGCCAGCGGGCCCGAGGGGCGTATCACTCGCGACGACGTGCTCGAGGCGGCGAACGCGTCCGGGGACGCGGCGTTGTCGGACGAGGGTGAGAGACGGGCGAGTTCGTTACCACCGGGCGTCAGTCGTCGTTCGCGCGCAGTGGCGTCCGAAGACGACGAGCACGTGCCCCTACGTGGGCTGCGCCGCCAGATCGCGAAAAAGATGATCGAGTCGTGGCGCAGCGTGCCGCACATCATTGACTACCGCGAAGTTGACGCGTCGAAGCTCATCGAGGCTCGCCAAGTGTTGCGCGAGGCGCGGCCCGAACACGCCGCCGTCCTCACCTACGTGGCGTTCTTCGTGAAGGCGACGGCGACGGCACTGGTTGGTCACCCACTCATGAACGCTTCGTTCGACGAAGAAGCGGCTGAGTACGTGCTGCACCGACGCGTGCACGTGGGGATCGCGACGGCGACCAGTGATGGCCTGCTCGTTCCGGTGGTGCGCGACGCCGATCGTAAGTCCGTCCTCGAACTGGCCGTGGAAATCGGCGCGCTGGTCGAACTGGCTCGGACGCGAAAAGCATCACTCGAACAACTGACGGGCGGCACCTACACGGTGAATAATCTCGGTGCGATCGGCGCATCCATGGGTACGCCGATCGTGCGTACACCCGAGGTTGGCATCACCGGCTTTGGTCGGATTAGCGATCGGGCGGTGGCACGCGACGGACTCGCGGTGGTGCGACCAGTGCTCATGCTCTCCGTCGTGGGAGATCACCGCTTGCACGACGGCGACACGCTCGGCGCGTTCGCGTCGGCACTGGTACGACTGCTCGAGAATCCTGACGATCTCTTCGAGTTGACCTAATGGTCGTAGGAGAGATGGCCGAGGGGATTGACCTGTTGGTGGTTGGTGGTGGTCCGGGTGGTTACGCGGCGGCGCTACGCGCCGCGCAGCTCGGTCGCGAGGTGGTCCTCGTTGAGCGCGAGGGTCCGCGCGGACTCGGCGGCACGTGCGTGCGGGTGGGATGTATTCCGAGTAAAGCGCTCATTGAAGTGGCCAACGCGCGTCACCACGCGAAGGCCCTCGAAGTGGCCGGCCTTAACGCCGGCGCGCTCGAAGTTGACCTCGCCCGTTTTCAGATCTGGAAGAGTGGAATCGTCGAGGGACTCTCGCACGGCGTCGAGACGTTGCTGCGCCACCAGCGGGTGCGCGTCGTCGAAGGCACCGCGACCTTTAACAAGCCCAACCGCGCCGCGGTGGCCCTTCCCGACGGGAACGTGGCGTTCTTTGAGTTTCGTAGTGCCGTGGTTGCGACCGGGTCGGCGCCCCTCGAACTCGCGGTATTGCCGCGTGACGGGGTGCGAGTTCTCGATTCGAGCGACGTGCTGTCGCTCGCGGAAGTGCCAACCAGCGTGGTCGTTGTCGGCGCCGGCTACATCGGCGTCGAACTCGGAACGGCGCTGGCGAAACTCGGCTCGAAGGTGACGATCGTCGAGGCGCTCGGGAACGTGTTGCCCAGCATGGAGCCCGTCCTCGGTCGCGTGGTGCTTCGTTCGTTGCGTCGCCTCGGCGTTGAGGTGCTCCTTGACGCCGAAGTGGTCGGTCTCGACGCCATTGGCGTCGTGGTGTGCGCTAACGGCGTGGAACGAAGCGTCGCGGGCGAGCGCGTCGTGTTGGCCGTCGGCCGTCGGCCGCGAACGACCGACGTCGGACTCGAAAAGACGGGCGCGCGCCTGGCACCCGACGGGACCGTAGAAGTTGACGCGGGTCGTCTCGCCGCGACGGGTATCGCGGCGATCGGCGATATCACTCCCGGGCCGGCCCTCGCTCATAAGGCGATCGCCGAAGCAGAAGTTGCCGTGGCGTCGCTCTCGGGTCTGCGTCGCCAGTTCGACCCTACGGTCGTGCCCGCCGTGGTTTTCTCCGATCCCGAGGTCGCCACCGTCGGATTGAGCGAGGACGCCGCTCGCGCGCTCGGAATGGACGTCGCCGTCGCCCAATTTCCCTTGAGTGCGTCGGGCCGAGCCGCGACGCTCGGCGCCCCGGAAGGATTCGCGCGTCTCATCGTGGACCGTGGTCAGGACGCGGTCGTGGGCGTGCACCTCGTCGGGCGGTTGGTCTCGGAGCTGGCGGGAGAGGCGGCGCTGGCGGTCGAGATGGGCGCGAGTCCGGAGGACCTCGCGGGAACGATACATCCCCATCCAACAATCAGCGAATCCCTTCGCGAAGCGGCGCTGATGTTAGTGGGTCGCCCGTTGCACGTGGTGGCGGACGCGACGCGTCGGGCCAAGTGAAGTTCGAGCCCGCTCACTGCTGAGTGTCACTGCGTTCCAAGATCAACTCAGCCGCACCGGTGAACGCGGCGAGCATGGCGCGCGCGGTGCGTTCGACCGCGTCGTCGGGCGGGAGGAACGTCGAAGAGTGTAGTCCGGAACTTTGATCCCGAGGAGTGGCGTCATGGTCGCCGTCACGCTCGTTCGCGACCGAGGTGTCGTCGACGTTGTCACTACGGCCCTGCACGCCGAGAAACATCATGAGGCTCGGAACCTCGTGACCGTAGAAAGCGAAGTCATCAGCGCCGCACGAGCGCATCGGCTCGGCCACCACGAAGCCACCGCTCTCCAGCCAGGGGTCGACCGTGGCCACGAGCTGCGCGTCGTTGATCAGCACCGGGTCGCCGGGTCGTATCTCGAGGCGCGCTTCGCACCCGAACGCGGCGGCGCTGTTCGAAGCAATTGACTCGACGAGAGCGAGCACTTCGTCGCGGTCTTCGGGGACGAGTACCCGCACCGTGCCCTCAGCCACTGCTTCGTCGGGAATGACGTTCGCCGCCGAGCCGGCCTGCAATCGACCGACCGAGATGACGGTTGGATGCATGGGATCGGTGCGTCGACTCACGATCTGTTGTAACGCGACGATAACGTGACTGAGCGCGAGCACGGGATCGTGACCCCGGTGGGGATAGGCACCATGACCGCCGACGCCGGTGATGGTCAAGACGAACGAGTCGGCGCACGCGTTCACCGCACCGGTACCGGTGGTGATGGCGCCCCAGGGCACCTGGGGATGCAGATGCACGGCCAGCATCGCTCGGAGATGATGCTCGTCGAGCCGACCGGTCTCGATGATCTTCTGTGCTCCCGACGGGAACGCCTCTTCACTCGGTTGGAAGACACCCAACAGTGAGACGGGCGTCCGCTCGGTTTGCTTGGCTGATTGAAAGGCGCGGATGAGCGCCACCAGTGCGGCCATATGAACATCGTGACCACACGCGTGCATCGCGCCATTGCTCGAGGCGTAGCTGGATCTGGTCTCTTCCACGATTGGTAGAGCGTCGAGTTCAGCTCGAATGCCGACGGCGGGAAGGTTCGCTTCGCCAACGCGTATCAGAAGTCCCGTTCCCGCGATCGGTTCAACGGTGAAGTCACTGAGCGCTTCGGCGATGGTGGCGGAGGTTTGATGCTCCTGCCACGAGATTTCGGGTACCTGATGAAGACGCCGGCGCAACGCCACGGCTTCGCTGAGTTCAGATTGAAGCGCTTCGTCGACCGCGTTGAAAAATCTTTGAAGCTCGGGGTTCAGGGTCACTCGGTGACACCATTCGTCCGCCGCGAAGCGGTTAGCACCGGTGTGATTTCGTAACGACGTACTTCGTCAATAGACACTCGTGTACCACTCACAGACTGTCTCGGCCGACGCACCGTCGAGAACGGCGAGTTCGTGTTCTTTGACCGCGAGGTAGGCACCGAGTAACTCTGTCCCTAGCCATTCTCCGATCATCTCATCATTCGTGAGCGCCTCGAGGGACTCGTTGAGCGATCTCGGTAGATCCGCGACGCCCGCCGCCTCACGCTCGCCTGGAGTCCACAGGTCTGGATCTCCGTCGACCACCGTGGGAGCGGGTAGTTTCGACCGTAGTCCGTCGAGTCCAGCAACGACGAGGGCCGCGAGAACGAGCCAGGGGTTCGCGGTCGCGTCCGCGGCGCGGAACTCTAGGTTGAACTGCTGATCAATGTCGCGAGTTCCCACGGTCGGGCAGATGCGCAGTAGCGCCTCGCGGTTACGGAGGCCGAGAAAAGCGTGTCCGGCGCTCCAGGTGTGCGGGCGCATCCGTAAGTAGGAGATCACGCTCGGTGCGGTTAAGGCGCAGACTGCGGAGCTGTGCGCAAGCACGCCCGCCGCGAAGGAGCTACCGATCGCACTTAGCTGGCCCGGTTGCGAAGGGTCGTAGAGGACCGGCGCGCCGTCAGCGTCGCGCAGGCTGAAGTGCACGTGAACGCCATTGCCAATGCCGTGCGAACTGACGAGCGGGCTAAACGAAGCTCGCCAGTCGAATTGCTTCGCTAGATCGCGGACCAGTTCGCGCAACAGCAGTGCTCGGTCCGCCGCCGCCAGCGCGTCACAAGGCGCGAGCGTAATTTCAAACTGATTCGGCCCGAACTCGGCGAGCCAGGTATCTGGTTCGTAGCCCGCACGCGCCAGTGCGGCGTAGAGGCGAGAGCCGAACGGTTCGAAGTGGCGCAGTGCGGCAACACTGAAGGGCGGTCCACCGCGGGGCAGTGCCGACGCGTCGGCATTGAGCAACGTGAACTCGTGCTCGAAGGTCGCCACCATCGTGAGTCCGAACTCTTCTTTTAGCGCCGCCACGGCGCGGCGAAGCACGTTGCGAGGACAACACGCCCAGGGTGAAAGGTCGAGATTCAACATGTCGGCGAGCATGACTTCGATGCCAGTGCCGTCGGCTCCCGATGACAGGACGATGCTGGCGGACGGGTCCGGGCGCAGCCGTAGGTCGCCGAGTGGTCCGAAGGAGTTGGTCTCCGCGAGCTCACCGAAGGTCGTGAGGGCCAAGTCGGCGGGCACCCAGCCGACGCCGTGCTCCAGCCGGTCGGCGAGTTGATCGGCGCCGAACGCTCGCCCCCGCACGTGGCCAACGAGATCCGCCGTCGCAATAAGCACGAGGTCGTCGTTAGCCACTGATGATTCGCCTCGTGTTCATTCTCGACATCGAACTGATGAGGCGTCACCAGGCACCGTCGCGTCCCTGCGCTCTGTCACCCGTCACCCCCGTTGAATAACTCGCTGGTCCACTACTTCAAAGGGCCAGCGTCAAATTCGACATTAATGGTATACCACTGTGAATGCAAGAAGGAATTCTGTGGTGCATTCCGTTGAGGGGTGCGCTTGTGATGGCTTGTTGGCGATGTCACTATGGAGTTTGTGGGCTGTTGTGCCACTGAATGTCGCAGAGCCGAGGAGCGCCACGAACATGGGGTTTTCGACGTGAGGGGCTACGGATACTGGAACCCCGGGGTCGGTCACGGGGCCCTTACCTGGTCGCTGTTCATGATTCTTCTGGTGTGGGGCGCCGTCATCTCCCTCGTCTTTATCTTGTTTCATCATCGCGGTGAGCATCTTCACTCTGTGCACTACCTTCACGGATTGATGTACGACGGCCATCGTCCGGCGTTACGCCTCCTGGAAGATCGCTTGGCTCGCGGCGAGATCACACCCCAAGAGTTTCGAATTGCCCGGAATCTTCTCTTAGGGAACTCCCCGCCACCCGATCCTCCCTAGATACGACTTCCTACTTTCAAAGTTGTGCGCACTTAGAAAAGAGAGCCCCCGTGCGCCCTCCGTCGAAACCGTCAGCGCACCTCTGACGGTATCCGTTGTCGCGGTTTTCTTCGACCAAGCGCACTACGCGACGACTTCGATTGTCGACAGTGTTGGGTCAGCGGCGTACGCAATGCGTACGCCGCTTCGCGCTACTTCAAGAAGTCCAACTAACGACTCGGCGGTCACGATCTCTCCCGGAGCCAAGACGGGCACGCCCGGAGGATAGGGCGCAATGAGTTCGGCGCAAACGCGCCCGAGGGCCATCGAGGATTCAACGTGCGCGTGGCGAGCAAAGAACGCTTCTCTCGGACTAAGAACTTGGACCGGTTTCACGCGCCAGCTCAACGCTGGCGAGAGATCGCGGGGCTCTCCCCGTGCGCCCTGCAGCGCGGGAATGAGATCATCAAGCAAGGCCGTCACGCTTTCGTTCGTATCAGCCACCGTGATGATTGGTAATAGCGTGTCGCGATCGGCAGATTCCAACGAGACGCCGTGCTCGAGGAGCTGACGTTCGATCGCGACGCCGTCGGCGCCGAGCGGCGCGAGTTGAATAATGAGACGTGTGGGATCGAATCGACCAGAAGGAAGCGTGCTCTCATCGGGAACGAGAAGTCCGGCGACCTCGTGGTGAAGTCGCTCGCGCGCCGAGCGCACTAACGAGAGCACGTGGTCAAAGAGCTCAACGCCTCTCGTTTCCATGAGTGCACGAGAGGCGTCGCTGCTCGCCAGTATGGCGCCCGCCGGGCTCGTCGTCTGGGTCGCCTCGAAGCCACGGTCCAATCGATCACGGTCCAGTCGCTCGGTTCTCGCCGCCGCGATACTGGCTTGGCTGTAGCCAACGAGGAGTTTGTGCGTGCTCGTCACCAACGCGTCGGCGCCGTAGGCGAGGGCGTGCCCGGGCAGTTCGGGGTGAGCACCAAAGTGAGCGCCCCACGCCTGGTCGATAATTACGGGTACGTCGCACTGGTGGGCGAGGTCGGTAATCGCTGCTAGATCCGACATGGTTCCGACGTAACCAGGTTCGGTGAGGACCAGGGCTTTGGCGTCCGGGCTGGACGCTAACGCCGTCGCGACGTCGTCGAACGAAGTGCCAAGTGGTAGACCGCTGGCGGAATCTATCTGAGTTGGCAACCACACGGGGCGCAGATCCGCCATCACCAATCCCAAGAACATGGAGCGGTGCAGCGACCGCGACACGATCACGGCGTCGCCCGGGTGGCCTAGCGCGAGCGCGAGCGCTTGATTGGTGTGCGTGGAGCCGCCGGTTGAGAAGCGGCACCAGTCAGCCTTGTAGAACGCCGCGGCTCGTTTTTCGGCACATTTGAGCGCACCGTTCGTCTGCTTGATGGTGTCGAGGCCCCCGTAGAGCGGAATATCCCCATCCACGAGACGACCGAGACCCTCGTCGAGAAGATGGGCGCGGCGCTTATGCCCGGGAATGGTGAATTCGTTTCGCTGTTCGTCGAGGAGGCGCAAGTAGACGTCGAGAAGCGTGGCGTCGTCGCGCAATGGTCGTTGGTTCACGCCGGGGCGATTCTGGGAGGAGTACTCGCGCACCGCTCGCGGTCTACTTCAACCAGCGAGTTCACGCACGACCGTACGCGACACGGGCCAGTAAACCGCACACGGTGACTCCTTCACTTGGAGAACTTGGGTTGCTTCGTTTCAATCATTGCGGACGTCGTGGGTGATTGCAATGCTATATTTCGGCCACGATGGAGCCCCACGTTTCTCGAGCGATAGGCGCGAATGCGCCCCGGATAGTTTGGCGTTCGTGACTGAACCGACCCTTCCCCATCGCAGTGCTCACGACGTGGCCCGCGTGATACGTGACTTGGACGACGCCGACGTTCGAACTGTCATTGGCACGTTTGTCGACAACTCGGGAGTCTTTCGAGCGAAGCAAGTGCCGGTCGCGAAGACGGGGTCCTTCCACTCGCCCGGTCTTGGCGCGGCACCCTCGTGGGCCGTCTTTGCCGCCGACGACCTTTTGGTATTGACCCCGGCCTTCTCGGTGGTCGGGGACATGCGACTGCGCGCAGATCTTGACGCGATTAGGAACCTCGGAGGCGGGGTGGCCTGGGCGCCGATCGAACTCGCCGACCAACAGGGTACGTCCCTCGAGCACTGCGCTCGAGGAGTACTTCGGCGTCAGCAAGCAGCTATCGAGGCCGAGGGTATCGAGGCACTCGCGGCATTTGAGATTGAATTCACGTGTTTTGATCCGGTCACGGGCCTCGTGGGCGAGGGTCCGGCCTACGGACTTGGACCCCTGCTCGACCGATCAGAGTTTCTCGACGACGTGCACGAGTCGTTCGCGTTCGCCGGGTTGAAGATTGAACAGCTCCACGCGGAGTACGGACTGGGTCAGATCGAACTGACCACGGAGCCCGCGGCGCCACTGCAAGCCGCGGACAACTACGTCTTGGCTCGCGTCGTGTTGGGTCGCGTCGCGCGCGCGCACGGGGTGAAACTCTCGTTCTCGCCACAGCCCGTGCTGAACGGCATTGGCAACGGCGCCCACCTTCATATCTCATTTGCTCGAAGCGGAGAGCCACTGTTCTCTGGTGGGAGCGGACCTCACGCACTCACGGACGAAGGCGGAGCGGTCATTGGTGGTCTGGTGAAGTGGCTTCCAGAAAGCATGGGCGTCTTGGCGCCCTCACTGTTGTCATCGACGCGACTGCAGCCGGGCCATTGGTCTGGGGCCTTCGCCTGCTGGGGTCTCGAAAACCGTGAAGCAGCCTTGCGGTTGTGCGAAGCGACGCCGGGTAATCCCCGGGGAGCCAATCTCGAGATTAAGTGCGTGGACCATTCGGCGAATCCCTACAGTGCTGCTGCACTCATTCTCGGACTAAGCCGAAGGAGTCTTGAGGAAGAGGTCGAACTACCTGATGAGGTTCCGACGGATCCCGGCATGATGGACGATGACGAGCGCGCTTCGCGCAACATCATCGCGATTGGCGGCGGTCAAGTCAACAGTGTTGACGCGTTGCGATCAAGTCAAGTCGTAAGAGACGTCCTGGGTGATGTCTTGGTCGACGCCATGGTCGCGGTGCGCGGTCACGAAGTTGAAATTGCAAAATCTAAGTCCCTGGAAGAGTTGGTGGAGAAGTTTCGCTTCACGTGGTCGGCGTAGGGAGATGGTGAATCAAGTTCGCCAAGGGCGAGCATTGGTGGCTCGCGAGACCCCCTCTTTCGAGTGCTCGTGCGCGGTGGACGCGAGTTCCTGATTATCGAATGGCGACCTTGGCGACTCTTTCGACGCGTCCATTGACGTTTCTCGGGCGTCACTCGACATCACCGTCTCGAATCCGAGTCGTGTTTTCGCTCAAATTCCCGTCAACGAGCGAGATCTGTCCTTGTGGCATGCACCACAGAATTCTTTCTTGCATTCAGAGCGGTATACCATTAATGTCAAATTCACGATTGAGCTCTCCGACGTAGTGGAGTAGCGAGAGTTAGTCAGCGGGGGTCATGGTGGGAAGTCGAACGGACGCACTGGTACTTGATGACACTCGACGCGGCACGTCTATGGATGTCGTGGCGAACCACGGCGGTGGCGTCTCGGCGGGTGCCATCCCCGCCAAATCAAACGTTCTCGGGCCTGCCGCCGTCTTATGGAAGTTACCGGGCGAACCGTTAAGAGAACGTGGCATGGTTTCGCCCCATCAAGTCGATGTAGGGAGTGAGCGAAGTGGAGAAGTCGTAACAAAGAGAGAATTACTGATCAACTAATCGCTCGGGTACGAGCACATAGTTAAGGGGGAGTATGAGTACTGAGACGAGTGAAGCGGTGCCGTACACGCGGCCACGGAGAAATCTCAAGATGTGGGGGGCCATTGGTCTCTCCCTGGGCATCGTGGCTCCGAGTTTGGCCATGTCCGGTAACGGCCAAGGAACAGCGGCCGCGGTTGGTAAGGCCGTGCCGTTGATCTTCGTGCTGGGAGCGATTGGCATTGCCCTCATCGCTCACGGCTTCTTCCGACTAACCCAACGTTATAACCAGGCCGGCAGCGCCTACGCACTGGTTGGTATGACCATTGGGCCTCGAGCCGGGTTCTTTTCGGGCTTTGGCGTCATGGTCACGTACTTGTTGTTCGCGATCGCGTGTCTCGGTGCGATAGGTAGTTTCGTCAATGCTTTTCTCGCGAACGCTCAGGGAAGTTCGCTGCATCCGTTTCAAGTGCCGTGGGTCTACAGCGCGCTCGGGGGCTTCGTGATTGCCGCGTACTTCGTTACTAGGGAGTTTCGCAACGTCGTGCGGCTTCTCTTGGCGATTGAGACCATTGGCATCATCAGCATGACAATTCTCGTGATCGTTATCTTCGCTAAGGGTGGGCCGGCGCACGGCGGCGGCTTCGACTTTGGCACCTTTAGTCCTAAGGGCCAGAGTTTCACGGTGATCATGGGCGCCGTCGTGGCGGCCTTCTTGTCGTGGGCCGGTTTTGAAGCGTGCGCGTCACTCGGTGAAGAGACGAACAACCCCGCAAAAAATATCCCGAAAGCACTTCTGGGTTGCGTGTTGGGAACGAGTGTCCTTTTCGTCGTCGTGATGTTCGCAGAGACGATTGGCTTTGGGACGAACGCCGCCGGGGTCAAGGCGTTTTCTACCTCGGGTAACTCACTGGCGACGTTGGGACACACTTACGTGGGCCTGTGGTTCTCGCTCGTTCTTTCCTTCACCGCGGTCATGTCGGCCTTTGCGTGCTTCTTGGGTTCGGCGCAAACCACGGGACGTTTACTCTACGCGTTCTCTCGCGACGGCCTGGGACCCAAGCAGTGGGCGGAGCTTGACGTGAAGCACAATCAGCCCGTGAAAGCCCTCTTCGCCGTGTTCGCACTCATTGCCGTGGTGGACTACCTCTCCTTCATCACGGGACACCCGATCGTTGGTACAGGTAACGCCGCACTCGACGAATATTTCTACTTCGCTACCGTTGGTGCGATGACCTTGATGGTTTCGTATCTGATGGTGGAGATCGGCACGATGGTTCACCTCGTGCGCGATCGACGACAGTTGATCTACGAAGTCGTTCTTCCGATTCTGGGAGCGGCCATGATTATCGCGGTTTTCTACTTCAACGTGAAGAGTCAGACGAACTGGATTGCGGAACCATTCCTCGCGGGGGCGATCATGCTGATCGGTCTCATCATCACGTTGGCCTTCCCCGGTTTGGCGAGCAAAGTTGGTATCGGACTCTCGAGGAATTTGCGCGAGCCCGAAGGTAAGGAGTTACCCGCCTCCAGCGGTCACGATCAGAGTCCCTTCCCCACCGCTGAGGTGTAATGACGTTCGGCTTGCCCCCGGGGCTGGACCAACTAGCTCCGCAAGCGAGAGATCTCTATATCCGCGACCTTAAATCCGTCGCCGGTATAGAGAAACTTCGCTTCTTTCCCCTCGCCGTGGAGTCGGGATTTGGTTGCACGCTCGTGGAAGCGGGCGGTCGTGAGCTTTTGGATTTGACGGCGACGTGGACGGCGGCGGGCCTTGGTCACGGTCACCCGCGGGTGGTCGAAGCCATGACCCAGGCGGCGAAGAAACCTCCGGGGGCCGGTGGACTTTCCGCGGCGCACCCCGACTCCGTTGGACTGGCGGAAGATCTGTTGGCGTTGGTGCCCGGTGCGGGCGATCGGCGGGTCTACTTGGGACACGCCGGCAGCGACGCGTGCGACGTCGTCATTCGCGCGTCGCGCTTCGCGACGGGCAAGAAGCGCATCGTGGGCTTTCACCACTCGTACCACGGTGGCATCGGTGTCGCCATGGCCGCGTCGGGCGTCCACGTCGAAGCGGGCTCGGTGACGGCCGATCCCATGACGACGTTTGTCGACTATCCCAATCCCTATCGTCCTCCGTCGACGGATCCCTCTGGCCCGGAAGCGGTGCTGATAGCGTCGCTCGACCAAGTGGAAGCGGCGCTCGCCGAAGGAGACGTCGCCTGCGTAATGTTCGAGCCAATTTTGGCTGACGGCGGCATGGTGGTTCCTCCGCCGGGGTTTCTTCGTGGACTCGAGGAACTCTGTCATCGCTACGACACACTGTTGGTCTGTGACGAAGTAAAGGTTGGACTCGGGCGACCGGGGATGATGCACGCCTTTCAACTCGACGGCGCGACACCGGATCTGGTCTGCTTCGGCAAGGTGCTGGGCAATGGCCTACCCCTTTCCGCAGCGGTCGGCCCGGCTGAAATTCTCGACGGTCCCTCCGCCGCGGCGCTGCTAACGACGGCGGGCAATCCCGTCTGCACGGCGGTTGGTCGGACGGTGTTACGAGTACTGCAAGAAGAGCAACTCCCCGAGCGAGCTCGTCGAGCGGGCGAGCGTCTACGAGCGGGATTAGAGCAACTGAAGAACGAACGCATTGGTGATATTCGAGGTCACGGATTGGCGAACGGGGTCGAGTTGGTGGCCGATCGCGAGAGCAAAGTTCCCGACGGAAAGCTGGCCGCGGCGACGGTCTATAGAGCCTTTGAGCTCGGAGTGGTCGTCTACTACGTCGGCGGTAACGTCCTCGAGGTGACGCCCCCGCTCGTCATCTCTGACGCCGAAATTGACCGCGCCGTCGAGATTCTGGGCCAGTCGATCGATGACGCCGCCGCGGGCAAAGTTCCCGCCGACGTCGTTGCCGCGTACGCCGGCTGGTAGTAACCACGAGATAATGGGTGTCGTGAGCGCTAGCACCGAAATCGAAGATTTCGTTGAATCAATACGTCTCGTTGATCATCATGTCCACGGTGCGTTAAAGACCCCGCTCACCAGAGAACAGTTTGAAGAAGTGATGACCGAGTCCAATCGAGCGCGTCGTCCGGGCACGACGAACTTTGACACGCAGTTAGGTCTGGCGATTCGAAGGTGGTGCGCGCCGTTGCTCGATCTCGACGCCTTTGTTGATCCCGAGACCTACCTTCAACGTCGAGCGGAACTTGGTGCCGACGAAGTCAATCGACGACTACTCAGAGCTGCTCATCTAGACACGGTGTTAGTCGACACGGGTTTCGCCGCCGAGAATCTCCTCGACGTCGATCAGATGCGAGAGTTCGCTGGCGCCAAGAGTTTCGAAGTGGTGCGTTTGGAAGAAGTAGCGGAGGACCTCGTTCGCTCCGGCACGACGGCGAAAGGATTTGGCGACGCGTTCCGCTCCGCCCTGCAACAGCGACTCTTAAGCGGTGCCGTCGCGACGAAGAGCATCGTGGCTTACCGTTACGGTCTCGACGTCGCTCACGAGCGCCCGCTCGAGGGCGACGTGGCACTCGCGATGGGCCAGTGGTTAAGAGAGGTCGAAGCATCGAAGACGGTGCGAATAGTTGATCCGGTGCTGTTGTCGTTCCTGCTCTGGTCGGGCATTGACGCGCAGCTGCCGTTGCAGATTCACACCGGGTACGGCGATTCGGACTTGGACATCATTCGATCTAATCCGGCGTATTTGACTGACTTTCTTAGGGCGGCGGAACCCTTTCGCACGGCCGTGGTCTTGTTGCACTGCTACCCCTATCAGCGCGAAGCGGCTTATCTGGCTCAGATGTTTCCCAACGTGTACTTCGACATTGGCGAAGCCATCAGCCACTCCGGAGTTCAGTCACGTCAGTTGATTGCCGAGTCCTTTGAGATTGCGCCGTTTTATAAACAGCTCTACTCAAGTGACGGATGGGGCTTGGCCGAGTTCCACTTTTTGGGAGCGCGTCTTTGGCGAAATGGTGTATCCGAAATACTGTCGCGGTGGGTCGAGGCGGGTCAATGTAGCCAGGCGGACGCGACACAAATTGCCACCCAGGTGGGTCGTCAGAACGCGATCGACCTGTATCGACTGGACTCGTCGTCGTGAGTTGGGAGTCGGCAAAGCTCAAAGTGTTACGCACCACGGCATTCGAACGAACCATAAGGGATCACCCCACCATCGTGAAACAATGGGTGACGTGTACGTACCTTTGAAACTTGCCGTGGACGACGGTGAAGCGCCAGATCGTGAGAGATGCTGGCGGCGGGAGCTGAACTTGATAGGTCGTTACTCGACCATAATCAAGAGAGGTTCAAACAAATGACGAGGAGTTTCTGATGCCCATCAACGTGACGCCAATCCCGGGCGTGAGCCCGGAAATCAACGACCTCCGACGCCGCACCGCCGACGTTGTCAACGTAGAGGTACTGCCCAACGAAGAGAAGTTGTGGCGTTCAAGGCGTGACGCCAACATGAGTGAGGACGAACTCGAGTCCAGCCGGCGTGAGAGCATCGAAGTTCGAGAGCAGATCAAGGCCAAGGTTTTCCAGGCGGGGTTGTGGGCACCGCATCTACCCAAGGAGTACGGCGGCGCGGGACTCGACTTTTTGTCGCTCGCTTACATGTACGAGATCCTCGCGTACGGCATTGGAGGCCCGACGCTCTTTGGCATCGCGGCGCCCAATTCGGGCAACGCCAGCATCCTCGTGAAGTACGGCACCGAGGAGCAGAAGCAAAAGTGGCTGCTGCCGCTCATCGCGGGCGAGATGGAGTCGGGCTTCTCGATGACCGAACCCGAGCACGCCGGATCGGATCCGCGTTCCATCGAAACCGAGGCCGTGCGTGACGGCGACGACTGGGTCATTAACGGACACAAGTGGTTCACGTCGAATGGCATCGACGCCAACTTCTTCATCGTGATGTGTCGAGCCGTTGACCCGACCGGTGAGTTCGGAACCTCTGGTCGCATGACCCAGATCATCGTCCCGAGTGCCACCGCCGGCGTCAACATCGTTCGCGGTATCGGCATCTTCGGGCATCCGACGTCCGATCACTGCGAGATCCGCTATGAAAACGTGCGGGTACCCATGGAGAACACCCTGGGTCTCGTCGGTCAGGGTCACCAGGCCGCCCAGGATCGGCTCGGGGCCGGGCGGGTCTATCACTGCATGAACTCGATCGGCCAGATGTGGCGCGCGTTCGACCTCATGGTCGAGCGCACGCTGGTGCGTCAAGTCCACGGGGGACTACTAAAGGACCAGCAGTTCATCCAGGGATTTATTGCGGAGAGTTACATGGACCTGCAGTCCGCGCGCCTCATGACCATCAACGCGGCCGAGAAGGTCGCCCACAACGATCCCGACGCGCGCACCGCCATCTCGGCCATCAAAGTCTTCGTCCCGGCCGCGTATCACCGCGTGGTCGATCGAGCGATTCAGGTGTGGGGTGGGGCCGGCGTGAGTAACGACCTCCCGCTCGCTCAGATGTATCTGACGGCGCGCGTGTTGCGCTTGGCCGACGGGCCCGACGAAGTGCACAAGATTCTGATCGCGAAGAACATCCTGCACCGATACGAGGATGGAGAGGGTTGGAACTTCGGGACTTGAGACGATTTCAGTGGAGCAAAAGCGTTGGGTCCACGTCGGACCGGAATCAGTGTCGTGGTTCTGGGTAGGTGCTCCAACCAGCGACGACAGTCGGCTCGGGTCCCCACTGGCCAAGTCGATGCTCGATGACCTTTCGGGTGCTCATGATGTGGTGCACCGCGAAGCCGCGCGTGACGAGGCTGTCGGCGATGAGCGAGCGGTGACATCGCCACGGCAGCGCCTCGGAGCACATGAACGCGACGCGCGACGCCTGCGCCATGGTGGCCAAGTTGGCAAGTGCCGTTCGGTAGGCGTCGCCCAGCGTGTAGTCGGCGTAGTTCCTAAAGCTCGCATTCTGCCACGCCGCATTAATCGCCGGGTCGAGGTCGGATTGCCGATCACGCCGGCCTCCTAAGTCACGGGCGTGTTGATAGTTGACTTCGTCATTCGCCAGCCACGTGCTCATTGTCTCGCGTCCGAACTGTGGGCAGCGGCGAGAACCGGGATAAGAGCGTACGTCCACGAGCAAGTTGATGGCGTAGTCGTGGAGCAGGGCGAGAAACTCTTCGATTGAGCGAGTGGAGTGGCCAATGGTCCAGATCTCTCGATCGTTTGACGCGCCGCGCTCATCAAAAGTGAGGCTCTCAACTGTCGTGACCATCTGCTCGTCCGCCACTCGCCCTCTCACCTGCGTACCTCCATTCGAAAAAATGTGACTCCCGTCATAGAACGGCGGGGCGAAGTAGAGACTTCGCCACCATTGGTCGTTGCGAACATCACATTCTCTCGACCAATCGTTCATTTCGACCTTACCGGCGAAGAGTCCAACGCCAACAGACGTGTGCTGGTGCGCAAGCCTGCTAGAGCACGTCATGTCTCTCGTTACTCGACGAGTCCCATTCACCCGCGCGTACGATTGCTCGGTGGGCGACTTTGACGGACTGTGTCTCGCGAACCGCGGTTTCTTTGCTCGTGACGTACTCGAGGTCGCGCCCGCCCTGCTCGGCTGTGTCCTGCAACGTAACGACGACGAGGGGACGATTTCCGTCCGCATCACCGAGGTCGAAGCGTACGCCGGCGAACGTGATCCCGGGGCACACTCCTATCGCGGTATGACCAACCGAAACAAAACCCTCTTTGGCCCACCGGGCCACCTCTACTGCTACTTCACGTACGGGATGCATCACGCGATCAACGTCGTCGTCGGGCAGTTGGGTCAGCCGTACGCATGCCTGATTCGAGCCGGAGAGGTTATAGAAGGCGCGGAATTGGCGCGAAGGCGCCGCGAGCAAAAGCCCCGGAAAGCCCCCCTTCCCGAACATGGATTGGCGCGCGGTCCCGGGTGCGTTGCCCAAAGCTTCGGCGTGAATCTGACGAATGACGGTGACGACCTCTTCGCAGGTCAATGGCGGTTCTTCGTGGCGCGAGATGGCGCGGTCTTACCCCACGAGGTGGGACCACGAGTTGGCGTCAGCGGACCCGGTGGAGACTCGGCCGCTTTTTCTTGGCGATACTGGTTGGCGAATGCCTCATCCGTTTCGACGTACAAACCGGGGCGCGCCTGACCTGTTCCTCCCCAGGGCCCAGCAGCTTTCGACGGGGAGTGTGGTTCCAATCAATAAAGCGTCACGTCCACCCCGCGCCAGACGAACGGTCGACTTGCTGTAATGGTGATACGCACGATTCGATTCACCGTGAAGGGTCTGTGGTGCTGGCACTGATTCAATCGGCCGATACGCTTCGTTGATGTTCGAGATATCTAACCAACGTTTCGAGGAGTTAGCGGAAGAAGCGCTCGCCTCGTTGCCCGAAGAACTCTCATCTCAGATAGAGAATTTGGCGATCATTGTTGAGGATAAGGCACCGGGGCGCCCACTCTTTGGACTCTACGAAGGCATTCCCCTGACCAAGCGCAGTCCGATCAGCTACAGCGCCGTGATGCCTGACCGGATCACCTTGTACCAGACGACGATCTGTCGTTACGCCACCAACGAGGACGAAGTGAAGGCTCAGATTCGTAAGACCGTGCTGCACGAAGTCGCGCATCACTTTGGCATCAGCGATCCTCGGCTCGAGGAACTGGGCTGGGCGTAGGACGTCGTCAAGTCCGGGCCGTTTTAACTAGTCCCCGTCGACTCCCGCCCAAGAACCACTTCTCTCGGTCTACTGTCGTTGAAGGCGATGAGTAGTGCGTTTGCTAATCGCTGACATCAATACGAACGGTTTCGCGTTCGCTGAGGGAGAGTTGTGAGTACGCGCAGCCAATTTCAGTTCTCCACTGACCGCAGCGAAGCCCTCAGAGCAATTGAGTCAATCGCTTCGGGAAGAGGTTGGTGCAACGTCGTTCCGCGCGTCGTTGACGACGTGGCGGACCTCCGGATCAATTTCACGGGACTGTGGGCGAACCAAGGTGTCGTCAAAGCTTCCTTCGTCACGTCGCCTCCTCGCCACGGAGAGGTGCAACCCTCCTCACTGGGCGTCTTGCATTCGCGAGGGCGGCTCGGCAGCGAACGGATTACTTCTCTTCTTGGTGGCGCTCCGTTCACGGTTCGTCAGGATCACACTCAGCGCGGTCTTCTCCTCGAAGTCCCCGCCGACACGCCGGCAGCACTGGTGCTCGAAGTGATGTGCACGATGACGCAATCACTGTGCGACTTCGAGATGACGGGGGACTGGCGCCTGGACCTCTACGTGCGCCCGTAACGACCAGGCGCCGCTCGAACGACCGCGTCAGTAACGTCCGCGAACGGCAAGCTCTTGCTTGACATGCCAAGCATCTGGTGGATAGAGTGCGACTGTGCGCAGCCCGCGCACGATGCAAGAGCCGGAGGAGTTCACCATGGCAGAAGAAGAAGCCAAGAACACCGCGAAGAAAGACGCCGCCGATGAAGAGTCGCGCGTTCAAGACCAGATATTGGAAGCGATCAAGCGATCCCAGGACGCGACGTTGAAGATTGTGAGTGCGTGGTCCGAAAGTGTCGCGAAACTGACACCGCAACTGCCCGAAATGCCGAAGATGCCCATGTTCGACGCGCTGCCGAAGCCCGACGAGGTTTCGGATAAGTACTTCGAGTTCGCCCAGGAGCTGATGAACGCCCAACAAGAGTTCGTCAAGCGACTAATTGCCGCGCTTCCCGGGCACGACGAGCCGAGCGCCTAAAAGGCATCCATTCGACCCGATCGCCGATCGAGTCTTGACCTGTCGCCGTGTGTGCCGTGGCATCGCCCCCACGATCGCGGTAGACCCTAACGTTTCAGCGCTTTTCATGGCTGAAAACAAACCGGAACTCGTGCTTGACATACCAAGCAGATGGGGTGTATAGTGTGCTTGTGACGGAATCGCCGTACACGAAGTGAAACCAGAGGAGTTCATGATGGTAGCTACCAAGACCACATCTACTACCGAAATACCCGAGATTGCCACGAAAATCAGCGAACAGTTGATTTCCGCCGTGAAGCAGTACCAGCAGTTCTCGGTGGACACTGCGCAGACCTTTGCCAAGGTTGCCTCAGTGTTCCCAGTAACGGACCTGCCCAACGTTCCCGGTGCCCCCGCCCTTCCTAGTGCGGAAGCCGTGACCAAGTACGCGTTTGACTTCACGTCAAACCTGCTCAACGCGCAGCGCGATTTCGCCCTGCAGTTGGCGAGCGCGCTGGTTCCCGAGAAGTTGGCCTAACGTCCTTCACGGACTCAGTTACGATGCAGTACACGGAAGAGCCAACGAACACAGTTGAAGATGACCGCCGGCAGATGCTGGGAGGTTTCATCAGGGCGCAGCGACAGATCGCAAATTTGTCGCTGCGCCAGCTCTCCGCGATGACCGAGATCTCCAACCCGTACTTAAGCCAAGTCGAGCGAGGACTGCACGAGCCGTCAATCCGGGTGTTGAAGTCGATCGCCGACGCGTTAAACGTGTCGGCGGAGATCCTCTTCGAACAGGCCGGCCTGATCAGTGGTACGGAAAAGCTGGGCGACGAGGCCACCGAGAGCGCCATTCGCGCTGACCAGCGGCTCACCGAGGCCCAACGCCACGCGCTGCTGGCGGTCTATCGCAGTTATATCGAGACCAACCGTAAAGAGTCCTGAGGGGACCGAGCGAGTTCGGCGAACGGCCCAGTCGGGCGCCATCTTCGGAGCGATCTCGTTCATTCGCCAGACGTCACGGGAAACGCCTGGTAGCGAGGTTTCCCGCAACTACCTAGGAGGCAAGAAATGGTCGATGACAAAGATTCCTCTCCTGACAGGGTGCTTGACATGCCAAGCAAAAGAAATGTACTGTCTTCTTTAGACGCCGCACGGCTTCACGTCAGTAGGGACTCTGCCTTGGACAATGAGAAGAACGAGACCGCCAACGCGGCCGGCGACGCTTCGACGTTGGCGGGCCAGCTGTTGAGCGCGTTGCAGCTGTCCCAGGACGCCACGCTGCAGTTCGTGAGTGCGTGGTTCGACGGAGCGGCTGAGGTGGTCGCCAAGCTAACGGACATGGCCGCGACGCCCAAGCCCGACACCATTCCGTCACCGAACGAACTCTTCACGTTCGCCCAGCAACTGCACGGCGCCCAACAGGAATTCATCGCCGAACTAACCAATAAGGCCGACCCGGTCTCGTTTTTGGGCTCGTTGAAGGCGGTCCAAGTGGCGCTGCTCGCGAAACCCGCCGAGATCGCCGCGGCCAACGCCCGTCTCACGATTGGCCTCGACGCCGCGGTGCGTGCGACGCTGGAGTGCGCCAGCGGAGCCGCGCCGGCGGCTCCGATGTCGCCGTCATCAGGGGACTCGCGCTTCAAGGACTCGGCGTACGCTGAGAACCCCCTCTACTTCTTGCTGGAACAGGAGTACCTGTTGGGTTGTCAGTACTTCGGTGAACTACTCGACGCGGCGCAACTCGACGAGAGTGAAGACGCCAAGGCGCGTTTCGCCGCGAAGTTCCTCCTCGACGCGCTGGCGCCCACGAATACGCTGCTCGGCAATCCCGCCGCGTTGCGTGAGGCCTTTAACACCGGCGGCGAAAGCCTGGTTCGCGGGGCGAGGAACATGATGGAGGACTTGCGCGACAAGGGGGGCTGGCCCTCGCAGGTCGACAGTTCCGGCTTCGAACTCGGGGTCAACCTGGCCGCTACCCCCGGGTCCGTCGTGTACCGCAACGAACTCATCGAGTTGATCGAGTACGCGCCGCAAACCGAGCACGTGTTCTCGGTGCCCCTGTTGTTCTGTCCGCCGTGGATCAACAAGTACTACATCATGGATCTGGCCCCCGGTAAGAGCCTCATCGAGTGGGCGGTGCAGCATGGGCACCGGTGCTTTGCGATCAGCTATCGCAACCCCGATTCGAGCATGCGCGACCTTAGTTTCGAGGACTACCTTCGACTCGGTTTCTTCGACGCCCTACGGGTCATCCGCGAGATCACCCGCGCGCTCGAAGTCAACACCGTCTCTCTGTGCCTCGGTGGCACGTTGAGCGCCGTAGGCATGGCGTACAACGCGGCGATCGGTGACACGTCCATCAAATCGGCCACGCTGCTCAACACGATGACCGACTTCAGCGTGCCCGGCGTACTCGGACTCTTTACCGACGAGGCCACCATTGCCGGCCTCGAAGCGCAGATGCAAAAAGACGGCGTCCTCGAGGCCGACGCTATGTCGCACGTCTTCGACGCCCTTAGGGCCAACGACCTCATCTTTCAGTACATTGGCAACAACTGGCTACTTGGTAAACAACCGGCCGCTTTCGACCTCCTGGTGTGGAATAACGACGGCACGCGCATGCCGGCCAAGATGCACTCGGAGTACCTGAGGTCGTTCTATCTCAACAACGAGTTCGCGCGAGGGGAGTTCACGGTCGACGGCCGCCAGCTCTACCCCAAGGACGTCAAGATTGACACCTACGTGGTCGCCGCGATCAACGACCACATCGTGCCGTGGACTGCTGGTTACAAGACGGCCAAGATTTTCGCTGGTCCCAACCGATTCGTGCTCACGACCTCCGGGCACATCGCCGGCGTGGTGAATCCGCCCGGGCCCAAGCCCAAGTACTGGTCGAACGACGCTTGTCCCGAAGACCCTCAAGTGTGGAAGGACGAGGCCACCTTGATCGACGGCACGTGGTGGGAGGACTGGTCCGCGTGGATCGACGCGCGCGGCGGCGACGAAATTGCGCCACCCGATCATCTCGGCAGCGAGAGCCACCCATCACTCGAGCCAGCTCCCGGCAGCTACGTACGGGTTCGCGCTTGAGTAACGCCCGAATGCAAACAGGCGAATCGCTCGAGGTGTCGGTCCGCGGACACCAGGTCCACCTCCGGGTGGAAGGCGAGGGGGACCCGCTGTTGTTGCTCAACGGGTTAACCCGGCCCCTCAGCAGTTGGGGTCCCTTCATCGAGTCACTCGGTAGTCGCACCGTCGTAAGCTTCGACGCGCCGGGCGTTGGCGAGAGCCCGGCGCCACTGCTGCCGCTGTCGATCGCCCAACTCGCCGACGTCACTGCGGCGGTCCTCGACGAGATCGGCCTCGATCGCGTGGACGTTCTTGGTTACTCCCACGGTGGCGCGGTCGCGCAGCAGTTCGCCGCGCACTACCCGGAGCGGGTTCGCCGCTTGGTGCTCGCTGCCACTTCGTGCGGTGCCGGTTCAACGCTCGCTGGTTGGGACACGCACGACGGTGTGGCGATCTTGATGAATGGAATTTTCCGGGCCAATGCACTTTCGACGTTGTGGCGCACGATGGCCATATCCACGTGGTCGAGCATCCCGTTTCTCGGCGCCATCGCGGCCCCCACGCTCGTCGTGTGCGGCAGCGAGGACCGCGTCGCGCCACTAGCGAATAGTCAGGTGCTCGCTAGTCGCATTCCGAACGCCACGCTGGTCGAACTTTCGGAACGTCACGATCTACAACAACCAGAGGCCGCCGACAAGTTGGCGCGAGTGGTCGAGAAGTTTCTCGCGCGCGAAGCGTTAATGACCAGCGAGCACGCTGACCTCTGAGCACTCAATCACATTCTCAACGAACGCCGAACAGGGAGATAACCATGGAAGAACTGCGATTTGACGGACGAGTCGCGATCATCACCGGGGCCGGCGGCGGCCTCGGGCGCGCCCACGCGCTCGCGCTCGCTCACCGGGGAGCCAGCGTCCTGGTGAACGACCTCGGGGGCGCCCTCGACGGCAGTGGATCGTCGGCGACGGCCGCCCAGCGTGTCGTCGAGGAGATCATCGCGTTCGGTGGTGTCGCGGCACCGAACCACGACAGCGTCGCCACTGCAGAAGGCGGTGCGGCGATAGTGCAGAGTGCCCTCGACGCGTTTGGCCGGGTCGACGTGTTGATCAACAATGCCGGCATCCTGCGCGATCGGGCGTTTCACAAAATGGACGCCTCGTTGATCGACCAAGTGCTCGACGTTCATCTGAAGGGAGCGTTCTACGTCTCTCAACCGGCGTTTCGTTTGATGCGCGAGCAGGGATATGGACGCATTGTCAACACCAGCTCGGCCTCAGGGCTGTTTGGAAACTTCGGACAGGCCAACTACGGTGCGGCGAAAGCCGGACTTGCTGGACTAACGCGGGTACTGGCGCTCGAGGGCATTGAGCACGGTATCAAGGTGAACGCCATCGCCCCGATCGCGCTGACGCGAATGACCGAGGGCATTCTCGGCGACCTCGCGCCCAAGGTCTCGCCCGAGTCCGTGAGTCCGCTCGTGGCGTACCTCGCAAACGAGGAGTGCGTGGTGAACGGCAACATCTACTCCGTCGCCGGGGGACGCATCGCCAGGATCTTGGTCGCCGAAACGTACGGCGTCGTATTGCGTGAGAACACGCCTGAGGCCGTCAGTGCCCAGATCTACCAGATCGACCAGCTGGACCCGGCTCGTCTTCACGAGCCATCGTCGCTGGACAACGAGACGACCATCATCGCGAAGGCTTTGTCGGAAGCTTCGTAAAAGTTCGAGCGATGAGTTGGATGTCCCACGTTTCGCGAGATCGACAGGTCCGTTCGTTCACACCATGAAACGAGAGCGGCGCCTTGACGTCCGCGATGGGACTGATCATCGTCGCTCAAGGCGGTTGATTGGGTACGCGACTCATTGAACCAATGCTCGGCGCCCTTTCGAGATGGACAATTCGCCGTCGGAACTCAGAGACGATGGCCATGATTATCGAAGTGCTTCGTAACGCCTTGTGCAGAGGCGAGCAAATCTCCAACTCGTCACGTTGATCCACCTGGTGCGACGTGCGCACGATGGATAGGGTGTCGCCAAGGGGGTGGTTCAGATGGCCGAGCAAAAAGTGGCGGTGATCACTGGAGGGACGCGAGGAATAGGGCGAGCGATTTCGATGGCCCTCGCCGAAAGCGGCGTGCACGTGTGCGCTGGCTATCAATCAAATCGCGAAGCGGCTGAGTCGATGCGCGAGGCGGCCAAGAAAATGGGGCAGTCCGTCAGTATTCATCAGATGGAGGTTGGTGAACCAGACGACTGCGTACGTTTCGTCAATGACGCCATAGAAGAACACGGTCACGTTGACTATCTCATTAACAACGCGGGTATCAATATTGACCGCACCGTGCGTCGGATGACCATTGACGAATGGCATGGCGTCATGCGGATCAACATATCCGGATGTTTCTACATGATCAAAGCAGTCATCGAGCACATGATCTCGCGAGGATCGGGCCGAATCGTCAACATCAGTTCGATCATTGGCGAGACGGGAAACGTAGGCCAAGCCAACTACGCGACGGCCAAATCGGGAATGCACGGACTCACCAAGACCCTCGCCCTCGAACTCGCTGGAAAGGGCATTACCGTCAACTGCGTCGCTCCGGGTTTCATCGGCACCGACATGATGGCGTCGGTTCCCGAAGCAGTGCTCGAAAAGATCGTTGCGCGAATTCCGATCGGTCGACTGGGCAAACCTGAGGAGGTTGCGTACATCGTGACCAGTCTCCTTGATGACAGAGCGTCGTACGTCACCGGCGCCGTCATTTCGGTAAATGGCGGACTCGACATGTAGCCATTGGGTACGTGTATTTGATTGGTGTCCGGGGGCGGAGGTATCAAGTGGCGTGTAGTTCACCGTCATCGCCGACCAGCGAAACGGTTTCATTGACAATGACTTCGTCATTCGGCGTCAGCGCTGTGACGGTCTCGTCGATGGCGATGATGTTGCCCTCGTCATCCACCAAGGCAACTATGTCATCGACAACGACGTTGCCGTACTCGTCGACATCTTCGGTCTCGATCTCTACCAGGTCGAGCTCTTGCACTCCGGCTTGTGGGTTGTTGGTCTTACTCTTCGCGGCCTTCTTCGCAGCGGGACGCTTCTTGCCAGAAGTCTTCTTGGCTACGGCCTTCGCGGCCTTCTTCGCAGCGGGACGCTTCTTGCCAGAAGTCTTCTTGGCTAC
>OCZT010000140.1_pt1 | contig 66856 bp, 54 predicted proteins | sample 1539031 | NCBI WGS metagenome assembly OCZT01 (sample SAMEA3539308, study PRJEB22396) | soil metagenome | biome: tundra; feature: field; material: soil | place: USA | collected 2010-05 | depth 0.15 m
CCCCAGCCCCGCCTGCGCTAGCGCCGCCCGTACCCGCGCCCCGGCCGCCCCGCCCCGAACCCGCCGCGGACGGCACCTTCGGCGGGTCCCGCCGCAGCATGACCTGCCGTTCCCCGCGCAGCACCTCGGAGCTCAGCTCCGTCAGCGCCAGTGTCCCGTGGTCCCCCTTGACCGCCAGCACCCCCGAGGCCAGCAGCTGCCGCACCACCCCGCGCCATTCGCCCTCGGTCAGTTCGCTCCCGATCCCGAACACCGGCAGCCTGTCATGCCCGTACGACGCCACCCGGGGCGTCTTCTTGCCCAGCAAGATGTCGATCGGCTGCCCGGCACCGAACGAGGGCCCGTCCAGCCGCCCCAGCCGCACCAGCGTCGAAAGCAGCTTCTGCGCCGCCACCGTCCCGTCCCACACCTGCGGCGGGACCAGGCAGGTATCGCAGTTCCCGCACGCGACCGCGCCTGTCTCGCCGAAATACGCGAGCATCTGCGTCCGCCGGCAGCTCGCCGTCTCGCACAGCGCGAGCATCGCGTCCAGGTGCGCCATCAGCCGCCGCCGGTGCGCCAGGTCACCGTCGGAATCGTCGATAAGACGCCGCTGCAGCACCACATCGGCCAGCCCGTAGGCCAGCCAGGCCGTGGCCGGCGCACCGTCACGTCCGGCTCGCCCGGTCTCCTGGTAGTACCCCTCGACCGACTTGGGCAGGTCCAGGTGCGCGACGAAGCGGACATCAGGCTTGTCGATGCCCATCCCGAACGCGATCGTGGCCACCATGATCAGCCCGTCCTCGCGCAGGAACCTGGCCTGGTTCGAAGCCCGGGTGCGGGCGTCAAGCCCGGCGTGGTAAGGCAGCGCGACGAAACCCTCGCTGACCAGGAAGTCCGCGGTCTTCTCCACCGACGCCCGGGACAGGCAGTACACGATGCCGGCGTCGCCCGGGTGCTCGGTCCGCAGCAGCCTGAGCAGCTGCCGCTTCGGCTCGTTCTTGGGCTCGATCCGGTACTGGATGTTGGGCCGGTCGAAGCTCGCCACGAACTGCCTGGCTTCGCCCAGCGCCAGCCGGGAGACGATCTCCGTCCGCGTGTGCTCCGTCGCGGTCGCCGTCACCGCGATCCGCGGCACCGCTGGCCACCGCTCGTGCAGCACGGACAGGCCTAGGTAGTCGGGCCGGAAGTCGTGGCCCCACTGGGCCACGCAGTGCGCCTCGTCGATGGCGAACAGCGAGATCGTGCCGCGGTCGAGCAGCCGCAGGGTGCCCTCGGCCCGCAGCCGCTCCGGCGCCAGGTAGAGCAGGTCGAGCTTGCCGTCCATGAAGGCGTACTCGACCCCGCGCCGCTCGTCGGCGTCCTGGGTCGAGTTCAGGAACCCGGCTCGCACGCCGAGCACGGTCAGCGCGTCGACCTGGTCCTGCATGAGCGCGATCAGCGGTGAGATGACCACCCCGGTGCCGTCCCGGACCAGCGCCGGGATCTGGTAGCACAGCGACTTGCCGCTGCCGGTCGGCATCAGCGCGACCGCGTCCCCGCCGGCGCAGACGTGCTCGATGATCTCCTGCTGCTGGCCGCGGAAGGAGCTGTAACCAAAGACCCGGCGCAGGACTTCCGAAGCCGCGTCGGGGGTTCGGGTTCCGGGCAAGACCACGCCGCGATTCTACGGCCCGCCTCGGACATAAATGCGGTCCGCCGTGAGTATGTCGACGTTATCAACACGTGACGGCCGCCCGCGGAACGCATACGCAAGGTGCGGCATCCTAGGGGTATGGCCATCCGCCGGGTACACGCGAGCATCGCCCTGACCGTGGTTGGCGCATCGCTGGTCCTGACGGCCTGCGGCAGTGCACCGGCCCGGACCTCAGCACCCGCCGCAGCCGTGTCCATGCCCTCGCACCCGCCCGCCAGCGGTGGACCCGCCACGACCGGCTGCGGTCCGCAGCCACCGCGGTATGCCTGGGCGGTCGACGTGACCACGGCCGGCCGGGTCGTCTGGAAGACCCCGCTGCCGACCAGGAACGGTGGCTTCTCCACCGTCGCTCAGCCGCTGGTCGCCGGGCCGGTGGCGGTGCTGGCCCAGGACGGGATCGTGCACGGCCTCGACCTCGGCGACGGGCACCCGCTGTGGTCCTGGACCGGCGGGCAGGATGTCTTCGGCATGTGGCGCTGGGGCGCCCTGGTGGCCGTGCTCACCGACCAGGTCAGCAGCCACTCCCGGCTGACCGGCCTGGACGCCGCCACCGGCCAGGTCCGGTGGTCGCTGCGCCTGCCCGTCCGGGGCCTGCTCGGCGACCAGGCTGCCACCGCCGACGGCGGCCTGGCCATGATCACCACCGCCGGAGTCCTGCAGGTGGTCAGCCTGGCCGACGGCAGGATCCGCTGGCGCCGCACCGCCGGCGCCTCGCCTGCCCTCACCGCGGCCGGCCAGCTGGTGATCTTCAGCATCAACGGCCGCCTGACCGGCTACGACGACCGGACCGGCCAGCCGCGCTGGACCACCGGGGGGCTGCCCGGGCAGCCGACCCTCCAGGTGGCCGGCAGCCTCGTCCTGGTCACAAGCAACGCACAAGGTCCCGGCATCACTACCGCCCTGACCGCCGTCCTGCCCGCCACCGGCCGCATCGCCTGGCGGTTCGACACTGGAGAGCCGCTGACCGTGCTATCCGCGGGTCCAGCCGGCCTGACCGTGGCCGCCTACGTGTTCAGCCGGCGGCTCTACCTGCTCGACCCGCGGACCGGGCGGCTGCGCTGGCAGGCGGACACCTTCGTAACGGAGGCCACCATCCCGCTGGTCACCAGCACGGACGTGGTGCTCGCCGAGGGCCAGCCGCCGAGCACCAGGCTGGTGGACCGGAACGCGGCGGACGGCCGGGTGCGCTGGCAGGACACCCTCGCCGCACCGCCCGCGGGCACGCAGCAGGTTCTCCAAGCAGGCCCGCTCGCCGTGCTGCAAACAGACCCAAGCCGCCCGGGGTCTCCGGCCCCGCTGCTCGCCTACCAGCTGACCAGCGGCCGGCCCGCCTGGCGGGTCGACATGCCGACCTTCGTGGCGGCATCGCCGGTCCTGGCTCCGGGCCACGTCCTGGTGCAGCCGGCCGACCTGATGTCCACCTGCGCAGTGGCCGGCTGAGCCAGGGTCAGAACATGTGCCGGAAATAGGCCTGCGGGTCGCGCAGGAACCCCCGCCAGGCCACCACCAGGCTCAGGTCATCCCAGCTGGCGGCCCGGATCCCCCACGGGCCGAGCTCGAGCAGGTTCGCGCCGGGGACCGCCGCGACGACGGGGGAGTGGGTGGCCACGACCGCCTGCCCCCCGCCGGCCGCCAGGTCGTGCAGCAGCGCGGCCAGCCCGAGCGAGGAGGTGAAGGACAGCGGCGCGTCCGGCTCGTCCATCAGGTAGAAGCCGGTCTCGTTCACCCGGGTGCGCAGGATCTCCAGGAACGCCTCGCCGTGGCTCAGCTCGTGCAGCCGCTCGGTCCGCCTGCCCGGGTTCTGCTCCAGGTAGGTGTACAGCTGGTTCATGGTGTCCGCGCGCAGGAAGTAAGCCCAGCGCGGCTTAACCCCCCGCACCACGGTCAGCTCCGACCCGGCGCCCGGCTCACTCGGCCTGACCTGGAACAGCTGCGCCTGCGCCGAACCTCCCTGCGGATTCAGCCCGTAGGCCTCGGCCAGGCATTCCACCACCGTCGACTTCCCCGACCCGTTCTCACCCACGAGCACGGTCAACCCCGCCGGCAACTCCAGCCCCTCCCGGAGTAGCTGCGCCATGGCCGGCACGCTGGCAGGCCACACCGACTCGTCCACCTGAACGTCGCTCTGGGGACGGAAGGTCCGGACCGGGCGGGCGTCGAACTCATCGCTGTCGGGCATGTTCCCATCCTGCCCTGGAAGACATTTCGGCCGAACGAGCAGTGGTGCTGCCCCCGGTCATCGGGATCGCGGCGTGGAGACCCCGGCCTTCAGCTTCAGGCCGGGCAGGAAACGCCGCTTCACCATCCCAGAAATGTCAGTGGTAGTCGCTAGTATGTTCGTATGTCCTGGTACCGGCTGCTCCCCTCGCCCGCCCAGCAGACAATGCTGCGGGACCACTGCGCGCATGCCCGGTTCGTTCCCGGAGCCGATCGCCGGACCCGGTAATCGACAGATCGTCGGGATCGACCGGGGAGTAGCGGTCAGCGCGGCGCTGTCGACAGGGGAGATGCTGACGGCACCGGGGCTCAGCGCGAGGCGGCAGCTGCGTCTGCGGCGTCTGCAGCGTCTGCGGCGCCGGCTCGCCCGCGCCCGCCGGGGGTCGAACCGGCGGGCCAGGGTCAAGTGGGCCGTGGCCGGGCTGCGGGCCCGCGAGGCTGATGCGCGCAAGGACTGGGCTGAACCGGGAGATCCTGCGGTCGGGCTGGGGCCTGCTGGTGCGCCGGCTGGAGGAAAAGGCCCCCGGCCGGGTGGAGAAGGTCACGCTGACGTGAACGCGGCCATCAACATCGCGGCAGGCATGCCGTGACTGCGCGGGGAGGCGACGGGGTAGCCCGGCCTGTGAACCGCGAACCTCACCTGCTGCTCCAATCGGCGTAGTAGCTGGAATCCCCCGCCTTGGCTTGGCGAGGGAGGATGTCAAGCCATACGGTGCCCAGATGGATGCCGCACACCAAGATCGCCTGGCCATCAGGGATGTCGTCGAGACCTGGACCTACGCCAGGGACGCCGGGGACTGGGAGGCCTTCCGGGCCTGCTGGCACGAGGACGGATACATGTTGGCGACCTGGTTCCAGGGCCCGAAAGACGACTTCATCCGGGTCAGCCAGGAAGGCCGGGCGCGGGGTGTCAACATCTTGCACTTTACCGGCGGCTGCCACATCGCCCTCAACGGGACGCGGGCCATCGCCCAGACCAGGATGACGATCATGCAGCGCGGGGAGGTCGACGGCGTGCTGTGCGACGTGGCCTGCACCGGCCGGTTCTACGACTTCATGGATCGCAGGGATGGCCGCTGGGGGATGGTGCTGCGCCAGCCCATCTACGAGAAGGACCGCCTCGACCCGGTCGACCCGGCCGCCACGCTATCCCTGGACGCCGAGATCCTGGCCCGGTTTCCCGAGGGCTACCGCTACCTGGCCTACCTGCAGCAGCAGGCCGGGTACCCGGTCAAGCCAGACATGCCGGGCCTGGCCGGCCCCGAGCTGGAGCGCCTGTACGAGCGCGGCGCCGCCTGGCTGGCGGCCAGCCCGTCGCCCCGTGACCCATGAGCTGATGGTCAGCCTCGCCGCCCAGATCCACCACCAAAACCCATCGATAAACCTATAAACCGGATAAGATGGACGTGCGGCGACGGTAATCGGCCGATGGCCCGGCTGGACAGGACGATCTCGTCGGCGCGGGCCCATGCCGCTTGCTGGTCGTCCGGCTGATACCTGGCTAGGTTGACGCCGCGCTGGACCAGTGACCGCAGCTCCGGCAGCGTATCGCCGGCCACGCCGAGGGCGCGCGCCTGCACGAGTACGTTGCCCCACGAGGCCGCCTCGGTCGGCCCGGCCACGGCGGGCAGGCCGCAGGCGTCCGCGACTAGCTGGCAGAACAGCGGGTTGGCGACGCCGCCGCCGACGATGTGGACCGTCCGGACTCCCCGGCCGGTGATCCGCACCGCGTCGTGCACCGCGTGCCGGATCGCGACGGCCATGCTGTCCAGGATGCAGCGAAGGATCTCCGCGCCGCCCGAGGGAGCGACGCCGCTGGTCTGCAGGCAGGCCCGGGTGATCCGTTCGGTCATCTCACCAGGCGCAGCGAAGCCCGGATCCTGGACGTCGATGAGCGCCCGCAGGCCAGGAAGCTGGCCGGCCGCGCGGGTCAATTCGTCCAGGTCGACCTGCCGTCCTTCGGACTGCCACTGCCTGACGCACTCCTGCAGCAGCCAGAATCCGGTCACATTGCGCAGGAACCGGGTGGTGCCGTCGATGCCGGCCTCGTTGCTGAACCCTGCCTCCCGGCTCGCGCCGGTAATGACCGGGGCCGGGAGCTCGACGCCGGCTAGCGCCCAGGTTCCGGTGCAGACGAAGGCGAAGGCGGCGTCGGTGGCCGGCACGCCGGCCACCGCGGCGGCGGTGTCGTGCGAGGGCCCGATGACCACCTGGGGCGGCCGGTCCCAGCCAAGCTCGGCGGCGATCGGGCCGCTCACCGGGCCGGCCAGCTCGCCGGCCGCCCGCAGCGGGGGAAACAGGCCGGCCGGCACGCCGAGGGCGTCGGCCACGTCGCGGGCCCAGGTCCTGGTGTGCGGGTCTAGCAGGCCGGTGGTAGAGGCGTTGGTCAGTTCGGTGCCCATCTGGCCCGACAGCCAGTAGGTCATCAGGTCCGGGACGAGCAGCACATGCCGGGCCGCGGCGATCTGCGCCGACCCGCGCTCGGCCATCAGCTGGAACACCGTGTTGATCGGTTGCGGCGCGATCCCGGTCGCCTCGTACAGGCGGACCGCGTCCACGCCCGCCACCCCGCCGGGCGTCCCGGTGACGGCGGCGAACGGCGGTTCGGTGCGGGGGTCCCGGTAGTTGGCCGGGTCGACGATCAGGCCGCCGTCGCCGTCGAGCAGCCCGTAATCCACGGCCCAGCCGTCGACCGCGACGGCATCCAGCGGCCCGGCTTGCTCGCTCGCGGCACGCAGGCCGTCGAGGATCCCGGCAAACAGCGCGCGGGCATCCCAGCGCAGCACCCCGCCGACCGGCCGGGGCCGGTTGGCGAACCGGCTGACCTCGCGCAAGGCGAAGCCCCGCTGCGTACCGTGACCGATCACCACCCGCCCGCTCGAAGCGCCCAGGTCGATGGCCGCGACGCGGATCGCGGCGTCCGTCACGCCGGGCCCGTCATCGCAGGAATCCGGCCGCCACCCCGGAATCCACGGGGATGTGCGCCCCGGTGGTCTGGGAGAGGTCGCCGCCGGTCAGAGCGAACACCGCGTCCGCGACATGGGCGGGCAGCACCTCCCGCTTCAGCAGTGTGCGCTGGGCGTAGTAGGCGCCCAGGTCCTTCTCCTCGACGCCGTAGACCGCGGCGCGCTGGGCGCCCCAGCCGCCGGCGAAGATGCCAGAGCCGCGCACCACACCGTCCGGGTTGACGCCGTTGACCCGGATGCCGTCGCCGCCCAGCTCGGCTGCGAGCAACCGGACCTGGTGCGCCTGGTCGGCTTTCGCCGCGCCGTAGGCCACGTTGTTCGGCCCGGCGAACACGCTGTTCTTGCTGCAGATATAGACGATGTCGCCGCCGAGGCGCTGGACCCGCATGGCCCGGGCCGCTTCGCGGGACACCAGGAATGACCCGCGCGCCATGACGTCGTGCTGGGTGTCCCAGTCCGCCGTGGTGGTTTCGAGCAGCGGCTTGGACACAGAAAGGCCGGCGTTGTTCACCACCAGGTCGACGCCGCCGAAGGCCAGGGCGGCCGCCGCGACGGCCGCCGCTACCTGCTCCTCGTCGGTCACGTCGGCGGTGAAGCCGATGGCGGCGTCGGTGCCCCCGATCTCACCGGCGACCGTGGCGGCGGCGTCGGAGTCGCGATCGGCGACCACCACGCACGCTCCCTCGGCCGCGAGCCGGTGAGCGATGGCCCGGCCGATACCCGAACCGGCTCCGGTGACGAGCGCGATGCGAGCGGCGAGCGGCTTGGGCTTGGGCATCCGGGCCAGCTTGGCCTCCTCCAGGGCCCAGTACTCGATCCGGAATTTCTCGGCTTCCTCGATCGGCGCGTACGTCGACAGGGCCTCGGCGCCCCGCATTACGTTGATCGCGTTCAGGTAGAACTCGCCGGCCACCCGGGCGGTCTGCTTGTTCGCGCCGTAGCTGAACATCCCCACCCCGGGCACCAGCACGATGGCCGGATCCGCGCCGCGCATCGCGGGCGAGTCCGGGCCGGCGTAGCGCTGGTAGTAGGCGGCGTAGTCCTGCCGGTAGGCCGCGTGCAACTCGCGCAGCCGAGCCTCGACGTCCTCAACCGGAGCGTCCGGCGGCAGGTCAAGTACCATCGGGCGCACCTTGGTGCGCAGGAAGTGATCGGGGCACGAGGTGCCCAGGGCGGCCAGCCGCGGGTGCTCGGCCCGGCTGAGGAACTCGAGCACCACCTCGGCATCGGTGTAGTGGCCGACCTGGCGCCGGTCGGTCGAGGCCAGACCGCGGATTACCGGGGCCAGCGCGGCCGCCCGGGCCCGCCGCCGGTCCTCAGGCAGCGGCTGGTAGCCCGCGATGACCGGGCCGAACGGCTCGGGCCGGCCGTGGGTCGCGATGAACTCCCCGGCCGTCCGGATGATCTCGCCGGACCGGGCCTCGCACTCGTCGCTGGTCCGCCCCCAGGCCGTGATGCCGTGCCCGCCGAGGACGCAGCCGATGGCCTGCGGGTTGGCCGCGGCGATGGCGGCGATGTCCAGACCGAGCTGGAAACCGGGCCGCCGCCACGGCACCCACACCACCCGGTCGCCGAAGCAGTCCTGCGTCAGCTTCTCGCCGTCGGCCGAGGTTGCCAGCGCGATGCCGGAGTCGGGGTGCAGGTGGTCGACGTGCGGCTGCTCGACCAGACCGTGCATCGCGGTGTCGATGGACGGCGCGGCCCCGCCTTTCCCATGCAGGCAGAAGTCGAACGCCGCGACCATTTCGTCTTCACGTTCGACGCCGGGGTAGACGCCTGTCAGCGCGCGCAGCCGGTCCAGCCGCAGCACCGCCAGGCCCGCCGGGGTCAAGGTGCCCAGGTCGCCGCCTGAGCCCTTGACCCAGAGCAGCTCGATGTCCTCGCCGGTGACGGGATCGACGGCGGTGCCCTGAGCCGAGGTGTTGCCGCCCGCGTAATTCGTATTGCGCGGGTCCGAGCCGAGCCGGTTCGACCGCGCGATGAGCTCCTTGACGGTCGCGGCGGCCGCCTCGTCCTTTACGGTCATGCTCTCCATCCGTCCTTCCCGGTCATGCGCCCCGTCCCGTCCGCTCCGGTCATGCGCGGCGCCTGTCCTGCGGCACGCTCCCCGGACCGTTCGGCATCATTCATTCTCTTTCTCCGACGGTCAGGCTCCCCAGCCGGCTTGCTGGCCGCCGATCCGCTCGGCGACGATCTTCTCGCCGTACCCGGAGGCGGCGTAGGCGGCCATCGGATCCGGGTCCAGGCCCTGCTCGGTGCGCAGGTCGGCGAGCAGCGGCCGGACGTCGGTGTTATAGGCGTCCATCAGCACGCCGTGCGCGCCGAGGACATCGCCGGCCTGCTGCGCGGCGGCCAGCGCGGCGGCGTCGACGAGCAGCGCCTTGGCCGTGGCCTCCTGGACGTTCATCACCGAGCGGATCTGGCCAGGAATCTTCGGCTCGATGTTGTGGCACTGGTCGAGCATGAACGCGATCTCCGCGCCAGCGCCCAGGGCGCCCGCGGCCACCACCTCGAACAGGATCCGGAACAGCTGGAACGGATCAGCGGCGCCGACCATGAGGTCGTCGTCGGCGTAGAACCGGGAGTTGAAGTCGAAGGCACCCAGCTTGCCCGCCCGCAGCAGGAACGCCACGATGAACTCGATGTTGGTCCCCGGGGCGTGGTGACCGGTGTCCACGCACACCTTGGCCCGGTCGCCGAGCTGCAGGCAGTGCGCGTACGAGGTGCCCCAGTCAGGCACGTCGGTGGTGTAGAAGGCGGGCTCGAAAAGCTTGTACTCCAGGATCAGCCGCTGGTCACCGGACAGCCGCGCGTAGACGGCGGCCAGCGCCTCGGCCAGCCGGTCCTGGCGGGCCGAGATGCTGTCCTGACCCGGGTAGTTGGTGCCGTCGGAGAACCAGAGCTTGAGATCGCGGGAGCCGGTCTGGTCCATGACGTCGATGCACTCAAGCAGGTGGTCCAGGGCCTTGCGCCGGACCGCGGGGTCGGGGTTGGTGACGCTGCCCAGCTTGTAGTCGTTGTCCTGGAAGACGTTGGCGTTGATGGTGCCGAGCGTGATGCCCGCCTCGGACGCCGCCGCGGCCAGGCTGGCGTAGTTGTCAACCGCGTCCCACGGGAGGTGCAGGGCGATGGTCGGCGCGACGCCGGTGTACTTGTGCACCTGAGCGGCGTCGGCGATCTTCTCGTAGGGATCACGCGGCACGCCGGGCTGGGCGAAGACCTTGAACCGGGTCCCGGAGTTGCCGAAGGCCCACGACGGTAGCTCGATCTTCTGCTCACGGAGGGCGCTGTTGACCGCCTGGAGATCCATGGCCTGAACCTGCTTTCTCAACTGTGGGTGGCGCCTTCCCCGAAGGACGCCGGGTCACGGTCGTCCGCGGCGGCGAGCTGGTCGTCGAGGTTGAAGATGGGCTCGAGGAGAACCATGGTCCCGCCGGGCGCCTGGCCGTCGAGGCTGGTGAAGTACTGTCGCATCTCGTTCTGCCACCGTGTGTTCGCGTCGGTCGCGGCCATCGCGTGCTGCGCGGCGTCCAGGTCCCCGGCTTCGGTGTACCCGACGATCAGCCCGTCAGGCCTGGCGAACAGCGAGTACCGTTCCCAACCGGCTTGCTGCAGGGCTCGCAGCATGTCCGGCCATACCGCCGTGTGCCGCTCCTTGTACTCATCAAGTAGCTCGGGCCTGACCTGCAGGAGAAAGCAGTAGCGCACGGGCTGCTCCTTTTACATGCGGTGGGCCCGGCCGGCGCGGACACGCCGGCCGGGCCGCAGTGCGGGGAATCAGAAGTGGTAGTTGTTGATGTTCGCCTTGTCGAACACGGTGGGAGGTCCGAGCACCACCGACGGGCCGACACCAGTGGTCGGGGCCAGCACCGTGTAGCTGCCGAGCGTGCCGGCCTTGAACGACGACCCGGGGGTCAGGCTGGCCAGGCCGGAGGCGAGCGAGGCCGCGGCGTACCCGGCTAGGTAGCCCAGGTTGCCCGGGTCCCACAGCTCGAACTTGGCGACCGTTCCGTCCTCGACGTACTTGCGCATCAGCGACGGCAGGCCGAGCCCGGTCAGGGTCAGGTGAGACAGCAGGTTCTTGTGCGTGTCAAGGTACTGGGCGGCGGCGGAGACACCGACGGTGGTCGGGGAGATGATGCCGCGCAGGTTCGGATACGCCGACAGCAGGCCCTGCAGCACCTGCAGCGAGGTCGCCGGGTCATCGTTGCCGTAGACCGTCGAGACCAGCTTCATGTTCGGGTACTTGGCCAGCTCCTGCTTCATGTACACGATCCAGGCGTTCTGGTTGGTGGCGCTGGCCGCCGCCGACAGGATCGCGATCTGGCCCTTGCTGCCGATTTCGGCAGCCAGCAGGCTCACCTCGGACTCGCCGATCTGCTGGGTGTTCGCCTGGTTGATGAACAGGTGGTCCGGGGAACTTCCGCAGGTGACGTCGGAGTCGAAAGACACGATCTTGATGCCGGCCCGCGCGGCCTGATTGAGCGAGGGGCACAGCGCGGACGGGTCGTTGCCGGCGATGACGATCGCGTTGGCGTGCGCCTGGATGGCCGCCTGGATCGACGGGATCTGCGCGGCCGCGGTGTCCGCTGTCCCGCTGCTGACCACGACCTTTCCGCCGAGCTCGGCCAGGGCCTTCTTACCGCCGTTGTCGGCGATGACCTCGTAGGGGTTCTGGGTGTCCTTCGGGATGAAGTAGACCAGCAGGCCCTTCTTGATCGTGCCGCTGCCCGCCTGAGCCGAGGACGAGGACGAGGCCGAGGTTGATGTCGACGTGGTGCCTCCGCTTGATGATGACGCGGAGCTGCTGCACGCGGCCGCGGTCACGCCGACGGCGGCGAGGGCGAGAGCGGAGGCCACCTTTCTCCGCAATCTTCTGGTATTCCTCATTACTTTTTCTCCTCTGGTTTCATGCCGGAATCTGATGAGCTGACGGGCCGCGCGGACCGCTGGGTCCCGGGCGCGCGGGCCAGGTGAGGCCCGGTTCGCAGGCGGGCGCGTAGCCGGCGCACCGCCTCTCCGCCGTTGGGCAGGACGACGCTCACCAGCAGCAGGCCGCCGATGACGATGTTCTGCACCTCGGGCTGTACCTGCATCTGGGTCAGCACCTGCTGGAGCGTGCCGAAGATGACCACGGAAAGCACGACGCCGATCACGGTGCCGCGGCCGCCGAAGATCGAGACGCCACCGAACAGGACGATCGCCACGACGTTGAGCTCGAGGCCGGTCCCGGCGTCGTAGCTGACCGAGGCGTTCTTCAGCGTGAACAAGATCCCGGCGAGGGCGCACATCACGCCGGACAGCACGAACAGGCCGAACTTGACCCGGTTGACCCGGATCCCGGCGAACTGCGCCGCCTCCGGCGCCAGCCCGGTCGCCACGATGGCGCGCCCGGCCCTGGTCGCGTGCAGCACCACGCCGAAGATGATGGCCAGCACCAAGAAGATCACCGTGGAGTACGACAGCTGGGTGCCCGGCACAGGTACCACGCCGATGTTGGTCATCCAGGCCGGGAAGTCGGTGATGGTCCGGGCCCCCAGGACGATCTCGGCCAGGCCCCGGAACAGCGTGAGCGTGCCGATCGTCACCGCGATCGACGGCAGCCCGAGCCTGGCGACCAGGATGCCGTTCAGCGCCCCGCCGAGCGCGCCGACGACCAGCGCCGCCACCATCGCCAGCCCGATGGGCCAGCCTTGGCTGTGGAGCTGGCCCATGACGGCTCCGGACAGGCCGAGCATCGAGGCGACCGACAGGTCGATCTCGGCGGTGATCACGATGAGCATGAGCGGCAGCGCCATGATGGCGATCTCGCCCATGTTGAGCCCGATGTAGAAGCCGGTGGTGCTGTTGAGGAAGTCCGATGACCGGACGGTGCCGAAGATCAGCGTCGCGACCAGGACCACGACCAGGCCGGTCTCCCAGCGCAGCGCCCGTTGCCATACCGGCAGGCGCGAGGTGTCGGTCCCGGCGTATTCCCGCTTCCGCGGCGCCTGGGTCGCTGGCTCAGAGGTCACGGTGAGCCCCTTCCGTCGACCGCAGGCCGCGCGCGACCCGCAGGCTCAGCCAGCGGTCGAACGCGATCGCGAGCAGCAACAGCGCGCCGGCGATGGCCTCGTTCCAGAACGCCGAGACCCGGCTGGCCACCAGGGCCTGGTTGATGGTGTTGAGCAGCAACGCGCCCAGGGCCGCGCCGACCACCGTGCCGCTGCCGCCGAAAATCGCGACCCCGCCGACGACCACCGCCGCCACGACGAGCAGCTCGTACCCGGTCCCGCCGGTCACGTCCACCTCGGCGTGCAAGGCGAGGAACAGCGCTCCGGCCAGGCCGGCCAGCGATCCGCTGATGACGAAGGCGGTAAAGACCCGCCGGGCGACGGGCACGCCCGCCAGCGCCGCGGCCTCCGGGTTGGAGCCGATCGCGTACAGGTCGCGGCCGGACCGGAAGGACCTCATCGCGTAGGCGACGATCACCACGACCGCGAAGGCGATGATCGCCAGCCACGGAATGCCGGCGATGGTACGGAAGCCGATGGCGATGAACGCGTTCGGGATGTTGCTGGAGGTGATGATCACGCCGTTGACGATGAGACCGTCGATGCCGCGGATGATGTAGAGCATGGCCAGGGTGACGACCAGGCTGGGTACCCGCAGCGAGGCCGTGACGAAACCGTTGATCGCGCCGATCACCGCGCCGATCGCGATCCCGACGACGAACCCGAGGATCACCGGCGTGCCCGGGTGATCCTTGAACAGGTCGCCGACGACATAGGCCGACAGCCCGACGATAGAGCCCACGGACAGGTCGACGTTGCGGGTGACGATGACGAGCGTTTCGCCCACGCCCAGCATCGCGATCAGCGCGGCGCCGGAGAGCAGCTGCTGGACGCTGTTCGCGGTGGCGAAGTTGTGGTTGTGCAAGGTCGTGACGCCGAACACCAGCAGCAGGACCACGCCGATGCCGACCTCACGGGCCCGTAGCAGGGCACCGCCGCGGGCGAACCTCGTGCCCAGCGCGGACGTGGCCGTCGTCATGCGGCCGCCCCCTTAAGCTGACCGGTCGCCGCCCGCATGACCTGGTCCTCGTCGGCCTCCGCGCGGGAAAGCTCCGCGGTGATCCGTCCCTCGCGCATCACCAGGATCCGGTCGGCCATGCCGAGGACCTCGGGCAGCTCGGAAGAGATCATCAGCACCGCGAGCCCGCCGGCCACCAGGCCGTCGAGGATGCGGTGCACCTCGGCCTTGGTGCCGACGTCGATGCCCCGGGTCGGTTCGTCGATGATGAGCAGCGCAGGATCCCGGGCCAGCCACTTGGACAGCACGACCTTCTGCTGATTCCCGCCCGATAGCGTCGAGACGGCGTTCGTGAGCCGCCCGAACTTCAGCTGCAGCCGGTTAGCCCAGTCCGCGGCCATGTCCCGCTCGCGGGTGCGGCTGATCAGGCCGAACCGGCTGAGCCGGGCCAGCGAGGCCAGCGCGACGTTCCGGTCGATGCCGAGGTCCATGACCAGGCCCTGCTGCCGGCGGTCCTCGGGCACCAGGGCTACCCCGGCCGCCATCGCGGCCAGCGGCGAGCCGTTGGGCAGCACCTGGCCGCGCACCGTCACCACGCCGGCCGACCGGCGGTCAATGCCGAAGATGGCCCGGGCTACCTCGCTGCGGCCGGCCCCGACGAGCCCGGCCAGGGCGACGATCTCACCGCGGCGGACCGAGAAGCTGATGTCGTGCAGGACGCCTTCGCGGCTGAGCTGCTCCACCTGCAGCACCACCTCGCCGACGGGCGCCTGCGTCTTGGGGAACAGCACGTCGAGGTCGCGGCCGACCATCGACCGGATGACTTCGTCGACGGTGATGTCACCGGCCGCCGCCGTCCGGACGAAGCGGCCGTCCCGCATGATCGTGACGCGCTGGCAGATGGCGAAGACTTCCTCGAGCCGGTGCGAGATGAACAGCACCGCCGCACCTTCCCTGCGCAGCGCCCGGATGACCTCGAAAAGCCGCTCCACCTCGACGGTGGTCAGGGCCGCGGTGGGCTCGTCCATGACGAGAACGTTCGCGTTGGAGGACAGGGCCTTGGCGATCTCGACGATCTGCTGGTCGGCGACGGACAGTCCCCGGGCTTGCCGCTGCGGGTCGAGCGCCACGCCCAGCCGGGTGAAGATCTCACCCGCGCTGCGGTTCATCGCCGGGCGGTCGATGCGGCGCCCGACCCGCAGCGGCTGCCTGCCCATGAAGATGTTTTCCGCGACGGTAAGGTCGGGGAACAGGGTTGGTTCCTGGTAGATGATCGAGATGCCGGCGTCGCGGGCGGCGGTCGGACCGCTCAAGACGACCGGCTGGCCGTCGATGGCGAGCGTTCCGCTGTCCGGCTGGTACACCCCGGCGAGGATCTTGACGAGAGTCGACTTGCCCGCGCCGTTTTCGCCGACGAGCGCGTGCGCCTCGCCAGGGAACAACGTGATCGAGCCGTCGACCAGCGCCTGCACGGCGCCGAAGGCCTTCGCGGCCTGATCAAGCGCCAGTCTCGGTACCTCCTCTGGCTGCTCACTCAAGCTCGTTCACCTCGTCATTCACTGAAACATTTCAATCCGGTTGGCTGAAGATAGCCAGGCTTCGCGCTGCATGTCAAGAGGCTGTTTCGGCGTGTTACGAGGAGATTTACCGCCCGCTACCAGGTCTTTCCGTCTCATTCCTGGTCAAGAGCATGCCGACGATTGCATTACTGCATCAATTTTGATTGATACGTTTTATGGGTTTCGCCCGATCCATCCGCGAGGACCGGGCGACGGCTGGCCAGGCCCTTGACACCACTCTTCCCGGCACCTTACGGTCGGGGCAAGCTCTTGCATGTAACGTTTCAACCCTACGTACCGGGACAAAAGGACGTCATGACCGAGTCGCTGACCGCCGTTGCCGCCCAGGGAATCGCGAGGATTGTCCCGCGCAAGACGAGGGTCGGACTCGTCGCCGGAGGGCTCGGCGCCTACTGGCCGCAGTTCCCCGCGCTCCTGCCGCAGCTGCAGGCGTCCGCCCGGCGCGTGTCCGAACGGCTGGCCCGGCTCGACTGCGAGGTGGTCGACGTCGGCTTCATCTCCGATGCCCAGCAGGGGGCCGCGGCCGCGGAGCAGCTGCGCCTCGCCGACTGCGATCTCATCATCGGCTTCCTCACCACGTACATGACCGCGACCATGCTGGTCCCGGTCGCCCAGCGGACCGGCGCGCCGATGCTGCTGCTCAACCTGCAGCCCACCGAGTCGATGGATCACGCGAGCTTCGATACGGGGGCCTGGCTCGCCTACTGCGGTGCCTGCCCGCTGCCGGAGATCGCCAACGCGTTCCGGCGCTGCGGTATCGGCTTCCGCTCCGTCTCGGGCTACCTCGAGGACGCCCGGGCCTGGGCCAGGATCGAGAGCTGGATCAAGGCCGCCGGCGTGCGGGCCGCGCTCCGGCACGGCCGCCACGGGCTGATGGGTCACCTCTACCCCGGCATGATGGACGTCTCCACCGATCCGACCCTGGTCTCGGCGCAGCTCGGTGGCCATGTGGAGATCCTGGAGATCGACGACCTGAGGGTCCGGGTCGAGCAGGTCACCGACGCCGAGACGGCCGCCCGGATGGGGCTCGCGCGAAGCGTCTTCCGGCTGGACGACTCGGTGGACCAGGACGATTTCCGCTGGGGCGCCCGGGTGTCGGTGGGCTTGGACCGGCTGGTCGAGGACTTCGCGCTCGACTCGCTGGCGTACTACCACCGCGGCCTGGACGGCGAGGCCCACGAGCGGGTCGGGGCCGGCCTGATCCTCGGCGCCTCGCTGCTGACCGCACGGGGTATCCCGGCCGCGGGGGAGTACGAGTTGCGCACGTCTCTGGCCATGCTTATCTTCGACCGGCTGGGCGCGGGCGGCTCGTTCACCGAACTGCAGGCCCTCAACTTCGGTGACGGCGTGGTCGAGATGGGCCACGACGGGCCGGCCCATCTGGCCATCGGCGCCCGTCAGCCGCTGCTGCGCGGCCTCGGCGTCTATCACGGCAAGCGGGGCTGGGGCGTTTCCGTCGAATTCGACGTCAGCCCAGGCCCGGTCACCGCGTTCGGGCTGGCTCAAGACCGTGACGGAACGTTCTCGCTGGTGGCTTCCGAGGGCACGGTCGTATCCGGCCCGCTGCTGCAGATCGGCAACACGACCTCGCGCGTCGATTTCGGGCGTGATCCCGGCGAGTGGACCGACGAATGGTCGGCTTCCGGCATCGCCCACCACTGGGCCCTGGGAACCGGTCACCGGGTACCGGAGCTGCGTGCGGTCGCGGAGCTTCTGGGTCTGCGCGTCACGGTGATCTGACCGCCAGACCGCCGGAAGCGGCTGGTAACGTCACATTTTAATCTCAGTACGGGGGTGTCAGGTGGGCGTCAGCATCCGTGACGTCGCTGACCGGGCCGGGGTATCGCTCGGCACGGTTTCGAATGCGCTGAACCGGCCCGACCGGGTCGCGCCGACCACGCTCGAACGTGTTCGCGCCGCCATCACCGAACTCGGCTTCATCCGCAACGAGGCCGCGCGCCAGCTGCGGACCGGCCGGAGCCGCACCATCGCGCTGCTGGTCCTGGACATGGGCAACCCCTTCTTTACCGACATCGCACGCGGGGTGGAGTGCGTCGCCACCCGGCGTGGCCTGTCGCTGATCCTGTCAAGCAGCGACACCACGACCGACCGGCAGCGGCACTACCTGTCGCTGTTCCAGGAGCAGCGGTCCTACGGCGTCCTGCTCACGCCGGTGGGACGTGATCTGGGCCGGATCAACGAGTTGCGCAGGAACGGCGTCCCTGTGGTGCTCGTCGATCACGCGGGCAGCAGCCGGCAGTGCTCGGTGTCCGTCGATGACGTAGCCGGCGCCCGGCTGGCCGCGTCACACCTGCTCGAGCTGGATCACCAGCGGATAGCCTTCGCCGGCGGCCCGACGACGGTGCAGCAGGTCGCCGACCGGATCGCCGGCGTGCGGCAGGCGATGGCCGAGGCCGGCCGGCCCGAGACCGACCTGACGATCGTGGACAAGGTGGGGATGACCATAGACGGCGGCCGCGAAGCGGGCCGCACCATCTTGGACATGCCGCGCCGGCGCAGGCCGACCGCGGTCGTGTGCGGCAATGACCTCATCGCGCTCGGGCTGCTCCAGCACGCGCTGCGCAACGACGTCGCGGTCCCCGAGGAGCTGGCCATCGTCGGCTACGACGACATCGAGTTCGCCAGCGCCGCCGCCGTGCCGCTGACGTCGGTACGCCAGCCCAGCATCGACCTGGGCGCGGCCGCGGCCGAGCTGCTCATCGACGAGGTCGAGCGACCCGATGATCATCACCATCGCCAGGTCCGCTTCGATCCGGTTCTGGTCCCCCGCGAGTCGACCACCAACGCGGACGCCGAGCCGGTGACCCCCGCCGGGGAGGGCGCCGCGTAAGGGCACCACCGTCATGATTTGTCAGCGGTTTCAGGTGCTATAGCAGCAGGTAGCAAGTCTGCAAACGCCCGAGCTGCCCGCCATCACTCTCCCGATGAGGCTCACCGTGGCACTGCCTGTCAGCGCCTCAGTGCGCAGCGCACTAAATCGTAGGCTCATTCGAGCGCCCGTGTCGGAGTCCTCCACGGTCTGCCCGTCGTCCACACTCTCCAGGTACACCACCATATCGGGCGAATCGGACACCTCGGCGACGACAAACGCCCCGTGCAGCCCCGAATGCGCAACCGAGCGGGGAATCACCTGGATGGTGACGTTGGGTCGCCGCGCCTCTTGGAGCAGCCGGGCAAGCTGGGCGGACATCACTTTAGGACCGCCCATCGCGCGGCGCAGCACGTTCTCATCCAGCAGCGCCCACACCACGGGGGGAGGCGGATCTTCCCGGGTCAGTATCTCCTGCCGCGCTAGCCGACCGGAAACGCGCTCCTCTACCTCCTCAGCGCTCGTGTTGGGGTGTGCCGACAGGATCGCCCTGGCGTAATCCTCGGTCTGGAACAGGCCAGGGATCAGCGTGTGCTCGAACATCCACAGCGTGGTTGCCTCCGCCTCATACGGCTGGAACGGGCGGAACCCCGCGCTGAACGGGATATCGCGCATCCGCTTCTCATGCCGCACGAACGTCTCCGGAGTGCCGAACAGCCCGTCAAGCAGCCCCGCGAGCCTTGGCGTCGGGTTGCGCTGGCACGTCTCGATCATGCCGATCATCGACGGGCTGTAGTTCACCTTGACCGCCACGTCCTCGCGGCTCATGCCCGATTGCGATCGCCACGCCCGCCCGCTACCCCGCCGGGGGCGGCGGAGGCGGCGGTGTACCGCTCTGACGTGAGCGCTTCTTCTCCTCAAATTTGGCAACATGTTGTCTATTTGCCAGTCTTGGGACATGGCTTCATCAAGTGCAGAGCTGTTCCGGCGGTTCACCCGGTCGGTGTTCGGCGCGCAGGCCGCGCTGCTGAAGCACGGCGACGTCGCGAACGCGCAGTTCGGCCAGAGCAGTGCCCGCTGGCGGGTGCTGCACCAGATCTCGGCCGGGCAGTCATCGGTGGCGGACATCGCCAGGTCGACCGGCTACTCGCGGCAGGGCGTGCAGCGGCTCGCGGATGCCCTGGTCGGCGAGGGGTCCGCCCGGTACACGGCCGATGAGACCGACCGGCGCAAGCAGCGCCTGGAGCTGACCGAGGCCGGCGCCTCCACCTTCGACCGGCTGGAGGCGCATTTCGACGGGTGGGCTGAGCGGCTCCTGGCGCACATCCCGGAGGCCGACCTCGTCGCGGTGTCAAAGGCCCTGGAGCACATCACGTACGTGGTCGCCGCCGACATCGACTACATGAAGAGAAAGGAGACCTGACATGCCAGCCGAGAAGATCACGCTGATCACGGGCGGGAACAAGGCCTCGGATACGAGACCCGCGCGCTGATCCGCGACCCGGAACGCGCTGACGGCCTGCCCGCCGGCGTCGACCGGGCGATTGGCGACCTGGACCATCCCGGCACCCTGGCACCCGCGCTCAAGGGGGTCGACCGCGTCTTCCACATGCAGGCCAGCCACGGCACGGAGCAGACCCAGGCCATGGTGGAGGCCGCCCGGCAGGCAGGCCTGCGGCATATTGTCGCCCTGTCCTCGATGGGCGCGGCTGGGCCCTGGCCCGCATCTGCGAACGGCCGGCCTACGCGAAGCTCAGCGAGCGGGCACGAGAGCTGGATGAGCTCAAAGCCCGGTTCTGACGGCCTGCAGGCCAATCGGGGAAACCCGGAACCGGGCCGTCGTTTTGCGCGGCCGTGGGGCTCGATTCGGCGCGCCGCGCGGTCACTTGTTGCAGTAGGAGAAGTACCACCCGAGCGCACGTACAGCATTTTGATCCAGCTCTGGGTGCGCGGCAGTGATGTCCTCCTCAACGGCACGTGTGGCCGAGACGAGGTCGTGATCCTGCCAGTCGACCGGCCAGTAGACCGCCTCCCTGGCGAGTTGCTTCAGTCGCGGCATCAGCCGCGCCGTAGCCTCAGCCCCGAGTTCCGTCGCGACGGCCTCCGGGGTCTCAGTGGGCCATGCCAGCCCGCTGCCGCGTAGGTAAGCGACTACGGCACGGCTAAGCTCCCTGTCCACCACGCCGGCCGCCTCCGCTCTCACAGCCTGCACCCTTCCCGCTCCGCCCTGGGAGCAGCCTGCGCGCTCGGTGACCGCAGTGGCGCAGGCCTAGCGCTGGGCAACCTCGGGGCGCCCTTCAGCAGGTGCGGCGGTACGACGAGGCCATCACCGCCTACAGGATGGCCGGTTTAGCGTCCACGCGTGTGATTTATGGGTTCGATCCTGATGTGACGGTTTTCTTTAGTCCGGCATGCGTGCTCACTCTGAGCGTCAGGTCGCCGCGGCGGGCGTGTAGGTGGCGTGCAGCGCCCGCAGCACGACTGTGAGCATCGGCAAGACGAATTCGTCGCTGGAGGTCTCGGGCCGCGCATGAAGGAAGTCGCCGACCCGGGCCAGCAGGGTGGCTCGTTCGGACTCCTCCATCACCAGGAAATTGGAATGGGTGGCGATGGTGGCCAGCAAGGTTTCGGCCGTCCGGGCCTGCCCGTGCTCGAACTCACCTGTCTGAGCTGCAGGAAAGAGCCCGTAACCGGCCGCGATGAGATGCTCCTGGCGGGACTGGGCCGCGGCGTCCCGCCACCTGAGCAGCGTGACGCTGGTCTTGCGCTTGGTCATCTCGGCGAACTCGGCGACCCACCCGACCCGGTCGTCGTCTACGTTCCACAGGCCGGCCAGCACACCTCCGGGGGTGAGCACGCGGGCAATCTCGGGCAGCGCCCGGTCCAGGTCGAACCAGTGCATGGCCTGCCCGGCCAGCACGGCGTCGACGCTGGCATCGGGCAACGGGATCTCCTCGGCGTGACCCGGTACCGATCGCACCGAGGCGAGCTCGCGGCGTAGCTCGGCGAGCATGTCCGGGTCGGGCTCCACGGCAGTGACGTCAACGCCTAGGCGGACGAGGGTCGCGGTCAGCTTGCCGGTTCCCGCGCCTAGGTCGATGACCCGGAGCGGCTGACGTGACCAGACGGGCTCCAGGGCCCACCGGACCGCGGCCTCAGCGTAGTCAGGGCGGTGTTCCGCATAGGCCGCGGCGGCGGCGCCGAACGAGGAACCGTGCCGTAGCCGCTCCTCGGTTTCCGCCTGCGCGTATGCTCTGGGCTGCTCGTCCACTCGTGTCAGCCTACGGGGCCGCGTGCCTGGCGTCGTAGGCGACTCGGGCGGCTTCGATCTCGGGCAGGTGGCTGTCCGTCCAGGTAACGAGCTGGCCGATGGTGTCCAGGAGGGTGCGTCCCATGGGGGTCAGCGCATACTCCACCCGGGGCGGGATGACTGGATGTATGGTTCGGGTCACGATGCCATCGCGTTCCAGGCCGCGCAGCGTCACCGTGAGCATTCTCGCGGTGATGCCATCGATCGCGCGGTTCAGCTCGGTGAACCGCATGGTTCCCTGTCCCAGCAGGTCGATCGCCAGGACCGACCACTTGTCGCCGACACGCTGGAGAACTTCTCGCGCGCGGCAGGTCGATGGTCCGCTGGTGCCGGACAGTTCGCCTGCCGGTTCGGACAGCGGTTCGTCGGCCGCTCGTGACGGCTCGCAAACCGGGCCAACGTGCCCGGAGTCCAAGAAATCGCCTCCTTCTATATCACCAGGTTACGTCGCGGAAGCCTGCGCAGCCTAGTGCTTGACGCTTCAATCGTTACTAGGTTACTCTAAGGAAGTTAGGTACGCGAGCGAAGTCGCGTACGACTAAGAATCACCTACCTGGAGGAATGATGACCGAGACAGCCGTGGAAATCCCCGGCTACGTCGCCGGGACGTGGACCATCGACCCGGTGCACTCGGAGGTGTCTTTCGTCGTAAGGCACATGATGGTGAGCAAGGTCCGCGGCCGTTTCGACAAGTTCGAGGGGACCATCGTCACCGGCGCTGACCCGCTGCAGTCCAGCGTTAATGCCACTGTTGACCTCAGCACGGTCAACACCGGCGCGCCTGACCGCGACAACCACATCCGTAGTGCGGACTTCTTCGAAGTCGAGACGCACCCCACGCTGACGTTCCACTCCACGGGCGTGCGCCGCGACGGCGACGACTACCTGCTCGACGGTGACCTGACCATCCGCGGCACCACGAAGCCGGTCACGCTGAGCCTGGAGATCAACGGCTTCGGCCCCGACGCTTACGGCGGCACGCGCGCGGGCTTCTCCGCCACCACCGAGATCAACCGCAGCGACTTCGGTGTCAGCTACAACGGTCCGATTCCCGGCGGCGGCGTGGCCGTCAGCGAGAAGGTCACGATCGCGCTCGAGATCGAGGGCGTCCTGGCCAAGGCCGAGTAGGCCCAGCCGACAAAAGCACAGCCGATCGAGGACGGCCGGTTAAGCGACCGGCCGCCCGGCTAGATCAACGTGGGCCGGAAGGACCGTAAGCGGGATCCTTCCGGCCCACGATCATGTGCTCAGCCGGTCCGTCCGCCCCGCCGATGGGGCCCAGGCGGCCGGCGGTTGGACGACGTTAGCGGCTGCTGCCGTGCTTGACGAGGTAGTCGAGGTAGAGCGGGCGCAGCGCCTCGGCGATCTCGCCTTCCCCGGAGTTGATCGCGTCGGAGAGCAGCACCGAGACCTTGGTGATGTCCCTCCCGGCCTCGACCGAGCGTCCCTCCGAAGCCTCGGCCGCCGGGATGGCGCGCAAAAGCTCCCACAGAAACTCCACGTCGACGTGGTGCAGCGCCCGCCGCATGGCGAGGTCGTGCAGCTCACGGGAGGAAAGTGCGTCCAGTTCATCGCGGGTGGTCACGCGTGGACTCTACCGCCTGCCCATGGCGGCGCTGCTGAACGCAGCAGGCCCGGCGGCGCGGGCCTCAGCCTGGTGCGCGCGATTCCGGACTCTAGGGTGGTAAAGCCCGAGTCGCGAGAAGTGCTGACATCACGTCTCTCAGTTGATGATTTTGTGTAGCTCTGTGCGACTCATTTTCTAATACTGCTGCAATTTGTCTCCATGGCGCGCTCCCAACTCGTGGCCGGAGTGAATGTGACTGGCGTGGCGGATGGCTCTCGAGTAACGTTATCGAGGTAGGCCACCAGACTTTTGACCGGTTTGTGCACTTTCTCGAATGTTGTTTCAAGGATAATACGGTCGCCTCATCCGCCAGGCTCAGCGCGAAACAGCTCGAAGCATGACTTGCCGGTTAAAGAATAGATAACGGCTTCGCGGATCATTGACGGTTATTTGCGCTGGTTGTTAGATTCCGTCGGAAAGCGTCTCGTATCGCGGGACGGTCACAGTGGCGTGACCGGCGGCCCCGGGGAGGTACCGGGACCGGCGGCACGCGGGAGCGAGAAGGATCGCATATGCGAATTCCCTGGTCAGGACACCGCTCGTCGCCGAGGTTCGGCCGGGGAGCGCAATCGGCAGGCTGGCGAAGATGGCGGCTGCTGCTGATACCGATGCTGGGTGTCGCGGTCATGTGCCAGCTCAGCCTGGCGGGCATCACCGGCGTAGCGAGCGCCTCGACGACGGCCAAGACGGCACCGGCGGCGGGGACGGTCACGCCGAAGGCGACGAACGAGCTTGACTGCGCCGGCTGGAGCCCGCAGTACAAGACGGTCAGGAAGCTCGCCGGCGACCTGTGTACCGACCCGGTCAAGACCGTTAACGGCAAGGCCCAGCGGTTCGTCGACAACGGCTGGTACCAAGGTCACGACGAGCCCAGCGTCAAGTTCATCTCCAGCGCGGCCGGCTCGGGTAACACGATGACCTACCTGACCAAGCTTCCCGTGGACCCGCGGCAGAGCCCGACCGCGTCTGGCAGCGTGACCAACTACGGGCAGCTGTCCGTCGCCCCGTGGTTCGGGCTGCCGATGTGCGACCCGAATTCCTATCCGCAGAATCCGTGTACTCCGGACAGCGACACCAACGTCGGCCTGAACGTCGCGAACGCCGCCGGCTCCGCGTTCATGGAGCTGCAGCTGTACCCGCCGGGCTACACCCCGTTCGTCGACAGCGAGAGCTGCAGCGCGACCAAGTGGTGCGCGGCGCTCACCATCGACAGCCTGGAGTCCAACTTCAACTTCGCCAACATCAACACCGCCTGCGAGGAGCCGGTCAACTTCTCGTTCCTGCAGACCAACGGCGTCCCCACCGGCCCGCCGGGCCCGCAGCTCGCGGACGTGAGCACCTTCCTGCCGAACGGCAACACCCTCATGATCAACGGGGGTGACACGCTGGAGGTCTCGATCAGCGACCCGGCGAAGGGGTTCACGACCACGATTCGAGATTTGACCACCCATCAGACCGGATGGGTGACGGCCAGCGCGGCCAACGGCTTCATGAACACCTCGCTCAGCAACTGCGCCGGCACGCCGCACACCTTCCACGCGGAGTACAACACCGCGGCGGTCAACAACCGGGTTCCGTGGGCGGCGCTTCAGGGCGGCGTTCTGATGGAGCAGGAGATCGGTCACTCCGAGGTCTGCAGCTCGCTGAAGAACCAGGACCCGTTCACCGAGAGCTTCGCTAACGGCCAGTCCTTCACCGACACCGCCGTCTATGACACCTGCGTGGGCGGGTCGGAAGGCGCGGCCAATACCGGTGAGGGCCCGTGTACCGGGGCCACCTGCCAGAACGCGGAAACGCAAGGGCCCAGTGGCCCGCAGGCCTGTCCGACTACTAACGCGGCCAGCGGCACGCTGTGCGAGTACGCCGACGGCTACTGCTTCCAGCAGGGCAACCGGACCGTGCTGATCAACGGGGTGTCGACCACCGAGTCCTCGGATGCTAATCAGTGCTTCACCGACCGGTTCCAGAACGGAGACCTGGACTTCGACGGCCTGTCGTACCAGGCGTCCGCCTGGCCGCACGGAAGCAGCCCGAACCATCCGACGTCATTCCAGTACGTCGGGCCGTTCACCAACGGGAAGGCGTATCCGAAGATCCAGTTCGAGACCGACGTGAGCGGATCGTCGTTCCTGTGCAACGTGGCCACCGGCGCGGGCTGCCAGGTCAAGCCGATCGGCTCGGCCTTCTACCCGTACTGGTCGCTCGGCAAGTCGAAGTCCTTGCCGGCGGGATCGTGCGTGTGGAAGTTCGGCGGTCAGCTACCCGCCACGCAGAACTTCGGCGCGGATGCCCAGTACGGCAATCCTGACCTGAGCTGGTACGGCGGCACGAACATCAGCGCCGTGCAGCCCAACCCCGAGTTCAGCACCCGCTGCGCGGATCGGCTGTAACCGCTGGCCCTAGGAAAAGCTCAGCTCAGTTAGACGCTGGGGTGCCCGCCATAATGCGGGCACCCCAGCGGCATTTCCGGCCCAGGGGCGCCAGGATGCCCTTAGCGGCGCAGGCCGCCGGACACCGCGTCCGCGACGGCCCGGACGCCCGGGTGCGCGGGCAGGTCCTCGAGCAAGACCGGTTCCCCCTCGCTGTCGGTCAGCGGGATCCGCCAGTTGGGGTACTCGTCCGTCGTGCCCGGCATGTTCTGCGGCCGTCGTTCGCCGGCGGCGTCGGCCAGCGAGACGCCGATCAGCAGCGCCGGGGTCCGGGTCAGGTAGCCGTACAGGGCGACCGTGAACTCCTCGGGCGACGGGCGGAGGGCGCGGGCCGCACCGGGCAGCAGGCCTTCGCGCGCGAGCATCGTGACCCACCTGTCCGCGTCGGCCCGCGCGGCGGCGCGCTCGGTCGCCTCCGGCTGGGTGAGCTGGCCGAGCTCGGCCCGGATGGTGACCTGATCTCCGGTGAGGAAGGCCGCGGCCGGAGGCATGTCGTGGGTGCCGACCGTGGCCAGGCAGCCGCGCCGCCATCCGCCCGGCCTGCGTGGCGTGCCGTCCGCCCGCCGCTCGAACCACAGCATGGACGTGCCGAGCACTCGGCGCGCGGCCAGGAACTTACGCAGCCACGGCTCTACCGTGCCGAGATCCTCGCCGATCGCCAGTGCGTCCGCCCGCGACACCTCGGCCGCGACCACGCCGCCGAGCAGCTCGTGGTCGTACCGCACGTACGTGCCCTGGTCGGGCGGCATCCCGGCCGGTATCCACCAGAGGCGGGCCAGCCCCATGACGTGGTCCACCCGCATGCCGCCGGCGTTCCGCGTCGTGGCCGCGACCAGTTCGCCCAGCGGCCTGCCCGCAAGGGCCGCGAGGCGTCCCGGATGCCAGGGCGGCAGCGTCCAGTCCTGTCCCCGCTGGTTGAATTCGTCCGGCGGGGCGCCCACACTGATCCCGGGCACGATCACGTCCTGGCGGGCCCAGGCGTCGGCCCCGCCCGGATGCGCGCCGACCGCGAGGTCCGCGATAACGCCGATGCCCATGCCGGCCTGGCTGGCCGCTCGCTGCGCCGCGGCCGCCTGCTCCGCCACCAGCCACTGCACCCAGGCATGGAACTCGACCCGGTCCGCGCGCGTCCGGCTGAACTCCGCCACCTCCGCCGACCCGGGATCGGCGAGCGCGGACGGCCATGACCGCCAGTCCGGGCCGTGTACCTCGGCGATCGCGCACCACGTGGCCCAGTCCTGCGCAGCCCTGCGGTCTCGTCCGCCGAAGGCGTCGAACTCCGCCTGGCGGCTGGCGCTCAGTGGTACCGTGCGGATCATCTCAAGTGCCGTCCGCTTGGCGGTCCAGACCGCATCCCTGTCGATGAGGGCCGCCGTCGTGCTCGCGGCGCGCAACGGCGCGGCCAGTGCCTCGACCCGCATGCGGTCGCCCGCGCTCAGCCTGGCGTATTCGGGTATGTCCTCGATACGCAGGTACAGCGGGCTCACCTGGCGCCGGGTCATCGGCAGGTAGGGGGAGGGGCTGACCGGTGGCAGCGGCTCGGCGGCGTGCAGCGGGTTGACCAAGATGAAGTCCGCGCCAAGCGCACGCCCGCTCCAGACGGCAAGTTCGGCGAGGTCGTGCAGGTCACCGTGGCCCCAGGAAGAGCGGGAACGCACCGAGTAGAGCTGCACAGTGAAGCCCCACGACCTGCGGGCGGGATACGGCGCCACGGCGTCGTCCCCCGGCCTGCGGCCCTCTCCGGGTCCCCGGCTATCTGTGAAGGCGCTGCCGCCTTCGAGAGCGCTGCCGCCTTCGAGAGCGCTGAGCACCGCCGCCAGCGTCTCGCCGGGGACCTCGACCAGTCGCCCCCGCCAGTCCTGGTAGGAGACCGCCACGCCGTGCTGCTGTGCTCTGCGCGTGAGTTCTGCCCGTGCTGTCATCGCACTAGTTTGCCCGAATGGGCTCGAAGGAACCGCCAGGTGCCTCCCGGGCGGCACGCTCATGCCTGGTCACCGCACCACCGGCCGTTCGGGAAAAAGCCGATGCCGGATCCCGCGAGGAAATCGCGGTCCCTATGGTCCAACCCCGGACCGGTCATTCCCGTCTTAAGGCCAGAGGGACGCCGCACACCGCGGATCCCGTGTCTTAGGACGGCGCACCATGAAGTACCTCTCCACCCTCCCGCATACCGCCCGCCGGGTGATCGCGACCATCGCCGTCGCCTCGGTCGCCGGGCTCGTCATCACCACCGCCGCCTTCGCGACAAGCTCGTCAGGCGCCGCGTCGGGCGCTGCGCTCGCGTCAGACACCGCGCGCGTCTCATCGGCCGCCGTTCCCGCCTGCCGGGCGAGCCAGCTCGGCGTCTGGATCGGGCTCGCCCAGTCGAACGGTGCCGCCGGAACCATCTACTACCCGCTGAACTTCACCAACGTGAGCCAGCACGCCTGCTCCCTGCACGGCTTCCCCGGCGTCTCCGCGATCGCCCGGAACGGGCATCAGCTCGGCAGCCCCGCGGGCTGGGCCACCAGGGTGGCCGCGCACACCGTCGTGGTCGCTCCGGGCGCGACCGCCCACACGATACTGCAGTACGGCGACGTTGAGGTGAGCACAGCACCCGGGTGCGATCCGGTGAACACGGCCGTCGTGCTGCGCGTCTACCCGCCGAACCAGCATTACGCCACGATCGCCGCGTTCGACCTGGAAGTGTGCTCGCACGCCGGGCCCGTCTACATGAGCGTCGAGCCCATACTGCCGGGCGTCGGCACGATAAACGGCTAAGTCCAGGCAGGCCTCCTGCCGCATCGTGACAGGAAACCGCCCCGCGGGCCGGATCGCCCGCGGGGCGGCGTCACCTTTCCGGCGCCTGCCCCTGCCCGCCGTCAGCTCGCGACGGGCTCCAGCACGAACACCGGGATCTCCCGCGTGGTCTTCTGCTGGTAGTCCGCGTAGCTCGGGTACACCGCGACCGCCCGGTCCCACCACTCGGTGCGCTCCGGGCCGCTGACCTCGCGGGCGATCATGTCCCGCTTGTCCGGGCCATCCTGGAGTTCCACCCGCGGGTTCGCGCGGATGTTGTGGTACCACAGCGGATGCTCTGGGGCGCCGCCCTTCGACGCCACCATGGCGTACTTGCCATCGTGTTCCACCCGCATCACCGGGGTCTTGCGGACCTTGCCGCTGCTGGCCCCGAGGTTGGTGACGACCACCACCGGAATGCCGGTGTCGGTCAGCGTCGTACCCTTGGTCCCGCCCGAGCTCTCATAGAGCTCGACTTGCTCACGCACCCAGTCCTGGGCGCTCGGCTCGTATTCTCCTTGAACAGGCATACCGCATAGTCAACACCAGGAGCTGTCGGCACCGCATCCCAGGGGCCGCGAATTCAGGTGGCCAGTGAGGACGTCTCTGATCGTCAGGAGGGGAGGCCGATGACGGCAGAGCGCGATCAACCCTTCTCATGCGGTACCGGGCCGCGATGCCATGAGCCCGGCGGCATTGCCCACGATGTACTGAGGATAGGTCCGCAACAGAATCATCACCCGTCCGGCGATGACCTGACTGGGGATCAAGTATACCGACAGGTCCCCGTCCACAATAAAAAACAAGTCGATCAAATCCGGATCGTACGGGACGAGGCGTGCGTTGTTTCTGGCGGAATAGGGTCGCCTGCCGACCTGGATCATCCAGCCGTTCTTGCTTTTATGTGTAGTCGTTTTGACTTGAACACGCTTGATTCCATCAGGCCTCGATACCAGCAGGTCATAGACGGCTGGCTCGACCGGGATGGCCGTGTTGAACCCGCATAGCGAGAACCAGCATGCAGCCAGCGACGTTGCAGCTTGGCGCAGGTTTCTAAGGTCTGGCCTCCGGGCGGCCGGCGCGCTGATATCACGGGTACTCTCCAGTCGGCTCAGGTCCAGCCCCAGCCGGATAGCATTCGCCTTGACTCGCGTCCACGCTTCGTCCGAGCCTGGCTGCAATCCCAGGGAATGAAGCAGTTCATTCGCCGATTGCGCGTCTTCGATGGCTCGCTTGAGGTGACCGTCTGACCACGTGCGTGGCGTTATGAAATGTGACGTGTCAAGCCCGAGATGGACAACGCCTTGCTTGACCCGCAGGATCATTTGAGGAGAAGTCTCTGGCAGGCTGAGTGCGCGCATGAGGCCGCGCCAGGAAGTAGACATCGCGACCGCGCTCGTCAGCTCGGTATCCGACCACTTACTCGGTGAATCTCCAGCCATGTCGGTACCATAGTGCTGAGCACTGACATTTTGCTCGAGCGGCAATTCTCCATTTGTCGGGACGGGCGGATTCGAACCGCCGATCTCTTGACCCCCAGTCAAGCGCCTTAACCAAGCTGGGCCACGTCCCGCCGCGCCACGGCGTCGCTTCCGATGGCGCACACCCGCCATAACATCGGCAGGCTCAGATAGCTTAGCGCAACCGCGGCGCCGTCCGAACGAAAGCTGGCTCGACCCAACCGCGCCGCCCGCGGCCGGGTTCCGATCGGCGGCTTCCACGCCGTCGGCGGCCTCTGGACTGCCGCCGCGCCGTCACTGATGCGTGATTCCCGTCCGGGGGGAAAGCTACGATGTGGCGGGCATGGCGCGAGCGCCGTGTTCGTTGTAGCTACGGGTGCCGCGTCGTCCACGCAGGCCGCACGCAGACGGAAAGGCTGGCCGTTGAGAGTACTAGGGGCTCGCCGCTCAGCCTCTTACGACGACGGCTTCGGTGACGGGCGGGGACAGCCGACGGGCCGGCCGCGTACGCGGTTCAGGGTCACCTTCAGGATCGCGAAACTCGTGCTGGCGATCGTCGTGCTGCTCGCCGTCGCGGGCGGTCTGCTCTTCCTGGTGACTCCCTCGGCCGGCCAGGCCACGGCGCTGGCCCGGGCTCAGGCGGAGCAACGCCACATCGCCTACCCGGGCCCGCAGGTCCCGCCGTACTACGCGGAGGCCCTGGTGGCCACCGAGGATCACCGTTTCAACAGCGACCCGGGCGTGGATCCGTTCGCGATGGCCCGCGCCGCCGCCTCGTGGCTCACCGGCCAGCACGATCAGGGCGGAAGCACCATCGACCAGCAGCTCGCGAAGAACCTCTATACCTCGGGTCACAGCGGTTTCACGCAGGTGATCGAGCAGATGGCGCTGGCCGTCAAGCTCAACATGACCTACAGCCGGGCGCAGATCCTGCAGATGTACGCGGAGGTCGCGTACTACGGTCACGGCTATTACGGCCTGGGCGCCGCCAGCTGCGGATACTTCGGCCGGACGCCCGCCGAGCTCTCCCTGGTGCAGGCGGCCATGCTGGCCGGCGTGGTGAACGCGCCGACCTACGATGACCCGCTGGTCTACCCGACGCAGGCGCGAGCGCGGCTGGTACACGTGATCGGCCGGATGGCCGCGGTCGGTTACCTGACGCTAACGCAGGAAAGCGCCGCGCTCGACGCGTCGCTTGACTTGCCGGCCGTCCGCGGCTGCCAGTGAGCGCCGCCAGGTAAGCGCCGGCCAGGTAAGCGGCCGTCAGGCGCCGGAGACCTCCGGCTGCAGGTGCTCGGCCGCCAGCGGTTCCCCGTCGGTCATCAGGAAGACCCAGCGCCGGTAGGTGTACAGCCGGAACAAGGTGGCCACGGCGATGCCCAGCAGGTTCGCCACATTGTAGGAGAACGTGTCCTTCAGCCCGAGCCCGTACCGCGTCACCGCGACGAACGTGAGCTGGATGAGCAGTCCGACGCCGTTGAAGACGAAGAACAGGAGGGACTCCCGGCGCAGGTGGCTGCCCTTGCGGTGCCGGAACGCCCACAGCTTGTTGCCGGCGAAGGCGAAGACGGTGGCGACGACGGTGGCGACCGTCACCGACGTGAGCTCGTCGAGTCCCGCCCCGGACCGCAGCGCGTTAGCGCCGACGATGGTGACGACGAACGCGAGAACACCGACGGCGCCGAACTTGGCGACTTCGTGTATCAGCACCCTGAATCGGGCGTAACCATCGCGGATGAGATCCACTCGCGTCTGTCCTTAGTCGGTCGATCCCGGATATTCAAGACATTACCGTGTCCCCCTGGCGGGGGTCGGCGGTGGCAGGTAAACCGTTCGAAGAATGTCACACCCCCCAGGTAGCCTGCATCAGATGTCCGGAAGCCATGGGGACGAAGTACTCGTACGCGCGCGCGGCCTGACCAAGCGGTTCGGCAGCTTCACCGCGGTGGACGGGATCGACTTCGACCTGTACCGGGGCGAGGCGTTCGGCTTCCTCGGGCCGAACGGCGCAGGCAAGTCCTCGACCATGCGGATGATCGGCTGCGTGTCGCCGCCGACCAGCGGGGAGCTGGCCATCTTCGGCCGCGACCCGGTCCGGGACGGATCGGCGATCCGGGCCCGGCTCGGTGTCGTGCCGCAGGACGACACCCTCGACGTCGAGCTGACCGTCCGGGAGAACCTGCTGGTCTACGGCCGGTACTTCGGACTGCCCCGTCGTGTCATCAGGGAACGGACGACGGCGCTGCTCGAGTTCGTCCAGCTCGCGGACCGGGCCAAGGACAAGGTGGACCCGCTGTCCGGCGGCCTGAAGCGGCGCCTGACGATCGCCCGCTCGCTCATCAACGAGCCCGAGATCCTCATCCTCGACGAGCCGACCACCGGCCTGGACCCGCAGGCCAGGCACGTGGTGTGGGATCGGTTGTTCCGGCTGAAGCAGCGCGGCGTCACGTTGATCCTGACCACGCACTACATGGACGAGGCCGAGCAGCTGTGCGACCGGCTGGTGGTCATGGACCACGGCACGTTCGCGGCCGAGGGCTCGCCCCGGGAACTGATCGAGCGCTATTGCTCACCCGAGGTCCTCGAACTGCGCTTCGATCCTGAGCTGCAGGACTCCGCCGCGGACAAACTCCAAGATTTTCCCGCCGAACGGACCGAGGTACTCGCCGACCGGATACTCCTGTACGTGAGCGACGGGGATGCCGCCCTGGCCGCCGTCCGGGCCAGCGGGCTCGAGCCGCTCACCTCGCTGGTGCGCCGCGGCACGCTGGAGGATGTCTTCCTCCGGCTGACCGGCCGGCGGCTGGAGGACTGATGGAGGAGGTGCTGGCCCGAGGCCTCTCTTTCCGGGCGTTCTTGTGCTGGCTCACGGTGTACCGGCGGACCTGGCGGTCCAGCATCTGGTCCAGTGTGCTCGGCCCGCTGTTTTACCTGGGGGCGATGGGCTTCGGGCTCGGCTCGCTGGTGGACAAGCACGGGACGGCGAGCCTGGGCGGGGTGAGTTACCTGGCCTTCGTGGCCCCGGCCATCCTGGCCTCCGGCGCGATGAACACCGCGATGAGCGAGGCCAGCTATCCCGTGTTCGGCTCGATCAAGTGGAACCGGATCTATATCGGGGCGCAGGCCTCGCCGCTGCGGCCGGCCGATATCTTCCGCGGCCACCTGATGTTCATGACCGCGCGGATCGCGATGAACACCGCCATCGTCACCGTCTTCATGTGCGCATTCGGGGCGGTCAAGTCGGCCTGGGTGGTGCTGGCCTGGCCCGCCGCGGTGCTGACCGGGCTCGCCTTCGCCGCCCCCATCGCGGCCTGGGCGGTCACGGTGACGTCGGAGAGCTCGTTCGCCTACTTGCTCAGGTTCGGCATGATGCCGCTGATGCTGTTCTCCGGCACGTTCTTCCCGCTGTCCCAGCTCCCCGGATGGCTGCGCCCGCTGGCCTACGCCACGCCGCTGTGGCACGGCGTCGCGCTGTGCCGCGCGCTCAGCCTCGGTTTCGGGGTGCACGCCGACCTGCTTGGCGCGCTCGGTCATGTCGCCTACCTGGCCGCGCTTGCGGCCCTCGGGATATGGGCCGGGGCACGGACCTACCGCAGGCGGCTGTATGTCTGAAAGGGTGCTTTATGTCTAGCGCGACGCTGCGGATGCTGCCGCCGGCCGGCCGCCTGGCCCGGCTGCGGCGGGCCGGGAGCGAAGCGGGTAGCTTGCGCCTCATCGAACGGCACGCCCGGGCCTACGGGCACGCCTGGCTGGTGTTCGCCTCCGGAGTGTTCGAGCCCCTGTTCTACCTGCTGTCCGTGGGCCTGGGCCTGGGCGTGCTGGTCGGCAAGGTGCCAGGTCCCGGCGGGCAGCTGATCCCGTACCGGGAATTCGTGGCGCCCGGCCTGCTCGCGGTGTCCTCGATGAACGGCGCGATGTACGACGCGACCTTCAACATCTTCTTCCGGCTGAAGTACGCCAAGCTCTACGATGCCATCCTCGCCACCCCGATGCGCCCGACCCAGGTCGCGCTGGGTGAGATCGGCTGGGCGCTGATCCGCGGCACCATCTACGCCGTGGCGTTCACGCTGGTCATGCTGGCGCTGGGGCTGGTGCACTCCTGGTGGATCCTGATGACCGTCCCGGTGGCGGTGCTGATCGGCTTCGCGTTCGCCGCCGTCGGCATGACCGGTACCACGTACATGAAGAGCTGGCAGGACTTCGACTACGTGATCTTGGCGAGCATGCCGCTTTTCCTGTTTTCCGCGACGTTCTATCCGCTCAGCGTCTACCCGCGGGCGATCCAGGTGATCGTCGAGTGCACGCCGCTCTACCAGGGCGTCGTGCTGCTGCGTGACCTGAGCCTGGGGGTCGTCGGCCCGGGCTTGCTCTGGCGGGCGGCCTACCTGGCCGTGCTCGGGCTGGCCGGCCTGTACGCTTCTGGCCGGCGGATCGGCAGGCTCCTGCTCGTCTGACCCGCGATACCCGGCCCCTGACCAGGGTAGGCTGCGCGCAAATGCTGGAGGAGCGACCGAGCCAGTCTGGTGCCGAACCGGTCTTGCGGGGGACCGAGGCACTAGCTGCTTCGCGGCCGCTGCTCGCGACGGCCCGGCTTAAGGGCGCGTTTGCTGGTGTCTACCGGGATCCGGTCACCTGGGCGATCGCGCTCGCCGTTTTCTGCGCCTACGGCGCGCTCTCGCTGTTCCGGCTGTTGCAGCTCAGCCCGGCCTCGTGGGATCTGGGCATCTACACCGAGTACGTGAAGCAGTACGCCCACCTCGAGCCGCCGGTCGTGGACATCAGGGGAGCGGGCTTCAACCTGCTCGGCGACCATTTCCAGCCGATCGTGGCGGTCATGGCGCCGTTCTTCCGCATCTTCCCGTCAGCGGCGACGTTGCTCGTCGCGCAGGCCCTGCTGACTGCGTTGTCTGTCTTCCCGGTCAGCCAGCTCGCGCGCGAGAAGCTCGGTGTCGGCCCCGGTCGGGCGATCGCGATCGCCTACGGGCTCTCCTGGGGCCTGCAGCAGCTGATCGCGTTCGACTTCCACGAGATCGCGTTCGCGGTTCCGCTGCTGGCCTTCGCGCTGTCCGCGCTGGCCCGGGGCCATCTTAAGGCCGCGGTCTGGTGGGCCCTTCCGCTGGTCTTCGTCAAGGAGGATCAGGGCTTTACCGTGGCCGCGATCGGTCTTTACATGATCATCGCAGGGCTGCGGTCGAACGCGGATGACCGGCGCCGCATGGAGGCGGGCCTGTTGCTGCTGGCCTGGGGTTTTGCCTGGTCGTTCCTGGCCATCGGCGTGATCATCCCGCACGTCAACCTGGCCCATCACTACGACTACTGGAGCGACGGCGGAGTCCTCGCGCCCGGTGGGCACCTGACCGTGATCGGTCTGGTCAAGCAGCTCGTGGCCGCGTGGCCCGACAAGCTGCAGACGATCGTGCTGCTGCTCTTGCCGACCGCGTTCATCGCGCTGAGGTCGCCGCTGGCGCTGATTGCCGTGCCGAGCCTGCTGCTGCGTTTCCTGTCGACGGACAGCAGCTTCTGGGGAACGCTGTGGCACTATAACGCGACCGTGATGCCCATCCTGTTCGTCGCGGCCGTGGACGCGCTGGCCAGGATCCGGGCCGCCATGGAAACCGACGACCGGCCAGGCTTCGTGAGCTGGGGGAGCGGACGCCGGGGCCCGCGGCGCGCGCTGCTGGCCGGGGCGAGGCACTATGGCGTGGCCATGATGCTCGCGATCGCGGTCGCGCTGAGCTTTCATTTCCCGGTCAGCAACCTATGGAACGCACAGACTTACCGCATCAGCCCGCACGTCGCCTCGGCCGAGGCGGCCATGGCCGCCGTGCCCGATGGCGCGACCGTGCAGACCACGCTGGATCTCCTAGCGCCGCTGGCCGCCCGTACCGACACCTTCTGGATCGGCAATGCCGGCAACCCCATGACCCAGTACATCGTGTTCGACGGCCGCAACAGCGACTACAGCCCGGCGATCACCAGCGTCCCCGCCTTCATCGCCCAGCTCTATCCGCACCACGAGTACACCCAGATCTTCCAGTCCGGCGGCGTCTACGTCTTCCGCCTGAGCCCACCGGGGTGATCGTGGATAGAAAGCGTCGTCTGACCACGCTTTGTATCCACGATCATGCGGGCGAAGCGGCAAGATCCATGGGAGCCATAGCGGACAACGTACTGGTGAGTAGATAGGCTGATGGGCGATCCTGTGGACGTACCCCAATGGGAGGTTCTGCTCCATGGACTTTGGTTATGACGCCAAGACGCTCGACTTGCGCAAGCGGCTACTCGCCTTCATGGATGAGCGGGTCTTCCCCGCCGAGGCGGTGTTCTCCGAACAGGTCGAGGCCGCCGTCCAGCGGGGTCACCCGTGGGGGCGGGTCCCGGTCACCGGGGAACTCAAGGCCGAGGCGCGCAGCCGCGGGCTATGGAACCTCTTCCTGACCGGTAAGTCGGCCCAGGCGGTCACCAGGCTCAGCCCGGGTAGCCTGCCGGACCCGCCGCTGACGAACCTGCAGTACGCGCCGCTGGCCGAGATCACCGGCTGGAGCCCCGCGCTGGCGCCTGAGGCGCTGAACTGTGCCGCGCCCGATACCGGCAACATGGAAGTGCTCGCCGAGTTCGGGTCGCCGGACCAGCAGGACCGCTGGCTCCGCCCGCTACTCGAAGGAACGATCAGGTCGGCCTTCTGCATGACCGAGCCCGACGTGGCCTCCAGCGACGCGACCAACATCGCCACCACGATCACCCGCGACGGCGACGGGTACGTGATCAACGGCCGAAAGTGGTGGTCGAGCGGCGCGATGAACCCGGACTGCCAGATCCTCATCGTGATGGGAGTGACCAGCGAGCCGACCGCCGGGGGCCACGCCCGGCACGCCATGATCCTGGTGCCCCGCGATACGCCCGGGGTCACGGTCAAGCGCGGGACGACGGTCTTCGGCTACACCGACGGGCCGCACGGCGGGCACGCCGAGGTGATTTTCGACCACGTTACGGTCCCCAGGGAAAACCTGATCGCGGGAGAGGGCGACGGGTTCGCCATCGCTCAGGCCCGGCTCGGCCCCGGCCGTATCCACCACTGCATGCGGCTGATCGGTGCCGCGGAGCGCGGGCTCGAGCTCATGTGCCGGCGAGCCGCCAGCCGCACGGCCTTCGGCAAGCCGCTGGCCGAGCAGGGCGTCATCCAGGACTGGATCGCCGAATCCAGGGTCAGGATCGAGCAGGCGCGGCTGCTCGTGCTCAAGACGGCGTGGCTGATGGACACCGTGGGCAACAAGGGAGCGCACACCGAGATCCAGGCGATCAAGATCGTCACCCCGGCGATGGCCGAATGGGTGCTCGACAAGGCGATCCAGGCGCACGGCGGCGGCGGGGTCAGCCAGGACTTCCCGCTGGCCCAGCTCTGGGCCAGCGCCCGCTCGCTCAGGTTCGCCGACGGCCCGGACGAGGTGCACAAGAGGTCCATGGCCCGCCGCGAGCTGAGGAAAGCCACCACCTGAGGAAGGCAAGGGAGCTGAGGAAGGACCAAAGCCACTAGCCAGCGAAAAGCCGCGCGCCTACGAAAAGGGGTAGACACACACAAGCCGCGGACTGAGGAAGGCTTACCCAGCCCTAGCACCACGGCCCGTTCAGATCAAAAAAGGAGACATCCGATGTCAGAGAGAATCGCGATAGTGACCGGGGCAGCCCGCGGCATCGGCGCCGGGACGGCCGTCAGGCTGGCCGCCGACGGAATGGCCGTGGCCGTCCTCGACCTGAACGAGGCCGACTGCGCGGCCACGGTGAAGGAGATCGAGAACGCCGGAGGGAAGGCGCTCGCGGTAGGCGCCGATGTCAGCAAGACCGATCAGGTGCACGCCGCGGTCGAGCGGATAGCCGCCGAGCTCGGCGCGCCGACGGTGCTGGTCAACAACGCCGGGATAACCCGCGACGCCATGCTGTTCAAGATGACAGACGAGCAATGGGACTCGGTGATCGCCGTTAACCTGCGCGGCCCGTTCCTGATGACCAGGGCGGTCCAGAAGTACATGAGCGAGCAGAAATGGGGGCGGATTGTCAACATCTCGTCGTCGTCGGGGCTCGGTAACCGCGGCCAGGCCAACTACTCCGCCACCAAGGCAGGCATTGAGGGCTTCACCAAGACGCTCGCCAAGGAACTGGGCAAGTTCGGGATCACCGCGAATGCGGTCGCGCCGCACTTCATCGCCACCGACATGACCACCAACATGGCCGCCAGCCTGAAGATGTCGTTCGAGGATCTCGTGGAGACCTACAAGAAGCAGATACCCGTAAACCGGGTCGGCCAGCCGGCCGACGTGGCGGCCGCTATCTCCTTCCTGGTCGGCGAGGACGCGGGCTTCGTCTCTGGCCAGGTTCTCTATGTGGCAGGCGGCCCCCTGTGCTGATGGCGGCGCCGTGCTAGAAATGACACCGTGCTGATTACACCGGAAATGCTCCGCGAGCGAGTGCGTGTGTTCCTCGCGGAGTACGATCCACAGGAGATACCGAAGCAGGACTTCCTTAACGCCCGGTTCGACGCGGGCCTGGCCTGGGTGCACTACCCGGAGGGACTCGGCGGGCTCGGCGTATCGCGCACGCTGCAGGCCGTCGTCGACGCCGAGTTTGCCGCGGTCGGCGCCCCGGCCAACGACCCGGAGCGCAACGGCATCGGCCTGGGCATGGCGGCGCCTACCATCCTCGCCTACGGCCGCGATGAGCAGCAGAAACGCTGGCTGCGCAAGCTCTGGACCGCCGAGGAAGTCTGGTGCCAGCTGTTCAGCGAGCCCGGCGCGGGCAGCGACCTGGCCGCCCTGGCCACCCGCGCGGTCCAGGAGAAGGGGAATGGCGAGGCGGCTGGGGACTGGATCGTCTCCGGGCAGAAGGTGTGGACCTCACAGGCACACCTGGCCAGGCGCGCGCTGCTGGTCGCCCGGACCGACCCCGACGTGCCCAAGCACCAGGGCCTGACCTACTTCTCGGTGGACATGACCGCGCCGGGCGTCGACGTCAGGCCGCTGCGCCAGCTCACCGGCGAGGCCGAGTTCAACGAGGTGTTCCTGACCGACGTGCGGATCCCGGACGCGGACCGGATCGGCCAGGTTGGCGAGGGCTGGAAGGTGGCCAACGCCACGCTGATGAGCGAACGGGTCAACATCGGCGGCTCGCGGGCCGTGCCGCGGGAGAGCGGCATGATCGAGCCGACGGTCCGGACCTGGCGCTCGCGTCCCGAGCTGCGCACGCCGGGCCTGCACGACCGGCTGCTGCGGCTGTGGACCGAGGCCGAGGTGGCCCGGCTGGCGTCCGAGCGGCTGCGCCAGCAGCTCGCCGTGGGCAAGCCCGGACCGGAAGGTTCCGCCAGCAAGCTGGTCTTCGCCCGGCTTAATCAGGAAATATCCGGCTTTGACATGGAGCTCGCCGGCAGCGACGGCCTGCGCTACGACGACTGGACCATGCGCCGGCCGGAGCACGCCAACTTCTACAGCCGCACCCCCGGCTACCGCTACCTGCGCGCCCGCGGCAACTCGATCGAGGGCGGCACCTCAGAGATCCTGCGCAACATCATCGCCGAGCGCGTGCTCGGCCTGCCCAGCGAGCCCCGGGTGGACAAGGACGTGCCCTGGAAGGATCTACCCCGATGAGCGAGGCTCTGCCTGACCTCCTTTCTTCTGATGCCGAACGGGCCTTGGCTGACAGCCTGAGCTCGCTGCTTGCCGACCGGGGTGGCCTGGACAAGGCGCTGGCCCGCACCGAGTCCGGCCAGACCTACGACGACGGTTTGTGGCAGAGCGTGGCCGCGGACCTAGGGTGCGCGGGTCTGCTGATACCGGAAGGTCACGGCGGGGCCGGTGCCTCCTACCGGGAGGCGGCGGCCGCCGCGGAGGCGCTGGCTGCCTTCGTCGCCCCGGTGCCGTTCCTGGGCAGTGCCGTCGTCGCCACCGCCGCCCTGCTGAGCGTGACGGCCGGGGCCGGCGAGACGTCCGCTTCGGCGCGGGCCGTGTCGGACCTGCTTGGCCGGCTGGCGGAAGGCGACGCGACGGCGGCGCTGGCGGTCCCGTTCGCGACCGCGCCGGGCGCTGCCTACCCGACCTCGGTCCGGCTGTCAGGAACCCGGCCGGGGGACGCGGCGGACGGGATAGCCCGGCTGCGCGGCATGGTCACCGGGGTCGCCGACGCCCTGCCGGCCGGGGTACTGCTCGTGCCGGCCGACGGCGTGCCGCACGGGCTCTACCTGGTCGACATGGCCGCTCCCGGGGTAGCCAAACGACCCGTGGTGTCACTGGACATGACCAGGCAGCTCTGCGACCTGTCGTTCGACGACACGCCGGGCACGCTGATCGCGTCCGGGCCGGTCGCCTCGAGGGCGCTGGAGGCGGCGCTGGCCGCCGGCGCGGGCGTGCTGGCCTCGGAGCAGGTCGGGCTGGCCCAGCGCTGCCTGGACATGACGGTCGCCTACGTCTCAGAACGCCGCCAGTTCGCCCGGCCCGTCGGCTCTTTCCAGGCGCTCAAGCACCGGCTGGCCGACCTGTGGGTGGCGGTCACGCAGGCTCGCGCGGCAGCCAGGTACGCGGCGGCTTGCCTGGCCACCGCTGACCCCGACGCCAAGGTTGCGGTGGCGCTGGCCCAGGCCTACTGCTCGGAGGTCGCGGTGCAGGCCGCGCAGGAATGCGTGCAGCTGCACGGTGGTATCGGCTTCACCTGGGAACACCCCGCGCACCTGTACCTCAAACGCGCGAAGGCGGACTCGATCGCCTTCGGCACGGCGGACGCGCACCGCGCCGCGCTGGCGTCCCTCGTCAACCTGCCCGCACGGTGACCGGCCCGGTGACCGGCGACGTCGCCGTGGCCACCGCCGCCGCGATCGACGAGGCCGAGCTAAGGAGCCGGGTCGGCCGTCTCTCGGTGGAGCAGAAGATCCGGCTGCTGACCGGGGCGGATTTCTGGGCGCTCTATCCCGAGCCCGAGGCCGGGTTGCGCCGGGTAGTGCTCTCGGACGGCCCGGCCGGAGTGCGCGGCGAGACCTGGGATGAGCGCGACACCTCAGCGAACGTGCCGTCGCCGACGGCGCTGGCCGCGACCTGGGACTGTGAGCGGGTCGAGGGCATCGGCAGGCTGCTGGCCCACGAGGCCAGGCGCAAGGGCGTCGACGTGCTGCTCGCCCCCACCGTGAACCTGCACCGCAGCCCGTACGGCGGCAGGCACTTCGAGTGCTTCTCCGAGGATCCGCTGCTCACCGCGCGGATCGGGGTCGCTTATGTGCGGGGGCTTCAGCGGGCCGGCGTCGGGGGATGCGTCAAGCACTTTGTCGGCAACGACTCCGAGACCGAGCGGATGACGGTCGACGTCCAGGTCGACGAGCGGACGCTGCGCGAGCTTTACCTGGCGCCGTTCGAAGCCATCGTGCGCGAGGCGGGCGTGTGGGCCGTGATGGCCTCCTACAACGAGGTCAACGGGTTCACCATGACCGAGAGCCCGCTGCTGCGCGACATCCTGCACGACGAATGGGACTTTGACGGTCTGGTGATGTCGGACTGGACGGCCACCCGCTCCACCGTGGCCGCCGCCAAGGCGGCTCTGGACCTGGCCATGCCGGGACCGGCCAGCCAGTTCGGCCCGTGGGGCGACGCCCTGGTCGTGGCCGTGGCGGACGGCCTCGTCGACGAGGCCACCCTCGACGACAAGGTGCTGCGGATTCTCCGCCTAGCCGCCCGGGTCGGCGGTCTGACCGATGCCCCCGCGGGCTCCGCGCCAGCCGGACACCCTCCGACCCTGCCGAACCCCACGTCCCTCCAACACCCCACGACCCACCCGGACCCCGCCGCGCGCCCCGCGGGTACTCCGGCCGGGTACGGGGCCGCGTACGGTCCGGCGGAGATCGCGAGGGACCTGCGGGCCACCGCGGCGGCTTCGTTCGTGCTGGCCGGCAACCGTGGCCTGCTGCCGCTGGACCGCTCCGGGCTAGGCCGGGTCGCCGTCATCGGGCCGAACGCCGAGGTCGCCAGGACCCTCGGCGGCGGCAGCGCCACTGTCTTCCCGCCCTATACGATCTCGCCGCTGGACGGCCTGCGTGCCGCCGGCCTCGACGTGGCGCACGCGCCGGGCGTGCTCGCGCACCTGCGCACCTCGGCGCCCCGGGCGCCCTGGCTGCTGCGACCGGATGGCTCCGGCCCGGGCACCGAGGTCCGGTTCTTCGCTCCCGCTGGCGAGCTGATCGGATCCGGGCAGCGCGACGGCGCCGCGTTCCGGTGGATGAGCGGGTTCGGGGCGATCGGCCCTGCGGAGGCGGTCGGCCGGCTGGAGATCAGCTGCGTGATCCGCGCCACCGTGGCCGGCACCTATCAGCTCGGCGTCTCCGGGCTCGGGCGTTTCCGCTTGCTCGTGGACGGCACGGAGGCCTTCGACGCCACGCTGACGCTGCCCGAGGATGCGGACGTGGTCGAGGCCCTGAGGACGCCGCCGCAGCAGCTGGCCCCGCTCGAGCTGGCCGCGGGCCAGTCGGTCTCGGTGCTGCTTGAGCACGATGTGCATTCCTCGCCGAGGGTGGACCTGGGTACCTTCCTTGAGCTCAGCCTGGAGGTACCGCACGGCACTGACGACGCGGAGATCGCCGCTGCGGTGTCGCTGGCGGCGGCCAGCGACGTGGCCGTGGTCGTGGTCGGCACCACGGCGGAGGTGGAGAGCGAAGGCTTCGACCGGACGTCGCTCACGCTGCCCGGACGTCAGGAAGACCTGGTCCGCCAGGTGGCCGCGGCTAACCCGCGGACCGTGGTCGTGGTGAACTCCGGCGCGCCGGTCCTGCTGCCCTGGGCCGATGACGTGGCTGCGGTGCTGCTGACCTGGTTCGGCGGCCAGGAGTTCGGGCACGCCCTGGCTGACGTGCTGCTCGGGGACACCGAACCAGGCGGCCGGCTGCCCACCACGTGGCCCGCCAGTGAGGTCGGCGTGCTGTCCACCCAGCCGGCCGACGGCGTGCTGGCATATACCGAGGGACTGTTCATCGGCTACCGCGGCTATGACCGTGACGGCCGGGAGCCGCTGTACCCGTTCGGCCACGGCGCCGGCTACACCACCTGGTCCTACGACGCCATCATGGTGGGCGCCTCAGGGGCCCGTGGCGAGCCGGAGGTCGCGGTCGGCGTGCAGGTGCGCAACACCGGGGCGCGGCGCGGCCGTGAGGTGGTCCAGGTGTACGCGTCCCGCCCGGACTCAGCGGTAGAACGCCCGGTCAAGTGGCTGGCCGGCTTCGCCGCCGTCGACGCAGACCCCGGCGAGACGGTCAGCGCCGAGATCAGCGTCCCTGAGCGCGTTTTCCAGCACTGGTCCGACCAGGGCTGGACGCTTGAGCCCGGCACGTTCGTGCTCTCGGCCGGCCCTTCATCGGCATCCCTCCCGCTGGCCGGCCGCGTCGAGCTCAGCTAGCAGGGCGGCGCGGACCGGAAGGTCCTGGCGCCGTTGCCGATCAGCGGACCCTGGATACCGCCGAGGGTCACGCCGTCTTGCCATCGGTACACCAGCACCCAGACGTCGGCGGCCCGGGCGCTGATGGTGAGGTTGGGCGCGACGATCGTGAGGTCACCGGCCCGGTTCGCGGTGCCGTCCGCCAGGTCGGACGCGGTGACGTACTGGCCTCCGCAGGTGCCTTCGAGCAGGCCGTAGCGCGCTCCGGGTTCGGCGTGCCGGTCGTAGATGTAAAGCCAGGTAAGCGCGGCTGAGCCTGGCCTGGGCCGGACGGCCGCCGCGACCACGGAAAGGGAGCCGCCGGTCACGTCAGGCACGGTGAACAGGGCGCTGCCTGACTCGACAGGCAACGCCGCCTGGGTCCCCGTTCCCGCCGCGCCCGGCGCCGGATGCCGGGCGTTCTGCAGGGCCGCGCGCAGGTCATGGATCGTGTCGTCTTGGTGCGCCGCAAGCAGCCCCAGGGCCGTGCCCAGGCCGCCCAGCAGGACGGCGACCACCAAGATCGCGACCCAGCCGCCCCAGCTCCACCCTCCGCCGCCCGCGCCGCCGCGGTTTCGCCGTGGCCCGAACGACACGGTGTCCGGCTGTTCGTCCGTGACCCATCACCGCCTACCCGCTACCCAGGTGAAAGCCTGATCAGACTGTATACGCCCGCGTCCGATCTCGGCGGTAAGCGCTGACTGGCTTCGTATGGCGCATGAGTGCGGCTATGCGCCGATTTATCGCTGAGCAGGTATCGTGACTGTTTCAGGGACGTGACATGAGCCGGATGGCCCTGTCCGCAGGGCTTCCGCGGCCGCGACCGGCTCGAAGCCGCCGACCACCCCGCCAGCTGCGACATCTCAAAGTAACCTCATGTCCACTCGTTACCGTTCGCGTAACAACCGAGAAATACGCCTGAAACTCGCGTATGGGACACATGCCTTGCAGGAATACTGAGCGGCCGGGGTATAGCCAGCAGAAGTTGGACCCCTGAAGGCCCAATTGCCCCATGGAGGCGTAGTGAATCCATATCCCAGCTGGCTTAGTGCCGGGGATAACTCCTGGCAGATGACAGCGGCAACGCTGGTCGGGCTGATGTGCATCCCGGCCCTGGCTGTGCTGTACGGCGGCCTGGTGCAGAGGAAGTGGGCCATGAACACCGTGATCATGGTGTTCGCCACGTTCTGCCTGGTGCTGATCACCTGGGTCCTTTGGGCCTTCAAGATGAGCTTTGGCACCCCGCTAATCAGCACGTTCGTCGGTGATCCGCGCACCGTGCTCGGTGCTGCGGCCGAGCAGGGCCAGGCGAATATCCCGCTGCTTAATGGCCTGATGCCGAAGTTCAGGTTCCCCGAATCCTCGCTGGTTTACTTCCAGTTCGTGTTCGCGGCCATCACGCCGATCTTGTTCATCGGCAGTGTGCTCGGCCGGATCAGCTTCAAGGCCTGGATGATCTTCGTGCCGCTCTGGATCACGTTCGCGTACGCGGTGAACGCGTTCCTGCTGTGGGGCGGCGGTTACTGGGCCGGCAAGGGTGCGCTGGACTTCTCCGGCGGCTACGTGATCCACCTGGCCGCGGGCGTGTCCGGTTTTGTCGCGGCGGCGGTGGTCGGTCCCAGGCTCAAGCGTGACCGCGAGCGGGCCGTCCCGAACAACCTGCTCTTCGTCGCCGTCGGAGCCGGGATCTTGTGGCTCGGCTGGAACGGCTTCAACGGCGGTGACCCGTACTTCGCCAGCCAGGACGCCGCGGGCGCCGTCATCAACACCAACCTCGCCACGGCCATCGCCATGATGACCTGGATCATCATGGACATGTCGTTCAGCAAGGAGAAGAAGCCGACCTTCCTGGGCGGCCTGAACGGCATGATCTGCGGACTGGTCGGCATCACGCCGGCGGCCGGATACGTGAACGGCCTCGGCGCCATCGTGATCGGCCTGGTCTGCTCCGCGGTCGTCTGGGTGGCCTGGGCCTACCTGCCGAAGTACGTGTGGCCGTTCAACAAGGTCGACGATGCGCTCGGCGTGGTGTACACGCACGGCATCGCCGGGTTGCTCGGTGGTCTGCTGGTCGGCTTGCTCGCGGATCCGAACATGATCGAGTACCTCGGGCTCGGCAAGACCCCCTCGATATCGGGTGCCGGCTTGTTCTACGGGCACCCGAAGCAGCTGGCCATCCAGGCCGGCGCCGCGCTCACGATCATCATCTGGGACGGCGCGGTCACGTTCATCCTGCTGAAGGCGATCGGGCTGTTCGTCAAGCTCCGGATACCGGACGAGCAGCTGGAGATCGGCGACGTGGCGGTGCACGGCGAGGAGGTCTACCCGTCCGAGGACATGGTCAGCGTGGGCTCCTCGATGGCCGACGAGGCCTCCCCGACGTCGCGGGAGCCGGAGAAGGCAGGCACGGCGGACGAGGTGTAGTTTGCTTCGCTCCTAGGCCTGCGCTGCGTGCGGCCGCAGCGTAAACCGGGCGCGCGTCCGGGCACCTTCCCACAGGTGCCCGGACGCGCGGTCGGCTTTTTAAAGGGGTCAGTGGCCGCGGAAGGCCTCCTCCAGCCACCAGGAACCGTGCGCGGACGTGACCTTCGCGTCGATCAGCAGCGGCTGCCGCCGCGGGCCGTCCAGCCACTGGCGGACCGGGCGAGGTCCGCCGCCTGGCGCACGGTGACCCCCTCGAACCCGAATCCGCGGGCGATCGCGGCGATGTCGGCCGGCGGGAACCGCACCGTATCGAGCGGGTCGCCGTCCGGCCCGAAGTGATGTACCTCGTCGGGGACCGCCAGGTACATGCTCGGGTAGCCCATGAAGTTACCCGAGTCCACCGCGACGGTGCGCTCAGCGGGCAGCAGGTCATCGAGCGCCGCCGACAGCGCGCGCGGGTCGATGCGCTGCCCGCCGCTATCGTCGGTGAACGGCACGTCCCGCCAGCGCACCAGCGTGGCCTGCGGTCCCAGCAGCTTGCCGTGCCGCGTCGTCCACATGTTGAGGGAGCAGCCCCAGCCCACGATCACGTCGGCCTCGCTGATCAGCTCGGCCGCGAGCGGGGAGGCGAACCCTCCGCTCACGTCCAGGTTCCACGGGCTGCCGCCGAAGAGCCCTTTGGCGACCGCAGAGGTCGCCAGCAGCGCGCCGCACGAGTCCGCGAGCCGCTTCAGCGGCGCGGCCGTCCCGCGGGCTCCCCGCCCCGCGATGAACACCGGCCGCCTGGCCCCGCGCAGCACGTCGGCCAGCGCGGACACCGCTTCGCCGGACGGCCAGGGCGGATACGCGCGCCGGACGGACGGCATCGGGCCTGGCTCGCACGTCGCGGCCTGGACATCCAGCGGCAGCGCCAGGATCACCGTCCGCCGGCCCAGCGCGGCGGTGTAGGCCCGGTGCGCGTCAGCCAGCGCCGACGCGGGGGAGTGCAGTCTCATCGCGACTGCGCCTACGGCGGCGGCGAGCCCGGCGACGTCCACGTGGAAGTTGGACCTGGCTTCCGGCGCCTCCGCCGCCAGCACCAGCAGCGGAGTGCGGCTCTTGGCCGCCTCGGCGATGCCGGTCATCGCGTTGGTCAGGCCGGGGCCCTGATGCACCGTGACCATCCCGGCCATCCCGGTGGTCCGGGCCCAGGCGTCTGCCATCACGGTGGCGCCGCCCTCATGCCGGGCCGCGATGAACCGGGCCCCGCCCGCGATCAGCGCGTTCGTCACGTGGAAGTTCCCGCTGCCGACCACGCCGAACACGGTCCTGGCGCCGAGTCCGGCCAGCCCTCGCCCGACGGCGTCCGCCACCCGCATGGTCAAGAACGCTCCACCAGGGCCAGCGCGCGGCACGGCGACCCCGAGCCGCTGACGATGGGCAGCGGCCCGGTGACCACGACCGCGCCGGTGGCAGGCAGCCGGCCCAGGTTCCGCAGCTGGGTCAGGCCGTACTTGCCGGCGCCGAGCAGGGCCGAACGACAAGGGAAGCTGTCGCGAATGGCGTCGGTGAGGGCCTTCAGCTCGGACATGATGCTCCTTTGCTCGGCGGCTAACCGAAGCTTTCCCCATCGGCGGCCGGTTCGGCTAGTCCCCGGGTTGATCCGGCCCGCACCGGGACTGATACCGCTGCCGACGTGGTTACCTTTGGGAAAACCGCCGGATCACGGCGGTAACCTGTTTGGCGGGGTGAACTATGACCAAGCCTGTTGTCACGGCAACAACCCTGGTCACGGAAGATGGTGTCCCGATCGAGGCCATTCATCTTCCTGGTGCGGGGGATCTCGCGATCGTGGTCGCGCACGGTTTCACGCTGTCCTGGCAGCGGCCTAACGTCTGGCGCATCGCCAACCGGTTTAACCGGATGGCTGGCGTGCTCACCTTCGATTTCCGCGGTCACGGACGCTCCGGCGGCATGTCCACGCTAGGCGACCAGGAGATCAAGGACCTCGACGTGGTGGTCGCCTACGCACGCCAACTCGGCTACCAGCGGATCGCCACGGTCGGGTTCTCGATGGGCGCGTCGATCGTTCTCCGGCACGCCGGCCTGATCGGGGGGCTCGACGCGGTGGCGTCGGTCAGCGGCCCGGGCCGGTGGTACTACCGCGGCACCGAACCAATGCGCCGGGTGCACTTCGCGGTCGAGCACCGGCTCGGCCGGTTTGTCACCAGCCGGTGGCTGAAGACCAGGATCAGCCCGGAGGGCTGGAAGCTGGTGCCCGTCCCTCCGGCCGAGGCGGCGGCGCGGATCTCGCCGGTCCCGCTGCTGATCGTGCACGGCGGCAAGGACAACTACTTCCCGCCCGAGCACGCGCGGCAGCTGTACATGGCGGCCCGGGAGCCCAAGGACCTCTGGCTGCTGCCGGACATGGGCCACGCTGAGGCCGCCTGCAGTCAGGATCTCGTCGATCGCATCGGTGGCTGGATCGCTCAGGCGGTCGCGCCGGCCCGGGCCGCTAACGGTCAGGCCAGCGAGCCAGGCAGCAACGGAACCGCACCCGCCAAGGCAACCTCGCAGGCCAGCCCCAACGCCGCCGCCTGAACACCCGGCCCAGGCTCCTGGACGCCGTGCCACCTGGTCCTGGTAACGGCGGGGCCATCGCCCATGATCATTGTCATGTAAGCGTTTACAAATTTTTTATGATCATGCAATGATGTTTATGCCGCGTTAACAACGTTACCGATATGTTAAGGTCCGGTGCTATTCCTGGAAATTCACGAAAAGCGGTCGTGGAAGGTGGCCTGGTCGCCGCGTCGTCATGAACTGCGGTTCTTTTTCTGCCGTCAAAGTTATCACCGGGAAATAGCCACCGATGGGCACGACCCTGGGGGGAGGGCGATATCTAAAGCTGAAGGGACCAAGGTAACGCAATGAGACTTCCACAGCTAGCGGCCCTCCGGGGCGGCATTATGATGAGAACCTTTGCCGCCCGCGGGCGGCCCGGCCCGGCCATGTACGTGGCGGCGGCCCTGATCGCCGGGGCCGGACTCGCGGCGGTGCCCGCCGCCGCTGCCGCCAGCGCAGCTACCGGGGCTCGGCCCGCGCAGGCACCGTCCTCCTTGTGCCCAGGGGAGAACGCGACCTCCTTCGGCCCCAACGTCTGCGTCTTCAGCGACACCATGAGCCAGGCCACCATCCAGACTGACCTCGACAACATCGCCAGCCAGCAGGTCCCGGTAGCCAGCCAGTTCAGCAGCCAGCGTTATGCGATCTTCTTCCGGCCCGGGACCTACGGGTCGGCCGCCGACCCGCTGGTGTTCCAGGTCGGTTACTACACCGAGGTGGCCGGCCTGGGCTCGCTGCCGCAGGACACGGTCATCAACGGCGCCATCGACGTGTTCAACAACCTGTGCACGGCCGGCACCAGCAGTTGCAACTCCGACGACAACTTCTGGCGCTCACTGTCCAACCTGGACCTCAACGTCGACCTGCCGAGCTCGCCGCCGGCCTACGCGCCCCCGGTCCTGGATCCCTCCGGCGCCGGCTGCGCCAACAGCGCGGAGATCTGGTCGGCCTCTCAGGCCTCTCCGATCAGGCGCGCCATCGTCAACGGCAACGTCGTCTTCCAGGACTACTGCGCGGCGAACAACTTCGCCAGCGGCGGCTTCATCGCCGACAGCAAGGTCAGCGGTGCCCTCGACTTCTACGGCAACCAGCAGTACATGGTCCGCAACAGCGACATCGGCGGAGCCAACGGGTGCCCGCAGGGGCTGTGGAACATGGTCTACTCCGGCGTCCAGGGCGCGCCATCGCCGGTCTTCACCGGTCAGTGCGAGCAGAATACGGTTCTGTCCGCCAGCCCGGTGACTCAGGAAGAGCCCTTCTTGTTCACCGACTCGAGCGGCAACTACAACGTCTTCGTCCCCGCGACGCAGCACAATTCGTCGGGCCCGTCCTGGGCCAGCGGGCAGGAAGCCGGCACGTCCTTGCCCCTGTCGAAGTTCTTCGTGGCCAGCCCGGCCACCCCCACCCTCGCGATCAGCGCCGCGCTGGCCCTGGGCAAGAACCTCATCCTCACGCCCGGCGTCTACAACCTGAACCTGCCCATCGTGGTCAGCCGTCCGGACACTGTGGTCCTAGGCCTGGGCCTGGCCACCCTGGTGCCCCGGCACGGCAATGCCGCCATGATCGTCCTGCCCAACCGCGGGGTGAAGCTGTCCGGTCTCATCATCGACGCAGGCCCGGTCAACTCGCCGGTGCTGCTCTCGGTCGGGCTCCCCGGTCCCAGCTCGGCTAGTGACCCTGACCTGGTCCAGGATGTGTACTTCCGCATCGGCGGCGCCGAGACCACGCCCGTCTCGGCGACCGTCAGCCTGCTCGACAATGCCGGGAACTCGATCATCGATAACGTCTGGGCCTGGCGTGCTGATCACGGCAACGCGGTCGGCTGGACCGCCAACACCGCCAGCACCGGGGTTATCGTCACCGGAGACAACGTGACCGCCTACGGCCTGGCCGTCGAGCACTACCAGAAGAACGAGGTCGTCTGGAGCGGCCAGGGCGGCACGGACATCTTCTTCCAGAACGAGATGCCCTACGATCCGCCCAGCCAGTCGGCCTGGATGGCAACTCCGACCCAGGACGGCTATCCCGCTTTCGTTGTCAGTCCCAGCGTCACGACGTTCAAGGGCTACGCCATGGGCAGCTATTCCTTCTTCAACCAGGGGGTGGCGATCTACGCCGCGACCGCCTTCCAGGCTCCCGATACCCCGAACGTTCAATTCCAGGACGTGTTCACCCGCTTCCTGAGTGGGTCGGGCGGCATCAATTCGGTGATCAACGGCACCGGCGCCGCCGTCACTACCACCTCACCCGGCCCGAGCGACGTCATCACCTATCCCTAATCGCATCATCGTGGATAGTTACCTCCGAAATTCGGAGGTAACTATCCACGATCATTGCAGGCGCGATGTGGGTGAGGCGCCTGGGGCGCTCGGGGCCTGATATTGGCGTCACTGCCCTCTATATGCCGCTTCCGGACGCGGATAGGCTCGAAGATCGAGTGCTGCCTCATCAGGGGACGGTGCGCAAGGCCGGGTCAGGAAACCTCTGGGCCTGCGGGAGAGGAAAAGCAGTGAGCGGCAACCTGGCCGAGCTGGTTGGCATCGATGTACCCACGGGGCTGCTCATCGGCGGCAAGTGGACCGGCGGCCGGGACGGCGGCACGATACCCGTGATCGACCCGGCCACCGAGGACGCGGTGGCCGAAGTGGCGGACGGGACCGAGCAAGACGCGCTCGATGCGGTCGGCGCGGCCCACGATGCGCTGGCCGGCTGGGCGGCGACACCGGCGCGGCAGCGGGCGGAATGCCTGCGCCGGACCTTCGAGCTGATGACCAGGGACGCGGATGCGCTGGCCCGGCTGATGGTGGCCGAGAACGGCAAGGCGCTGCGCGACGCGAAGGCCGAGGCGACGTACGCAGCCGAGTTCTTCCGCTGGTACGCCGAGGAGGCGGTACGGATGGAAGGCGTGCTGATGCAGGCGCCGTCCGGAGCGAACAAGATCCTGGTCATGCGGCAGCCGGTCGGAGTCTCGGTGCTGGTCACCCCGTGGAACTTCCCCGCCGCGATGGCCACCCGTAAGATCGGCCCCGCGCTCGCGGCCGGCTGCACGGTGGTGCTCAAGCCGGCCTCGGAGACGCCGCTGACCGCGCTGGCCATCGCCGGCCTGCTGGCCGAGGCCGGCGTCCCCGACGGCGTGGTCAACGTGCTGACGTCGCGGAAGTCCGGTCCGGTGGTATCGGCGATGCTGAACGATCCGCGGGTCCGCAAGCTGTCATTCACCGGCTCCACCGAGGTGGGCCGGATCCTGCTCAGGGAAGCCGCCGATACGGTGGTGAACTGCTCGATGGAACTCGGCGGCAACGCGCCCTTCATCATCTTCGAAGACGCCGGCATCGACGCCGCCGTCGAGGGCGCGCTGATCGCCAAGATGCGCAATGGCGGCGAGGCGTGTACCGCCGCTAATCGCTTCTACGTGCACGAGGCGGTCGCCGACGAGTTCAGCCGTAAGTTCGCGGCCCGGCTCGACGCCATGGTGGTCGGGCCGGGTATGGACGCCGCCACCGACGTAGGCCCGCTGGTCAACGAGCCGACCCGGACCAAGGTGGCCGAGCTCGTCGCGTCGGCCGCCGCGGAGGGCGGCACGATCGTCACCGGCGGCCGTGCGCCGGACCGCCGGGGTTATTTCTACCAGCCGACCGTGATCGACCAGGTGCCCGCGGGAGCCAGCATCCTCGGTACGGAGATCTTCGGGCCGGTCGCCCCCGTGGTCAGGTTCACCGCAGAAGCAGATGCAGTCGCCTGGGCCAACGACACCGAGTTCGGGCTTGTCTCCTATGTTTACACCGGTGACCTCAGCCGCGGCCTGCGCGTCAGCGAGGCGCTCGAAACCGGCATGGTCGGCCTCAACCGCGGCATCGTGTCCGATCCGGCCGCCCCGTTCGGCGGTGTGAAGCAGTCCGGCATCGGCCGTGAGGGTGCCCACGAAGGCCTGCTGGAATTTACCGAAACGAAGTACATCGCCACCAACTGGTGACTCCGGCTACTTACCGGACCGGCTAAGCTTCCCTTTCCATGGGTGGACTGCGGGCCGGCGCTGAGATCCACTCACCAGCCAGGGCGGCCTCATCGGCCGGGGCAGACGCGGGTGAAAGCGTGCACGGCGTCCCGAGGCGCTGGGCCCTGGTTGCGGCTTATCTGGTCGTCGGCGTGGTCCTGTTCACGGTGTACCTGCGGCTTTCCGAGACCTACACCCTTAACTCTGACAGCGCCAACATCCTGCTGATGGGATGGGACCTGCTGCATGGCCACCTGCTGCTGCACGGCTGGTACATGTCCGACGTGTCGTTCTACCCGACCGAACTGCCGCAGTACGCCCTGCTGGAAAGCTTCCTCGGCCCGCACATGCAGACCGCGCACGTCGCCGCCGCGATGACCTACACGCTGACATTTCTGCTCGCCGTGGTGCTGGCCCGGAGCGGCTCGTCCGGGCGCGCGGCCTGGATCAGGACGCTGATCGCGGCGGGCATCATGCTGGCCCCGCAGTTCGGCCTGGGCGTCTTCGCCCTGGACCTGTCGGTCGGACACATCGGCACCTCGGTCCCGCTGCTGCTCATCTGGCTGCTGGTCGACAAGATGGCGCCGAAATGGTACGTGCCGGTGCTGACCGCCGTGCTGCTCACCTGGGCGCTGGTCGCCGACCCCATTGTGTACGTGGTCGGGATCGGCCCGCTGGGAGCGGTCGCCGCGGCGCGGGTCATCCGGGGCTTTGCGGTCGGTCGCGGCCACACCACTGGCCGCATCGCCGCCCAGTGGTACGACCTGTCGCTTGGCGCCGCGGCCCTGGCCGCGGCCGGGCTCGCCTGGGTCGTCAATAACCTGCTCAGCACCCTAGGCGGCTACACCGTCAACCGGCTGCCGTTCTACCTGGTGTCGTGGCATAACTTGCACAACAACGCGCAGGCCGGGTGGAAGGTGCTCGAGGTTTTCGGAGCCAACTACGGCGGCCTCAGCGGCGTGTGGCTCGCTTTGGCGCTCCTGCACCTGGCCAGCGTGCTCGCGGTCTTGTCGGCTCTGGCGCGGACGGCATGGCGGTTCATCAGCGTCAGCCTGGTCGACCAGGTTCTCGCCGTGGCCATCGTCCTCAACGTGGCGCTGTACCTGCTCAGCAACGCCGCGGACGAGGCGGCGCACGAGGTCGCCATCATCGTCCCGTTCGGCGCGGCGCTGGCCGCGCGGGTGCTGACCCGGAGAGTCCAGGCGGTCAAGGAGGGTGCCGCCGAGGACAGGAACCAGCCCGCCGCGTCCGGTGGCCTGAGCCGCCGGCTCAGGCTGGCTGGCTTCGCCGCCGGGATCCTGGTCCTGGCTGGCTATACTGCGGGGCTCGGATACGAGATCAGCCAGCCGACGGCCCCCCCGGCCAACACCAGCCTCGCGTCCTGGCTGCTTGACCATCACCTGACCTATGGGCTCAGCGGCTACTGGACGAGCAGCAGCGTGACGGTGGACAGCGGCGGCCGGGTCGAGGTCAGGGCGCTGGCGCAGTACAGCATGAAACGCGACCTGTGGATGTCCAACGTCTCGTGGTACAGCCCGAAGCTGCATTACGCCAACTTCATCGTCCTGGACAGCCGGCCGGGCTTCATGAACCACTGGGAGCCGCGGGCACTGGTCCGGAAGTATTTCGGCCGTCCTGACCGGACGTATCACACCGGCCCCTACACCGTTCTGGTCTGGGAAAGGAACCTGCTCAACAGCGTCCCACGGTTAAGGGAGACCGCCACGTGAGCGTCAGCGAGGAGCACGAATCGATTATCTCGGCCGTGACGGACGGAACCGGGCACGTGACAGAGCACGCGGCGGAGGGCGCGGGCCGGCGCGGTAGATGGTGGGTGGTGACGGCGGCGACGGCCGTCCTGCTCGTGCTGCTCTGCGTCCGTAACCGGTTCCTGTTCAGCACGCGGCTGTATGAGGACGCGGACATGGGCGCGAACTCTCTGCTGATCGAGCAAGCCCGGCACTTCACGCTGCTGATCGGAAACTACTCCCGGGACCACTTTCACCATCCAGGCCCCGCGTACATGTACGTCCAGGCAGCCGGTGAATCCCTGTTCTGGGCCGGGCTGCACGTCGTCCCGACCGCCTGGAATGGCCAGTTGCTCGCGGTCTACGCGCTGAACGCGATGTTGATGGCGCTCGTCGCCGGGATCGGCTACAGCTGGACCGGGTCGGTGCGCGGTGCGGCGGCCTGCTTCGCGGCCGTGGTCGCCTTCGCGTCCGTGCACCCGGCCATGCTCAGCACGGACTGGATGCCGTATTTGTACGTGCCGACGTACATTGCCTTCCTTGTCGCGGCCGCGTCGGTGGCGGCGGGGCGGGAGCGGGACGCGTGGATACTGGCGCTGACGGGCTGGTTCCTGATTCACGGGCACGCGTGCTTCCTCTTCTTCGTGCCGGTGATCACGTGCGCCGTCCTGGTGGCGGTGCTGTGGTCCCGGCGGCACGTCCTCGGCGCCTCGATCCGGTCCTTCTTCGCCACGCAGCGGCGGGTATGGATTCCGGTGGCGGTCATCAGCACCGTCTTCGCCTTCCCGATCGTCCTCAACCTGGTGCTGCACTGGCCAGGTCAATTCGGTCTTTACCTGGCGTACACGTCCTCCAAGAAGGTGGGCGGGCACAGCCTGGCCCAGACGGTGCAGGATGCGTTGTGGTACTGGTGGCCGTACCGGGATGCGTGGGTGGTCCCGGTAGCGGGATACGCGGTCGCCGCCGCGGTCACCAGGTGGCTTGCCCCCGTTCGGCTCCGCCGTTTCCTGATCGCGCTGCTGGCCGTCAATGCGGTGTCGTCGCTGGCGTTCCTGTACTACGCCAAGTCCGGGATCGATGTCATATCCTCGCACTACATCGGCTATTTCTACTGGTCGGCGCCGGCCATCACGCTGCTGGTCGTCGTGGTGGGCGTGGTCGAGGCGCTGCCGTCGCGGCTGGGTGCCCTCACGGCCATCGGCGCGGTGGCGCTCGCGCTGGCCGCATTGGCGATCGCACCGGGCACACACACCAGCACGAACCTCAGCGATCCGGCCGTGGCCAGTAGCGGCGCCGACACCGATCCCGCGCTGCCCGGGGTGGTGTCCGCTCTCGCCGCGCGCTCAGGCGGCCGGATGATCGTCCTGCGGTTCGACCACGATTCCTGGCCCGACGTCACCGGCTTCCTGGTGCAGGCGGAGCGGACCGGGGTCCGGGCGTGCGTGCCGAACCCCACCTGGACGTTCATCATGACCGCCCAGTTCACCTGCACGGGGCCGGAGATCGCAGCTGGCCAGGTCTACTGGCTCCGCCCCACCGCCCCGCCCGGCAGCATCGTCATCGGACGGCTCCGGCAGGCCGTCGTGACCGCCGGATGAGTGCCAGCGAAGCGCTGCTTTCCGCAGCGGGGGATGACCAGGCACCAGGCGCGCCAGGGTCGACCGGGCTTGGTGCCCCGCGGCCGCGTCGATGGCTGCTAGCGGCGCTATGGGTGCTGTGCGTGCTGGCCGCTTTTGTGACCTATCTGCTACTGGCGCGGACCCGGGCGGTCAATTCCGACGGCGCGTCCCAGGCCTTGCAGGCCTGGGACATGCTGCACGGCAACCTTCTGCTGCATGGCTGGATGCTGGGGGATGTCTCGTACTACACCACGGAACTGCCGCAGTACATGCTGGTGGAGTCCCTGCGCGGGCTGAACCAGGACGTCGTGCACGTGGCCGCGGCCATGACGTACACGCTCGCGACGCTGCTAGCTGGGTTGCTGGCCAAGGGCAATGCCACCGGGCGTCAGGCCCTGGCGCGCGTGCTCATCGCGGTTGGCATCATGCTCGCGCCCCAGCTGGCGTCGGGGGTTAACATCTTCATCTCCTCACCGGACCACATCGGCACGTCCATGACGGTCCTGGTGGTCTGGCTGATCCTGGACCGTGCCCGCCCCCGCTGGTATATCCCGGTCATCGCCGGGACGCTCCTTGCCTGGGTAGAGGTGGCGGACAGGCTGGTGCTTTACATCGGGGCACTGCCGCTCGCGCTCGTATGCGCGATCCGTGTCGGCCAGGCCGTGGCCGTCGAGCGGAAGCCGCTGGCGGCGCAGTGGTACGACATGGCTCTCGGCGCGGCCGCCCTCGTCGCTGCGGCCGCGGGCGTACTGGCGGTGCACGTCATTCACGCTCACGGCGGGTTTTACATGCCGGCGCCCTCGGCGCAGTTCGCCCGCAGTGGCACGACCGTGGCGCGCAACCTCGGCATCACCGCCCAGGGTCTCCTGCTCCTGGGCGGCGCCGACTTCCTCGGGCTCCGCCTGACGGCCAGTATTATCTTCACCTGGCTGCACGTGGTCGGTGTCTTCCTGGCGGCCTGGGGGACATGGCTGGCGGCGCGGCGCTTCCTGCGGGACCGTGATCTGGTCGCTCAGCTGCTGATTACGGGCCTGGCCATCAACTTGGCCGCCTACGTGCTCAGCACCAAGGCCAATGTGGTCAGCCAGACGCGTGAGATCGTCGCCGTGCTGCCGTTCAGCGCCGCCTTGGCCGGACGCCTCCTGGGCGGCCGGCTTCAGGCATCCAAGCTAGTCCCGATCCTGCTCGTTGTGCTGCTCGGCTACCTGGCCGGCCTAGCCCGCGAGATCAGTCAGCCGCCGGTGCCCGCGCAGAACCAGCAGCTCACCTCCTGGCTGCTGGCGCGGCATCTGCGCACTGGCCTGTCCGGTTACTGGGAATCGAACGTCGTCACTTTGACCAGCGGTAACCAGGTCCAGATCCGGCTCGTGGCCCAGTCGGGCGGACGGCTGATCCCGGTTGCCTTTGAGTCCAAGACGGACTGGTATGACCCGAAGCGGAGCACAGCGAACTTCGTCGTGCTCTCTCCGGGCGGGGGAGGGTATCCCGGCTTTACCGGCAAGCGGGCCGCGCTGGCCACCTTCGGCGAGCCTGCGCGAACCTACCATGTCGGTGCCTACACCGTCCTGGTCTGGAACCGCAACCTGCTGAGCGAACTCGGCTGAGCGGCGGGATCGGGTGCTCTGCCAGCGGGCGACCCGGGCCGCCCGTGGTCAGGACCCGGCGAGCCTGCGTTGCGTCACGACGATCAGGGCGGGCACGGTGAGGGCCGCGAGCACGGGGAGCAGCCAGGCCCCGGCGCTTCGCCGGCGGGTACCCAGGAGGATGATCACGGCCAGCAGGTAGACCTCGATGAAAGATCGCAGGTCGGCATCGAGGCTGCCCCAGGTGCTCGGCGTGACGATGCAGATTTCCATCAGGTAAAGGACGAGAGCCACCCGTTCATGGACCGGTGCGCTGGTGGACCGCAGCGACAGCAACGCCGCGATCGCGAAGAAGACCAGGATCGCTAGCTCCAGAAGCCACAGGTCGGTCTGGTCGAACTGGTGCGTATTGAGGTGGGCGAGGTTGTTCCGCAGCGCCTGGAACGGGGCAATGAACGGCGCGCCCGCGTTACGGCCGCCGTCGGCCAGCAGGGGGATGCTTCCGGTCGCGGCTTTCACCACCACCTGCCAGGCCACGAACATCACGGCGGGCAGCACCCAGGCGAGATCATCGCGGCCTGGGCGCTGCGTCCGGCGCAGCACGCCGATGACCCGGACGATGGCGATGGCTGCGACCGCGACCATGACCGTCTCCCTGGTCAGCGCACCGTAGGCCAGCAGCAGGGCGGCCAGGACAGGCCGCCTGGCCCGCACGGCGAGCAAGCCGGCCAGCAGGCAGGCGGCGGCGAGCGGCTCCGCGGTATCCCGGGACAGGCTGGTGAGGAGGCCGAAGTAGCCGGGCAGCAGCAGGCCGGCCAGCGCGTGCCACCCGCCGTCCCGGGCGAAGACGGCGCCCAGGTAGCCCATGGCGCCGATAGCGGCGATGTTGACGGCGACCAGCACCACGGGAACCGCGGCGTGCTGGCCCAGGGAGAACAGCCAGGTCACGGCGGGATAGCCGATCCGCATGTAGCGGTAGGGCCGGTCCATGGTGATGCCGTACGCCGTGTGGTGGAAGTTCAGCGGGTTGAGCGCCAGCCGGTAGAAGAACTGGCCGTCATAGCCGTAGGTCGGTGCGACGGGTATCCCGTGTGGCAGCTGGGCGGAGGACGCGAAGTGGTGCCCGACGAGGATGAACCGGCCGATGTTGCCGTGAGCCCAGATCTGCCAGCGGGCCAGCACGAAGCCGAGCGCGGCGAGCAGGGCGATCAGGCCGGTCACGACGGGCCGGTCGGTCCTTGACCCGAGCGAGCGGAGCGGCCCGTCCGGCGTCACCGGCTCCGCGACCTGCGTGCGGTGCATCACGGGCTCCTGACCGGGCATGGTGCATCCTTGACGAATGCGGGCCAGGCCAGCCGCGCTGCGAGAGCTTACCGTAGGTGACACCGGTTCGCTTATCGAGGCCTCTAATCTACTGCCGTCACGGGAAAGGGCTGTTGGCGTGCTATGTGACGGGCAGGTCGGCATGTGGCGACAGCGGGATAACAAGACCATGCGCGGGATGGGCATGGCGGTAAGGTAAAGCGCCGGAGACGTGACGCAGTTGCGCCCATACGGTGCTCCCGAGGCCCCGGAGGCCTGCTATCCCAGCCGGAGGTATGCACGTGACGAAGTTGCCTGACCAGGTCGACCAAGATGTGGTCGTCATCGGGGGTTGCGGGCACGTGGGATTGCCGCTTGCGCTCGCGTTCGCGGACCGCGGCGCCAGGGTGGCCATTTACGACCTGAGCGAGACCGCGGTCGACACGGTGAACTCGGGCCGGATGCCGTTCGCGGAACCCGGCGCGGAGGAGGTGCTGCACCGGGTGCTCAGCGCCGGTCGTCTTGAGGCGTCCATTGATCCGGCGATCGTCGGCACGGCGGAGCACGTGGTGGTGGTCATCGGCACGCCGGTGGACGAGCACCTGAATCCCGACCAGAACGCGATCCCCAAGGCCCTCGCCGGCTGCGCCGGCTACCTGCGCGACGGCCAGCTGCTTATCCTGCGCAGCACCGTATTTCCCGGGGTGACGGCGCTGGTGGAGAAGATGGTGGCCGGGCTGGGGCTGGAGATAGAGGTCGCGTTCTGCCCGGAGCGGATCGCCGAAGGCAAGGCGATGACCGAGCTTTTCGAGCTGCCGCAGATCGTCTCGGCCCGCACCGCGACCGGGACGGAACGAGCGTCCCGGCTGTTCGGGCAGCTGACGAGCAAGCTCGTCGTGATGTCGCCCGAGGAGGCGGAGCTGGCGAAGCTGTTCACCAACGTCTGGCGGTACATCAAGTTCGCCACCGCCAACCAGCTCTACATGATGGCTAACGAGCGGGGGCTGGACTTCGAGCGGATCCGGCAGGGGCTGGCCGCGGATTACCCGCGGGCGGCCGACATGCCCGCGGCGGGCTTCGCCGCGGGGCCGTGCCTGTTCAAGGACACCATGCAGCTCGCCGCCTATAACGACAACAACTTCCCGCTCGGCCACTCGGCGATGGCGATCAACGAGGGCCTGCCGCTCTACGTGGTGCACCGGCTGGAGCAGCAATTCGACCTGGAATCGATGACCGTCGGGATCCTGGGCATGGCGTTCAAGGCGGGCTCGGACGACATCAGGTCGAGCCTGTCGTACAAGCTCAAGCGGATCCTGGAGTTCAAGGCGGGGGCGGTCCTTTGCACCGACCCGTACGTGACCGTCGATCCTCATCTGCTGCCGCTCGACGAGGTCATCGTCCGGTCGGACCTGCTCGTGGTCGGGGCGCCGCACCCGGACTACCGGGGCCTGGTGATCGACAAGCCGGCCGCCGACATCTGGGATGTGCTCGGAGGCGGTGTCCGGATATGACCGAGCGTCCCCGGGTCTCGGTGGTACTGCCCGCGTACAACGAAGGTGAGCAGGTGCTCAGCGTGCTGGACCGGCTGTTCGAGTCGGTGCGGCTGCCGTGTGAGGTGCTGGTGGTCGTCGACTCCGCCGACGACACGACCGTGGCCGTGGCCGAGGAGTACGCCCGGAAGGAGCCGCGGCTGAAGTGCCTGGTCAACACCTATGGCCCCGGACCCGCCAACGCGATCAGGTACGGCATCGACGCGGCGAACGCCCCGGTCGCCGTGGTCACCATGGCCGACGGATGCGACGACGCCAGGCAGATCGACGAGCTCGCCCGGCTGGTGGAGCGCGGGGTGGCGGTGGCCGCCGCGTCCCGCTACATGCCCGGCGGCCAGCAGGTCGGCGGCCCCGTCATCAAGGGCACGTTGTCCCGCCTGGCAGGCCGGTCACTGCGGACCTTCGCTCACGTCGGGACCAGGGACGCGACCAACTCGTTCAAGGCCTACTCCACCGAATTCGTCAGGGAAGTCGGCATCGACTCAAGGGACGGGTTCGAGATCGGCATCGAGCTCACCGCCAAGGCCAAGCGGCTGCGCAAGCCGGTGGCGGAAATCCCGACCATCTGGCTGGACCGGCAGGCCGGAGTATCGAACTTCAAGGTCGCGAAGTGGGTGCCGAGTTACGTGCGCTGGTATCGTTTCGCGTTCGGCCCGCAGCTGACCGCTGAGCAAGTTCGTGAGCGCGGGCCCGATCATGAGGGCCGTCAACGGGAGCAGCAGAAACGGCAGGAGACGTAATGGAGCAGGTTCTGGTCAGCGGGTCCGCGGGCTTCATCGGCGGGTACGTCGTCGAAGAACTGCTGAAGCGCGGCTACGCGGTGATAGGCCTGGATAACTTTTCCAAATACGGGAGGGTCAGGAAGTCTTACGACGATCACCCTCATTACCGGCTCGTCGAAGGCGACGCCAGGGACGTAGCCCTGATGACGGAGCTGCTGGCCGACTGCGATCATTTCATCGCGGGTGCCGCGATGATCGGCGGCATCTCGTACTTCCACACCTATGCCTATGATCTGCTCGCCACTAACGAGCGCATCATCGCGGCGTCCTGTGACGCGGCGATCGCCGCGCACCGGGATGGCCGGCTGCGCAAGGTCACCTACCTGTCCTCGTCCATGGTCTTCGAGAGCGCGGCCGAATGGCCGTCCTACGAGGGCCAGCAGAGGGAGATCCCGCCGCCGCTGTCGTCCTACGGGTTCCAGAAGCTAGCGGTGGAGTACTTCGCGCGGGCCGCATGGGATCAGTACCAGCTTCCCTTCACGCTGGTCCGGCCGTTTAACTGCGTCGGCATCGGCGAGAGCCGGGCCCTGGGTGACGAGGAGATCCTGTCCGGGAACGTCCGGCTGGCCATGAGCCACGTCGTCCCTGACCTGGTGCAAAAGGTGCTCAAAGGCCAGGACCCGCTGCACATCCTCGGTTCAGGTGACCAGATCAGGCACTACACCTACGGCGGTGACCTGGCGGTGGGCGTGGTGACGGCGATGGAGCACGAAGACGCCTGTAACGAGGACTTCAACCTCTCGACCGCGGAGAGCACCACCGTGCGGGAGCTGGCCGAGGTCATCTGGCGCAAGGTGCACGGAGCCGAGGAGCCGCTGCGGCTCGTCCACGACGACCCGTTCGAGTACGACGTGCAGCGACGGGTCCCGGCCACCGACAAGGCCAAGCGGATGCTCGGTTTCGAGGCGGCCACCTCGCTGGAGACCATGCTGGACGAGGTCATTCCCTGGATCGACGCGGCCATCAAGGCCGGAACCATCTGAGTATGGCGGCTGGCGGTGAGCGGATGACGGTGGTGCCGGGATCCGGGGCCGTGAGCCCGGATGCCCCGGACCGCGCCACCGCCGCCCCCGGCGAGACTGCCGTCGGCCCGGTGGCCGGAGGCTCGGCGGGCTCGACGGGGTCGACGGGGCGGCGGCCGTGGTGGGTCTGGGCGGTCCCCTTCACCCTCTTGTTCGCCCTGCTGTGCGCGCGCAATCGTTTCCTGTTCACCACCCGCCTGTACGAGCAGGGTGATGCGGCCGCGAACTCGATCCTGATCACGCAGGCCAAGCACTTCACCCTGCTTATCGGCAACTACTCACGGGAGGGTTTCCACCACCCCGGGCCTGCCTACATGTACGTGCAGGCCTTCGGCGAGTACCTGTTCGCCAATGCCCTGCATGTGGTGCCGACCGCGTGGAACGCGCACATGCTGGCCGTGTTCGCCCTGGACTGCGTCTTCGTCGCGCTGGCCGTCGCGGTGGTCTTCGGCTGGACCCGCTCGCTTGCCGGCGCGGCGGCCTGCTTCGCCGTCTTCACCGGCTTCGCGATCGCCTACCCCCAGATAGTGAATTCCGACTGGATGCCGTACATGTACGTGCTGGCGTACATGGTGTTCGTGATCGCGGCCGGATCGCTGGCGTCCGGGCGCGCCCAGGACGCGTGGATCTTCGCCCTGACCGGCTGGTTCCTCATCCACGGGCATGCCTGCTTCCTGTTCTTCGTGCCGGTCATCAGCCTGGCCGTGCTCGCGGCCGTCCTGTGGCCGCACCGGCGCACGCTGCGAGCGTCGGCCGGCTCGTTCTTCCGCGAGCGGCGTGGAGTCTGGATTCCGGTCGCGGTCATCAGCGCGATTTTCGCGCTCCCGATCGTCGTTAACCTGGTGCTGCACTGGCCGGGGGACTTCGGCAAGTACCTGTCCTACAGCAGCTCGGGACAGGCCGGCGGCCACGGCCTGCGGCAGGTGGCGCAGTATGCGCTGTGGTTCTGGTGGCCCCACCCGCACACCTGGGTGGCCGGGCTGGTGCCGGTGGTGGGTTACGCGATCGCGATCGCTGTCACCGCCTGGCTAAGCCGCGGTCCGCTGCGCCGGTTCCTGCTCGCGCTGCTCGCCGTTAACGCGGTCTCGTCGCTGGCGTTCCTGTTCTACGCCGCGGTCGGGATCGACGACCTGACCGAGTACTACATCGGCTATTTCTACTGGTCAGCCCCGCTGGTCACGGTGCTGGTGGTAGTACTCGGCGCAGTCGGGGCCATGCGCGCGCGGCTGGGTGCGGGCGTGGCGGTGCTGGCTGCGGTGGTCACCTTCGTCGTGCTCGCGGTCATACCGGGCACGCGTACCAGCACCAATGACATCGACGAGTCCCTGCCGCAGGTGGTGGCGACGCTGGCCGCGCGGGCGCCGGGTACGACGATCGTGCTGCATATCGACCATTCAGCCTGGGTCGAGACGGCCGGATTCCTCGTCCAGGCCGAGCGTACCGGGGTCAAAGCGTGCCTGGACGACCCGCGGCTCACGTTCCTGATGACCCAGCAGTTCATCTGCACGCCCGCGCAGGTAGCCAGCGGCCGGGGTTACTGGTTCTACGCCCCGCATAACACGCCGCCCGGCGCGCGGGTCATCCTGCGCTTCAGCCGTGTCACGGTGGCGCCAGCGTCATCATGAGCCGACGCCTGGGGCCACGCGAGCAGTCAGCGTGGGTCCTGTCCCAGCCGTAGCGACCTGCTCGAGCAGGTTCTTCTGATAGATCAAGATCGCCCAGTGCGCGACGTGGTCGATCTTCACTGGCTTGCCGAAGTATTGCTCGGCTGACGGGCTCAGGCCGTTGCCGGCGAGGTCGGTGATCACGAAAGTTGCGTCGTGCCGGAACCCGTCGAACCACAACGTATTCGTCTCCCAGTCGTACCGGCTGACCTGGCGACCGCGCATGGCGACCGCGCGAACCTGCACCCGGTTGCCCGAGTGCAAGGTAATGACCGAGCTGTTCCAGTAACCGGCGAGGCCGTAGGTGAGTCCGTGTGCCTCGAGCCACGCGCTGAGGGGCGCCGTCGGCACCGCGACCGCGGGCCGGGTCGCCGCGATGGTCAACGGCACCAGCGCGGCGATGGCGGCTAGGCCGGTCGCCAGGCCGGCCCGTAGCGGGCCGGCCATGTGTCCGGGCACGCAGGCGCGGGCCGCGAGTACCGCGCCGCAGGGCAGTACGGCGACGACCTCGTAGGGGTTGGTGGGTACCGGAATGGTCGAAATTACGTACGCCGAGAGGTCAATGACGATCGCGGCGCACAGCAGCTGCTCGGCCCGGCTCGCGGTGCGCCAGGTCCACGCCACCCGCGCGACGCCAGCCGCCGCGGCAATCAAGCAGGCGAACCCGAGGATGTATCCCGCGTCGCGCGTCAGTGCGGAGGAGCCTGAGCCGGCCTGCGCCCCGAACAGGACGCATATGGCGTGCCAGGCGAGTGCCGCGTTATGCGCCCATTGCTGGGGCGGCGAGATCGCGGTCTTCGGAGCGGCCATCTGGTACGCGCCGAAATGCAGCATCACCGCGCGGACCGCGGCGGCCAGCGGTACGGACACGGCCGCGGCCAAGACGTTCGCGGCATCGCCGGTACGGACCTTCCGCGCGGCCACCGCGCGGTAACCGCACACCACGACGACCGCCGGCACGGCGACGTAGCGGACAGTGGCGTCGCCGATCTGGCCAGCGCACAGGATCGCGAGCAGGAGCGGTGACGTGTACCGCCGGGCCGGCGCCCGGTCGATCAGCAGGAAGGAGACCAGGAGGAACGCCGCAGTCCCGGTGTGGTCGGGCGTCCCCAGCAGGTACGGCGTGTTCGACTCGACGTGAAACATGGCGGTCAGCACGGCCACCACGACACCGCCGCGGGCCACCCGGGCGAGGCCGCGGCTGTCGGTGAGGGCCAGGGCCACAGCACTGACCGTGACGATCAGGTATACGAGCGCGGAGGCAACATGGCTGGTCAGGTCAGACAGCCCGAAAAAGATCTCAACAAGCGCGAGCACCGGCAGGTCAAAGGTGTAATACGTCGCGTCGCCAATGATCCACCCGTGCAGCAGGAAGTGACCGTGCAACATATCCCATGCTTGCAGCGCGCTGTTCGCCCCGTCCGACGTCACCTGCCCGTCGAACGAGATCCGTAGGTAGAAGGCGAACAGCGCCAGGAAGCCGACGATCCACGTCGCCGCCGCCAACGGGCGACGTACCCGGCGGTGTTTGGGGCCGGCCGGGCGCTGGAACTGGGCCGACGGGAACACAGGTCGCTGGTCATCGAGCCGATCTTCATCCGTTGGGATTCGTTTGGCCCGGACCATGGTTCGAACCATACTGAGAACTTCTCGCTGCTGCACTTGGTTAGCCCGGCTCCGGGTCACCTGTACTCCGCTTACCTGTACTCCGCTTACATATACAGGGCGCGGCGCCTGGCCACCACCAGCAGCGCGGGCCCGGCGCAGGCCGCGATCAGGCTGAGGTAGCGCCAGGACAGGTACCGCCGCGGCGTGGCCATCAGCAGGACCAGCGCCATCAGGTACGGCTCTATCAGTGAGCGCCCGTCGCCGAACGTGCTGCTCCAGATCTGGCTGGACAGCAAGCCGAGCTGGAGCACGAAGAAGACGAACGCGATCCGCTCGTACGCCGGTGCGGTGGTGACGAACAGCACGGCCAGCCCAGCGAGGATGAAGATCCCCAGCGTGGCGTACTCGAGCAGGGAGATGTCGATCGGGCTCAGGTGGCTGGTGTTGATGTGAGCGGTGTCGTACTTCAGCGCGTCGACCATGGCCGTGAACGGCACGGTGAGGTTGCGGCTGCTGTTCGCCAGGAGCGGGAAGTCGCCCTTGACGACGAAGTGCACCGCGATTTCCAGCAGGCCGTACGCCGCGGCCGGAACGACCCAGACCAGGTCGGCCAGCCCAGGCCCGGTCCCGCTGCTCCGGCGGCGGGCTATCGCGATGAGCCGGGTGACGGCGATGGCCGCGGGGGCGAGAAGGATGGTTTCCCTGGTGATCGCGCCGACGGCGAACAGGACGGCGGCGAGCACGTACATGCCCCGGCTGCCCCGGCGGTAGGCGAGCAGGCCGCCCAGCATGCAGGCTTCGGCCAGCGGCTCAGCGGTATCCCGGCCGACGCTGATGACCAGGCCGAAGTAGGCGGCGAAGGCGAGCCCCCACAAGGCGTGGCGGCCGGACTCGCGGGCGAACATCCCGCCCAGCACGGCCATGGCCGCCACCGCGAGGAGGTTGATCACGACTAGGACGACGGGTACGAGCTGATGCTGGCCCAGGGAGAGCAGCCAGGCCAGAGCCGGATACCCGATGCGGGTGTACCGGTAGGACTGGTCCATGGTGATGCCGAACGCGGTCGCGTTCCAGTTGGCCGGGTCCAGCGCGAGCCGGTAGTAGAACTGCCCGTCGTAACCCGCCGAAGGGACGAGCAGCAGGCCGCGGGGGAGCTGACCACGGTGGGTATAGACGTGCCCGGCCATGATGAACAGGTTGAGATGGCCCTTAGCCCAGATCTGCCAGCGGGCCAAGGCGAAACCGAGCCAGCCCAGGAAGGCGAGGACACCCGGTACGACAGGCTGGTTCAATCTCGGCCACAGCGATGGCGTGCGTGGCCGGAGGGACCTATCCTCTTCCGACGTCGAAGTGAGCTGCAACCGCGAGCCTCCACCATGGCTGTCTCAGCGGGGAAGGGCAAAATCTTGGCCAGGCGGCCGCAGCTTACCAGAGCGACGTCATACCCTGTGACGGGCTGAAACGAATACGATTCGCCAGCGACGATGACACCGAGCCAGAGGGACGTGGTGGCTGCCGTGCCGAGAAGCGGGACGCCGGAGAAGTCCTCCGCGCTGCCGTCGGCCGGACCCGCCGACCCCGTCGGCCCGGCGTCACCGCCCAGATCGGAAGAGCACACGTCTGAACTCCAGTCACGCCAATA
>OCZT010000142.1_pt1 | contig 66331 bp, 76 predicted proteins | sample 1539031 | NCBI WGS metagenome assembly OCZT01 (sample SAMEA3539308, study PRJEB22396) | soil metagenome | biome: tundra; feature: field; material: soil | place: USA | collected 2010-05 | depth 0.15 m
CGCGTGCCGCAAGAGCGGCCCGGCCGCTCCGTCGCCGGCTGGGCCGCCGGACGATGGCGGCGTCGTCACGCTCGAGCGCGTCGCGGCGCGCGCCGATGCGGCCCCGAAAGCGCCGCAGGTCCTCATGCTGCCGCGCGGGACGGAGCTCAAGGTGCTCGAGTCCCGGGGCGACGTGGTCCACGTCGTGGCGGACCGGCGGGACCTCTGGATCCCGGCCGGCAGTTTCGAGCGGAGGCCGGATCGCGAGGCGCGCGAGAAGCGCGCTGCGGCGGTCGCGGGTTTCGCACCGCAGCGGGCGCGGGCGGTCGAGTCCTGCCCGGTCCTCCTGGCTCCCGACTACGGCGCTGCCCGATGGGGCATGCTCGAGGACGGCGACGACGTGGACGTCGTGCTCTCGGATCACGATTTCTTCGGCGTCCGCCTCGCCGGAAAGATGCTCGCCTTCATCCCCGCGCGCTCCGTGCGCCTCCTCCCGTCTTCGGTGGCGGCGGGTCCGGCCGGGGCCGCGGGCCGCGGGGTCGTGCCCGAAGTGCAGTCGCTCGGGGTCCCGGACCGGGATCTGAGCCCGGCCCCGGGGGGACGCGTCCCGATGTCCACAGCCGTCGCGGGCGCCGCGCCGGTCCCCGCTACGCCCGTGGCGGCGGCGGCGCCGATTTTCCCGCAGGAGCCGCTGATATCGCTTCCCGATGGATCCGAGCCCCCCGTGCTCGTTTCACGCGTGGACGCCCGTTACCCGGACGCGGCCCGCCGGCTGAACCTGAGCGGCGAAGTCATGCTGCGGATCGTCGTGGAGGGGAGCGGCTCCGTGGGCCGCATCGACGTGCTCACGGCCGGACCCGCGGGCATGACGGAGGCCGCAGTGGACGCGGTCCGGCGGTGGACGTACCGCCCCGCGCGAGTCCACGGGCAGCCCGTGGCGGTCTGGAAGATCGTGAGGATCCGTTTCTCCCTGACGGTCGAGCGCGAGCCTCCCCCGGACTGAACCAGCAATCCCTAAGACCGCTCCGTCGGCTCCCTATAAACTCCGTCTCGCCAATGCTGGAGATCGTTTACGAGATCGAGGGGCAGACCCGGCGCTTCCTCCTGTCCGGCGGAGACGTGTCGATCGGGCGCTCGAGTGAGAACGGGATCGTCCTGAACGACTTTTCCGTGTCGCGGAGGCACGCGCTCCTGTCCGAGCGCGGAGGCGTCTGGACGATCGAGGACCTTAAGTCGACGAACGGCGTGAAGGTCAACGGTGAGTTCGCGCCGAAGTCGCCGCTCAAGGCGGACGACGTCGTCTCGGTCGGAACCTTTACCCTTTACGTGTACGAGCAACCGACGACCAAGAGCATCGCGGCGAAGTCGATCAGCGATTCGAGCTCCACGTTCGTCCGCTCGATCGCGGATTTCAACCGGGATTACAACCTAGAGGCCACGGGCACGGGAGTCACGGACGTCGCGGGAACGCTGGCCGGCCGGCGTCCCGCGCCCGAGAAGGCGCGCGAGAAGATCTTCGAGATCCTCGTCCAGGTGGCCCGCACGCTCATCGAGGCGCCCGACGTGGACCAGATCCTCTCGAAGGTCGTGGACCTCCTTTTCGACTTCCTGCCCGCCGAGCGCGCCGTCGTCGTGCTGCGGGAGGACTCGGGACGCCTCGTCGCGACGCTCGCGCGCCAGAGGGGACGCGCCGGTTCGGAGGCCACCGAGACGTTCTCCCACACGATCGTCGAGACCGTCGTGCGCGAGCGCGTGGCGATCCTCACCTCGGACGCTCTCACCGACGATCGCTTCGAGGCGGGCCAGTCGATCCGCATTCAGCAGATCCGGTCGGCGATGTGCGTCCCCCTCTGGAACCGCGAACACGTCATCGGCGCCCTCCATGTCGACACGCCCCTGAAGACCGGCACGTTCACGGCGGACGACCTCGATCTCCTGACCGCGCTCGGAAACTTCGCGGCCGTCGCGATCGAGCGCGCGCGCCTGCAGGGGCGCATCGCGAAGGAGGAGCGGATTCGGGAGCGCCTCGCGCGCTATCACTCCCCGGGCGTCGTTGAGGAGATCGTCTCCGAGGGCCCGGCCGGCGTCGAGAAGGTCCGGACCCGGGACGTGACGGTGTTCTTCGCGGACATCGTCGGGTTCACGACGGCCGCCGAGACCATGGCTCCCGAAGACCTGTCGCTCTTCCTCGAGACGGTGTTCACGTTCGCCGCGGACGCGATCTTCGAGCAAGGGGGCACGCTCGACAAGTTCATCGGGGACGCCGTGATGGCGTTCTTCGGCGCGCCGATTCCGCAGCCCGATCACCCCCGCCGCGCGGTGGCGGCCGCGGCGAAGCTCATCGAGAGCCTGAAGGCGTGGAACGTGGGGCGCGTGGGGCGCGGCGAGTCGGAGGTTGCGGTGCGGGTGGGCGTCAACACCGGGCACGCGGTGGTCGGCGACATCGGGTCCGATCGCCGCGTGGACTACACCGTCCTCGGAAATACCGTGAACGTCGCGGCGCGTCTCGAAAGCTCTGTCGCCGGGCCGAACGAGATCGTGGTGGGCGAGGAGACCGCGCACCGCGCGCGCGACGCGTTCGTCTTCGAATCGCTCGGGGAACAGCGCCTGAAGGGCCTCACGAAGGGTCTGAGAGCCTTTCGGGTCGTCCTTGCCGAAACCGGCGTGCCGGTTCGACCTCCGAAGTGAGGGACGCCGCGGACGCGCTCTCCGATCTGACGTTCGTGACCTCGAACGCGGGCAAGGCGCGGGAGGCGGGGGCGCTTCTCGGCCGCATTGTGACGGCGCGTTCGCTCGACGTCCCCGAGATCCAGTCGCTCGACTTCTCGGAGGTGGCTCGGGCGAAGGCGCTCGTCGCGGCGCGGGCGCTCAGCGTGCCCGTCCTCGTCGAGGACTCGGGTCTCGTCGTCGCCGGCTGGGGAGGATTCCCGGGGCCGTTCACGAAATGGATCACGGTGGGCGCTCTCGGCCAGGAGGGCCTCGCGAAGATGCTCGACGGGTTCGCAGACCGCAGCGCCGAAGCGGTCTCGGCGCTCGCGGTCGCGCGGCCCGGGCAGGAGGAGAAGGACGTCGTCGTCGCGGTCGGGCGCGTCGCGGGATCGATCGCCCTTCACCCGCGCGGGAACAACGGCTTCGGTTGGGATGTCCTGTTCATTCCCGAGGGCGCGACGCGCACGTGGGCCGAGATGGGCGAGGAAGAGAAGAACAGAGACTCGCATCGTTCGCGTGCCTTCGCTTCGCTCAGGAGCCTCCTGCGCGTCCCTTGAGCTCCCTTGCGAGCTCGTCGACCCGTTTCAAGAGCTCTTCCTTCGTCCCGTCCGCGCGAATCACGATGTCCGAGACCTCTTCGCGCGCGGCGTCGGAGAACTGCGCCGCCATGCGTTTCACGAACTCGTTCGGGTCCGTCTCGCCGCTGCGGTGGATCGCGCGCTTGAGCCGCATGTCCGCGGGCGCGGACACTGTGACGAGGACGTCGAAGCGCTGGCGGCCGCCGGTCTCGACGAGGAGGGTCGCCTCGACGACGCCGAGCGCCTCGCCTTTCGCCTCGAGGTCGCCAAACCACTTCGCTTGCGCGGCGCGAACTAGAGGGTGGATGAGGGCGTTTAGTCGCGCCAGCGAAGCGGGATCGTGAAAGACGTAGGCGGAGAGCTTCGGCCGGTTGACCGAGCCGTCCGCCGCGAGAAATTCGGGCCCGAAAGCCTGGGCGACTGCGCGGGCGCCCGCGCTCCCTTCGCGATACAGATCGTGCACGATGAGATCCGCATCCAGGACGGAAATCCCGTTCTCGCGGAGGCGCCCCGCCACCGTGCTCTTGCCCGACGCAAGCCCGCCGGTGAGCCCGACTTTCAGAATCATCCCCGGCGGGCCCTGCAGAGCTCGAGAGTGTTCTTGAGCAGGTACGCGATCGTCAGGGGGCCGACGCCTCCGGGGACCGGCGTGTACCGCGACGCCCGCGGGAAGGCCGTCGACGGATCGCAGTCGCCGACGAGCGTCGAGCCGTTCTTCTCGAAGGCGGCTCGCCGCTTCGCGTCTCCCGGGAAGAACCGCTCGAGGTCCGCACGCGTCGTGACGCGGTTGATGCCGACGTCCACGAGAACGGCGCCCTCCTTCACGAAGTCCCCGGTGACGAAGCCCGGCCGTCCGATCGCGGCGACGAGGAGGTCCGCCTCGCGGCACAGGCCGGGCAAGTCGCGCGTCTTCGAGTGCGCGATCGTCACCGTGGCATCCCTCCGGAGGAGAAGGAGCGCCATGGGTTTTCCCACGATGTCGCTTCGGCCGACGACGACAGCCCGTGTCCCGCGGAGGGGGACGCCCTCGCGTTCGAGCAGATCGAGAATGCCGGCGGGCGTGCAGGGCACCGGCGCGGGCTTTCCCTGCAGGAGCCGGCCGGCATTCACGGGGTGGAACCCGTCGGCGTCCTTTTGGGGGTCGATCGCCTCCAGGACCCGCGCCGCGTGGATGTGACCCGGGAGCGGAAGCTGGACGAGGATCGCGTCGACCGCGCCGTCGCGGTTGAGGCTCGCCACCGTCGCGAGGAGCTCGGCCTCAGAGATGCTGGCGGGAAAACGGAGAGTGCGTTCGGCGATTCCCGCCTCGCGCGCGGCGGCGCCCTTGCCCGCGACGTACACGGCGCTCGCGGGATCCTCGCCCACGAGAACGACCGCGAGGCCGGGCACGAGGCCACGGGCGGCGAGCGACGCCACGCCGGAAGCCACTTCGGCCCGAATCTCGCGTGCGACGCGCGCCCCGTCCAGAATCCTCTGGCTCATAGGCTCATTGTGACCCGGAGAGAGGGATTTCTTAGAAGGGGGAAGAGGGACCCGGCGCTTGACACCGGGAGCGGCGGGGCGTATTTTTCACTGCCCTGCGGGTGGATGGTTCGCCGAAACCCGCTTCTCGTGTGCCGTCGGGGCCTTGGTCTTTCGATGCTCCCCTCGTTTCGCATCGTGGGACCGACCCCGGAATCTTCCAGCCGGGGTCGTAGCACCCCATCAACCGCCCCGATCGGAGACCGCTGTTCCCGTGAGCACCCGCACGCCGCTCCCCAAGATCTCCGACAACTCCCGACGCTGGATCATCGTCGACGCCGACGGGAAGGTCCTCGGCCGCCTCGCGACGTTCGTCGCGCGGCACCTCACGGGCAAGACGAAGGCCATCTACACGCCGTTCCTCGACACCGGCGACTTCGTCGTCGTGGTCAACGCCGAGAAGGTCGCCTTCACCGGCGCGAAGCTCGGCCAGAAGCTCTACCGCCACCACACAGGTTTCCCCGGAGGCCTGAAGTCCATCGAGGCCGGGAAGCTCAGGGACACGCATCCCGAGCGGGTCATCGAGGCGGCCGTGCGCGGCATGCTGCCGAAGACGAAACTGGGCCGGAAAATGTTCAAGAAGCTGAAGGTCTACGCCGGTCCCCATCACCCGCATTCCGCCCAGTCGCCGGCCGCCGTCGCGGTCTGAATTCGCCTAATTCAAGAGGAGCAACGCACCCCGTGACGAACCTCCAGTATCAGGCCGTCGGACGCCGAAAAGAATCGGTGGCCCGCGTGTACCTTCGCCCCGGCAAGGGGACGGTGCGGGTCAACGACCGCACCTTCGAAGACTTCTTCCCGAACGACGTGCTCAAGATGGTCATCCGCCAGCCCCTGCAGCTCACCGAGACGGTCGACAAGTTCGACGTCGTCGCCCTCGTCGAGGGCGGCGGGAGCGCGGGCCAGGCCGGTGCCATCCGCCACGGAATCGCCCGCGCGCTCTGCCTGTTCAACCTCGAGCTGCGCGGCACGCTCAAGAAGGCCGGTCTCCTCACGCGCGACTCGCGCATGAAGGAGCGCAAGAAGTACGGACAGCGCGGCGCCCGCGCCCGGTTCCAGTTCTCGAAGAGGTAATGGGGGACAGATGAGCCAGATCACGATGAAGGAGCTGCTCGAGGCGGGCGTTCACTTCGGTCACCAGACGAAGCGCTGGAACCCGAAGATGAAGAAGTACATCTTCGGCAAGCGCAACGGCATCTACATCATCGATCTCCAGAAGACCCTCAAGTGTTTCCGCGAGGCCGCGGCGTTCATCACGGACGTCGCCTCGCAGGGCAAGAACATTCTCTTCGTCGGGACGAAGCGTCAGGCCCAGGACGCCATCTACGAAGAGGCGAACCGCTGCGGCATGTTCTACGTGAACAACCGCTGGCTCGGCGGCACGCTCACGAACTTCGTGACGATCAGGAAGTCGATCTCGCGCCTCAAGGAGATCGAGGCCATACTCGTCGAGGGCTCGGACGCGATCCTCACCAAGAAGGAGCGCATCCATCTCGACCGCGAGAAGGCGAAGCTCGCGAAGAACCTCGTCGGCATCAAGGAAATGGAAGAGCTTCCGGACGTCCTTTTTGTGATCGACCCCAAGAAGGAAGCGATCGCGGTCCAGGAGGCCAAGAAGCTCGGGATCCCGGTCGTCGCGATCGTCGACACGAACTGCGATCCCGACGACATCACGCACGTGATTCCGGGCAACGATGACGCGATCCGCGCCATCAAGCTCTTCACCGGCAAGATGTCCGACGCCGTTCTCGAGGGCCTGCACGCCCAGGAAGAGCGGTTCGTCGGCAAGGTCGAGCACGCCGACGACGAGCCGATGCCCACGAACTTCCAGGTCACCGAGGCGAACGCCGCCAAGCCCGAGACGGCTGTCCTTCCGGTCCCGGTCTGATCATTTCTCAGAAATGACGGCCGGCGGGGGACAGAGGTCTCCCGCCGGCTTTTTGACGTAAGGGGTTTTTGATGGCTATTTCCGCAGTGATGGTCAAGATGCTTCGCGAAAAGACGGGCGCCGGAATGCTCGACTGCAAGGGCGCGCTCGAGGAGACGAACGGCAACATCGACGGGGCCGAGAAGATCCTTCGCAAGAAGGGACTCGCGGCCGCCGCGAAGAAGGCGGGCCGCGTGACCGCCGAGGGCCTCATCGGCTACAAGGTCGAGACGGGCAGGGCCGCGCTCGTCGAGCTGAACTGCGAGACCGATTTCGTCGGCCGCACGGACCAGTTCAACAAGGCGCGGCACAGCCTCGCCGAGCTCGTCTTCCACACGGACGCCCTCGGAGACTCGCTGGACGGCGATGTCGAGAAGGTGAAGGCGCTTCCGGCGCCGAAGAATTTCCCCTATGCGGCGGGCACGGTCGCCGAGTCCCTGCAGGCCTTCACGGCCGAGACGGGAGAGAACACGCAGTTCCGCCGTTTCGCGCGCCTCATGGCCGGCGCCGGCTCGGCGTTCACGCTTTACGCGCACCCGGGCGACAAGACGGTCGTCGTCATCGAGACGAAGGGAATGCCCGAAGACCTTTCGAAGGACGTGGCGATGCATGTCGCGGCGCTGGCCCCCCAGTTCGTGAACCGGGACGGCGTCTCGGCCAAGGCGCTCGCCGACGAGCGCGAGATCGCGCGCGCCAAGGCGGTCGCGGCGGGGAAACCCGAAGCCGTCGCCGAGAAGATGGTCGAAGGCATGATCGGCAAGTGGTACGGGGAGGTCGTCCTCCTCGATCAGCCGTTCGCCAGGGACGACAGCAAGAAGGTGTCCCAGGTCATCGCCGAGCGCGCGGGCGCGGATGCGTTGGTCGTCCGTTTCGTGCGCTTCAAGGTGGGCGAGGGCATCGAGAAGAAGGGTGGGGACTTCGCTGCCGAAGTCGCCGCGCTCCTCAAGTAAGAACGTGGAAGCCCGCTACCGCCGGGTCCTGCTGAAACTCTCCGGGGAGGCGCTCCTCGGCAGCCAGCCCTTCGGCATCGAGCCGGCGGTGGTCGCGCGCATGGCCGACGAGATCGCGGAAGTCGCGCGTCTCGGAGTGGAGCTGGCCGTCGTCATCGGCGGCGGAAACATCATCCGGGGCGTCTCTGCCGCGACGCAGGGCATCGACCGGGTCACGGGCGACAACATGGGGATGCTCGCGACGGTCATCAACGCCCTCGCTCTGCAGGACGCCCTCGAGAAGCGGGAGGTCCACACGCGCGTCATGACGGCGTTCGAGGTGCGCGCGGTCGCCGAGCCGTTCATCCGGCGGCGGGCGATTCGTCACCTCGAGAAGAAGCGCTGCGTCATCTTCGCGGGCGGGACCGGCAACCCGTACTTCACGACGGACTCGGCGGCCGCGCTCCGCGCTAACGAGGTCCGTGCCGAGATCATCCTGAAGGCAACGCGCGTGGACGGCATCTATACCACCGATCCGAAGAAGGACCCCGCGGCCGTCCTCCTGCCGCGCGTCACCTACCAGGACGTGCTCGAAAAGCGGCTCGCGGTGATGGACGCCGCCGCGATCGCCCTCTGCCGGGACAACAAGATGCCCATCCGCGTCTTCAACCTCCTCGTGCCGGGCAACATTCGTCGCGTCGTTCTGGGCGAGGCAGTCGGAAGCATCGTCGAAACCGCGAAGGCCTGAACGGGCCCCGCTCACCGGGAGGAGCCGAGATCCATGCCGACGATTGCCGAGATCAAGAAGGAAACCGAGCGCCGCATGCACGCGTCCCTGGACGCGCTCAAGACCGAGCTGAAGCACCTGCGGACGGGCCGCGCGTCCGTCGGGATCCTCGAGGGAATCCTCGTGGACTACTACGGCACGATGACCCCCGTGAACCAGGTCGCGAACCTTTCCACGCCGGACGCCACGCTCATCCTGGCCGTCCCCTGGGAGCCGTCGCTTTGCCCGGTCATCGAGAAGGCGATCCGGACGAGCGATCTCGGCCTCAATCCCTCCTCGGACGGAAAGGTCGTGCGCATTCCCGTCCCGCAGCCCACGGAAGAGCGCCGCAAGGACATCGTCAAGAAGGCGCATGCCTTTGCCGAGCACGCGAAAGTCGAGATCCGCCATCACCGCCACGAGGGGAACGACGCCATCAAGAACGAAGCGAAGGCCTCCGCGATCTCGGCGGACGACGAGAAGCGCACCCTCGACGAGATCCAGAAGCTGACGGACAAGAGCGTCGCCGAAGTGGATAGTGTCCTGAAGACCAAGGAAGCGGAAGTTCTCGCCCGGTGAAGAAAACACAGTGAAGAAATCGCAGGGTGCCCCGGCGACCCTCGCCACGGCACTGATCCCGGCCGCCGGATTCGGAGCCCGCTTCCACGAGGGCGGCCCGAAGGCGCTCGTGCCGCTCCGGGGAAGGCCGATGCTCCTGCATACGCTCGAACGGCTGGCCGCGTCGGGGCGCCTCAAGTCGGCGGTGATCGCGGTTTCGCCCGGCCATGAAGACGCGTTCGAGAAGGCGCTGGCGGACGCGCCCGTGCCGTACACGCTCGTCGAGGGCGGCGTCACGCGGCGCGAGTCCGTGGCGCGGGCGTTCCTCGCGGCGAAGTTCGAGAGCGATGACGATCTGGTCCTCGTCCATGACGCGGCGCGGCCGCTCGTCGATCCCCTCGAGGTTGCGGCCGTCGTGGATGCTGCCGCCAAGACCGGGGCGGCCATCGCGGGTTACTCGGTCATCGAGACGATCAAGCGCGTCCATGGCGGCGCGGTCGTCGAGACCGTTCCGCGCGGCGACCTCTTCGCGGCGACGACGCCCCAGGTCTTCCGCGCGGGCCTCTTCCGGACCGCGGTGGCCAAAGAGGGCGGCCCGGAAACCACCGACGATGCCCAGCTCGTGGAGCGGACGGGCTGCTCGGTGACCGTCGTCCTGACGTCGCGCTGGAACATCAAGATCACCTACCCCGAAGACCTCGCGTGGGCCGAGGCCTTCCTCGCGCGTGACTGACGTGAGGATCGGCCACGGCTTCGATGCGCATCCGCTCCTCGCCGGACGCCCGTGCGTCCTTGGAGGAGTCACGATTCCGTCCGATGTGGGCCCTCTCGGGCATTCCGACGGCGACGTCGTCCTCCACGCGCTCGCCGACGCGCTCCTCGGAGCGGCGGCCGCCGGCGATCTTGGAACGGTGTTCGGGACGGACCGCCCGGAATGGCGGGACGCGCCTGGCGAGGCGCTCGTGCGCCACGTACGGGAGCTGACCGACCACCCGCCCATCCGTAACGTGGACGTGACGATTCTGGCCCTGCGCCCGAAGGTCGCCGAATTCCGGGAGGCCATGCGGACGAACATCGCCGCGCTCCTCGGCACCGAGCCCGCGCGTGTTTCCGTCAAGGCGTCCTCCGGGAACGGCCTCACCGATTTCGGCCGGGGCGACGGAGTCGCGGCGACCGTTCTGGTCCTCGTCGAGGACGTTGCGGCCGCGTGATCGTCTCTGGCTTCCATCCCGTCCGCGAAGTGCTCGAGCGGCGTCCGCGCGCTGTCGAGGCGCTTCTCGTGCAGCGCGGCCGCAAAGACGCGCGCGCCGGAGAGATCGAGGAGCTCGCCCGCCAGAAGGGCGTCCCGGTCCGTATCATCGCGAGGGAAGAGCTCGACCACGTCGCGGGCCGCGCACACAACGGGGTCGCGGCCCGCGTCGCCGAGCGCGAGTATGACGACATCGAGGCGTGCCTCGCGGGACCGAAGGGGAGCCGCTGCGTCCTCTTCCTCGACGAGGTCACGGATCCGGGTAATCTGGGGTCCGTCCTCAGGACCGCGGGCGCGGCGGGTGCTTCCGTCGTTTTGACCGAGCGGCATTCGGCGGGGCTCAACGAGACCGTTTCGAAGGCGTCGGCGGGAGCGCTCGAGCGGGTGAAGGTGGGCCGAGTCGTCAACGCCGCCCGATTCCTCGCCCAGGCCAAGGAGGCGGGGTTCTGGGTATACGGCGCCGCGATGGAAGGCGAAAACCTTTACGGTGTAGACATTTCCGGCGATGTGGTGCTCTGCCTCGGGTCCGAGGGAGACGGGCTGCGGCGCCTCACGAAGGAATCGTGCGACAGATTGATTTCGATTCCGATGAATGGTGGCACGGGTTCCCTGAACGTCGCCGTGGCCGCGGGTGTCTTGGCCTACGACTGGGTGAGGCGCCAAGGCCACACCGGGCACACCCCGGCATGAAAATGGCTTGACGCGATGGGAAGCAGGCTGATATAAACCCCAGTTCGCGCCTTTGCCGAGGTGCGCGAAGCCGTGCCACCGCTTCCCTTTAACAGGTTCCGGGTCGCACGGTCGAGCTCTCTTCGGCGGAAACGCGAATGCTGGCGTAGCTCAATGGGTAGAGCAGCCGATTTGTAATCGGCAGGTTGCGGGTTCGAGTCCCATCGCCAGCTCCACGGTGAGCCTCCGGGGGCCGGAGAACGGGATCAACGAAGGACGGGATACGGGCAGATGGCCGAGCGGTTAATGGCAGCAGACTGTAAATCTGCCGCACTCACGTGCTACGGGGGTTCGAATCCCTCTCTGCCCACCAGCCCAGGCTCCAGGCAGGCCCACGTAGCTCAGTTGGTAGAGCACGTCCTTGGTAAGGACGGGGTCAGCAGTTCAAATCTGCTCGTGGGCTCCACTCCCTCCGCACCAATCGCTCTCTTTCGCGGGAGTAACTCAGGGGTAGAGTCACAGCCTTCCAAGCTGTTGGTCGCGGGTTCGAATCCCGTCTCCCGCTCCAAGAGCGCCTTTCCAACCTTCTCACAGGGGTGTAGCTCCAACTGGCTAGAGCGGCGGTCTCCAAAACCGTAGGTTCGGGGTTCGAATCCCCGCACCCCTGCCAAGGCCGCACGGTCCGTATGGCGACGAAGAAACGAACGACTCCGTAACGAAGAAAGCCTCGAAGGTAAGGACGAACGAAAAGACATGAACCTGAGCGAGCGCTGGAACAACTTTCGCGGATTCCTTTCCGAGGTCCGGAAGGAATCGGGAAAGGTCTCGTGGCCCGGTCGTGAGGAGGTCGTCGGCACGACCACCGTCGTCATCGTCTATACCGTCCTCGTCGGCGTGTTCCTGTTTCTCGTGGACACGGCCGTGACGCCGCTCGTGAACAAGCTCTTCTCGGCCTTCGGCAGCTGAACGACAAAGGACGGACACTCGTGAGCACCACCGATCCGCAGGACCAGACGACCGCCGCCGCCCCTCCCGCGAGCGCGCCGATGGACTGGTTCATCGTGCACACGTACTCGGGCTTCGAGGACCGCGTCGTTCTCGAATTGACGAACCGCATCAAGGCCCTCGGCATGGAGACCCACTTCGGCGAGATCCGCGTGCCGAAGGAGACGGTCGTCGAGATGAAGGCCGGCAAGCGCCGCAACGTCGAGCGGAAGTTCTTCCCGGGCTATGTCCTCGTCCAGATGGAGATGTCCGACGAGACCTGGCACCTCGTGCGCAACACGCCGAAGGTGACGGGGTTCGTGGGAGGCTCCTCCAAGGCGCCCGTGCCGCTCACGCAGGAGGAGGTCGACTCGATCCTGCACCACACGGCCGAGTCGAAGGAAAAGCCGAAGCCGCGCTACGTCTACGAACGCGGTGAGCAGGTCAAGATCACCGACGGCCCCTTCAAGGAATTCACGGGGCTCGTGGAAGACATCAACCTCGAGCGCTCCACGCTGCGCGTTCTCGTCACCATCTTCGGCCGGCCGACGCCGGTCGAGCTCGAATTCGTCCAGGTTCAGAAGCTGTAAGGAACGACGATGGCAAAGAAAGTCACCGGTTACGTGAAGCTCCAGATCGAGGCGGGGAAGGCCACGCCCGCTCCGCCCGTCGGCACGGCGCTCGGCCCGCAGGGCGTCAACATCATGGACTTCTGCAAGGCCTTCAACGCGAAGACGGCGAAGGACGCGGGGCTCATCATCCCCGTGGTCGTCACGGTCTACTCCGACCGGTCTTACTCCTTCATCACGAAGACGCCGCCGGCGGCCGTGCTGCTGAAGAAGGCGGCGAAGCTCGAGAAGGGCTCGGGCGTCCCGAACAAGACGAAGGTCGGGAAAGTCACGAAGAAACAGGTCGAGGAAATCGCGAAGCTCAAGCTCGTCGACCTGAACACCGTCGATCTCGCCGCCGCCGTCAAGTCGGTGGAGGGAACGGCCCGATCCATGGGAATCGAGGTCGTCGGCTGAGGCCGCGACCAAGAGGCGGAAACCTCCCGCACCGGGCCTCTCCCGGCGCGTGGTTCGACGGTGCCCGGGATGCCTCCCGGGGCTTCTCGCCGGCGGGCCCGAGGGACGTGACCGACTCCGGAGTACAAACATCATGAGTGGCAAGAAATTCACCGCGGCCGCCGCGAAAGTCGACCAGGCGAAGATCTACGACGTGCCCCAGGCCGTCGCTCTCGTCAAGTCGGCGGCGTTCGCAAAGTTCAACGAAACGGTCGAGGTCGCGCTGCGCCTCGGCGTCGACCCGAAGCACGCGGACCAGATGGTGCGCGGCACGGTCGTGCTTCCGCACGGCCTCGGGAAGACGACCCGGGTCGCCGTCGTGGCTTCGGGCGAGAAGATCAAAGAGGCCGAGGCCGCCGGCGCGGACATCGTCGGCGGGGACGATCTCGTCGCGAAGATCCAGGCCGGCATGCTCGACTTCGAGGCGCTCGTCGCGACGCCGGACATGATGAAGTCGCTCGGCCGTCTCGGTAAGATCCTCGGGCCGCGCGGCCTGATGCCGAACCCGAAGGCTGGCACCGTCACGTTCGACGTCACGAAGGCCGTCACGGAGCTCAAGGCCGGCAAGATCGAGTTCCGGGTCGACAAGACCGCCATCATCCACGTGCCGGTCGGGAAGGTCTCGTTCGGCGAAAAGCAGCTCGTCGAGAACACCGAAGCGCTGCTCTCGGCGGTTCAGAAGGCCAAGCCCGCCACCGCCAAGGGGAAGTACATGCGCTCGGTCGTCCTCTCGTCCTCGATGGGCCCCGGCGTCGCGGTGGATCCCACGGCCGCCGAGAAGCTCGTCGGGAAGGTGACTTCATGAACGCTGCCGGCACCGTGAACGCCACCCGCAACGCGAAGAACGAAGAAGTCGCCGCGATGGAGAGCACGGTCGCGAAGGCGGCCCACGCGTTCCTCATCGACTACAAGGGCCTCACGGTTCCGGCCGTCACGGACCTGCGCCGGCAGATCAAGAGCGCGAACTCGGAGTACGTCGTCGTCAAGAACACGCTCGCGCTCCGAGCGATCGAGGGCAAGCCCCTTGGATCCCTGAAGGAGCACTTCACCGGGATGACGGGCATCGCCTACAGCACGAAGGACGTCGTCGCCCTCGCCAAGGTGCTGCACACATTCGGCAAGACGAACCCGAACCTGAAGGTCAAGGCCGCCCTTCTCGACGGCAAGCCCGTCGCGGCGAAGGAGCTCGAAACCCTCGCGAACCTGCCCTCGCGCCTCGAGCTCGTGAGCAGGCTCCTCGGCCTGATGCAGTCGCCGATGAGGCGCCTCGTCACGGCCCTGTCCGCGCCCCATCGCAACATCGCGGCGACGCTCGCGGCGATTTCGCTTCAGAAGTCCAAATCCACAGAACACGCGGCCTAAGCCGAAGAATCAGGAGAAGAATCATGGCTCTCAACGTCGAAACGTTCGTCAAGGAAATCGAGTCGATGTCCGTCCTCGAGCTCAACGGCCTCGTGAAGGCTCTCGAGGAGAAGTTCGGTGTCTCCGCCGCCATGATGGCCGCCCCCGCGGCCGCCGCGGGCGCCGCCCCGGCCGCCGCCGCCGCCGAAGAGCAGACCGAGTTCACGGTCGTCCTCAAGGAAGCCGGCCCGAACAAGATCAACGTCATCAAGGCCGTCCGTGAGGTCAACAGCTCCCTCGGCCTGAAGGAAGCAAAGGACCTCGTCGAGAACCTCGGAACGGTCAAGGAAGGGGTCTCCAAGGACGAGGCCGCCTCGATCAAGAAGAAGTTCGAGGACGCGGGCGCGAAGGTCGAAGTCAAGTAACCCGGAACGGGGTTCGGGGGAAACCAGGGACTGGTTCCCCCCGGTCTGGCTTTCACCCGAAATTTTTTCTTCTTCGTCGCCCCTCGCGCGTTTTCATCCCCCGGCCACGCGCGGCCATGAGAGGACATAGCACCCCATGAACGGACGCAACCTCGCACCCGGCGCGAAAGAGCGCTCGAGTTTCGGCAAGATCCGCTCGTTCCTGCCCCTTCCGAACCTGATCGACGTTCAGCGCAAGTCCTATGAGGACTTTCTCCAGATGGATCTCCTGCCGAAGGAACGGCAGGACGTCGGTCTGCAGGCGGTCTTCAAGAGCGTCTTCCCGTTCAGCGACTTCCGGGAGACGTGTGCGCTCGAGTTCGTGTCATACCGCATCGGCGACTGGAAGTCGCGGAGCGGCCGCCTCGAAGGCCTGGATCATCTTCGCTTCGCCTGTGAACACTGTGGTGCGACAGTGCGCGTGAAGGACGCGCGCGCGACGCGCGTGGAGTGCGGCGCCTGCGGGCACCCGAATCCGAACAAGGTCACGATCGACGAGGTCTGCGGCACGCCGGTCGAGCTCCGGCAGATGTACTCCGTCGCGGAATGCCAGGAGCGCGGCGCCACCTATTCGGTGCCGCTCAAGGTCACGTTCCGTCTGAAGGTGTTCGACAAGGAAAACGCGCCGACCGGAAAGGGCGCTCCCAAGGAGTGGCCGATCCGGGACATCAAGGAGGAGGAGGTCTACTTCGGCGAGATCCCTCTCATGACGGACAACGGCACGTTCGTCATCAACGGCACCGAGCGTGTCATCGTCTCGCAGCTCCACCGCTCGCCGGGCGTGTTCTTCACGCGCGAGGGCGCCCACACGCTCATCGGGAAGATCATTCCCTACCGCGGCTCGTGGGTGGAGTTCGAGATCGACACGAAGGGCCTCTTCGGGGTCCGCATCGACCGTAAGCGTAAGTTCCCCGGCACGGTGTTCCTGCGCGCCCTCGGCCTCGAGAGCGACGAGTTGATCCTCAAGAAGTTCTATACGGCCGTTCCCCTCACCTACGAGAAGGGGAAGGCCCACCTCGCGCTCTCGCCCGAGATCCTCCTCAAGGAAGAACTTCGCCACAAGCACCTGCGCGGCCTCAAGAAGGACGGGCGCATCTTCGCGGACATCAAGCTCACGCACGAAATGAAGGAAGCCCTCGGCAAGGGCGAGACGGTCTCGACTTCGGTCGACCCGGGCAAGCTCGGCCGCGCGCTCTTCGCCGCCGACGTCGTCGACCTCGGTTCCGGCGAGGTGCTGTTCGAGACGGGCACCGAGATCCCCGAGGATCTCTCGGCCCAACTCGCGGACAAGCAGGCGACCGCCGTCGAGGCGATCTTCCCCGACTGGGAGCCCATCGGCGAGACCCTCGTCACGACGCTCCGCAAGGACGGCGTGAAGACCAAGCGCGAGGCGCTCCTCGAAATCTACAAGCGCATGCGCCCCGGCGATCCTCCGACCGATGAGAGCGCGAAGAACCTCTTCGCGGGGATGTTCTTCGACCCCCGCAAGTACGACTTCAGCCGGGTTGGCCGCTTCAAGTTCAACATCCGTGCGGGCCTCTCGACGTCGCTCGACCAGAAGACCCTCACGGCAGCGGACTTCTACGTCGTCATCGACCACCTCCTGAAGCTCAAGCGGGACATCGGCAGGACCGACGACATCGACAACCTCGGCAATCGCCGGGTCCGCTGCGTCGGCGAGCTCCTCGAGAATCAGTTCCGCATCGGCCTCGTGCGCATGGAGCGCGCCATCAAGGAGAAGATGTCCGTCCACCAGGACATCGACTCGGCGATGCCGCACGACCTCATCAACTCGAAGCCGGTCATCGCGGCGATCAAGGAGTTTTTCGGGTCGTCCCAGCTCTCGCAGTTCATGGACCAGACGAACCCGCTGTCGGAAGTGACGCACAAGAGGCGCCTTTCGGCCCTCGGGCCGGGCGGCCTCTCGCGCGAGCGCGCCGGATTCGAAGTCCGCGACGTCCACGCGACCCACTACGGCCGCATCTGCCCGATCGAGACGCCGGAAGGTCCGAACATCGGCCTCATCTCGTCGCTCTCGTGCTTCGCCAGGATCTCCGAGTTCGGGTTCATCGAGAGCCCGTACAAGAAGGTCAAGAACGGGCGCGTCCTCGACCACTACGAGATCGTCACCGTCGGCGACTCCGGGTGGAAGAAGGGCGAGATCGTCCAAGCCGAGGATCTAGAGGAGATGAACGGCCGACTCAAGAAGAGCCACAAGAAGCCCACGGTGGGCCGTCCGACCGCGTTCTTCCAGCCCGCCTGGGAAGAGGAGAACTACGTCATCGCCCAGGCGAACGCCGAGGTCGACGACAAGGGCAAGTTCACGGAAGACCGCATCGTCGCCCGCGCCGGCGGCGAGTTCGTCACGGTCGAAAAAGACAAGGTCGAGTTCATGGACGTGTCGCCGAAGCAGCTCGTTTCGGTGGCCGCGGCGCTCATCCCCTTCCTCGAGCACGACGACGCGAACCGCGCCCTCATGGGTTCGAACATGCAGCGCCAGTCGGTGCCCCTCCTCCGGACGGAGCCGCCGCTCGTCGGCACGGGCCTCGAGGGTATCGTCGCTCGTGACTCGGGCGCGGTCGTCCTCTGCAAGAGGGACGGCGTCGTCGACACGGTCGACGCCCGACGCATCATCGTGCGCGTCGAAGCGAAGGACGAGGACGGCGCGACGCGCGACTTCGGCGCGGACATCTACCCGCTTCTCAAGTTCCGCCGCTCGAACCAGAACACCTGCATCAATCAGAAGCCCGTCGTCGTCGAGGGGGACCGCGTCATCCAAGGGCAGGTCCTCGCGGACGGTCCCTGCACGTCGCAGGGCGAGCTCGCGCTCGGACGCAACATCCTCGTGGCCTTCATGCCGTGGCGCGGCTACAACTACGAGGACGCGATCCTCATCTCCGAGAAAATGGTCAAGGAGGATTACTACACCTCCATCCACATCGAGGAGTTCGAAATCGAGGCCCGCGAGACGAAGCTCGGCGCCGAGGAGATCACGAAGGACATCCCGAACGTTTCGGAGCACGCGCTAAGGGACCTGGATGAGTCGGGAATCGTGCGCATCGGAGCAAACGTCAAGCCGGGAGACATTCTCGTAGGGAAAGTCACGCCGAAGGGCGAGACGCAGCTCACGCCGGAAGAGAAGCTCCTGCGCGCGATCTTCGGCGAGAAGGCCGGAGACGTGCGCGACGCCTCGCTCAAGTGCCCCCCTGGCATCGAGGGCGTCGTCGTCGAGGTGAAGATCTTCACGCGCAAGGACGAGGAAAAGCAGAAGGACGTCCGGGCCAAGCAGATCCTCGACGAAGAAGTCGGCCGCCTCACGAAGAACGCCGACGACGAAATCCGGATCATCCGCACCGAGGCCAAGGAAAAGATCGAATCGCTTCTCTCCGGGCGCACCGTTCTCGAGGATGTGTCCGACTCGCAGGGCAACGTCCTCGTGAAGGAGGGCGGCAAGCTGTCGATCGAGAGGATCGGCCAGATGACGCCCCGCATGCTCAAGGGGCTCAAGCTGAAGGACGAGGAGATCCGCGACCAGGTGCGGCTCATCCTGCAGCGCACCGACTCGCAGATCGACGTCATCAAGAAGGTCAGCGCCGACCGTGTGGCGCTTCTCGCGAAGGGCGACGAGCTCGCACCGGGCGTGAACAAGACCGTCAACGTCTTCGTGGCCATGAAGCGCAAGCTCCAGGTCGGCGACAAGATGGCCGGCCGCCACGGGAACAAGGGCGTCATCAGCCGGATCCTCCCCGAGGAGGACATGCCGTACCTGCCGGACGGCACGCCGGTCGAGATCGTCCTCAACCCGCTCGGCGTCCCCTCGCGCATGAACGTCGGGCAGATCCTCGAGACCCATCTCGGATGGGCCGCGAAGGTGCTGGGCATCAACATCGCGACGCCCGTCTTCGACGGCGCCTCCGAGGAGGAGATCCGCACCCTGCTCCGCAAGGCGGACCTCCCCGTGGGCGGCAAGACCGTTCTCTACGACGGCATGACGGGCAATCGCTTCGAACAGGAAGTCACCGTCGGCTACATCTACATGCTCAAGCTGTCGCACCTCGTGGACGACAAGATCCACGCGCGCTCGATCGGCCCCTACTCGCTCATCACGCAGCAGCCGCTCGGCGGCAAGGCCCAGTTCGGCGGCCAGCGGTTCGGCGAAATGGAAGTCTGGGCGCTCGAAGCCTACGGCGCCGCGTACACGCTGCAGGAGCTCCTCACCGTCAAGTCCGACGACGTCGAGGGGCGTTCGAAGGTGTACGAGGCCATCGTCAAGGGCGAGGTTCCGGACGAGCCCGGCCTCCCCGAGTCCTTCAACGTCCTCGTGCGCGAGCTGCAGTCCCTCTGCCTCGACGTCGAGCTGTTGAAGGTTTAAGGAGAAGAGGAATTCATGGAAGCGTTCTCGACCTCTTCCGCGTTCCCCGGCACGGGCTCGGTGTCTCCGTTCAAGAACCCAGGCCCGCGCGATTTCAACGCCATCAAGATCGCCCTCGCCAGCCCCGAGAAGATCCGCTCGTGGTCCTTCGGCGAGGTCACGAAACCCGAGACGATCAACTACCGCACGTTCAAGCCCGAGCGCGACGGCCTGTTCTGCGCGAAGATCTTCGGCCCGATCACCGACTGGGAATGCCTATGCGGCAAGTACAAGCGCATGAAGCACCGCGGCGTCGTGTGCGACAAGTGCGGCGTCGAGGTGACGAAGTCCAAGGTGCGCCGTGAGCGCATGGGCCACATCGAGCTTGCGGCTCCCGTTTCGCACGTCTGGTTCTTCAAGGGCCTGCCGAGCCGCATCGGCCATCTCCTCGACCTGACGCTCCGCGACCTCGAGCGGATCCTTTACTTCGAGCAGTACGTCGTCATTGATCCGGGCCCGCTCGCCGAGGAAGAGAAGCTCGAAGAAAAGAGCCTCGTCTCGGAAGAGAAGTTCCGCGAGTTGAAGGCGAAGTACGGCCTCGACGCGTTCGTCGCGAAGATGGGCGCCGAGGCGATCCAGGAGCTGCTCCAGCGCGTCAACATCGACGACCTCGCGGAAGAGCTTCGCCTCGTCATGAAGACCGAGACGTCCGCCCTGAAGCGCCTCAAGGCCGCCAAGCGCCTGAAGGTCGTGGACGCGTTCCGCCGCTCGGGCCACCGCCCGGAGTGGATGATCCTGAACGTCATCCCGGTCATTCCTCCGGAGCTCCGTCCTCTCGTTCCCCTCGACGGCGGCCGCTTCGCGACGTCGGATCTCAACGACCTGTACCGCCGCGTCATCAACCGCAACAACCGCCTCAAAAAGCTCCTTGAGCTGCGCGCGCCCGAAGTCATCGTCCGGAACGAAAAGCGGATGCTTCAGGAAGCCGTCGACGCCCTGTTCGACAACGGCCGCCGCGGCCGCGTCCTGAAGGGCTCGAACAACCGGCCCCTGAAGTCGCTCTCCGACACGCTCAAGGGCAAGTCCGGCCGCTTCCGCCAGAACCTCCTCGGCAAGCGCGTCGACTACTCGGGCCGGTCCGTCATCGTCGTCGGGCCCGAGCTGAAGCTGCACCAGTGCGGCCTTCCGAAGAAGATGGCCCTCGAGCTCTTCAAGCCCTTCATCTACAACCGTCTCGAGCAGAAGGGCATCACCTCGACGATCAAGGCCTCCAAGGAGCTCGTCGAGCAGGCGCCGACCGAGGTGTGGGACGCTCTCGAAGAGGTCATCAAGGAGCACCCGGTCCTTCTGAACCGCGCGCCCACGCTCCACCGCCTCGGCATCCAAGCGTTCGAGCCGGTCCTCATCGAGGGCAAGGCCATCAAGATCCACCCGCTCGTCTGCGCGGCATTCAACGCCGACTTCGACGGCGACCAGATGGCGGTCCACGTCCCGCTCTCGCCGAAGGCGCAGGTGGAAGCTCAGGTCCTCATGCTGTCGTCGCACAACATCCTGTCGCCGGCGCACGGCAAGCCGCTGACCGTTCCGTCGCAGGACCTCGTCCTCGGCCTCTACTACCTCACCCGCCGCAAGGACGGTTGCAAGGGAGAAGGCCGTGTGTTCTCGAGCTTCGACGAGGTCGTGCTCGCGCACGAGGCCGGCGAAGTCGACACGCACGCCGGCATCGCCGTACGCTTCACGGGGAGCCTCATCGATCTCGAGAGCCAGGTCCTCAACGACCAGGACATCGTCCACACCGACCCGATCGCCTGCAACCGCACGCGCATCGAGACGACAGTGGGCCGCGTTCTCCTTTCGGCGAGCCTGCCGTCCGAGCTGCCGTTCCTGAACGGCACGCTGAAGAAGAAGGGCCTGCAGGACCTCGTCAACTACTGCTTCGTCCACTACGGTCTCGAGCGCACCGTCGAGATCCTCGACATCGTCAAGGCCGTCGGCTTCGACGTGGCGACGAAGGCCGGCATCTCGATCGGCATCGACGACATGCACATTCCCGACACGAAGCTCGAGCTCGTCGCGCGCGCCCGCAAGGACGTGCTCGAGGTCGAGCACCAGCGCCAGCAGGGCGCCATCACGGACGGCGAGCGCCACAACAAGATCATCGACATCTGGCACCGCGTCACGGAGTCCGTGGCCGAGGCCATGTTCAAGGAGATGAAGGCGTCGGACGGCGTCGGCGGCAAGGAGTTCAACCCCATCTACATGATGGCCGACTCCGGCGCCCGAGGCTCGAAGGAGCAGGTCCGCCAGCTCGCCGGCATGCGCGGCCCCATGTCCAAGCCCTCGGGCGAAGTCATGGAGCAGCCGATCATCTCGAACTTCCGCGAAGGCCTCACCGTGCTCGAGTACTTCATCTCGACGCACGGCGCCCGCAAGGGTCTCGCCGACACGGCGCTCAAGACGGCCGACTCCGGCTACCTCACGCGCCGCCTCGTCGACGTGGCCCAGGACGTCATCATCACGCAGGAAGACTGCGAGACGGTCGACGGCATCGTCGTGTCCGCCATCGTCGAGGGCGGCGAGATCCTCGAGGCGCTCCGCGACCGCATCGTCGGCCGCATCGTCCAGGAAGACGTCTTCGACCCGGCGTCCGAGGAGGCCCTCGTCTCGGCGAACGACACGATCACCGAAGAGCTCGCCGGCAAGATCCAGGAAGCGGGCATCGAGCGCGTCAAGATCCGCTCGGTCCTCACATGCGAGACGCGCCGCGGCGTCTGCCGCAAGTGCTACGGCCGCAACCTCGCGACGGGCGACCTCGTCGACATCGGCGAAGCGGTCGGCGTCATCGCCGCGCAGTCCATCGGCGAGCCCGGTACGCAGCTGACTATGCGCACATTCCACTACGGGGGAACGGCGAGAGTCTCGGAAGCGGCGAAGCACGTCGCGAAGAACCCTGGCATCGTGAAGCTCCTCAACGCGACCACCGTCCAGAAGAAGGACGGCACCGAGGTCGTCGTCAACCGGAACAGCAAGCTCGTCCTCCTCGATGCCAAGGGGCGCGAGAAGGAGCGTTACTCGCTCGCCTACGGTTCGGTCCTCAAGGTCAGCCAGGACGAAGAGGTCAAGCCAGGCCAGCTCCTCGTCTCCTGGGACCCGTTCGCGTCGCCGATTCTCTCGGAGATCGCGGGCAAGGTCTCGTACCACGACATCCTCGAGGGCGAGAACCTGCGCGAGGAGACGGACAAGGTCACCGGCCTCAACCAGAAGATCGTCGTGGAGACGACCGGCACGACCGAGAAGCGCGCGCCGACGCTCGTCGTCACGGGCAAGAACGGCGTCGAGAAGAGGTACAACCTTCCCATTCCGTCCCACCTCATGGTGGGCGAGGGCGACGTCGTGAACCCCGGCGACGCGCTCGCGAAAAAGCCCGTCGAGAAGAAGCGCACGCGCGACATCGTCGGCGGCCTTCCGCGCGTCGTCGAGCTGTTCGAGGCGCGGCGTCCGAAAGAGCCCGCCGTCATCACCGAGATCTCCGGCGTCGTCCATCACGCGGGCACGGTCAAGGGCCAGCAGAAGATCACCGTCGAGTCCGAGGACGGCCAGAAGCGCGACATGCTCGTGCCGCGCGGCTCGCACGTGATGGTTCAGGACGGCGAGCGCGTGGAGGCGGGCGATCCGCTCACCGAAGGCGATCCGTCGCCGCACGACATTCTCGCCGTCAAGGGCGAGAAGGAGCTCCAGCGGTACATGACCGACAAGATCCAGGAGGTCTACCGCTCGCAGGGCGTCGGCATCAACGACAAACACATCGAGGTCATCGTCCGCCAGATGATGCGGAGCGTGCGCGTCGAGGAAGTCGGCGACACGGAATTCCTCGTGGACGAGCAGGTCGATCGTTTCCGCTTCAACGAGGAGAACGAGCGCATCCTCAGGGCCGGCGGCAAGGCCGCGCAGGGGCGTCCGCTGCTCCTCGGCATCACGAAGGCGTCGCTCTCGACGGATTCATTCGTGTCGGCGGCGTCGTTCCAGGAAACGACGCGCGTCCTCACGGAGGCGTCCATCGCGGGCCGCGTCGACCTCCTGCGCGGACTCAAGGAGAACGTCATCGTCGGCCGCCTCATCCCGGCCGGCACGGGCATGGACTACTACCGCAACGTCGTCCTCGAGCGCGAGGAGATCCCGCCCGCGCCGGAGGAGACGGAGGAGCTCTACTTCGACGACGAGACGCCGGTCATCGCGGCGGATCTCGACGACGAGGTGTAGGGGGATTCAAAGGGGGGAGTCGGGGACTCCCCCTTCGCAAAGTTCTTACCGGGCCGGCGCAAGCCGGCCCCGTTGTTTTCGCTACTGCTTTTCGACGCGGAAGGTGAGCGTCTTGCGGACGGCGCCGTTGAGGGAGAGCTCGACGAGGTACGTGCCGGCCAGCCAGCCCTGCGGCGGCCTCGGACAGGAAAAGGCGCCCATGTACTCGCCCTTCGCCGAGAACGTCGACTCACTTTCGGTGATCTTGGTCTTCGCTTCGAGCCCTTCCACCTTCTCCGCGATCCAGACTGCCTTCAACTTCGTCCCCTGCGCCGCGTCGGCGACCTGATAGACGGCAAAGATCCTCGGGAAATCCGACGGGAAGACCGTCTTCTCGTTCCGCGAGTACTTGTCGGTCGTGACCATGGCGAGCTTGAAGTGTGGTCCGGCGGCCTGGGACGGGGTGCCCGTCTCCTCGGATCCGGAGATCCCGGTCGCCCCGAGAATCGCCGTCAGCATCAACAGAGCCATCGTCTTCATTTGTTTCTCCTTCCCGGCCTCCTCCTGTAAGGTGCTGCGACGGGCAATGGGACATCAAGATTCAGGTGCACTACCTGCGAGCCGGCCCTGAGCGTGGCCGACCTCCTCGATCTCCTCGAGAAGACAAGTCGCACGTTCGCCCTCTCGATCCCGCCGCTGCCGGAGCCGACCCGCCGGGAGGTCACGGTGGCCTATCTTCTGTTCCGGATCGCGGACACGTTCGAGGACGCGGCGCACCTTCCGCCAGAGGCGCGAATCCGCGCGCTTTGCGACTTCATTGGCCTGCTCCGCAATCCCTCGCCCGCTGAAGCGGCGCGGCTCTCGGGGGAATGGACGGCAGCCGGTTGGGCGACGCACCCGGGATACGAGGAACTTCTCGGAGAGATCCCTTTCGTTCTGAGCGCCTTCGGTGCTCTTTCGCCGGGCGCCATTGAAGCGATCCGGGGTCCGGTCGTCCGGTCGGCCGAGGGCATGGCGAGCTTCGTCGCGCGAACGCGGGATGGGTGGCTCGCTCTCTCCTCTCTGGACGACTTGAGGGCCTATTGTTATGTCGTGGCGGGCTTGGTGGGGGAGATGCTGACGGAGCTCTTCCTTCTCGATCGTGCGCGGCTCGCGGCTGTCGCACCGGACCTTCGGAAGCGTGCCTCCGCGTTCGGAGAGGCGTTACAACTCGTTAATATCCTGAAGGATGCGGCCGGGGACACCGCCGAGAGGCGCTCTTACCTGCCGACGAGCGTCCCCGTGGAGGAGGTCTTCGCCCTCGCGCGGCGAGACCTTGGGGCGGCGGGGGAGTACATCGAAGCGCTCGAGCGAGCCCGGACCCCGCGCGGCATCCTGGAGTTCACGGCCCTGCCCGTGGAACTGGCCTGGGCGACGCTCGATCGGATCGAACAGAAGGGCCCAGGGGCGAAGGTGAGCCGGCCGGAGGTCTTCTCCCTGGTCCGGAGGGTCCGGCAGGCGCTCGACGCCGGCGATTCCGTCGCCGCCCTCTGCCGGCGCCACTGACGAAGGGGATTCCCGCTTGACAGCCCCCGGCGGGGTCTATATTCTTCACCGGTTTCCCCGGGGACCGGCTCGGCATGAAAGCCGCGTCGCGCCCGGAGAACGGCCGCTCGGCGGCTGATCTTGCACCGATCTCTCATCGTTTCTCTCATCGTTTCTCTCATCGTTCGTTCGGTTCACCTAGGTCGTCCCATCGCTTGTTCACGTCCGAAGGAGTCTCGAAAGTCTCATGCCGACGATCAGCCAGCTCGTGAGGAAAGGGCGCGAAGCCGTCCGTTACAAGACGAAGTCGCCCGCTCTCCAGTCCTGCCCGCAGCGCCGGGGCGTGTGCACCCAGGTCAAGACGACGACCCCGAAGAAGCCGAACTCGGCGCTCCGCAAGATCGCCCGCGTGCGCCTCACGAACGGGATCGAGGTCACGACGTACATTCCGGGCATCGGCCACAACCTGCAGGAGCACTCGATCGTCATGATCCGTGGAGGCCGCGTGAAAGACCTCCCGGGCGTGCGCTACCACATCATTCGCGGAACGCTCGACGCCGTCGGCGTCGCGAACCGCAAGCAGTCGCGCTCCAAGTACGGCGCGAAAAGGCCGAAGGCGTAAGGAAGACAGATGCCGCGTCGTCGTGAAGTTCCGAAGCGCGAAGTCCTTCCGGACCCGCTGTATCAATCTCAGCTCGTGACCAAGTTCATCAACTGCGTCATGGAGCGCGGAAAGAAGTCGACGGCCGAGTCGATCTTCTACGGGGCCATGAAGCACATCGAGCAGAAGACGTCCGACGATCCGCTCAAGACATTCAAGAAGGCTCTCGAGAACGTCAAGCCGGTCCTCGAGGTCAAGTCGCGCCGCGTGGGCGGTTCGACGTACCAGGTGCCGGTCGAGGTCAAGCCGAACCGCCGCGCCTCGCTTGCGATCCGCTGGGTCATCTCGTATGCGCAGGCGCGCGGCGAGAAGACGATGCGCGACAAGCTCGCCGGCGAGCTGATGGATGCCGCCAACAACCGCGGGAACGCGGTCAAGAAGAAGGAGGACACCCACAAGATGGCCGAGGCCAACAAGGCCTTCGCCCATTACCGCTGGTAGGACTGCACAGATCTCCGGGTGAGCGGAAACCGGCCGGGCGGCGCTGAAAAGCGCGGAGCCGGACAGGTCCTCTCCAGGAACCCGGACACGCCTCACCGCGTGCGGAATTCCCCGGGCCGCGAGAACGACGCAGGCCAGGGAAATTCGACGGCGCAGACACCCCGGGACGGGAAAAACTCGTTATGCCGAGAAGTCATCCTCTCGATAAGTGCCGAAACATCGGCATCATGGCTCACATCGACGCGGGTAAAACCACGACGACGGAGCGCGTGCTCTATTACACGGGTGTCAACTACAAGATCGGCGAGGTCCACGATGGGACCGCGACGATGGACTGGATGGTTCAGGAGCAGGAGCGCGGCATCACGATCACGTCGGCCGCGACCACGTGCTTCTGGAAGGACACCCGGATCAACATCATCGACACACCCGGACACGTGGACTTCACAGCCGAGGTGGAGCGCTCGCTGCGCGTCCTCGACGGCGCGGTGGCGGTGTTCGACGCCGTCTCCGGCGTCGAGCCGCAGTCTGAGACGGTGTGGCGCCAGGCAGACCGTTACGGGGTTCCGCGCATCGCGTTCATCAACAAAATGGACCGCGTCGGCGCGGACTTCGACCGCTGCATCGAGATGATGATCGCGAAGCTCGGCGCCAGGCCGACGGCCGTGCAGATCCCCTGGGGCTCGGCCGAGACCCTGAGGGGCGTCATCGACCTCATCGAGGGCAAGGCCTACGACTTCACGGACGACACGCTCGGGGCCGAATTCCAGACCGTCGACGTCCCGGCCGACCACAAGGCCATGTACGACAAGTACCGCGAGCGCCTCATCGAGCTCCTCGCGGAGACCGACGACGCCCTCATGCAGAAGTTCATGGACGGCCACATTCCAACGCCGGACGAGATGCGCGCCGCGCTCCGCAAGGCGACGTGCGCGGGCAAGCTCCATCCGGTCGTCTGCGGCGCGGCCTTCAAGAACAAGGGCGTCCAGCAGCTCCTCGACGCGGTCGTCGAGTACCTCCCGTCGCCGCTCGACATCCCCGCCATCCGCGGCGTCGACGAGGACGGGAAGGAAGTCGCTCTCGACACGAACGACGAGGCGCCGTTCGCGGGCCTCGTGTTCAAGATCATGACCGACCCCTTCGTGGGGCAGCTGGCTTTTTTTCGCCTCTATGCGGGCCACCTCGACGCCGGCTCGGGCGTCTACAACTCGACGAAGCAGACGAACGAACGCATCGGCCGGCTCCTCAAGATGCACGCGAACAAGCGCGAGGAGATCAAGGAAGTCTGGGCGGGCGACATCGCCGCGGCCATCGGCCTCAAGAACGTCACGACGGGCGACACGATCTGCGACCGCGACCACGTCGTCGTCCTCGAGTCGATGAAGTTCCCCGAGCCCGTGATCACGCTCGCGATCGAGCCGAAGACGAAGGCCGACCAGGAAAAGATGGGCATGGCGCTCGCGAAGCTCATGCAGGAAGACCCGACGTTCCGCGTCCACACGGACAAGGAGACGAACCAGACGATCATCGCCGGGATGGGCGAGCTCCATCTCGAGATCATCGTCGACCGCATGGTGCGCGAGTTCAACGTCAGCGCGAACGTCGGCAAGCCCCAGGTCGCGTACCGCGAGACGATCCGCAAGGACGTCGCGGGCGAGGGCAAGTTCATCCGCCAGTCGGGCGGCAAGGGCCAGTACGGCCACGCCAAGATCCGCCTGCGCCCGCATCCCGAGGGCAAGGACTACGAGTTTATCAACGGCATCTCGGGCGGCTCGATCCCCAAGGAGTTCATCAAGCCGATCGACCAGGGCATCCGTGAGGCGATTCTCACTGGCGTCCTCGCCGGTTACCCGACGGTCAACATCCAGGTCGAGCTCTACGACGGCTCGTTTCACGACGTCGACTCCTCGGAGATGGCCTTCAAGATCGCCGGCTCCATGGCGTTCCAGGACGCCGCCAAGAAGGCGAACCCGGTCATTCTCGAGCCGATGATGGCCGTCGAGGTCGTCACGCCCGACGAGTTCCTCGGGCCCGTGAACGGCGACCTCAGCTCGCGCCGCGGCCGCATCAACCACATGGAGCCGCGCGTGAACTTCCAGGTCATCACGGCGAGCGTCCCGCTCTCGGAAATGTTCGGTTACGCCACCACCCTCCGGTCCCTCACGCAGGGCAGGGCCAACTACTCGATGCAGTTCGAAAGATACGACGAGGTTCCCAAGGCCATCGCCGAGGGAATCATCGCTAAAGTTTCAGTTTAAGAGGGTTTCAGTTTAAGAAGGTCTCGGTTTAAGGAAGCGCAGAAGGAGATATCGCGATGGCCAAGGAAAAGTTCGAGCGCAAGAAGCCTCACGTCAACGTTGGCACGATCGGTCACATCGACCACGGCAAGACGACGCTTACGGCCGCCCTGACGAAGGTTCTGGCCACGAAGGGCCTCGCCGTGGCGAAGTCGTATGACGACGTGGCCAAGGCTGATGCCAAAACGTTTCGCCGTGACGCCACCAAGATCCTGACGGTCGCTCTCGCGCACGTGGAGTACGAGACCGCCAAGCGGCACTATGCGCACATCGACTGCCCGGGCCACGCCGACTACATCAAGAACATGATCACGGGCGCCGCGCAGATGGACGGCGCCATCCTGGTGGTCGAGGCACCGAAGGGTCCGATGCCGCAGACGAAAGAGCACGTCCTCCTCGCCCGGCAGGTGAACGTGCCGGCCATGGTCGTGTTCCTCAACAAGTGCGACCTCATGGACGACCCGGAGCTCCTCGATCTCGTCGAGCTCGAGGTGAGGGAGCTCCTCAGCAAGTACGGCTTTCCCGGCGACAAGATCCCGGTCATCCGCGGCTCGGCCATCAAGGCTCTGAACGACCCGTCCGGTCCCGATGCGAAGTGCATCTGGGACCTCGCGAATGCCCTGGACGAAAGCATCCCCGACCCGGTGCGCGAGACCGACAAGGACTTCCTGCTTCCCATCGAGGACGTGTTCTCGATCTCCGGCCGCGGTACGGTCGTCACGGGCCGTGTCGAGCGCGGCATCGTGAAGGTGGGTGACGAGATCGAGATCGTCGGCCTCCGCGACACGCAGAAGAAGATCGTCACCGGCGTCGAGATGTTCAAGAAGCTCCTCGACCAGGGCCAGGCCGGCGACAACATCGGCGTCCTGCTTCGCGGCGTGGAGCGCGACGACGTGGAGCGCGGGCAGGTGCTCGCCAAGCCCGGCTCGATCAAGCCGCACACGAAGTTCAAGGGGAAGGTCTACATCCTCTCCAAGGACGAGGGCGGGCGCCACACGCCGTTTTTCAACAACTACCGGCCGCAGTTCTTCATCCGCACGACCGACGTCACCGGCTCGGCCATGCTGCCGTCCGGCGTCGAGATGGTCATGCCCGGCGACGACGTGGAGCTCGAGATCACGCTCATCTCGCCGATCGCCATCGAAAAGGGCCTCAAGTTCGCCATCCGCGAGGGCGGCCGCACGGTCGGCGCCGGCACGGTGACGGAGATCCTCGCGTAAGCGGGGGATCGGGAAAAGAAAGACGCCAATGGGTAACGACAGAATCCGCATCCGCCTCAAGGGTTACGACTATCGGATCCTCGACCAGTCGACGACGGAAATCGTCGACACGGCGCGGCGCTCGGGCGCGAAGGTGGCGGGGCCGATCCCGCTCCCGACGACCATCGCGCGCTGGACGGTGAACCGTTCGCCGCACGTCGACAAGAAGTCGCGCGAGCAGTTCGAGATGCGGACCCACAAGCGCCTTCTCGACATTTTCGAGTGGACGCCGCAGACGGTCGACGCGCTCACGAAGCTGGAGCTCCCGGCCGGCGTCGAAGTCGAAATCCGGACGATGGGCAAGTAGGAATTCGGACGCGGCGAGGAAAGAAACATGATCAACGGAATTCTGGGACGCAAGATCGGGATGACCCAGGTCTTCGAGGCGGACGGCACGGTCGTGCCGGTCACCGTCGTCGAAGCCGGGCCCTGCCTGGTCGTCCAGCGCAAGACGAAGGACAACGACGGATACGACGCCGTTCAGCTCGGGCTGGTCGGGCGCGTCTCGCCGCGGCGTCTCACGGCTCCCGCGAAGGGTCATTTCGAGAAGGCGGGAGTGCCGCCGACGAAGACCCTGGGCGAGGTGCGCTGCGACGCGGACGAGAAGGCGGCTCCGGGCGACAAGGTGCTCTGCGACATCTTTGCGGAAAAGGAGCACGTCGACGTCGTCGGCGTCTCCAAGGGCAAGGGTTTCCAGGGCGTCATGAAGCGTCACGGCTTCGCCGGTGGCGCCGCCACCCACGGCTCGATGTTCCACCGGGCCCCGGGCTCGATCGGACCCTCGGCCTTTCCGTCGCGGGTGTATCCCGGCACGCGTTCCTCGGGCCGCATGGGCGGCAAGCAGACCACGATGAAGAACCTCGTCGTCGTGCGGGTGGACGCGGAAAACCATCTGATCTATCTCAGGGGCGCGGTTCCGGGAGCTCGCAACACGGTCGTCAAGATCGTGAAGAAGCTCTCCGGCAAGGCCGGCCGCGGGGCGGCAGCGTGAAGGGCGACAAGGGGAAGGTGATGGTGACGACCAGGAAAACCCCGAGAGCCACCGCGAAGGCGCCTCAGGCCCGGAAGGCAGCGGCCGCCTCGGCGAAGGCGCCCGCCGCGAAGACCGCCGCGAAGGTGGCCGCTCCCAAGACCGGCGACGCCGCGTCGCTGACTCTTCCGCTGCGCAACCTCAAGGCCGAGAAGGTCGGCGAGGTCACGCTGCCCGAGGAGATCTTCGGTGTGCCGTTCCGCCGCCACCTCGTGTGGGAAGTTGTCAAGCAGATCCGGGCGCGCGAGCACCGGGGCACGCACAAGACGAAGGTCCGCTCCGAGGTGTCGGGCTCCGGCAAGAAGCCGTTCAAGCAGAAGCACACCGGGCGCGCGCGTCAGGGCGGCGGGCGTCCGCCGATCCACCGTCACGGCGGCACGGTTTTCGGGCCGAGACCGCATTCGTACGACCTGAAGGTCAACGCGAAGGCGAAGAAGGCGGCTCTCCGCTGCGTGCTCTCCGAGAAGGCGCGCGGGAACCAGGTGGTCCTCCTCGACACGCTCCAGCTCGGCAGCCACAGGACGAAGGACTTCGCGGGCGTGCTCGCGAAGCTCGGCGTCGAAGGAAAGGCGCTCGTCCTCGATCGGAAGGACAACCTCAACCTGTCCCGCGCCGCCGCGAACAATCCGAAGGTCATCGCCCTCGACGTCCTCGGACTCAACGCCTACGACGCGCTGAACGCCGGCACGCTCGTCTTCTCCGCAGATGCGCTCCGGGCGGCGATCGAGGTGCTCGCATGAGCGAAAGAACGATGCAGTCCGTGCTCGTGCGCCCCGTCCTCACCGAGCGCTCCACGGCGATGAGCCAGACGCAGAACGTCCTCACGTTCGACGTCGCCCGCGACGCGAACAAGATCCAGATCCGCAAAGCCGTCGAGGCCCTCTTCCAGGTCAAGGTCGACGCCGTCCGCGTCGTCGCGGTGTCCGGGAAGATCAAGAAGGTCGGAAAGTCGATCGGCCGGGCCCAGGATCGCAAGAAGGCCTACGTGAAGCTGGCGAAGGGCCAGAAGCTTCCGGCCCTCTTCGAAGGGGTGTAACGCGCCATGCCCGTCAAGTCATACAAACCCACGTCTCCCGGTCTCCGCCAGCGGACCACGTCCGATTTCTCGGAGATCACGAAGACCGGCCCCGAGAAGTCGCTCACGAAGGGCAAGCTCAAGACCGGCGGCCGCGACAGCCGCGGCCACCTCACATCCTGGTGGCGCGGTGGCGGACACAAGAAGCGCTACCGCACGATCGACTTCAAGCGCGACAAGCACGATATCCCGGCGAAGGTCGCCTCGATCGAGTACGACCCGAACCGATCCGCCCACATCGCCCTCCTGAACTACGCGGACGGCGAGAAGCGATACATCGTGGCGCCCTCCGGCCTCACGGTCGGCCAGACGATCGTCTCCGGCGCCGCCGTCGACATCGTCGTCGGAAACGCGCTGCCGCTCAGGGCGATCCCGCTCGGCACCGTCGTGCACAACATCGAGTTCAAGCCGGGCCGCGGCGGACAGATGGCGCGATCGGCGGGAGCCGGGGCGCAGCTCATGGCGAAGGAGGGCGTGTATGCGCTGCTCCGCGTCCCGTCGGGCGAGCTCCGCCGCGTGCGCGTCGACTGCTACGCCACGATCGGGCAGGTCGGCAACCTCGAGCACGAGAACATCTCCATCGGCAAGGCCGGCCGCAACCGCTGGCTCGGCTGGAAGTCGCACAACCGCGGCGTGGCCATGAACCCGGTCGACCACCCGATGGGCGGCGGCGAGGGCAAGACTTCGGGCGGACGCCATCCGACCTCGCCGTGGGGCTGGAAGACCAAGGGCAAGAAGACGCGCAACAACAAGCGGACCGACGGCTTGATCGTCAAGCGCCGCAAGTAGGGATTCGAGGAAACACATGTCTCGTTCCACGAAAAAGGGGCCGTTCGTCGACACGCCGCTCCTCGAAAAGATCACCGCGATGAACGCCGCGGGGGAAAAGCGCGTCCTGAAGACCTGGTCGCGCCGCTCGACGATTCTGCCCGACATGGTCGGGCACACGCTCGCCGTCCACAACGGGAAGAAGTTCATTCCCGTCTACATCTCCGAGAACATGGTCGGGCACAAGCTCGGCGAGTTCTCGCCCACGCGCACCTTCAAGGGCCACTCGGGCAAGAAGGTCGAAAAGGGCGCGACGCCGGGGGCTCCGGGAGCCCCGGGGGCACCGGGAGCTCCGGGCGCGGCCGCCGCGCCCGCGGCGAAGGGCTAAGGCGCACCGATGGAAGCCGTCGCTCGTCTCCGCCATTACCGGGGCTCGGCCCAGAAGGTCCGCCTCGTCGCCGACCTGATCCGGATGAAGCCGGTCGGGAAGGCGCTCGCGACTCTGCGCACGACGCGCAAGAGCTGCTCGCCCGACCTCCTGAAGCTCGTCGAGTCCGCGCTCGCGAACGCCCAGCAGAACGAGTCCGGCGTCGACGCGGACGCGCTCGTCGTCGCGAAGATCCAGGTCGACGAGGCCGGACGCAAGCCCCTGCAGCGCAATTCGATGATCCGCGCGATCTCGAACTACAAGAAGCGCTTCGCGCGCCCGCGCTTCATGAGCGGCCCGCAGGGCCGCATGTGGCTCATCCCGCGCCCGTTCTGCCACGTGACGGTCATCCTGTCGGATGCTGCCGCCGCGCGGAAGGAAGCCGGCCTCAAGGCCGAGGCTCTGAAGCCGCTCGTGAAGAAGCGCCAGGGTCGCGTCGCGGCCGCCGTCTCCGCCGCGGCGCATCGCCCCGGCCGCGAGAATCGGGCGGTCGAGCGTGCGCACAAGAAGGTGGCGTCCGACGAGAAGCGGGCCGAGCGGGTCGAAGCCGCAGAGGCGAGTCACGCGGCGGACAAGGGTGAGAAGCACGAGAAGAAGTCGAAGAAACCTTCGAAGCCGGAATCGGCCGGGTAACGGGAGTACACGATGGGTCAGAAAGTCCACCCCTACGGTTTTCGCATCGGCTACAACCGCACCTGGCATTCGCGCTGGTATGCCGAGAAGGACTACCTCAAGTTCCTGCACGACGACTTGAAGCTCCGCGACGAGCTCAAGCGGGATCTCGCGAACGCGGCGGTCTCCGAAGTGGAGATCGAGCGCGGGAACAAGCTGAAGATCAACATCATGACCGCCCGTCCCGGCGTCATCATCGGGAAGAAGGGCGCGTCCGTGGACCAGTTGCGCGACCGGCTGCAGCAGCGGCTCGGCAAGGACATCCACGTCAACATCGTCGAGATCCAGCGCCCCGAGACCGACGCGCAGCTCGTTGCCGAGTCGATCGCGATGCAGCTCGAGCGCCGCGTCGCGTTCCGCCGCGCGATGAAGAAGGGCATGGAGTCTGCCTTCCGCTTCGGCGCGCAGGGAATCAAGATCCGCTGCGGCGGCCGCCTGAATGGCGCCGAGATCGCGCGGTCGGAGTGGTATCAGGAGGGTCGCCTCCCGCTCCACACGCTCAAGGCCGACATCGACTACGGCTTCGCGGAAGCGCGCACGACGTACGGAAAGATCGGCGTCAAGTGCTGGATCTACAAGGGCGACCTCCACCGCGCGAAATCCCGGAGGAAGGTGGCCTAACCCATGTTGATGCCGTCGAAGGTCAAGTATAGGAAGCAGCAGCGCGGCCGCATGCGCGGAACCGCGTACAAGGGCTCGGAGCTCTCGTTCGGGGAGTACGGGCTGCAGGCGCTCGAGCCGGGCTGGCTCACCGCGCGCCAGATCGAAGCGGGCCGCGTCGCGGTCCAGCGCCACGTGAAGCGCGGCGGGAAGCTCTGGATCCGCGTCTTCCCCGACAAGCCGATCACGAAGAAGCCGGCGGAAACCCGCATGGGCAAAGGCAAGGGCGCGCCGGAAGGCTGGGTCTGCGTCATCAAGCCCGCCCGCATCCTGTTCGAGATGGAAGGCGTCGACGAGAAGACAGCGCGCGAGGCGTTCGGCCTCGCCGCGGACAAGATCGGGATCAAGACCCGGTTCGTCTCGCGCACTTTCCTCGCGGCGGTGAGGTAAGCACATGACGATGAAGATCCAGGCCATGCTCGACTGGTCTCCCGAGGAGAAGGCGGCGAAGGCGAAGGAGTGGGCTCAGTCCCTCTTCACGCTCCGCCTCCAGAAGGCCACGGGACAGCTCGAGAACCCGATGAAGATCAAGGAGCTCCGTAAGGACATCGCCCGCCTCAAGACCGCGCAGCACATGAGCGCGGCCGAGACGGCGGCCGCGGCCGCGCACGAGACGGCGACCCATCCGGAGGGCACCGAAGAGAAGAGTTCATCGAGCGTGAAGAGCACGGCGGGAGCGGCGAAGCCGAAGGCGCACGCCCCCGCGGGCAAGGGCGCCAAGAAGCGCGCCGCCGCGCACAAGAAGAAGACCGGCGGAGCCGCCGCGAAGGCCCATCCCTCTTCTAAGAAATCCGCGGGATCGAAGGGCAAGACGGCCGGCCTCTCGAAGGCCAAGTCCGCCGCCACAAAGAAAAGCAAGAAGAAGTAGTTCGTAACAGGAAACAGTGAGCACGATCATGAGCAGCACCCCGAATCCCCAGCCGGAGACCGGCGCGGCACCCACGGCCGATCAGCCGCGGCGCACCCGCAAGGTCGGGATCGTCGTCTCGAACAAGATGGAGAAGACGGTCGTCGTCGAGGTCTCCCGCACCGTCAAGCACGAGCGCTACGGGCGCTACCAGAAGAAGTCCGCGCGCTTCCTGGCGGACGACCGCGTCCTCAAGGCGCAGCCCGGCGACACGGTGCAGATCGAGGAGACCCGTCCTCTGTCGGCCCGCAAGCGCTGGCGCGTGACCGCGATCGTGACGAAGGGCCGCCAGGCGGTCTCCGACACGGCCGACGTTCCGGGCAGCGCGAAGAAGGTGGCGCCGAAGGCGGTGCCCGACAAGAAGCTGGCGGGCAAGCCGGCGAAGAGGGCGTCATGATCCAGATGGGGACGATCCTCGAAGTGGCCGACAACTCGGGCGCCCGCCGGCTCTTCTGCATCAAGGTGCAGGGCGGGTCGACCGGCGATTACGGCCGGATCGGCGACGTCATCACCTGCTCGGTGAAGGAGTCGAATCCCGACGCGCCGGACACGGTCAAGAAGGGCAAGGTCGTCAGGGCCGTCATCGTGCGCACGGTGCGCGAGCAGCGGCGCCGCGACGGCAGCTACATCAAGTTCGACACGAACGCCGCCGTCCTCGTCAACGACGAAAAGGAGCCGATCGGAACCCGTGTGTTCGGGCCGGTCGCTCGTGAGCTCCGCGAGAAGAAATTCATGAAGATCATCTCGCTGGCTCCGGAAGTCATCTGACCATGAAGAAGAAGCAGCCGACGTACACCGGAAAGCGCCGGATCCGCAAAGACGACGTCGTCGTCGTCCTCACGGGGAAAGACCGCGGGGCTCGCGGGAAGATCCTCAAGGTGCTGCCCGACAAGGGTCGCGCCGTCGTCGAGGGCGTGAACAAGATCAAGCGGGCCACGCGCGCGAATCCGCAGAAGAACATCAAGGGCGGCATCCTCGAGCGCGAGGCGCCGATCGCCCTCTCCAACCTCATGCTCGTCGACCCCGAGGGCGGCAAGCCGACGCGCGTGGGGATCCGCCCGGAAGGCGGGGAGTGGGTGCGCTACGCCAAGAAGAGCGGGACGACCATCGGCACGCTCCGGCCGGCGGGCGAGTGAGGAAAAGATGAGCACCCCACGTCTCGCAGAGAAGTACCGAAAGGAAGTCATCCCGGTCCTCAAGAAGGAGTTCGGGATCGACAATCCGATGGCGGTTCCGAAGGTGGAGAAGGTCGTCCTCAACATGGGAATCGGCGAAGCCATCACGAACGCGAAGCTCGTCGACACCGCCGCCGAGGAGCTCACGAAGATCGCCGGCCAGCGGGCCGTCGTGACCAAGGCGAAGAAGTCGATCGCGACGTTCAAGCTGCGCGCCGGCATGCCGATCGGCTGCCGCGTCACGCTGCGCGGGGACCGCATGTACGAGTTCCTCGACCGCCTCATGAACGTCGCGCTTCCGCGTGTCCGCGACTTCCGCGGCGTGCCGACGCGCGCTTTCGACGGCCGGGGCAACTACACGCTCGGCGTCAAGGATCACCTCATCTTCCCCGAGATCGACCCCACGAAGATCGACAAGTCCAAGGGTCTCAACGTCACCATCGTCACGACGGCAGGCTCGGATGACCGGGCCCGGGTTCTTCTGAAGGAACTCGGAATGCCGTTCGGCCGATAGCAAGTCAAGGAGCGCAGGCATGGCTCGTCGCGCCGCGATCATCAAGGCGAATTCGAAACTGAAGTACGCGATCCGCAAGCGAAACCGCTGCATGCGCTGCGGGCGTCCGCGGGCGTTTCTCCGCAAGTTCGGCTTGTGCCGCATTTGCTTCCGGAACCTCGCGCTCGCGGGCTACGTGCCCGGAGTGACGAAGGCGTCGTGGTGAGGAGGGGACGATGAACATCAGCGATCCCGTCTCCGATCTCCTCGCGCGCCTGAGGAACGCCCTGTCCGCCCGGCACGAGAAGGCCGACGTCCCGTCGTCGCGCTTCAAGGTCGAGCTGGCCCGCATCCTCAAGGACGAGGGTTACATCAAGAACTTCAAGGTCATGGACGACCGGGGCGGAAGCCTCCTGCGGCTCTACCTGAAGTACGACGACGCGGGGAACCCGGTCATCCACGGGTTGACGCGGTCGAGCAAGCCCGGCCGGCGCCTCTATGCGGGCAAGGACGAGCTTCCGGACGTCCTCGGCGGCCTCGGCGTCGCCATCGTCTCCACCTCGCAGGGCCTTCTCTCCGGTAACGACGCGAAAAAGCGCGGCGTCGGCGGCGAAGTCGTCTGCACGGTGTGGTGAGGAACGCACATGTCGCGAGTCGGTAAGAAACCCATCACCATTCCCAAGGGAGTGGACGTCCAGGTCGCGGGCTCGATCGTCACGGTCAAGGGGCCGAAGGGCTCCGTCGTGACGCCGATTCTCGCGGGCGTGTCGGTCGAAAAGAAGGACGGCTTCCTCAATCTCGTGCGCGGCGGCGAGGAGAAGAAGGACAAGGCTCTCCACGGACTGAACCGCGCGCTACTCCAGAACGCCGTGCTCGGCGTGACCGACGGCTTCAAGCGAGAGATCGACCTCGTCGGCATCGGCTTCAAGGCCGAGGTCAAGGGGAAGAACGTCGTGTTCAGCGTCGGCTTTTCGCACCAGGTCACGTTCCCGATGCCCGACGGCATCAAGGTCGACGTCAAACCGGACGCGAAGGCCAAGGACATCACGCACGTCATCGTGACCGGCGTCGACAAGCAGAAGGTCGGCCAGACGGCCACCGAGATTCGCGGCATCCGCCCGCCGGATCCGTACAAACTGAAGGGATTCCGCTTCGTCGGCGAAATCCTGAAGAAGAAGGCCGGCAAGGCCACGGGCAAGTAAGGTAAGGAAGCAGGCACCATGGACAAGGCACAGGCCCGGGTCAAAGCGAAAACGCGCATCCACGTGCGCATCCGGCGGAAGGTCAAGGGCACCGCCGAACGGCCGCGCCTCGCGGTTTCCCGCACCCTTCGCTGGATCTCCGTTCAGGTCATCGACGACGCCGCCGGCACGACTCTCGCCCACGCGACGTCACGCGAGGAAGGCGTGCGCGGAAAGGCGAAGAGCGCGGCCAACAAGACGGCCGCCGTCAAGGTGGGGGCGCTCATCGCCGAGCGCGCCCAGGCAAAGGGGATCCAGGCGGTCGTGTTCGACCGCGGCGGCCATCTCTACCACGGCAATGTGAAAGCGCTCGCGGAAGCCGCTCGCGAGAAGGGGTTGAAGTTTTGAGCAGCAACGCGCCGACCAATCGTCCCCCGCGCCCGAACCGTCCGGGCGGTAACCGTCCCGGCGGCCCGCCGCCTCGTCCGGCCGGCGCCCTCGGTGAGGGCCGCGCCGGAGCCGACCTCATCGACCACGTCGTGCACATCAACCGCGTGACGAAGGTCGTCAAGGGCGGCAAGAACTTCTCGTTCTCGGCCCTCGTCGTCGTGGGCGACGGGCACGGCCGCGTCGGCTACGGCGCCGGCAAGGCGAAAGAAGTCCCGATGGCCATCAAGAAGGGCATCGAGATGGCGAAGAAGAAGATGATCAGCGTCCCCCTGAAGGGCAAGACGATCCCGCATCCGATCGTCGGGCACTACGGCGCCGGCCGCGTCATGCTCAAGCCGGCCTCCGAAGGTACGGGCGTCATCGCGGGCGGCGCCGTCCGCGCAGTGCTCGAGTCGGCCGGAGTCCAGAACATCCTCACGAAGTCCCTCGGCACGACGAACCCGCACAACGTCGTCAAGGCCACGTTCGACGCGCTGCTGCACCTGCAGCTCGAGTCGACGATCGCCCGGGCGCGCGGCTTGGGCAGCGTCGAGGCGAAGGCCGCCGAGCCTGCGACCGCGGCCGCGCCTGCGACCGTCGCCGCGCCCGAGGCCACGGAGAAGATCGGATGAGTGAGAAGAAGAAATCGGCCGCGCCGAAAGAGATCCGGATTCGTCAGGTCAAGTCGGGCATCTGCGCGCCCGTCGACCAGAAGCAGACTCTCTTCGGGCTCGGCCTCCGCCGCATCCGGCAGGAAGTCGTCCGCCTCGACACCCCGGCGATCCGGGGCCAGGTCCACAAAGTCCGCCACCTCGTCGAAATCGTCGAGAACGGCGCGGCGAGGTAACGCATGTCGCACGGACTCCACAACCTCGGGCCCCGCAAGGGCGCGACCCAGACGAAGAAGCGCATCGGCCGCGGTCCCGGCTCCGGCATCGGCAAGACGTCGGGCAAGGGCCACAAGGGCCAGAACTCCCGCAGCGGCTATTCGCATCTGCGCGGCCACGAAGGCGGCCAGAACCCGCTCCACCGCCGGCTTCCGAAGCGCGGCTTCACGAATATCTTCCGCAAGGAGTGGACGACGGTCAGCGTCGAGGCTCTGGAGCGTATGTTCAAGGCGGGCGATACGGTGACCCTCGAGGCTCTCAAGAACGCCGGCGTCAAGAAGACGAACAAGGGCGTGAAGGTCCTCGGCTCGGGCGAGCTCAAGAAGGCGCTCGTCGTCTCCGCACACCAGTTCACGGAAGGCGCGAAGAAGAAGATCGAGGCCGCCGGCGGCCGCTGCGAGGTCGTGGCTCGGTAATGCAGATCCTCGAGACGTTCCGCAACATCTTCGCGATCCCGGACCTGAGGAAGCGTGTCCTCTTCACGTTCGGGCTGCTCGCGATCTACCGGATCGGATCGCACATCCCGACGCCCGGTCTCGACGCGTCCGCCCTCGAAGAGTTCTTCAAGGCGAGCGCCGGGGGGCTGCTCGGCTTCCTCGACGTGTTCTCGGGCGGCGCGCTCCGGCGGCTGTCCGTCTTCGCGCTCGGCATCACGCCGTACATCACGGCGTCGATCATCCTGCAGCTCCTGACGGTCGTCTGGCCCTACCTCGAGAAGCTCTCGAAGGAAGGGGAGATGGGGCGCCGGAAGATCACGCAGTACACCCGTTACGGCACGGTCGTCCTTTCGGTCGTCCAGGGTGCCGGCATCGCGCTCTGGCTCTGGAGCCAGACCACGCCGAGCGGACGCTTCCTCGCGCTGCGCGATCCCGGATCGGAAGCGGGCAAGCTGGCGTTCATCCTCCTCGCGATCCTGACGTTGACCACCGGCACCGCGTTCGTGATGTGGCTCGGCGAGCAGATCACGGAACGAGGAATAGGCAACGGGATTTCGCTCATCATTTTCGCGGGTATTGTGGCGAGCTTCCCGACCGCGGTCATCGAGTCGATCCAGCAGGTGCAGCGCGGCACCATGTCGCTCTTCACCGGGCTCATCCTCCTCGTCTTCATGGTCGGGGTGGTCGCGGCGATCGTCTTCGTCGAGCGCGCCCAGCGGCGCATCCCGGTGCAGTACGCCAAGCGCGTCGTCGGCCGGAAGGTCTACGGCGGCCAGAACACGTATCTGCCCCTGCGCGTGAACACGGGCGGCGTCATCCCGATCATTTTCGCGGTCTCCATCATCCAGTTTCCGCAGTACATCGCGTCCGCGTTCAAGAGCGACTTCATGAAGAAGATCGCCGAGCAGCTCTCCATCGGCCAGCCGCTCTACAACTTCTTCTACGGGGTCGGGATCATCTTCTTCTGCTACTTCTACATCTCGATCATCTTCAATCCGAACGACACGGCCGAGAACATGCGCAAGTACGGCGGCTTCATTCCGGGCATCCGCCCCGGAAAGGCCACGTCGGATTACATCGACAACGTGCTGACCCGCATCACGCTCATCGGCGCCGTGTACCTCGTCGTCGTGGCGCTGATTCCCGAGTTCCTCATGATGGGCTTCAAGGTGCAGGGGATCCCGGGCATCGGGCCTTGGCTCGATACGCACCTCCCGATCTTCGTGACGCAGGGCCTCGGCATCACGTTCTTCTTCGGCGGCACGTCGCTCCTCATCGTCGTGGGCGTCGCGATGGACACCGTCCAGCAGGTGGAGTCGCAGCTCGTCATGCGCAACTACGACGGCTTCCTCAAGAAGGGCCGCGTCCGGGGGCGCCGCAGCTGACATGCCTTCCGCCGTCGTTTTCTTCGGCCCTCCCGGCTCGGGAAAGGGGACCCAGGCGTCGCGGCTCGCGGCGTCGCTGGGGATTCCCCAGATCTCGACGGGCGACCTCCTCCGGAACCACGTGTCCCGGGGGACGGCGCTCGGCGCGATCGCGAAGCCGATCATGGAGTCGGGCGCGCTCGTGCCGGACGATCTCGTGACGAAGATGCTGAAAGAGCGTCTCGCCGAGCCCGACGCGAAGAACGGGGCGATCTTCGACGGGTATCCGCGCACCGTCGCGCAGGCCCGGTCTCTCGAGGCGCTCCTCGAGGACGCCGGAGGCCGGGTGGACGCCGTGCTCTTCATCGACGTGCCCGACGCGACGCTCGTCGACCGGCTCCTCAAGCGCGCGACGCTCGAGGGACGCGCGGACGACACGAGGGAAACGATCGCCGAGCGCCTCCGCGTCTATCGCGACAAGACGGCTCCGCTCGCCGACCTCTACCGCCAGGCGGGCCTTCTCGTCGCGATCGACGGCGACCGCGCCGTCGAGACGGTGGCCGCCGACGTGGCCGCGGCTCTCGCGCACGCCCGGAAGGGAACCGCGTGATCACCTGCAAGGGCAAGTCCGAGATCCTCAAGATGGAGCGCGCCGCCCGCATCGTGCACGAGACGCTGTCCGAGTGCGTCGCGGCGTGCCGGGCCGGCCGGACGACCGAGGAGATCGACCGCGTCGCGGCGGCCGGCATCGCGTCGCGCGGCGGAAAAGCCGCGTTTCCGGGCTATCGCGGCTATCCGAAGACGATCTGCATCTCGATCAACGACGAGGTCGTGCACGGCATTCCGTCGACGAAGCGCGTCCTCAAGCCGGGCGACGTCGTGGGGCTCGACCTGGGCGCTGTCGTCGAGGGCTACTATGCGGACGCCGCCCGCTCGATCGTCCTCGAGCCGGCGCCCGCTCCGGTACGGGAATTGATCGACACGACCCATGCCGCCCTTCTCGCCGGGATCGAGGCCGTGCGGGTCGGCGGGCGCATCGGCGACATCGGGGCGGCCGTCGAGGCCGTCGCGAAGGGCAAGAAATACGGGGTCGTTCGCGAATTCGTGGGCCATGGCATCGGAACGGCGCTCCATGAAGAGCCGCAGGTTCCGAATTACGGCCCGGCGGGCAAGCGGGAGATCATCCGGGAGGGCATGGCGCTCGCCATCGAGCCGATGTTCAACCTCGGCGCCGCGGCGGTCACGACCGACGCCGACGGATGGACCGTGCGCACGAAGGACGGCCGCGCGTCGGCGCATTTCGAGCACACGGTCGTGGCGACGGCCAAGGGGCCGGTCGTCCTCGGGTTCGGGCGATTCACGGCCGGTTCGGCGCAGACGGGTGCCCCCGGTCTTCACGAGTATCCGCTTCCCGTCGCGGTTTGACGGCAGCGAGACAGAAGGTTTATGTCGAAGGAAGACGCCATCGAAGTGACCGCAACGGTGATCGAGCCGTTGCCGAACGCGATGTTCAAGGTCGAGCTGGAAAACAAACATCAGGTGCTCGCACACATCTCCGGGAAGATGCGGAAACACTTCATCCGCATCCTGCCGGGAGACAAGGTCCTCGTCGAACTCTCGCCGTACGACCTGACCCGCGGGCGCATCATCTACCGGTACAAGTGAATCGAGGTCTCGCATGAAAGTCCGCACGTCCGTCAAGAAAATCTGCAGCAAGTGCAAGGTGATCCGCCGCGCCGGCGTGGTGCGGGTCATCTGCGAGAACGTCAAGCACAAACAGCGTCAGGGCTGAAGAGGAATTCCAGAATGGCACGTATCGCAGGCGTCGACCTTCCCCCGAACAAGCGCGTCGAAATCGGCCTGACCTACATCTTCGGTATCGGCCGGCCGAGCTCCGGAAAGATCCTGGAGACCGCCAAGGTCGACCGGAACACGCGCGTCAAGGACCTCTCCGAGGACGAGGTGTCCCGGATCCGCAAGACGATCCAGGACCAGTACGAGGTCGAGGGCGATCTCCGCAAGGAGACCTCCCAGGACATCAAGCGGCTCATGGAAATCGGCTGCTATCGCGGCGTCCGGCACCGCCGGAACCTCCCCGTCCGCGGCCAGCGCACCCACACGAACGCCCGCACGCGGAAGGGGCCCCGTAAGGGCGCCGTGGCCGGGAAAAAGAAGGCGACTAAAAAGTAGGTAAATGATGGCTACACCCACCGAATCGACTGCTGCCGCAAAGCCCTCGGCCGCCAAGGGCAAGAAAAAGGGTCCCAAGAAGGACAAGAAGAACATCCCGCACGCGCTCGCGACGGTGCAGGCGTCCTTCAACAACACGATCGTCTCGATCACCGACCAGCAGGGCAACGTCCTGGCCTGGTCCTCGGCCGGGCGCATCGGGTTCAAGGGCTCGCGCAAGGGCACCCCGTTCGCGGCGCAGCTGGCCGCCGGCAACGCCGCGCAGATCGCCCAGGAGAGCGGCGTGCGCTCGCTGGACGTCCGCGTGAACGGCCCGGGGGCGGGCCGCGAAAGCGCGATCCGCGCCCTCGCCGCGGCGGGCATCGACATCCGGTCCATCAAGGATGCGACGCCGATTCCGCACAACGGCTGCCGTCCGCGGAAGCGACGGAGGGTCTGACGTTTTCCAGGAATTCTTCGGAATTCTTCGTCCGTAAACCGAGCTCTCGATTCCGGGCCGGGAAGAAGGACGCTACGACAATGACGGAATCGACGGAGGTCCTGATTTCCCGTGGCTCGTTATCGTGAATCGGTCTGCCGGCTGTGCCGGCGCGAAGCAATGAAGCTGTTCCTCAAGGGGGACCGCTGTTTCACCAACAAGTGCGCCATCGAGCGCCGCAATTTTCCGCCGGGCCAGCACGGCAAGCGCCGCTCCAAGATTCTCGGCTACGGCATCCAGCTTCGTGAGAAGCAGAAGCTGAAGAGGTTCTACGGCGTGCTCGAGGGCCAGTTCCGGCTCACATTCGAGGCCGCCGAGCGCATGCGCGGCGTCGCGGGCGAGAACCTCCTTTCGCTCCTCGAACGCCGCCTCGACAACGTCGTCCACCGCCTCGGCTTCTCCGGCTCGCGCGCCCAGGCGCGCCAGCTCGTCCGTCACGGGCACGTCCGCGTGAACGGCAAGAAGGTGAACGTGCCGAGCTACGTCGTCGGCACGGGAGCCGTCGTCTCCGTCAAGGAGAAGAGCAAGGCGAACCCGCTCATCGCCGGCGCCGTCGAAACGGCCAAGGGCCGCGGCATTCCGGCGTGGCTCGAGCTGAACGCGGCCGAGTTTCAGGGCAAGGTCGTCACGCTTCCGAAGCGCGAAGACGTCGCGCTGCAGATCAACGAGAAGCTCATCGTCGAGTTGTACTCGAAGTAATTCCGTCACGAACGGTCCCGCGCGCGCCGCTCAGCGGATAAGTCGCAGGGACAGGAGAGACACATGTTGTGGAAGGGTTTTCAACGTCCGAACCGTCTCGAGGTCGATGAAGAGAAGGGCAACTACGGCCGCTTCACGGCGCAGCCGCTCGAGCGCGGCTGGGGCACGACGGTCGGCAACGCGCTCCGGCGCGTCCTACTCTCGTCGATCGAGGGCGCGGCGGTCACCGGGGTGAAGATCGAGGGCGTGGAGCACGAGTTCACGGCCGTCCCGGGCGTCGTCGAAGACGTCACGGACATCATCCTCAATCTCAAGGGTCTCGCGATCCGCCTGCACGAAGACGGCCCGCGGGCGCTCACGCTCGACGTCAAGACGAAGGGCGCCGTGACCGCCGACGCCTTCGAGGACGACGCGCAGCTCGAGATTCTCAATCCCGACGCCCCCGTCGCGACGCTGGCCGACGGAGGCCGGCTGCGTCTCGAGGCAACGGTCACCAAGGGCCGCGGCTACGTGCCGGCCGACCGCAACTTCGACCCGGAAGCTCCGATCGGCACGATTCCACTCGATTCGGCCCACTCGCCCGTCCGCCGCGTGAATTATCACGTCGAGGCGGCACGCGTCGGCCAGGCGACGGACTACGACAAGCTCGTCATCGAGGTCTGGACGAACGGCACGATCTCCCCCCGCGACGCCGTTGGCGTGGCCGCGGTTCTCATCCGCGAGCATCTCGCGATCTTCGTGAACGTCGAGACGGACGAGGCGGCCCAGGCGGCCGGAGCCGAGATGCCGCAAAGCGAGCTCGACGCGCTTCTCGACACGAACGTCGAGGAGCTCGAGCTTTCCGTACGCAGCGCGAATTGCCTGAAGAACGCCGGCATCCGCACGCTTCGCGAGCTGGTCCAGAAGACCGAGAAGGACATGCTCGAAACAAAGAACTTCGGGCGGAAGAGCCTGAACGAGATCAAGGACATCCTGCGCGACAAGGGCCTCGCCTTCGGCATGAAGCTCGAGTCTCCGGCCGGCGCGGGTCGCTGAGGAACCCATGCAGCACAATCGAGCGGGTCGCAAGCTCGGCCGGACGACGGCGCACCGCAAGTCGCTCTTTAGGAACCAGCTTTCGTCCCTCATCACCCACGAGCGGATCCAAACGACGCTGCCGAAGGCGAAAGACCTCCGGCCGCTCATCGAGAAGATGGTCACCCTCGGAAAGCGGGGCGGTCTCCACGCGCGCCGTCTCGCCCTGAAGACCATTCCCGAGGCGACGACCGTCAAGAAGCTCTTCGAGGAGATCGCGCCGCGCTTCAAGGAGCGCGCCGGCGGCTACACCCGAATCATGAAGCTCGGACGGCGTCAGGGTGACGGCGCCGAGATGGCGATCCTCGAGTTCATCGACTTCGACTGGGCGCACCGCCAGGCGGAGAAGAAGGTCGCGGCGAAGGCCGCCGAGGAGAAGAAGCAGTCGCTCCTCGAAAGGGCCAAGAAGCTCGTCTCGGGCAAGAGTGAAGGCAAGAGTGACGCCGATAAGGCCGAGAAGAAGGGCGAGGGCGCCGAAGCCGAAGCCGAGGCCGAGAAGAAAGTCAAAGCTCCCGTCGAGAAGAAGAAGGGTTACACCGCTCCGAAGGGGCCGAAGGGCTCCGGGCCGAGGGGCGGCGGCTCCCACGGCGGCAGCAAACGCAAGACCGGATAGGAATTACCCGAGCGCTTTCTCGATCTCCTGGATGAGCACCTTCGTCGAGAAGGGTTTCGTGAGATAGCTCGACGCTCCGAGCCGGATGCCGAGGTCGCGCTCCGACGGCAGCGTGCGCGCCGTGAGCATCACGATTGGCAGGCGCGACGTCGCCGGATTTTCCTTCAGGATTCGGCAGACGTCGAAGCCCGTGAGGCCCGGCGTCAGCGACACGTCGAGGAGGACGAGGTCGGGCGTTTCCTCGCGCACCATGCGGAGCGCCTCCTCGCCGCCGGTCGCCTCCACCGGCTGGAGCCCCGTCAGGCGCAGCTTGAAGGAGAGGATCTTCAGGATCGTGGGTTCGTCGTCCACGACCAGGATCTTTCGACCCGCGAGGCCCGGGGGAAGACTGCTCATCAGGGCTTCATTCTAGCGAGAGCGGCGCGCCGGTCAGCACGACGACGGCGGCGGCCATCTCCCGGGTGTGGGTGATCGTGACGTGCGCTCCCGTGACGCCGAGGCGCGCCCCGTGAAGGCGCGCCCGCCCGAAGAGGGCGAGCCGGGGCGGCCCCCCCGGGCTGCGGACGATAGCGAGCTCGCGAAACGCGACGCCGCGCATTCCCGTTCCGAGCGCCTTCATCGCCGCCTCCTTCGCCGCGAAGAGTCCCGCGACGTGCTCCGCATACGCCGGCGACCCGGGGAGCCGGCGGACCTCGCCCGGCCGGAAAAGCCTCTCGGCGAAACGCACTCCGTGGCGTTCGATCGCGCGCGCCACGCGCGGAATCTCGCAGAGATCGACGCCGAGTCCGACCACTCCCGATCCCGGAGGAAGACCGTCCTCCGGCCCGACGCGGTCGCTCATGCGGGTTCCCGCGGGGCCGGCGAAGGAGCATCGCTCCGCGGCTCGCGCGACTCGCGTCTCCATGCCTCGATCTCGGAAGCCGCGGCCCAGAGGTGCAGGAGCCCGAGGCCGAGAAGGAAGCTCCGGAAATAAGGCGATTCGAGGAAGGGACGCGTTCGTTCGGGGGACCGCCCGACGACGCGCACCATCCAGTACCGGCCCCAGGGTGCGAGTGTCAGGAAGGCGCCGGCCTCGAGGGCATAGATGACGAAGAGGGCCCTGAGAAGCCGGCTGCCGGTTCGTGCCACCCCCGGATTGTAGAGGGAGGTCGCCGGTGGGTCAGGCGCGGCGGTAGGCGGCGCTCTGAGTCGTGCCGTCCAATGTCCGAAGGGCGCCTTCGCGCCGCGCCGGGGGAGCGGCGGGCGCCGCCGGCTGAGGCGCGGGGGCCGGTGCGGATTGAGGCGCCTCGCGGGGAGCGGGCGCGGATTCCCGGGCCTGGGGCGCCTCGCGCGAGCGCTCGATCACGCGGGGCTGCGGTGCGCGCCATCCCGAGTCGTCGTGGCGGGCCGGCCGGTCCCCCTCGGCGCGCCGCGGGATCGGTGCGGGGGCCGGCGAGGAAGGGGAGCGCCAGCCTTCGTCGCGAAGACTCGGCGACGTGCCCGAATTGCGGGAAGAAGACGCCTTTTCGCGGCGCACCGGTGTCTCGGCCTGAGTCGTGCCGCGCGCGAATCCCCGGTCGGTCGCCTGGCGCCAGGAGTCCGCGGGCGCCGAGCGGTCCGCGCGGCGCGGAACCTCCGCAGGCTTCTGGCGGTAGGCGGGATCCTGGCCGACGCGCACGACGGTCCTCTTCAGCTCCTCTTCGGCGGCGGGCGAAAGCGTGCGTTCGCGGCGCAGGACCGCCGTCAGGCCCTCGCTCACGGGAGCCTGGCGAACGCTTTCGGCCCCGGGCCCGCGACGAATCGCGTCCTGGATCGACGCGGCCGGGTTGCTGCCGCGCTCGAAGTGGAGGGGAGTCGTCGCGATCACCCCGATCTCGCCCGGCCGGAAGTTCACGCGGTCCCCGCGCACGATGTCCCGCGCCGGATCCAGCCGTACGGCAATCCGCCCGGACGGCACGTAGTTCCAGCCACGCGGATCGATCTGCGAGACCGCGACGCGTCCGCGAAGGTGGGGGTAGACGGGAACGCGTCCGCCGCCGACGTTTATGCGGGCATGCCGGGAACGGGAATAGGGTTCCCATGAGCTGTAGTACCCGATCGGGCACCAGCCGACCCAGCCCGGCGTGTAATCCCAATAGACCCACGCGGGTGAGTACTCGTTGCCCGGGCACCACATCCAGCCTAGCAGCGCATCGAAGACCCACGTCCCATAGTGATACGGGAGCCATCCCCATGGCTCCGAAGAGACCCACGTGAGACCCGACGGCGTCCACCGCCAGTAGCCGAGCGCATACGGCGTCCAGCCGGCGGCCACGCGCGGCCGCCAGCAGGTGCAGCCGCACGTCGTGGAGTACGTCCAGCCGCCCCAGTCGTCGAACGAGGCGTTGTCGTAGTCGTAGGCGAAGTCCGAGGAGACGTAACGGGTCGTGTTGCGGCTGTCGGTTCTCTCGCGCCGCTCCTCGACGAAGCGCGCGAAGCGGTCGCGCGGCGAAGCGGACACGTCCACCTCGACGTCGCTGTCGCCGCTCACGAACGCGTATTCGCCCGCGCGGACGAGGGCGCGCCCGCCCCGGCCCGCGACCTCGACCTTGCCCGACAGGACGTAGATCTCCGTGCCGCGCCTGCCGGCGTCCACGCGGAACAGGGTGCGGGAAGGCGCGAGGATCGTCACGTCGTTCGTGTCGAGACGCAAGGCGCGCTCGCGCGTCGTGACGTCGCGCACCTCGACCGCCACCGTGCCGCGCGCGAGGAACAGGAGGTCCCGGTCGTCGTCGGATTCGTACGTGTGCGCCATCCGCTCGAAGCGGAAATCCGTGTACCCGTCCACGCGCACGACGTTGCCGTCCGCGAGCACGGCTTCCGCGCGCGACCCGACTCCCGTCACGAGGCTGTCGCCGGAAAGAACCGGCATGTTGATCCGGGCCGCCGAGTCGTCTTCGGCCTTCGAGATCAGGGAGACGTCGGGCTGCACATACGAGAGATACGTGTAGCCCTCCCGCTGGGCGTCCGCTCGGCCCGGCGCCATGGCCGCGACGAGAAGAGCGGCTGCGAGAGCGGACGGGGCGATCCTGCGGGCGTTCATGTCGAGCCTCCGGGCCATCCTATGCGACCTCCGTACCACGGCATCGCAGCGCCTCTCTCGTCCCCCCGCGGGGACGCTTGACCGCGCCCGGGAAGCCATGCAATCTCGACGCGCTGGCCGATGCTCCTGAAAAGGGGAGAGGGGCCATCCCGTCCGCTGGAGTGCACGTGGCCATTCGAGAGATCGTCAAGTATGGGAATCCGCGCCTCGTCGCGAAGAACCATACCGTCGACCTGTTCGATGATCCCGCCCTCGCCGCCCTCCTCCAGGACCTGAAGGAGACGTGCTGGGCGGCGCCCGGCGTCGGTCTCGCCGCCCCCCAGGTTGGCGTTAACCTGCGTGTCGCGATCGTGGATCTCTCGGTCGGGAAGGACCCGTCCCAGGTCCTCGTTCTCGTGAATCCGGTCGTCGTGGACGCGCAGGGTCTCATCCGGGACGAGGAGGGCTGCCTTTCCTTTCCCGACATGGTGGAGACGGTCGAGCGGCCCGAGAAGGTGACCGTGGAAGCCCTCGACGAGCGCGGGAAGAAGCGGACGCTCGACGGGCGCGACCTTCTCGCGCGGGCTTTTTGTCACGAAATAGACCACCTCGACCAGCGGCTCTTCGTCGACCGGCTCTCGTCCCTGAAGAAAGGCCTCGTACTTCGTCAGGTCATCAAGCGCCAGAAAAAAGGCACCTGGTAGACAGCGCCGCTACGCCGCTACGCCAGCCACTACGCTCCGGCCTTCGCCCGCAGCTCGTCGATGAGGTTCAGCCGGTGCAGCGTCCGGCCGAGGTGCGCCGCGAAGGCTATGAGGTGCTCGAGCTCGGACGATTCGCCGGGCGGAGGAAGCGGTCCGCGCCGATAGAGGCGCAGGGTGCCGAGGAGCTCGCGGCCGCCGAAAACCGGAGCGGCGGTGATGGTCCAGTCCGGTATGGCACCGCCCGGGAGCCGCGGGGCGCGCCCCATGCGCGGATCCTCCTCGAGGCCGAGCGTCGCGACGAACTCCGGAGGGCTTCCGCCCGGCCAGACGCTGGAGGCCGCCGCGAAGAGCTCGACATGGCCCGTGCGCCTCGCATGCAGCGTGACGCCGTCGGCGCCGAACACGGACGAGATCCGGTCGAGGATGGGGACGAGCAGGCGCGCCCGGAAGTCCTCGGCCGTGACGCCGTCCTCCTCGACCTTCGCGAAGATCTCCTGCTGCAGCTCGAGGATCTGGGTGCGGGCCGTGAGGGCGTCCAGGAGCTCCTTGATGCGGAGCGCGTTCTTCACGCGCGCCTTCAATTCGCGGGCGGAGAAAGGCTTCGTGACGTAGTCGTTCGCGAGCGCCTCGAAGCCCTGCAGGAGATCTTCCTCCTCGGTGCGCGCCGTCACGAAGATAACCTGCGTGCCCGCGGTCGCGGCCACGGTCTTGATCCGGCGGCAGACCTCGTACCCGGAGAGATCGGGCATGCGAACGTCCAGGAGGACGACGTCGGGCCGACGGGCGTCCACCTTTTCGAGGGCCTCGGTGCCGGAGAGGGCGCTTTCGAAGTCGCAGCCGAGCTCGTAAGCGATGTACGACGCCACTTCGGCCTGGTACGGGTCGTCGTCCACGAGGAGGAGCAATGGGGGCGCGGCCGGCGATCGAAACATGGAGTTCGAGGATATCGCACGGGGGTCGATGGGCCCTCGCTGGCGAAATCCCGGGCGGTCGTCGAGAATCGCCCGTCGTGACCCTTCGCCTCTACAACACCATGAGCCGCTCTCTCGAGGAGTTTCGTCCTGTCCGTCCGGGAAAGATCGGCCTCTACACGTGCGGTCCCACCGTCTACAACCGGGTGCACATCGGCAACCTCAGGACGTTCGTCTGGGAAGACGTGATGTGCCGCGTCTTCCGCGCCCTCGGCTACGAGACGACGCAGGTGATGAACCTCACGGACATCGATGACAAGACGATCCGGGGTGCCGTGGCCGCCTCTCTGCCGCTTCGCGCGTTCACGGACCCGCACATCGCGACGTTCTTCGAGGACCTGAAGACGCTCGGTGTCGTGCCGGCGGCGCTCTATCCGCGCGCCACCGAGCACATCCCCGAGATGGTCACGCTCGTCAAGCAGCTCGCCGCCCGCGGGCACACGTACGAGAGCGACGGTTCGGTCTGGTTCCGGATCTCGACGTTCCCGGGCTACGGGAAGCTCTCGAAGATCGACCTCACGGCCGTGAAGCGCGGCGCGCGCGTGGCCGACGACGAGTATGAGAAGGAAGACGTGCGCGACTTCGCGGTCTGGAAGGAAGCGAAGGAGGGCGAGCCCGAGTCCGCGACATGGACCACACCGCTTGGCCGCGGGCGGCCCGGCTGGCACCTCGAATGCAGCGCCATGGCGATGAAGTACCTCGGCGAAACGCTCGACATCCACACGGGCGCCGTCGACAACATGTTCCCGCATCACGAGAACGAGATCGCGCAGAGCGAAGGCGCGACCGGAAAGACGTTCGTCAACTTCTGGCTCCACGCCGAGCACCTCCTTGTCGACGGCGAGAAGATGTCGAAGAGCAAAGGGAACTTCTACACGCTTCCCGACCTCCTCGAGAAGGGCTTCTCTCCGCGCGCGATCCGGTACCTCCTCATTTCGGTCCCGTATCGCATGAAGCTCAACTTCACCTTCGACGGACTCAAGGCCGCGACGTCGGCTGTGGAGAGGCTGGAGTCGCTCGACCTGCGGCTTCGGGAGAATATTTCTTTGAAGGTGAAGACGCCCGAGGCAGCGGGCGGGGGCTTCGCGGAGCGAGTGTCGGCGGCGCGCCGGGCGACGTTCGATGCCCTCGAAGACGACCTGAACACCGCCGGTGCCCTGGGCGCCCTCTTCTCGTTCGTGAAGGCGACGAACGTCGATCTCGAGGCGGGGCATCTCTCCGCGTCGGACGCGACGGCCGCGCGAGGTTTACTACGAGAGATCGCCGGCGACATCTTCGGCATCATTCAGGGCACCGCCGCTGCCGAGGCGGTGGACCTCTCCCCCGATGTCGACGAGACGTGGATCGACGCGCGCATCGTCGCCCGCAAGGCAGCCAAGAAGGCCCGGGATTTCGGGGCCGCCGACGCGATCCGCGACGAGCTCCTGGGCAAGGGAATCGTCCTCGAGGACACACCCCAGGGCGTACGCTGGAAGAGGAAGCCTTGACACGGGCGCGCGACTTCGGGTCTACTCCAGCCGTTATGATTTTCGTTGCGCGCCACTGGCACGTGCATCACAGCTGAGCCGGCCGCGCTTCGCGCCGCCGGCCCATTGAGGTCCGGAGGCGCGCGGGTTTTCCAACGAGTACCCCCAACCCCCTCCGGCCCGGAGGGGGTTTCGTTTTGGTCCTGACCGCTGGGAAAACGCTTCTCGTCGCGTCCTTCGCGCCGGCTTCGAACGCCGAGGCGCTAGGGGAGCGCGCGGCTCTCGCCGATCTGCCTCCTTCGGCCGCGGTGGAGCTGCGCCTGGACGCGATGACCGAAGAGCCCGCGTTCGGCGCGCTGCGCGCGTGCTTCGAGGATCGGACGCTGATTGCCACCGTCCGATCCGCTGCTGAAGGAGGAGCCTTCCGGGGCAGCGAGGAAGAGGAAAAGCGCCTCCTCGGAGCCGCACTGGCGGCGGGCTTCGATCTCGCCGACGTGGAATACCGCGGCGGGGTGCGTGCCACGCTGCTCGGTCTTCCGCCTTCAAAAGCAATTCTCTCTCTGCATGACACGGAAGGCATCCCTGCCGACGTGAACGCAGTCGTGGCCCGGATGCTCGCGACACCGGCGCGCTTCGTGAAGGTCGTGGCGACGGCGAACGATTCCGGCGATGCCCGCCGCCTTCTCGAGCTTCAGGCCGCGAACCCCGGGGGACGTCTCGCGACGTTCGGCATGGGCGAGGCCGGGATCGCCACGCGCGTCCTCGCACCGTATCTCGGCGCGGCGCTCGCATACGGCGCGCTCGTCCCCGGGCGCGCCACGGCACCCGGCCAGCTTCTCGCACGCGACCTCGCCGAAATCTACGGCGTCGGCCGCGCGCGAAAGGTTTCGCGGCTCTTCGCGCTTCTGGGCGGCGTCGTCTCCCATTCCCTCTCGCCGGCGCTCCACAACGCGAGTTTCGAAGCTCTCGGCCAGGACGCGCTCTACGTCCCGTTCGCGATGCGGATGCTCGGGAGGGAGCTCGAGCCGCTCGTCGCCTCGCTCGATGCGCTCGGTCTTCCTCTTGCGGGCGCCTCGGTGACGATTCCGTTCAAGGAGGAGGCCGCGCTCCTTTCGGGCTCGGCCGAGGACGGCGAGAGGGCGGTCAACACGCTGCTGAGGTCGAGCGCCCCGGGCCAGCCGCTCCGGCTGCGCGCGGAGAACACCGATCGTGTGGCATTCGAGGCCGTGATTGAAGATGGTGGCGTCGCTCTCGTCCTCGGGGCGGGCGGCACGGCGAGGATCGCCATGGATGTTCTTGGTAGGAAGGGATATGAAGTCTTTCTGATGAACCGAGGCGACGAGCGCGGCGCGGCGCTTGCGAAAGCCAAGGGCGCCCATTATCTTTCTCAGAAATCCTCAAGGGCCTTTCCCCAGCCGGATGTCCTCATCAATGCGACCCCGCTGGGCCTGAAAGAGGGCGATGCTCTTCCGTGCGAGCAGAGTCTTCTTCGCCCCGGGATGCTCGTCATCGACGCGCCCTATCGCGCCGGCGGAACGGAGCTCGTCCGGGCGGCGCGCGCCGTGGGGGCCCGCGTCGTGGACGGCCAGACCCTGCTCCTGCTTCAGGCCGCGGGCCAGGCGACGCTCTTCACCGGGCGGGACACGAGCCCGCGGGAGCTGCTCTTGCGTCTCGCGCCGCGCCTTCGTTCCCTGTTTTCTTCCTTTGAGGAATTTCCTCCGTGAAGATTGAGCGGCCCGACCCGAATCTGCCGCGCGGCGTGCAGGCTTTTCTCTTCGACGCGGCCGAGCGCCGCCGTAAGGCGGAAGACTCCGTCGTGCGCAGGCTTCAGGACGCCGGCCTCCGCGAGGTGATCCTTCCCGTCCTCGATTTCGCGGCCCCCTATGCCGGCGTGACCGCCGAGGGAGACGAGCGCCTTTACCGGTTCCTCGACCGGCAGGGGAATACCCTCGCGCTCCGGGCGGACTTCACGCCGATGGCCGCCCGCGTCGTCGCGCCGCGGCTCGGCGCACTCTCCGGAGCCGTCTCCCTTTTCTACCGCGGGGACGTCGTGCGCGACGAGGAGACCGGCGTCGGTCGCCGCCGCGAGTTCGCGCAGGTCGGCGCCGAGCGTTACGGCGACGGCCGCCCGGAGGCCGACCGCGAGATGCTCGCGCTGGCCCTCTCGTGCCTCGGCGACCTTCCGGCCACGCGCCTCAGGCTCACGCTCGGCTGGGCGGGCCTTCTCGAACGTCTGCTCACGACGCTCGCGCCGGGGCTCCGAGAGGACCGAGCGGACGGCGCGGCCGGACTCGCCGGGGCCGTGTCGGCCGCACGTGCCCGGCACGTCACGGAGCTGGAGACGCGGCTCTCTGCTGCGGGCGCCGCGCCGGTCGCCGCGGCCGAAGCTGCCCGGGCCCTCCTCGTCGGCTTCGAGCCCGCTTCGGATCTCTTCCGCCCGCCGGAGCTCGCGGGCGCGGCCGCGGAGCTCGCGCGCGCGGTCGCGATCGCGAAAGGCGCCCGGCCCGGCCTGCTGGTCGTCGTCGACCTCGCGGACGCGCCCCAGGCGCCGTATTACACGGGGCTCACGTTCAGCGTGGACGCCGCGAACGGAGGCGGCACGATTGCCGGAGGCGGACGGTACGACGGCCTCCTCGGGCGCTTCAGCGCGGCGGCTCCCGCACTCGGCTTCTGCATCGGCCTTGAGACTCTCGGTGCCGCCACGGAGGCCGGCGACACGGGCACGCGCCCTCTGCGGATCGCGGTGGGGAAGGGCCGGCTCCTGCCGAAGGCGCTCGAAGCGCTCCGTGCCGGAGGCGCCTCGTTCGGCGAGCCCGACGGCCGGCGCCTCCTCGTGCCCTCTGCGGACGGCGCGTTCGAGCTGCTTCTCCTCAAGGACGACGACGTCCCGACCTATGTGGCCCACGGCGGAGCCGACCTGGGGATCGTGGGCAGCGACCGCGTCGCGGAAAGCGGCGAGGACGTGACCTCTCCCGTGGAGCTTCCCTTCGGCGCCTGCCGCCTTTCCCTCATCGGCCGGGCGGGGGAGGCATTCCGCCCGAACGGCGCGCCCGTGCGCGTGGGCACGAAGTACCGCCGCCTCGCGGCCCGTTATTTCGACGAGCGGAAGATCGCCCACGAGATCGTCCCTCTCGCGGGTTCGGTCGAGCTCGCGGCCGCCCTGAAGCTCACGGACGTCGTCGTGGATCTCATCGAATCCGGGTCCACGATGGCCGCGAACGGCCTCGCCGAGATCGAAACCATCCTCACGAGCCGCGCGACGCTCATCCTTGGACGGGCTTCGCTCGTGGCCCGCCGGGCCGAGATCGCGGAGTTTGTCGAGCGCCTCAGGGCTCACGCGGGGGGGCGGGCATGATCAGGATCGTCGACGCGGAGGCGCGCGCGGGAAAGAAGGAGCTGGAGATTCTGCTCGCGGGCCGCCGAGGAGCCGCTCCCGACTTCGCCACGCTGAAGCAGGTACTGCCGATCGTCGAGGACGTTTTGCGAAGAGGGAAACCTGCGCTTAGGAAATACGTGACGCGCTTCGACCCGCCGGCCGTCCGCCGCAACGCCCGTGTCGACGAGGAGTTCGCGCGCGCGTTCCGCGTCGCGCGGCGGCGCATCGAGGCCTATCACCGCAAGCAACTCGTCTCCATCTCCTCCGAGTTCTCGTTTCGGGATTCTCTCGGCGTCTCGTTCGTCGAGAAATCCGCGCCGTTCGACTCCGTGGGCGTATACGTGCCCGGAGGCCGCGCGTTCTATCCGTCCTCGCTCCTCATGGGGGTCATACCCGCGCGCGTCGCGGGCGTGCGGCGAGTCGTTGTCGCGACGCCGCGCGGGGCGTGGGCGTCCAGCCCCGAGCTCCGCTGGGCGGCTCGCGAGCTGGGAGTCGACGAGGTGCTGCGCGCGGGAGGGGCCCACGGCATCGCCGGCCTCGTCTCCGTCTCCGGCGTCGCGAAGATCGTCGGTCCCGGAAACCGGTTCGTCGCGGCGGCGAAGCACCTCGTCTCGGGCCTCGTGGCGGTCGACATGCCGGCGGGCCCGTCGGAGGTCTTGATCGTGGTGTCAGCCGACGCCGACCCGGCTCTCGTGGCGGCGGATCTTCTCGCACAGGCCGAGCACGACCCCGACGCGAAGTGCCTGCTGTTTACGGACTCTCGGCGACTCGCAACCGCCGTGCAGGATGCAATCGTCTTGCAATTGGAGACGTTCGAAGAGACCGGTTCTTCGAAGGTGATGAGAGCGGCCCTGCGCCGCGGCGGGCGGGTCTTCCTATTCAAGGAAATCTCACGCGCCGTGTCCTTCGGTTCTGCATTTGCCGCCGAGCACGTCCAGGTGTTCGGAAAGGCCGCCGAACGCCTCTCGCCGCGGCTCCTTCCGACGGCCGGCGCCCTCTTCATCGGCGCGTCGACGCCGACCGCGCTCGGAGACTACGTTCTCGGCCCGAACCACGTGCTGCCCACCGGCGGCGCCGCGCGCAGCTTCTCGGGCCTTTCGGTGCGCGACTTCCTGCGCTGGGGCCGTTCGGTGAGCGCGCCCCCGAAAGCGGCGCGCCGCCTCGCGCCCAAGGCAGCGGTTCTGGCGCGATTCGAGGGCCTCGTGGCCCACGCGAGCGCGCTCGACCGGAGGGCCCGGTGACCGGCCGGCCCATTCCGGTCCGCGAGGAGATCCGGGCGCTGCGCGCGTATCGGCTCCGGCCCGAGGACGCTCCGCCTCTCCGCGCGAAGCTGGACTTCAACGAGTCGCCGTTCGACGTGCCGGAGGAGATCCGCGCGGAGGTCCTCGGACGCATCGCCGCGAAGAGATGGGGCCGCTACCCGGAGTTCGGCGCCCCGCGCCTGAAAAAGGCGATCGCCGAGGCGATCGACCGGCAGCCCGAAGAGATCGTGGTCGGGAACGGGTCGGGTGAGGTGATTCTCGCGGCGGTCTCCGTCTTCGCGGGGGGCGGCTCTCTCGTCCTTCCGACGCCCACCTTCTCGCTCTACGGACAGATCGCGGCGATCGCGGCGGCTCGGATCGTGGAAGTGCCGCGCACGGGGCCGGACTTCGACGTCGCCCTGGAGGCGTTCCTCGCGGCGGCGGCGCAGCCGGGCGCCGTTCCCCTCGTCTGCTCGCCGAACAACCCGACGGGCGGCGTCGTGCGGCGGGAATTCCTGGAGCGGCTGCTGGAGGCCGCCCCCGTCCTGCTCCTCGATCAGGCCTACGTGGACTTCGCGGGGCCCGGCGACGACGCCCTTTCGCTCCTCGACTCCCGCCCGAACCTCGTCGTCTTCCGGACGCTTTCGAAGGCGTACGCGGCCGCAGGATTCCGGATCGGATACGCGGTCGCGCCGCCGGAGCTCGCCCGGGAGATCGAGAAGGCCGTCCTGCCGTTCAGCGTCGACCTCGCGGCCGAGGAGCTGGCGGTCGCCGTCCTTGCGCGTCCCGACGTCGCGCGTGCCCATGTGGGCGAGATCGTGGCCGAACGGGGGCGCGTGGCCGAGGCGCTCACGGCGGCCGGCTGCCTCGTGGCCTCGTCCTCCGCGAATTTCCTCTTCGTGCGGCCGCCGGGCGACCATGCGGGGCGCGTGCGCCGGGCGCTACTCGACAGGGGAATCCTCGTGCGCGACATGACGTCGGCGGCGCCCGGGCGCCTCCGGGTTTCGATCGGGTCCCGGGCGGAGAACGATCTCTTCCTCGAGGCGCTTGCGGAGGTTTTATGAGCCGGACCGGAACGGTCGAGCGGAAGACGAAGGAGACGTCGGTGTCCCTGTCGCTGACGCTCGATGGAACGGGGCGAACGGACGTGGAGACGTCCGTCGGGTTTCTCTCCCACATGCTCGAGACGATCGCGAAGCACGCGCGCGTCGATCTCACGGTCCGGGCGTCCGGCGACGTGCACATCGACGCCCATCACACCGTCGAGGACGTTGGTCTCGCCTTCGGCGAGGCGCTGGATCAGGCCCTCGGATCGCGCGCGGGAATCGAACGCTTCGGCGCGAGCCTCGTGCCGCTCGACGAGGCTCTCGCGCGGTCGGTCGTCGACCTCTCCGGCCGGCCGTACATCGTTTTCGAGTCGGTGGTCGACAAGGAGCTCCTCCTCGTCACGAGCGACTTTCCGTTCGCGCTCGTCGAGGAATTCTGGAAGTCCGCCGCGTTCCGGGGCAAGTTCAACCTCCACGTGGACGTGATCCGCGCCCGGAACGGCCATCACGCTGCCGAGGCGGTCTTCAAATCGGCCGCTCGGGCGCTGCGCCAGGCCATGGCGATCACGGGTTCCGAGGTCCTCTCGACGAAGGGGACGCTGACGGCATGAGCGAAGCTTCGGCGCTGGCGGTCACGCTCGTGGACTATGGCGTCGGTAACACGGCCTCCGTTGTCCGCGCGTTCCGCCGGCTCGGCGCCGAGGTGGACTTCACGGCTGATCTCGACCGGGTGGCGTCCGCCCGCCGCCTCGTTCTGCCCGGCGTCGCCGCGTTCGCCCCGGCGATGAACCGGTTGCTCGAGACCGGCCTCGAATCGGCCGTGCGGGCCGCGGTGAAGCGGGGCGGACGCCTCCTCGGGCTGTGCCTGGGGTTCCAGCTCCTCTTCGAGGAGAGCGAGGAACACGGCGTTCACAAAGGACTCGGCCTCGTGCCGGGCCGGGTCGGCCCTTTTCCCGGTGGCGTGCGAACGCCTCACGTGGGCTGGAACCAGCTCCTCGCGCGCCGTTCGGACGGTTTCGTCGAGGGGCTGGCGGAAGGGAGCTTCGTCTACTTCGTGCACTCCTACCGTCCCGAGGGCGCCGAAGCCGCCGACGTGGCCGCGGCCTGCGACCACGGCGGAGAGTTCCCGGCGATCGTGCAGCGCGGGAACGTCTGGGGCTGCCAGTTCCACCCGGAGAAGTCGTCGGAGAACGGCCGGCTCCTGCTCTCGAATTTCCTCCGGGAGGATGCGGCGTGAGCGGCGGCCGGCTCGCGCTATGGCCCGCGATCGACCTCATGGGTGGACGCGTGGTCAGGCTGCTCCAGGGCAAGCGCGAGGCCGTGACGTTCTACGACGAGCCGCCCGCCGAAGCCGCGAGGCGATTCGCGGCGGAAGGCGCCGACGGCATTCACGTCGTGGACCTCGATGCCGCTTTCGGAGCGGAAAACAACCGGAACAACCGGAAAGAGATCGAAGAAATTCTTTCTGTTTCGGAGGCTTTCGGGATGGCAGTGCAGGTTGGGGGAGGTTTCCGGTCGCAGGAGGCAGTGGAAGATTTCTTAGAAGGGGTGAGTACCGCTCGGGCTGTTGTCGGCAGCTTGCCATTCCTCGACCGCCCCGCCTTCATTCACCTTCTAAGAAAATCTTCCTCTCCTTCTCTGGCGTCCCGCATCGTCGTTGCCCTCGACTGCAAGGATGGCCGCCCGACGGTGCGCGGGTGGACCGAGGACGCGGGAGCGGGCGACGCCGTGTCCGTGGCACGTTCGTTCGCCGCTCTCGGTGTCAGTACGCTGCTCGTCACGGACGTCGCGTGCGACGGAGCGATGACGGGCCCGAACCTCGGACTTCTCTCCGCCGTGCGCGCCGTGTTCGCGGGCGAGATTCTGGCGTCAGGCGGCATGCGCGGCGAAGAAGATCTCGCCGCCGTCGACCGCGCGCTCGCGGGCGGGCCCCGCGGCGCCATCTTCGGCCGCGCGTTGCACGGCGGAGCCACGACCGTGGCGAAGCTCAAGGCGGCGCGGGATCTCGGGAGGTCTTCATGACCCTCGCCGTGCGCGTCATTCCGTGCCTGGACGTCGCGGACGGCCGCGTCGTGAAGGGCGTCTCGTTCGAGCGCCTCCGCGACGCGGGGGATCCGGTCGAGGCGGCCGCGCGCTACGAGGCCGAGGGGGCCGACGAGGTGGCCTTCCTCGACATCGCGGCCGCGCAGGAGAAGCGGGGGACGCTCGTGGAGCTCGTGGGGCGCGTGGCCGAGGCGCTGTCGATTCCCTTCACCGTGGGCGGCGGCGTGCGCTCCGTGGAGGACGCGGACGCACTCCTGAGAGCCGGCGCCGACCGGGTCACGGTGAACACGGCCGCGGTCGAGGACCCCTCCCTCATCACGCGCCTCGCCGAGCGCTTCGGGGCGCAGTGTGTCGTCGTCGCGATCGACGGAAAGCGGCTACGCGATCCGAACGGGCTCGCGGTGATGCGCGTGACGACCCATGGCGGGAGGCGTCCGGTCGACCGCACGGTGACGTCCTGGGCGGCCGCGGCGGCCGCGGCGGGTGCCGGAGAGATCCTGCTCACGTCCGTCGACGCGGATGGCACCTTGGCGGGGTTCGATCTCGAAATGCTGCGCGCCGTGCGCTCCGTCGTCGACGTGCCGGTCGTGGCCTCGGGAGGCGCGGGCCGGCTCGATGATTTCGCGAAGGCGGTTCTCATCGGGGGCGCCGACGCCGTGCTCGCGGCGTCCGTCTTCCACGACCGTGTCTTCACGGTCGGCGCGGTCAAAGAGGCGATGCGGCGGGGCGGCCTCCCGGTGCGTCCCGCGCCGGCCCACGTGCGCACGCTGCTTCCCCGCTACGACCAGAACGGGCTCGTTCCAGTGATCACGCGGGACGTTGCGACCGGCAAAGTCCTCACGCTCGCGTGGGCGAACGCGGACGCGATCGCGAAGACGCGCGAGACTGGCCTCGCGCATTTTTACAGCCGGTCCCGGAAGGCGCTGTGGCGGAAGGGGGAGACCTCGGGGAACATCCAGCGCGTCGCGGGAATTTCCATCGACTGCGATGCCGACGCCGTGTTGTACGACGTGCGCCCGTCGGGTCCCGCCTGCCACACGGGAGCGGAATCGTGCTTTACGCGCGTGGAGAGCTTCGACGCGGTCGACCCTCCGGAGGCGGCCTCTTTGGACGCCGATGGGCTCGACCTCACCGAGCTCTTCGCCGTCGTGAGGGACCGGAAGGAGTCTCCAGTCGCGGGCTCCTATACGAACAGGCTCCTCGACGACGGGGTCGCGCGCATCGCCCAGAAAGTGGGGGAGGAAGCCGTCGAGACGGCGCTCGCGTCGGTGACGGGCGACGGCAACGCCCTCGCGGGAGAGGCGGCGGATCTTCTCTATCATCTCGCGGTCCTTCTCACGGCGCGCGGGGTCGCGCCGGGCGATGTCGCCGCGAAACTCGCCGAGCGCCGAGGCGCCGCCAGGCGCGAGAAGCCGTGAAGCGCCTCCATCGCCTCGTCGTGGTCGAGCGGCCGGCGGACCTCACGACTCCGGTGGCCCTCATGCGCGGCCTTCTCGCGGGAGACGGGCCGTGCTTCCTTCTCGAATCGGTCGAGGGCGGCGACCGCGTGGCGCGGTGGTCCTTTCTCGGGGCGTCGCCCTCGGGAGAGATCTCCGGCCGGGATACGGACCCATTCGCCGCCCTCAGGGCGCTGCCTCGCGACGAGGCCGCGAGCGGGGAAGACGACCTTCCGCCCTTCACCGGAGGAGCGGTCGGGTACGCGGGCTACGACGCCGTGCGGCGCCTCGAGCGCCTCCCGGCGACGAACCCCGATCCGATTGGACTGCCGGACGCGTGGTTCGGGATCTTCGACGCGGTCATTGCCTTCGATCACGTGAGGCACCGCCTCCTCTTCGTGACGCACGCTGCGAATGGCGACGAAGCCTCCGCGCGCGCCCGTCTGAAAGCGCTCGAGAAGCGGGCGCTCACCCGGAGCGGCAAAACGCGCCCAAAGCCTCTGTCTCCTCTTACTTTCGAAGAATCTCCTCCCCGTGCTTCCTACCTCGCCGCGGTCGAGCGAGCGAAAGAGCACATCCGCGCGGGCGACGTCTTCCAGGTCGTCCTCTCGCGCCGCTGGTCCGCGCCCTTCGACGGCGACCCGTTCGCGGTCTACCGGGCGCTGCGGTCCATCAGCCCGTCGCCGTACCAGTACTTCCTGAGGACGCCGGACGGCACGATCTTCGGGGCCTCGCCCGAGCGTCTCGTGCGCGTCGCGGCGGCCCCCGGCGGCGCAGTCGTGGAGACGATCCCTCTCGCGGGCACCCGCCCGCGCGGCGCGACGCGTGAAGAAGACCTCGCGCTCGAGAAGGAGCTCCTCGCCGATCCGAAGGAGCGCGCGGAGCACGTGATGCTCGTGGATCTCGGGAGAAACGACCTCGGCCGCGTCGCGAAGGCCGGGAGCGTGCGCGTGAAAGACTTCTTCCGCGTCGAGCGCTATTCCCATGTCATGCACATCGCCTCGCGCGTGACCGGCGTTCTCGCCGAGGGGAAGGACGCCGTCGACGCCCTAGTGGCGACGTTTCCGGCCGGGACGCTGACGGGAGCGCCCAAAATACGCGCGATGGAGATCATCGAGGACCTCGAGCCGGTGAGGCGCGGAGCCTACGGCGGCACAGTGGGCTACCTCGACTTTGCCGGAAACCTCGACGTGGCCATAGCGATCCGCACGGCCGTCGTCGCGAACGGCACTCTCCACGTGCAGGCCGGCGCCGGCATCGTCGCCGACTCGGACCCGGAGGCCGAAGCCACCGAGTGCGAGAACAAGGCGCGCGCGCTCATGCGTGCGGTGGAAGAGGCGGGGACGTACCGATGATCCTCGTCGTCGACAACTACGACTCCTTCACCTACAACCTCGTCCAGATCCTCTCCATGTTCGACGGCGACGTGCGCGTCGTACGAAACGACGCGCTCACCGTGGACGCGGTCCTCGCCGCGAAGCCGGACCGGCTCGTCGTGTCTCCGGGACCGGGCCGGCCGGAAGACGCGGGCATCTCGTGCGAACTGATCCGCCGGAACGACCGCATCCCGCTGCTCGGCGTCTGCCTCGGCCATCAGGCCCTCGGGGCCGTGTTCGGCGGAACGGTTTCCCGCGCGCCGGTCCTCATGCACGGCAAGACCTCGGAAATCGCGCACGAGGGGACGGGGATCTTCGCGGGGCTCCCGAACCCTTTCACGGCCACGCGATACCACTCCCTCATCGTGGAGCGGGATTCGGTTCCGGCGGCGCTCAGGATCACCGCCACGACCGAAGACGGACTCGTGATGGGCCTCGCCCATCGGACTCTCCCTCTCGTAGGCGTGCAGTTCCATCCCGAGTCGATCCTCACGAAGGAGGGGGAGCGGCTCCTGAAGAACTTCGTGGACGGGCGGCTCGCATGACGACGGCCGCCCACAGTGCGCTCCGGACGGTGGCGCGCGGCGCGCGGCTGACGCGAGCGGAAATGCGCGCCGCCGTGTCGGCGCTTCTCGACGAGGACGTCCCCGGGGCGATCGTGGGCGGCCTCCTCGCGGCGCTCGCGGCCCGAGGCGAAACGATCGAGGCCGTGGCGGGCGCCGTGGACGTCCTCCGGGCGCGGGCGATGCGGCCGCCCGTGCACGAGGAGCTGGCCGCTCGCTCCATCGACGTCTGCGGAACAGGGGGCGACGGGCTCGGCACCTTCAACGTCTCGACCGCCGCCGCCTTCGTCGTCGCGGGCGCGGGGACGCCCGTCGCCAAGCATGGGAACCGCGCCGTCTCCTCGGCATGCGGCTCGGCCGACGTCCTCGTCGCGCTCGGCGTGGACATCGAGATGCCTCCGGGCCGCGCCGCCGAGGCGCTCGCGCGCGCGAACGTCACGTTCTTCTTCGCGCCGCTCTACCACCCCGCGATGAAGAAGGTCGGCCCGATCCGGCGCGAGCTGGGAGTCCGCACGGTATTCAACCTCGCCGGACCCCTTTCGAATCCCCTCGGCGTCACCCGGCAGATTGTCGGGGTGGATCACCCCGAGCGGGTCCCCGTGATCGCGGGGGCCCTCGCGGAGCTCGGCACCGAGCGCGCGCTGGTTTTCTCTCACGAGACCGGCGGCGACGAGCTGCTGCCCTTCGGGCGCACGTTCGCGGCGGACGTGCGCGGTCCCCGTGTCGAGCTCCTCGAGCTCGGGGCCTCGGACTTCGGCCTCGAGGAGGGAAGCCCCGATCCCCTGAAGGGCGGAGATGCCGACACGAACGCGGAGATCCTGCGCGCGATCCTCGGCGGCTTCCGGCGCGACGCGCGGGACGTCGTCCTGATGAATGCCGCCGCCGCGCTCGTCGTCTCGGGGCTGGCCGCGGACTACCGGGAAGGCGTCGCGCGGGCGGCGCGATCGATCGACGAGGGGAAGGCCCGGGAAGCGCTCGATGCGCTCGTCCGGATCTCGAAAGGGGGCGCCTCGTGAACGCGCCCGAGAGGAAGATTTCTTTGAAAGGGAAGAGGGCGTGAGCGGCTCGATTCTGGAGGAGATTCTCGCCGCCAAGAGGCGCCGCATCGCGGCGGGCGAGTTCACGGCCGAGACCGCGCGCGCGCGATCTCGCGCCGGGGCAGGCCTGTTCGTCGCTTCGCCGGATGGCGCATCCTTCACTGCGGCCCTCTCTTCCTCTTCGAATTCCTTTTCTAAGCAGAATCTTCTGCTTTCTTTTCTTTCTGAGATAAAACACCGCTCTCCGAGCGCGGGGCTGATCCTTCCCGACGCGTCCTCGCGAATCGAATCCGTCGCGTGCGCCTATCGCCGCGGCGGGGCGTCGGCCCTCTCCGTCGTCATCGAGCAGGACTTCTTCGGCGGCGATCCGTCGTGGCTGCCCCGCGCGAAGGCGGCGTCGGGGCTGCCCGTTCTCATGAAGGACTTCGTCGTGGACGAGGTCCAGCTGGACTTCGCCGCGGCCCTCGGCGCCGACGCGGTGCTGCTCATCGTGTCCGCTCTCGACGGCGAGACGCTCTCGCGGCTGCATGGGGCCGCGCGCTCCCGCGGCCTCGCGGTCCTGGTGGAGGCGCACGACGAGACCGAGATCCGGCGGGCGCTGGCCGTGGGCGCGGAAGTCGTCGGGGTGAATGCGCGCGACCTCGGGACGTTTGCCGTCGACCTGCCCGGAATGGCCCGTCTCGGTGCGCTTCTGCCTCCGTCGGTCGCCCGCGTGGCCGAGAGCGGCATCAAGACCCGAGCGGACGTGGAGACCCTCTCCGCGGCGGGCTACGGAGCCTTCCTCGTCGGCGAAACGCTCCTCCGTGCTGCGGATCCGGCGCGCGCTCTGCGCGAGCTGCGCGGCGAGAACGCGACCGAGATCAAGATTTGCGGCGTCACGCGCGAAGAGGACGTCGACACGTGCATGGAGCTCGGCGTGGACTGGATCGGGCTCGTCTTCGCGGCGCGCTCACCGCGTCGGTTGACGCCGGAAAGAGGGATTGCTTTGAAGGAAAGAGCGCGGACGGCGAAGGGTATCGTCGCCGTCTTCGCGGAGAGCTCCGAGGCGGAGATCCAGGATGTTCTCGATCGCGTGCGCCCCGACGTCATTCAAATGCCTTTTCGCCCTCTTAATCATTCGAAGAAACCGTTCTCTTCGGACCTTCCATTCTGGAACACCATCCGCGTCGGCCGAGACGAGATCGCGGAAGCGGGAGATCGGGAGGGTGACGCCTTACACTTCGATACGTCGGTGGCCGGGGTGAGCGGCGGCACCGGCAAGACCTTCGACTGGACTCTCCTTTCCGCTGTCGATCGATCGCGCCCGGTAATTCTCGCGGGCGGCCTCAAACCCGAGAATGTGGCGGACGCCGTCAGGATGGTGAAGCCCGACGTCGTGGACGTGGCGTCGGGAGTGGAGTCCGCGCCGGGAATCAAGGATCGGGCGAAAATCGCCGCGTTCGTGAGGGAGGTCCGTGGTGTCTGAAGCGACTGGATCCAAATTTCGCCCGCCCGAGGCGGACGCGCAGGGGCGCTTCGGGGCGTTCGGGGGGCGCTTCGTCCCGGAGACGCTCATGGCGCCCCTCGAGGAGCTGACGCGCGCCTACAAGGACGCTCGCCGCGATCCCGCTTTCCGGCGCGAGCTGGATGGACTCCTGAAGACATACGCGGGCCGGCCGACGCCCCTCACGTATGCGAAGCGCCTGTCCGAGAGTCTGGGCGGCGCGAGGATCTTTCTGAAGCGCGAGGACCTCCTCCACACGGGAGCGCACAAGATCAACAACGCGCTCGGGCAGGCCCTCCTCACGAAGAGGATGGGTAAGACGCGCGTCATCGCGGAGACCGGAGCCGGACAGCACGGAGTGGCCGCGGCGACGGCGTGCGCCCTCCTCGGCCTCGAGTGCGTCGTCTACATGGGAGCCGTCGACATGGAGCGGCAGGCGCTGAACGTCTACCGGATGAAGCTGCTCGGCGCGACGGTCGT
>OCZT010000143.1_pt1 | contig 66099 bp, 68 predicted proteins | sample 1539031 | NCBI WGS metagenome assembly OCZT01 (sample SAMEA3539308, study PRJEB22396) | soil metagenome | biome: tundra; feature: field; material: soil | place: USA | collected 2010-05 | depth 0.15 m
GGTGCTCACCGCGGCGCAGCAGCAGGCGGCCGCCCCCCTCCTCGAGGCCATCGCCGCTGGCCGGCACCGCGCGGTGCTGCTCCTCGGTGTTACCGGGAGCGGCAAGACCGAGATCTACCTGGCGGCCATCGACGCCGCCCTGGCGCTCGGCCGGCAGGCGATCTGCCTGGTTCCCGAGATCGCCCTGACCCCTCAGATGATCCGACGCTTCGCGGCGCGCTTCCCCGGGCGGCTGGCGGTCAGCCACTCCGGGCTCACCGACGCCGAGCGCGCGGTCGAGTGGCGCCGAGCCCGCCTCGGCGAGATCGATGTGGTGGTCGGCTCCCGGAGTGCCGTCTTCGCCCCGCTGCCCCGGCTCGGGGTGGTGGTCGTCGACGAGGAGGATGCCTCGGCCTACAAGCAGGACCGGGTGCCCCGCTACCACGCGGTGGACGTCGCCCTCGAGCTGGGCCGGCGGGCCGGGGTGCCGGTGGTGCTGGGGAGCGCCACCCCGCGGGTGGAGACCTACTACCGGGCCCACACCGGTGGCCTGGAGTTGACCACCCTGCCGGAGCGGATCACCGGCCGGGCGCTCCCGCCCATCGAGGTGGTCGACCTCCGCGAGGAGCTGCGCGCCGGCAACCGGAGCCCGCTCTCGCTCTCCCTGGCCCGGGCCCTGGAGGCGAGCCGCACCGACGGCGGCCAGTCGATCCTCTACCTGAACCGGCGCGGCACCGCCACCGTCGTCCTCTGCCGCGGCTGCGGGGAGCCGCTCGGCTGCCCCAACTGCAGCGTCGCGCTCGTCTACCACGCCGGCCGCGGCCGCTGCGACTGCCACTACTGCGGCAGCTCCCGCTCCCTGCCGGATCGCTGCCCAGGCTGCGGTTCCACGGCCATCCGGGCCCTGGGGATGGGGACGGAGCGGCTGGAGGCGGAGGTGGCGGAGCGCTTCCCGGGGCTGCGTCTGCTCCGGATGGACCGGGACACGGTGCAGAGGCGCGACGCCTACTTCGAGATCTACGAGCGCTTCCGGGCCGGCGAGGCGGACTGCCTGATCGGCACCCAGATGGTCGCCAAGGGCTGGGACCTGGGGAGGGTCCGCCTGGTCGGCATCGTCAACGCCGACACCTCCCTCCACTTCCCCGACTACCGCAGCGGGGAGGTGACCTTCTCCCTGATCACTCAGGTCGCGGGCCGGGCGGGGAGGGGCGACGAGCCGGCCCGGGTGATCCTCCAGACCTACAGCCCCGACCACTATGCGGTCCGCCACGCGGTCACCCATGACTACCGCGGCTTCGCCCACGACGAGATCCGGGTGAGGCGGACCCACCGCTTCCCCCCGTACACGCGGCTCGTCACCTGCACGATCAGTCACGCCGAGGACGGGGCGGCCGAGGCCGCCGCTCAGCAGTCCGTCGACCGGCTCTCTGCTATTCTCGGCGCGGGTGCCGGGCTCGACGTCCTCGGTCCGACCCCCGCCTTCCTGCAGCGCCTTCGCGGCCAGTACCGATGGCAGTTCACGGTGCGGGGGGAGGAGATCGAGAGGGCGTTACCCCACCTGCCCCGGGGCCGGGGCTGGAGCATCGACGTCGACCCGGTCATGTGACCGAGCCGGAGAGCCGCACGAAATGTCCCTCCTCAAGATCGTCACCGTCGCCGACGACAATCCCGTCCTGCGCCGGAAGGCGCCCAAGGTCGGCAAGGTCGACGATTCGATCCGCCGTCTGATGGACGATATGATGGAGACGATGGTCGCCGCCCCTGGCGTCGGGCTGGCGGCCCCCCAGGTCGACGTCTCGATCCGGGTCATCACCATCAAGGTCGACAACCAGCTCCTCCACCTCGCCAACCCCGAGATCATCAAGGCGGACGGGGAGCAGATCGGCTACGAGGGCTGCCTCTCCATCCCCGGCATGGTGGGGGAGGTGGCGCGTGCCGACAAGGTGGTGTGCAAGGCGCTCAACCGCCACGGCAAGGCGGTGCGGATCAAGGGCACCGGCCTGCTGGCCCGCGCCATCCAGCACGAGATCGACCACCTCGACGGCATCCTCTTCACCGACCGGCTCACCGACCCGAGCACGCTGCGCCGGGTCGACGAGATGGGCGACGAGGAGATCATGAACGTCGAGGGGGAGGCCGTCACCGTCTGACCCGCGGACACGGCGGCTCCGATCGGCGCTGAAGTATGGTCGGCGCCTGACGGTGCGTCCCCGACGGAGGTGACAACAGATGCGCGCCCTGGTCGTCATCGACGCTCAGAACGAGTTCTCGCCTGATGGTCTGATGCCGGTGCCCGGCCACGCCGCAGCGGTCACCGCGATCGCCCACCGGGTGGACCAGGCTCGTGGCGTTGGGGAGCCGATCGCCTGGGTCCGCCACCACAACCGTCCTGGACAATCCCGCCGTTTTCTGCCGGGGACGTGGGGAGCCGAGTTCACGCCTGGCTGCGGCCCCCTTCCGGGGAGCGCCGACGAGGCCGAGTTCGTCAAGGAGGTGTTCGGTGCATTCACCGGCTCCGCCATCGGCCCCTGGCTGGAGGCACGCCGGATCTCGGAGGTCACCCTGGTCGGCTTCCTCACCCACATGTGCGTCTCGACCACGGCGCGCGAGGCCCTGATGCGCGGTCTCGCGGTGGCTATCGATCCAGATGCGACCGCGTCGGAGGCGCTCCATCACCCGCTCCTCGGAGAGCTGAGCGCGGGAGAGGCTCGTCGGGCCGCGTTGCTCCACCTGGTGGACTTGGGAGTCGAGCTGGCGATCCAGCCCTCGCCTCAGGTGGAGAGCGGATCGCCGAGCTGAGGCACGCAGTCGGCGGCGGTACCGTCCCTCGGGAGAGGTGACCTCAACCGGATACGCTCTCCTCTCGTGCGTATCCTCTTTGCCGGCACCGCTGCATTCGCCGTCCCCAGCCTGCGCGCTTGCAACGCACGACATGACGTGCTCGCGGCGGTGACCCAGCCGGCGCGCCCCGGCAGTCGGGGCCGCCCCGCGCCACGGCCGGTGGCCGACGCGGCCGAGCAGCTCGGCATCCCTCTCCTGCAGCCGGAGCGCATCCGATCCGGGCCCGTGGTCGAGGAGATCCTCGGCCTCGGTGCCGACGTCCTGGTGGTGGCCGCGTACGGCCAGATCCTGCCCCGGACACTCCTCGACGGCCACCGCTTCGGCGGGGTCAACGTCCACGCCTCACGGCTTCCCCGCTGGCGCGGGGCGGCACCCATCGCCCGGGCGATGCTGGCCGGAGACCCGTCCGTCGGCGTCTGCATCATGCGGATGGAGGCGGGGCTGGACACCGGCCCGGTGTACGCGACCCGAGTGGTCCCGATCGATGCCGAGGCCACCGCGGCCGGGCTGACCGAGACGCTCGCGATCGCCGGGGCCGAGGAGTTGGTGGCCGTGCTCGCAGCCCTGGAACGCGGGACGGCCGTCGCCACCCCGCAACCCGAGGACGGGGTGACCTACGCGGCGCGGCTCACGCGCGAGGACGGGCTCCTCGACTGGTCGGCGCGCACCGCGGAGGAGGTCGACCGGATGGTCCGGGCCCTCACCCCCTGGCCAGGCGTCACCGGCGATCTGGCCGGTGTGGAGGTCCGCATCCTCGCCGGGCGGCCCGTCCCAGCCACGGAGGTCGAGATTCCCGGTTCGGCTGGGGCGACCTCTGGCTCGGTGGTCCGGATCGAGGGCGAATCTGCCGTGGTCGCCACCGCCGCCGGCCTCTACCGCGTTGACACCCTCCAGCCCCCCGGCCGCCGGGTCATGAGCGCCGCCGCATTCCTCCGCGGTCGGAGGTGAGATCCCACTATCGGTATCGCGTCGGGTAGTATCCGGGGTATGAAGATCAGTGTGTCTCTCCCGGAGGACGATGTCCGCTTCCTCGACGGCTACGCCCGCGGGCGCGGCGCAGGCTCTCGGTCTGCTGCCGTTCATGAGGCTGTCGGCCTTCTGCGCGCTGCCGGTCTGGAGATCGAGTACGAGGCCGCTTTTCAGGAGTGGGAGGTGGCCGACGACGCCGAGCTCTGGGACCAGGCCGCCGGCGACGGGATCGCGTGATGCGGCGGGGGGAGGTTCGCCTTGTCGAATTCGGTCTCGCTCACGGCTCCGAAGCGGCCAAGCGCCGTCCCGCGGTCATCGTGAGCAACGACGCCGCCAACGCCACCGCGTCGCGCTTGGGCATGGGGGTGGTGACCGTCGTCCCGATCACCTCGAACGTGCGGCGTGTCCTCGACTTCCAAGTCCATCTGAGCGCGGGGGAGGCCGGCCTCGACCGCGAGTCCAAAGCTCAAGCGGAACAGGTCAGGGCGGTTGCGGTTGAGAGGGTCGGGCGCCTCCTGGGTCCGCTGGGCGCTCTGGCCATGCGAGAGCTCGACGATGCTCTGAGGCTCCACCTCGCGTTGTAGGTCGACCGAGGTATGTCATGGCGCGCCGCGTGATCGCGGCATGCACGCGCAAGAGTGCCGCCGCTGGGAGGCTTCTCTCAGCCGGCCTGCCCGGTCGGGGGAAGCTGGTACTCGAGGCGCGACCAGGGGTTGATGACGATGAGCACGTCCGGGTGGACGTGGTCCAGGAGGGCCTGGCCCTGAACCTGGAGCACCGAGAGAGTCTGCCAGTCGGGATTGCGCGCCAGCGCCGCCCGCATGATCTCCGGCTGGGTGAAGACCGGCAGCATGACCCGCTCGTTTCCCTGAGCGTCATGGATGGTGAAATGGAGGAGGTCCGACTCGCTGCCCTGCTGCGCCGTCGCCATGTGCCCGGCCGGCTGGCCGAGGCAGAAGACGTCCGCGCGGCTGAGCTCGCCGCGGATGGTTTCGAAGGCGTCGGGGCTATCGCCCTTGAGGGCGATGGCGACTTCCAGCGGCTCCATGCATGCCTCCTCGGTCCCCGTTCGGGATCGGGACCCGGTCGACGCGTCAGCATATAGCCTCAGCCATGTCCCCGAACCCTCGACCGGGAGATCCGGTCCTTGCCCGCAACCGCCGGGCCAGCCATGAGTACCACCTCCTGGAGTTCCTCGAGGCCGGCATTCAGCTGACCGGGACCGAGGTCAAGGCGCTCCGCGCCGGTCTCGCCCACCTCCGCGAGGGCTACGTTCGAGTCGAGAACGGGGAGGCCTGGCTGATCCAGGTCCACATCGGCCAGTACGAGATGGGCAACCGGCAGAACCACGAGCCCGAGCGCCGCCGCCGCCTCCTCCTGCACCGCCGCGAGATCGAGTACCTGGACGGCCGGGTCCGGCTGGGCGGGCTGACGCTGATACCCCTGCGCCTTTACCTGAAGAACAACCGGATCAAGGTCGAGATCGCCGTAGCCCGCGGCAAGAAGCTCTGGGACAAGCGCCAGGCGATCGCGGAGCGCGACGCCCGCCGCGACGTCGAGCGGGCAACCGCCCACGCGCTCAGGGGCTGATCGCCGCCCCAGGTGGTCAGCTGGCGACCCAGCCCTCCTCATCGTCGCCGGGCGTGTCGGCAGGTGCCGGCACCGGCACGTTGGTCCGGGTCTCGCGGACGGCGCGGCCGGCGAGGGCGTCCAGGGCGGTGCGGATATCGCGCAGCCCGGTCCCGGTCTTGGCCGAAACCCGCAGCGCCCGGCACTTGGCGGTCGCCTCCAGCCGGCCCACGGCCTCCTCCAGCGCCTCCGGATCGAGGCGGTCGATCTTGTTGGCGACCAGAAGGGTGGGCTGCTCGCACCCCATCTCCGCGAGGGTGTCGAGCACCGTCTGGAGCTGGGCGTCGCACTCCGGGTGGCAGACGTCGACAACCAGGACGAGCAGGTGGGCCTGGCGGACCTCCTCCAGGGTGGCGGCGAAGGCCTCCACCAGCTCGGTGGGCAGCGCCTGGATGAATCCGACCGTGTCGGTGAGGATCACCCGCCGTCCGGAGGAGAGGTTGAGCAGGCGCGAGGTGGGGTCGAGGGTGGCGAAGAGGAGGTTGTCGGCGAGCACCTCGGAGTTGGTGAGCCGGTTGAGCAGCGTCGACTTGCCGGCGTTGGTGTAACCGACCAGGGCACAGGCGGCGAGCGGCACATCACTGCGAGCCTGCCGGCGGGTGCGCCGCTGGCGCTCCAGCAGCTCGAGGCGGCGCCGCAGCTTGCTGATCCGCTGCCGGATCAGGCGGCGGTCCACCTCGATCTGGGTCTCGCCGGGGCCGCCCCTCAGCCCCACGCCGCCACGCTGCCGTTCCAGGTGGGTCCAGCCGCCGGCGAGACGGGGGAGGAGATGCTCCAATTGAGCCATCTCCACCTGAATCTTCCCCTCCGCGGTGACCGCCCGCCGGGCGAAGATGGCCAGTATCACCTCGGTCCGGTCCAGCACCGGGACCTCCCACGCCTCCTGGAGGTTTCGCTGCTGCCGGGGGCTCAGCTGGTCGTTGACGAGGACCGCCGGACTGCCCAGCTCGGCCAGGCGGGCCTTGAGGGCCTCGACGGCCCCGCTGCGGAAGAAGGTGGCCGGGTGGGGTTCGCGCACTGGGATCGAGCTGCGCTCCACGACGCGGGTGCCGAGGGTGCGCGCCAGCTCCTCCAGCTCGTCGAGCTGGACCTCGGCACGATCTCGGCCGCTGTGCCCGGCGAAGGAGCCGACGACGACCACGTCGTGCAGCTTCTGGCCGATGCCCGGGTCGGCGCCGGATTCGAGCGTCGTGCCGCCGGTCACCGGGCGTGGGGGGCCCGGGGAGCCGGTCTGGCGGCTCCCCTTTCGCCGCGCGTCCAGGGTTGGCATTCGGTCCAGCCTACGCCAGAACCCGGGGCGAGCCACGAGGAGCCCGGCGCGCGGCGAGGCGCCAATGCCGGATAGTGGCCGCGGCAGGCGGCGGGATTACGTGAAGGCGGAGAGACGATGGCGCGCGAAGTGAAGACCAGTGACACGAAGGCGGAGACCAGTTCCGCCAAGGCGGCGGAGCGGGAGCCGAAACGGAGGCCTCGGCTCGCGCTGATCGCGCATGACGGCAAGAAGGCGGACATGATCGCCTTCGCGACCTTCAACCGGGGCACCCTCCAGCGCTGCCGGCTGGTCGCCACCTCCACCACCGGACGTCTCCTCCGCGAGAAGGTGGGGCTCACCGTCGAGGTCCTGCAGTCCGGCCCGGTCGGCGGTGACGTCCAGATCGCCAGCCGCGTGGTGGACGGCAAGCTCGACGGGGTCATCTTCATGGTCGACCCCCTCGGCAAGCACCCCCACGATCCCGACATCCAGACCCTGCTCCGGATCTGCAACGTCCACGACGTGCCCCTCGCGACCAACATTGCGACCGCCGACATGGTGATCAGCTCGAAGCTGCTCTGGGTGTCTCCCCAGATCACGCGCGGGGTCGAGGTCCATTCCGGCTGAGCGTCCCGCGGGGAGGAGGCGTTCGGCGGGTCAGACGGGGGCGGTCGGCTCCGTCTCGGGAGCGGCGAGGATCGCGTCCAGCAACCCCGGGTAGCGACGCTCCATCCCCTCGCGGTCCAGGCTGAGCATCCGGCGGGTCCCCTCCTCCCGCTTGATCACGATCCCCGCGGCGTGGAGGACGTGGAGGTGGTGGGTCAGCGTCGACTTGCTGATGGGCAGCCCGAGCCAGCCGCACGGGCACTCGATGCCCGAGGCGAGGCGACGGACGATGGCCATCCGCATCGGGTCGGCGAGGGCCTCGAGGACCCCGACGACGCCCGGATGGAGGTGCTGGCGGAGGTGAGCCTCCGCGTCGGGCGGCGCGTAGGGGGTCTCGGCGGCCGGGGCGATCTCGGGAGCCGTTAGTTTGACAGTCATCGAACCTCCATGGTACGATCCGCATCGAACTTTAGCACCAACGAGGGTGGAGAGCGAATGAGCGGGCAGGCGGCGCGGGGAAACGTGACAACTGAACTTCGGCGTGTCGGGGCACGGTTCCCCGCGGCACCCGGATTGGTGCTGCTTCTCGTCTGCCTCGGCCAGTTCATGGTCGTCCTCGACGTCTCGGTGGTCAATGTCGCCCTGCCGTCCATCCGCCACGACCTCGGCTTCTCGGCGAGCGGCCTGCAGTGGGTGGTCAACGCCTATGCGCTCGCGTTCGCCGGTTTCCTCCTCCTGGCCGGGCGCGCTGCCGATCTCTTCGGCCGGCGGCGGCTGCTCCTGGCCGGCCTCACCCTCTTTTCCGTCGCCAGCCTGCTCGACGGGCTGGCCACGTCCCAGGGGGAGCTGGTCGCAGCCCGCGCCCTCCAGGGACTCGGCGGAGCGGTCCTCACCCCGGCGACGCTGACCATCCTCATCGCGACGTATTCCGAGGGGAAGGCTCGGGCCCGAGCGCTCGGCGTGTGGAGCGCCGTGGCCGCGGCGGGGGGCGCCTCTGGGGCGCTGCTCGGCGGCGTCATCACCCAGTTCCTGAGCTGGCGCTGGATCTTCTTCATCAACCTGCCGATCGGGATCGCCGTCCTCATCGCATCCAGCCTCTACGTCGCCGAGGGCGCGGGCGACCGCGCGGGGCGACGCCACCTGGACCTGGCCGGTGCCTTCGCGGTCACCGGTGGCCTGGTGGCCGTCACCTGGGGAATCGTCCGCAGCCAGGCCGCGGGGTGGGGATCGCCCGAGGTGCTGGCGGCATTCGCCGCCGGGATCGGCCTGCTCATCGCCTTCGCGATCATCGAGGGGCGGTGGGCGCGGGCTCCCCTGGTGCCACTCCGGATCTTCGCCTCGCGCTCGATCACGGGTGCCAACCTGGTCGCCTTCGGGGTGGGTGCGACCCTCTTCTCGGTCTGGTACTTCCAGTCGCTGTACCTCCAGGGAGTGCGCGGGATGACCCCGCTCGCCACCGGCCTCACCTTCATTCCGCAGACCCTCGCCATCGTGGTGGGGGCGCAGATCAGCTCCCGGCTCATGCCGCGACTCGGGGCGCGCCCCTTCCTCGTCGGCGGGCCGGTGCTGATCTCGCTCGGCTTGCTCTGGATGGCCCAGATCTCGGTGGAGCCTGCCATCTGGTCGTCGGTGCTCCTCCCCGGAGCCCTTGTCACCCTCGGAGCCGGGCTGGCGTTCCCCGCCATCACCGTGGCGGCGACGGCGGGGGTGGCACGGTCCGAGTCGGGGCTCGCCAGCGGCGTGGTCAACACCAGCCGTCAGGTGGGAGGCTCGCTGGGCCTCGCCGCCCTGGCCACGCTGGCCGCCGACCACGCCACCGCTCTGACCCAGACCGGGCATGCGGTCCCGGTGGCTCTCACCGGCGGTTTCGGTCTCGGCTTTGCCGGCGGCGCCGTGTTGGCTCTGGCGGCCGGGATCTCCGGGCTGCTCGTCCCCGGTCGCACGCGCCGTGCCGCGCCAGAACGGCGGCTCACGCAGTCCGACGCGGAGGAGGCCGCCGCCTGAGGGCAGACGCATAGCCGTGGGCGAGCCACCACATGGGCATGCTCAAACGTCGGCTGAACGTCAAGGTCGATGAGTGCCGCTGGTCCCGACTCGAACGGGACGGGGCCCGGCGCGACCTCCCGATTGCCGTACTGGCCGGCGAGGCGATAGACGAGTCGTTTCCTTACCCGTCGAGGCGCAACCAGTGGCGCCACACGCGCCGCTGAATGCCGCGCCCATGGATGTGCCCCACCTGGCTGAGCTCCGCGGCGAGCTGAAGGCTAACCGGGGTCGCCTTCAGGACTGACCCTGCGTTACGCAACGACTGCGGTTTGCGCGGCCGTCGCTGAACACAGCGGTGCCTGCGAGCACGAACAGATGTACGCTATAATGAACTGGTGCTGGAACGGATTTGCGTCCAATGCGGTCGGCAGTTCACGCCTTCCAGTGGACATCTGCGATGTCCTTCCTGTCGCTCGAAAGGCGTTTGCGCCTGCGGCGGGCCCAAGCGGGTCAACTCCAAGACGTGCCGAATGTGTCGCAGATCGCAGGCCGGGCCATTGAATCTGCAGTGGAAGGGAGGGCGGACCGTGCACAAGCGTGGGTACGTGATGCTGCACGCCCCGCACCACCCTCGCGCCCGAAAGGGTGCGTACGTCTTTGAGCACATCATCGTTATGGAGGAGCGGCTGGGGCGCTACCTGCTACCAAACGAGACCGTTCACCACCTCAATGGCGTGCGCGACGATAACCGACCGGAGAACTTGGAGCTGTGGACCAGCCCGCAGCCGTCGGGTATTCGAGCCACTGACGCCCTCGCCTGGGCGTACGAGATGATTCGGCGATACGAATCTTTAGATGCGTTAGAGTTAAATGACGCACTTGGAGGCGGCGGGGATCGAACCCGCGTTCGGAGCCAGGTTCCGTGTGACCTCTACGAGCGTAGTCCCGGTATTGATCTCGTCCCCGTCGCGCCCTGGGACCAGGCTCGCCGGCGACCAGTCACGGTCTATCGTCCCGACCGGCGCCGTGACGCCGCCGGCCGGCGAGACCGCTCACATTAGCGTCGGATTCCGCTCCCGCAGCCGAGGAGTTGATCGACGTCAGGCCGTAGCCTGAGCTTTTTCGTCTCTACCGCTTACGCGGCGAGTGCGAGAGGTGCGTTGTTCGCACGTATATCTTTCCCGGTTTTACGAGCCCGGGGCTCGGCCCGCCATCACACGACCCATGACCCCGTCGAAACCATACGCCCCCATGTGAGATCGATCAGCCCTCCGTGCGGGCTGCTGATCCCATGATGACAGCCTCGCCTCCCCCGGGATGACGCCGACCTCAGCTCCCCAGCTCGGCGAGCCGTGCCTGCGTGATCCGGATCGCCTCCGGGTTGCTGTCCACGATGAGGTGGCGCCGCCCCAGGCGCGCCGCCGCCACCGCCGCCGTCCCCGAGCCCCCGAAGAAGTCGGCCACCAGGTCACCGGGATCGCTCGAAGCCCGGACGATCCGCTCCAGCAGCCGGAGCGGCTTCTGGGTGGGGTACCCGGTGCGCTCCCGGCCGCTCGTGGGGACGATCGTCATCCACCAGACATCGGTGGGGAGCTTGCCGCGCGCCGCCTTCTCCGGGCCGACCAATCCCGGGGCCATGTAGGGGATGCGGTCGACCGCGTCGCGGTTGTACACCCAGGTCGCCGACCGCGCGTACCAGAGGATGTTGTCGTGCTTGCGGGGCCAGCGGTCCCGGGCGCGGCCGCCGTAGTCGTAGGCCCAGATGATCTCGTTGAGGAAGCGCTCGGGCCCGAAGATCTCGTCGAGAAGCATCCGGACGTGGTGGACCGCGTGGTGGTCGAGGTGCACGTAGAGCGAACCGCGCGGCGCCAGCACCCGATGCATCTCGGCGAGGCGCACGGCGAGGAAGTCGAGGTACTCGTCGAGGCCCATCCCGTCCTTGTACTCGTGCGCGGAGACGGTCTCCCACCGGTAGGTCCGGCCGCCGAAGCCGACCCGGGTGCGGGTGCCCGCACCGGTGCGGATGGCAGAGAGGCGGCGCGTCTGCCCGGTGCCGAAGGGCGGGTCGATGTAGATGAGGTCGACGCAGCCGTCCGGAAGCGCCCGGAGGACGTCCAGGTTGTCGCCGAGCACCACCCCCTCCCGCACGCCGCCGGGTGCAGGGGTCTCCGGGGGCTCGTCCGCGATCACGCGCTGAGTATCACACCGGGTGGGCTGGGTCCCGGGGGCCGCGGACCACCCTGATCCTGGCATTGGTTGACGCAGCAACCATTTGGGTATATGGTTGCTGTACCGCCCGAAGCCCACACCGGGAGAGCCCCCATGCCCGCCGTCACCGTCCCCGACCTCCTCGTCCTGCCCCGCATCCCGCGGCCGGACCGCAGCCGGGAGGCGTCGCGCCCGGTCGTCTCCGTGACCTCCGCCCCCCACGGTCTGGAGGGCGAGGGATTCCCGGTGCGGCGCGCATTCGCCGGGGTCGATCTCGCCGCCCTCGACCCCTTTGTCCACATGGATCAGATGGGAGAGGTCGAATACGCCCCGGGAGAGCCCAAGGGCACCCCCTGGCATCCCCATCGGGGATTCGAGACGGTCACCTACATGATCGACGGGACCTTCCAGCACCAGGACTCGACGGGCGGGGGAGGTCTGATCACCAACGGGGCCACCCAGTGGATGACCGCGGGCGCGGGCATTCTCCACATCGAGCGCCCGCCCGAGGAGATGATCGCGAGCGGAGGGCTGTTCCACGGCATCCAGCTCTGGGTCAATCTCCCCGCCGCCAAGAAGTGGGTCCCGCCGCGGTACCAGGACATCGGCGCCCAGCGCGTGACCCTGCTCACCTCGGCCGACGGCAGCAGCCTGGTCCGCGTCATCGCCGGCGACGTGGCCGGTGAGAGCGGGCCCGGCGTCACCCACACCGCCATGGCGATGGTGCACGCGACGCTCACCCCCGGGGCGGTCCTGGAGCTGCCCTGGGCGGCCGGCTTCAACGCGCTGGTCTACATCCTGTCTGGACGCGGCTCGGTGGGGGAGGGGCAGGCGGAGGTCCGGGCCGGGCAGCTGGCCGTGCTGGGGAGCGGGGACTTCGTCACGCTCGCCGCCGCGCTCCGCCAGGAGAGCCGCGCCCCGGCCCTGGACGCGCTGATCCTCGGCGGTCAGCCCATCCGCGAGCCGGTCGCCGCCTATGGCCCGTTCGTGATGAACCACCACGACGAGCTGGCCCAGGCCTTCGAGGACTACCGCGCGGGCAAGCTGGGAACGATCCCAGCGAACCACATCGGCAGCGCCTGATCAGCGGACGAGCGGTATCCCGGAACCGATCAGCACCCACTGAGCGGCCCAGACGCCGCCGTGGTTGGTGTCGGTCGTGTACCAGGTCGCGAAATCGGACCAGGACATTTTACCCCCTCTCAGCTTAGAACCCAGGACCTTGCGATCGCGTGAGACAACGCTGAGACGACCCGGCACGCGGCCGCTCCGGGTCAGATCGCCGAGCGGCTGAAGCGTTCCGCCTGGTCGACGAGCTGGCGGGTCGACTCCTCCAACTCGCCGAGCGTCTCGCTCCGGGTGGCGGCGTCCCACGCGGGCCACGCGATGCCGATCAACTCGAGCTGGGCGAGCACCGCCTGGGCGGCGGCACGGACGTCATGACGGGCCACCAGATGGGGGTCCGGTGCGCCCGCAGCCGGCCGGAACCACGTCTCCTGCGCCTCACAGGCCTGCAGGGCACGGATGGCGGTCGTCCCGGCTCGCGCCAGCCGGCCGGCGACGTGACGGTCGGTGGGCGTGCCCTCATTGGCGGCCGCCCTCGCCGCCTTCAGGGCCCACTCCAGAGCCTCGGCGTCGGACACGGCCTGATTGTGCCAGCCTATCGGACGGTCCAGGGGCACGACGAAGTCCTACGCTACGTGGCGATGGCCCTCCCCTCGCGGCCGGCCCTGCCCCGGCCTCCCACCCGACGGCCCAGCCGGATCCGGCGCTGGGCGATCCCGGCACTCGGCGCTGTCACACCGGTGGCGCTGATCGTCGTCAACATCGCCGTCTTCATCGTCAAGCACCTGGCCGCCTTCCGGTGGTCGATCGCCATCCTCGCCTTCGTGAGCGGGATGATGCTCAACAGTTGGATCGGGCTCAAGATCTACCGCCTCTTCCAGAAGCGCTACCGCGAGCACGCCCTGGCCTCCGACGTCAACCAGGACGTGGTCCTGATCGGCGGCATGGCGGTGGTCATCGGGGTCTCGTTCATCACCGCCCTCTTCTGCTACCTCGGGCTCTCCAACGAGGCCAGCCTGCCCAATGCCATGACCTTCCTGACCGGCATCTTCGCCATCGCGGTGCCGTTCGCCTTCCAGTTCATCTTCGAGCGGGTGCTCGGTCGCGCACCAAAGCGGGGCGGCGCCGAGCTGCCGGCCAACCCCTTTCCGACCGCGCTCCCGCCGCCGCCTCCTCCGGCGCCGCTGGGCCAGCCGTCCCAGCGGTGGTTCGGCCGGCAGCGCTGACCGTCTCCGGTCCCGGCGTCAGGCGCTGCCCGGCGCGATTCCCAGCTCGATCAGCGACGTCCTGATCGTCTCCGCCGCCTGCTCCAGATCCTCCGGCCGCGGGTTCGGATCCACCTGGGCGAAGTTGAGCTGCTCCATGGTGTGGAAGGGCACCAGGTGGATGTGGGCGTGGGGGACCTCCAGGCCGGCGATGATCATCCCCACCCTGAGCGGATGGAATCCGTGCTGCAGGGCCTGCCCGATGCGGTGTGCCACGCTCATCAGGTGGCCGAGCAATTCGGGCTCCAGGTCCACCCAGTGGTCGACTTCGAGGCGCGGCACCACCAGGGTGTGGCCCGGCCGCAGTGGCCGGTGGCTGAGGAATGCAACGCAGCGGTCGTCCTTCCACACGAAGCGCGCGGGCAGCTCCCCGTCGATGATGCGCGTGAAGACACTGGGCATGGGCCGATTCTGACGGCCGTCCGACCGGGGTCGCGGTTCCGGGGAGTCCGCTAGACCGGTGGCTGCTGCCGCGCCTTCTTCGCCTCGGCCTGCCGCTGAGCCTTGCCTGTGGACGGCGCCTTGGGTTTCTTGGCCTGTTTTTTGGGGGCGCCGCGGGTCTTTTCGCCTGCCATGTCTGGAGAGTCTACATTTGCCGCGGCATGATGGCGCACCGATGGTTGCGCAGGGGCCGACCCGGGCTCCCCTCGATCGGCGTCGCCGTCGCGCCGGCTGGACCCCCGCCGGTTCTCACACTGGTGTCCGAAAGCTGACACAATCTCCGCCAACAAGGGGGTAGCGCAGTCGGAAGCCCCCGGCTCCGCGGATCACCTCCCGAGGAGGAACCAGCCCATGAGCTATGCGCCGCCGCCCCCCGGAAGCCCCGCTCCAGCTCCCCCGCCATACGCGCAGCCGTACCCGTACGGCGGCGCCGTCGCGCAGCCGCAGGGCAATGGGCTGGCGGTTACGGCCCTGGTACTGGGGATCATCAGCATCGTCTTCTCGTGGGTGCCATTCTTCGACTGGGTCCTGGCAATCCTGGCGATTATCTTCGGTGCCGTCAGCATATCCGCCGCCAACAAGCGCGGCGGCGTCGGCAAAGGGATGGCGGTGGCGGGCCTCATCCTCGGGTTGATCACCGTCGTGCTGGGTGTCATCTTCGTGATCTACGTGTTCAGCGTCTTCCACACGGTGTGCACCACGCAGGGGGTGACCTGCGGCTGATCCTGTCTCTTCGGCCCGGCACAGCGAGGGGTTCCCGAACCCCTGAGACCACCGGGTTTACCAACCGGTCGGGCACCGCCACCACAGGCGCGGTGCCCGACCGGCGAGCTCGGTTCGGAGGCGCCGGACGCGCGTACCGAGCGGCATAGTCAGCACCACCCCGCCCGGAACGCGTGAAGGCCTTCCGGCTCAGACCTCCTTGAACTCGGCGTCGACCACGTCGTCGCCGCCCGAGCCATCGGAGCCCGACGAACCGCCAGCCCGGCCTTCCGGTGGCGCGTTGCCACCCTCGGGCTCCGGTGCCGGTCCGGACGATCCGCTGGACGACCCGCCACCCGCCGACGCGTACACGGCCTCGCCGATCTTCTGGATGTCAGCCTGGAGCGCGTCGTGTGCCGTCTTGAGCGCGGCGTCGTTGTTCTTGGCGATGGCGTCGCGGACCGTGGCAATCTTGGCCTCGATGTCGGCCCTGAGGTCCGCGGGAAGCTTGTCGCCCGCGTCCTTACAGAGGTGCCCGAAAGCTGACACAATCTCGGCCAACAGGGGGGGGTAGCGCAGCCGGAAGCCCCCGGCTTCGCGGATCACCTCCCGAGGAGGAACCAGCCCATGACCTACGCGTCGCCTCCGCCCCCCGCCGGAAACCCGCCTCCTCCGCCCCCCGGTTACCCGGCGCCGCCTCCCGGTTACCCGCCACCTCCGGGCGGAACCGTGGTCATGCCCCACCTCGTGCACCTGACCATCGACCGCCAGGACAAGTACTCGCGCGGCCTGGGGTGCCTCGGCGTCATCTTCATTCTGCGGTACATCGCCCTCATCCCGGTGTTCATCTGGCTTGGGATCCTGATGTTCGTCGCGTCGATCGTGGCCTGGGTCATGCAGATCGTGGTGGTGCTCACCGGCCACTACCCCAAGGGCCCACACGGCTTCGTGACCGGCGTCCTGCGGCTCAGCGTCAAGACATACGCGTGGATGCTCGGGCTGGTCGACAAGTACCCCGGCTACAGCACCAAGCCCTGAACGATTGACCTGGCGGGGCCGCCGGCGCCGTGCCGGCGGGCTCGGCCTGCTCCCCTTCGTGAGCCCGGACGGGGCTAGGAGCCCTGCTCGATCAGTGCCTGCTCCTCGGGTTGGCTTACGGCTCCCACAGCCCAGCATTCGCCGGCGCTCACGCAGGTCACGCTCTCGAGCGTGCTCTCTTGGCTGCCGGGGGGACGGGGGCTGGAGACGACGCCCCACCCGCTTCCCGCGTTCTGCTCGATCAGGATCGTCTGGCCCGCGGCACCCCGGGAGTTCCCGACGGCCCAGCAGTCCTCGGCTCCGACGCAGACCACGCTGGCGAGGTCAGCCCTCGTCTTGTCGGCGAGGCTGGGGCTGGATGCGATGACCCAGCCGCTGCCCGCGTCTTGCTCGATCAGCGGCAGCGTGTCAGTGTTGCTGTCGGCGATGTAGTCGCCGACGGCCCAGCAATCGTGGGCGTCGGCGCAGACCACGCTCTCGAAGCCGTATACCGTTCCGCCTGGAGAGGGGGCGGCGCTGGGGACGATGCTCCAGCCGCTCCCCGTGTTCCGCTCGATCAACGGCACGTTCGCGTAGGGGTTACCGGGATCTGTGCTGTTGGCGTAGCCGGCGGCCCAGCAGTCGTCGGCACCGACACAGCTCATACCATTCAGCCCACCCGGCGCATCGCCGGAGGGAGAAGTGCTGGGAACGATGTCCCAGCCGCTCCCCGTGTCCTGCTCGATCAGTGCGTCGGACGATCCATCGGCGGTGTTGTTGGAGTAGTTGCCGACAGCCCAGCAGTCGCTGGCGCCAGCGCAGGTCACGCCCTGGAGCGCGCTCTCCTGGCTGCCGGGAGGGCTGGGGCTGGAGACGATGCTCCAGCCGCTGCCCGTGTCCTGCTCGATCAGCGGCTGGGTATACATGGTCGTGTTGTCGGTGAAGTAGTCGCCGACGGCCCAGCAGTCAGTGGCGCTCACGCAGGTCACGCCGTACAGGTCACTCCCCTGGCTGCCCGGGGGAGTGGGGCTGGGGACGATGCTCCACCCGTTGCTCGTGTACTTCTCGATCAGCGTCGAGTCGATCTCGCCTATCGGGTTGACGTTGGCCAGAGTCCCTGAGAAGCCGACCGCCCAACAGTCGCTGGCGCTGAAGCAGGTGACGCCAGCGAGCCCGCTCACCTGGCCGGGAGCCGTTGGGCTGGAGACCGCGTCCCACGCGAGGAGAGGTCCCGGTGTCGCGCTGACGGCGACGCTCGACGTCGGGGTGACGGCCGCACTCTCGGAAGCGCCCCTGGCGACGTGGGTGGGCATGCTCGCAGTGCCGGCTGGGCTCGACTGCCCGCAGGCGGAGCCGACCGTCGCCAGTGCCAGGCCCACTGCCGCCGAGAGCCTCCACGCCATCCGGGTTCGGCCCCCGCGTCGCTGCTGACTGTCGCGCGGCCCAGCTCCAGTTCTCACTCTACGCACTCCCGCCACCCCTGCACACCACGCCTTGATGGCGCCGAAAACCTTAACGCGACCACGGAGACAGTCAGGGTGGGGAGAATGCGGGCGTGGCCCACGTCGACCTTCAGAGACCGCAGTGGCCACGCTGCCCAACGCGAGAACCGGCGTCCAAGTGAGTCTCCGGTTGATCCGCCACGACCATGAGGATGTCACACACCGCCGCGGGCCGTCTTCTGAGCCAGAGTTGCTATGCCGTCGAGCCCTCTCGCTCGAACGGCCGGAATTGCAGAGCCGGTAGTGAGGGGCAGGGGGCCAGGGTGGTGCGACGGGCTTGCGCAGGCGGCGGTTGCAACGCCGCCGAGCAGGAGCCGCGAGCGCCGGTCAAGGCGCGAGACGGCGGTTCCCGAGCACTACCCTGGCCCCCTGCCCCGCCGCGCGACCTACGGTCCTTCCGGCTCAGACCTCCTTGAACTCGGCGTCGACCACGTCGTCGCCGCCTGAGCCGTCGGAGCTCGAAGACCCGCCAGCCCCAGCCTCCGGCGGCGCGCTGCCACCCTCCGGCTCCGGTCCAGACGGTCCGCTGGACGACCCGCCACCCGCCGAGGCGTACACGGCCTCGCCGATCTTCTGGATGTCAGCCTGGAGCGCGTCGTGGGCGGTCTTCAGCGCGGCGTCGTCGTTCTTGGCGATGGCATCGCGGACCGCGGCGATCTTGGCCTCGATGTCGCCCTTGAGGTCGGCGGGGAGCTTGTCGCCCGCGTCCTTGAGCGCCTTCTCGGCCTGGTACGCGAGGTGTTCGGACCGGTTCTTGACCTCGATCGCCTCGGTCTTCTGACGGTCCTCCTCGGCGTGCGCCTCGGCCTCCTTGACCATCCGCTCCACCTCGTTCTTCTGGAGCGTGGTCGAGCCGGTGATGGTCACCTTGTTCTGCTTGCCGGTGCCGCGGTCATGCGCGGTGACGTTGAGGATGCCGTTGGCGTCGATGTCGAAGGTGACCTCGATCTGCGGCACTCCGCGCGGCGACGGCGGGATCCCATCCAGGGTGAATGTCCCCAGGATGCGGTTGTCCCGTGCCAGCGGCCGCTCGCCCTGCAGCACCACGATCTCCACGCTCGGCTGCGCGTCCGAGGCGGTCGAGAAGACCTGCGACTTGGCGGTCGGAATGGTGGTGTTGCGCTCGATGAGCTTGGTGTTGACCTCACCCTCGGTCATGATCCCGAGCGAGAGTGGGGTGACGTCGAGGAGCAGGACGTCCTTGACCTCGCCCTTGAGCACGCCGGCCTGGATGGCGGCGCCGACCGCCACCACCTCGTCGGGGTTGACCCCGCGGTTGGCGTCCTTGCCGGTCAGCTCCTTGACCAGGGCCTGGATCACCGGCATCCGGGTCGAGCCGCCGACCAGGATCACGTCCTCCAAGTCCTTGACGCTCATGTGTGCGTCGGCCAGCGCGTCCGCGAAGGGCTTGCGGCAGCGCGCGGTGAGGTCCTCGGTGAGCTGCTCAAACTTCGGCCGCGACAGGGTGATGTCGAGGTGCTTGGGGCCCGAGGCGTCGGCGGTGATGAAGGGCAGGTTGACCTGGGTCTCCTGACGCTGGGAGAGCTCGATCTTGGCCTTCTCGGCGGCCTCGGTCAGGCGCTGCAGGGCCTGGGCGTCGCCGCGCAGGTCGATCCCCTGGTCACGCTTGAATTCATCCGCGAGCCAGTCCACGACCCGCCGGTCGTAGTCGTCACCGCCCAGGTGAGTGTCACCGTTGGTGGACTTGACCTCGAAGACCCCCTCGCCGACCTCCAGGATGGAGACGTCGAAGGTACCGCCGCCCAGGTCGAAGACGAGGATCTTCTCGTTCTCCTTGTTCTCCAGCCCGTAGGCGAGCGCGGCCGCGGTCGGCTCGTTGATGATCCGCAGCACGTTGAGGCCCGCGATCTGGCCGGCGTTCTTGGTCGCCTGGCGCTGGGCGTCGTTGAAGTACGCGGGCACGGTGATGACCGCGTCGGTCACCTTCTGCCCGAGGTAGGCCTCAGCGTCCGTCTTGAGTTTCTGCAGCACCATCGCCGAGATCTGCTCGGGGGTGTGCCGCTCTCCGGCGACGTCCACCTCGACGCGGCCGTCCTTACCGGCCAAGACCTTGTAGGGGACCTGCTTGGCCTCGGTGCCGACCTCGCTGAGCAGCCGGCCCATGAATCGTTTGATGGAGTAGATGGTGTTGCTGGGGTTCACCGCCGCCTGGCGCCGGGCCAGTGTCCCGACGAGGCGCTCCCCGCTGCGGGTGAATGCGACCACGGAGGGGGTGGTGCGACCGCCTTCGGCATTGGCGATGACGGTGGGCTCTCCGCCCTCCATCACGGCCACCACGCTGTTGGTGGTACCGAGATCGATGCCGACGGTCTTGGCCATTGGTTGGGACCCTCCAGAAAGTGAGCGAAACTGAACTGAACCGGAAGCGGCCTGTCAGCCCGCTCCGCGCCGGTCACTTCCCCGTGTACCTCGGCGCCCGCCCATGCTAAACGCCGGGACGGTCAGAGGGTGGGCGGCCCTCCCGGTACCCGTCGGCTCCGATCAGGGGCACGAAGCGGCAGGGACCGAGATTCTCCGACGTCCAACTGCCGCCGCCCATCCGGACCCGGGTCAGCTCCTCGCCGTCCGGCCCGCTGCGGATGGGCAGCACCAGACGGCCACCCTCGCGCAGCTGGCGGGCCAGCGCCACCGGCAGGCGGGGGGCGGCCGCGCCGACGGCGATCACGTCGAATGGGGCTCGGTCGGGAAGGCCGATGCTGCCGTCGGCGGCCACGACCTCCACGTCCACGCCGAGCCGCTCGAGCCGCTGGGCGGCCTGGTTGGCCAGCTCCGGTATCCGCTCCACGCTGATCACCCGGGCGCCGCACGCGACCATCACCGCCGCCTGGTAGCCGCTGCCGGTGCCGATGTCCAGGGCGATCTCGCCCGCCCGCAGCTGGAGGGCCTCGAGGATGATCGCCACCATCAGTGGCTGGGAGATGGTCTGCCCGGAACCGATGGGGAGGGCCCGGTCCGCGTAGGCCTCCTCGCGGTCGCCCGGCAGGACGTACTCCTCTCTCGGGACCGCCGCCATCGCGGCGAGCACGACCTCGTCCCGGACCCCGCCGGCGCGGAGCCGCTCGATCATCTCCGCGGCCGTGTGCACACCCCTCGTGGTACCACTCGGATGTGACCGGCTGCCACTCGGCGCATCCGAGGACGGGCCGCCGCGCTACTCGGGTCGGTAGTCTCGCTGTCCCGTTCCGGGGTCGAACCAGACCCGCATCCGCCGCCCCGTCTCCGGGTCGATGAAGATTTCCGCGGTCGCTTGCGCCCCGCTGACACCCGGGCCGCGGCCGCCCGCGCCGCCGCCCCGATACCGCTCCCAGCCGACCAACGCTCCGACGACGATCAGGACCACGACGGCGGCGATCACCAGAAGCTCGACCATCGGGATGACGGTGGTCATGCCAGCCGATTCCTCAGCGCCGCGCGATCACCCAGCGGCTGCTCCCGTCACCGGCTCGACCACCTGCGCCGTGCCGTAGGCGACGATCTCGCTCATGGTGTTGCCGATCTCGGAGGAGTCGAACCGCATCATGGTCACCGCGTTGGCGCCCATGGCGGTGGCGTTCTGCACCATGCGGTCGACCGCCTGGCGGCGGGCGTCCTCCAGCAGCTTGACGTAGGAGCCGACCTCCCCGCCCACGATGCTGCGGAAGCCGGCGGCGATGTTGCCGCCGAGGCCGCGGGTGCGGACGGTCAGCCCGAAGACCTGCCCGAGTGTCTGGGTGACCCGGGTGCCGGGGATGTTCTCGGTGGTGGTGACGATCATGGCGGGCAGCATAGCCCTCCCGCGTCACTCTCGTCGGTCCGCCGGGAGGCTCAGCGAGGCGTCAGATCGAGGTCCGGCGGCGCACTCTCGGGCAGCTTCCAGACGATGAAACCCTTCTCCCAGCGTCGGTGGAATTCGTTGGTCGCGTCCACCGCCTCGTTCACCCGGCGCTCGAACGTCTCGAGGTCCTCGGCCGCCACGGCGGCGAGGAGCGGCTCCACCTCCTCGTGGAGGAACTCGGCGATGTCGTCCGCGTACTTGGGCCGGGTGATCGTGCCCAGGCGAAAGAGCTTGCTCATCTCGGAGAGCTGCCAGCGGGCGAGCCGCCAGTGGCCCGCCCGGGCGGAGTAGACGGCGCGCCAGAGGCGGTTGGCGATCTCCGGCATCAGCCGGGCCAGCCCGGGTTGGAGGCGGGTCAGCTCCTCGGGGCTCAGCCGTTCGGGATTGGCGGGCTTGCCCGCGCTCTCGGCCATCGTCGGGCGAGTCTATCCGGTGGGCTGACCCCGGACGGTTCCGGAGGGCCCGGCCGGCCCACGCCGGGTGGCTCCGATGTCCATCGCACGCGCTTCCCTCACCGGGCCGCGCACCCCGTCCTCACCCGCCGGGAACCCCAGGGAGGGTTCGCGCGTAGCGGACGGTATGGAAGAGTTTCGGAGCCGCGCTGGCCGCTTGCGCAGGGGGGCGGGTGCCCTGCTGATCTCACTGGCCGTGGTCGCCGCCGTGACGGCCGGCTACTTCGGCCTTCGCCACGACGCCGCCTCCGGCGACGGGGGCGGTCCCGCGGCTCGTGCTGGCGCGGCCGTGGCCTACGATCCCGCCACGGACGACGTGGTCATGTTCGGCGGCACGAGCGCTGCCGGGCAGCCGCTCGCCGACACCTGGCTCTGGGACGGCTCAGTCTGGTCTGAGGCCGCGCCGGCAGACAGCCCACCTGCTCGGTATGGCGCTGAGATGGCCTGGGGTCCGCAGAGCCAGCGGGTGGTCCTGCTGGGCGGGAGCGGCGGGAGTGGTTGCTCGATCGGGAGCGGATCGTCCGGCACCGTGAGCACCACCGGAGGCTGCACCCAGCTCCAGGACGCCTGGGCCTGGGATGGCAGCGATTGGTCCCAGATCGCGCTCGGCCGCGGCACCGGCCAGCTGGGTGACCACACCCTGGCGGGGGCCTCTCTGGCCACCGACCCGGACAGCGGGAAGCTCATCCTCGTCACCGCCGATTTGCCGGCCTCCAGCCCCGTCCCGCTCCCCGCCATCTACAACTCCGGTGGGGCCTCCGCCGCGGCCCCACCTGTGTCGAGCGCCTCCGCCGTTAGCGGCAACGGCAGCGCCTCAGGCTCGACCGGAAGCGGCGCGGGCGTCTGCATCGGCGTTGGAGGTGGGCCCTGCGGCTCACCGGTCGCGCTTCCCTCGGCCACCGCCGGAACCTCCCCGGCTCAGACCGCCTGCCCGCTCGACGGCAGTTGCGTGTTCCCCGGCTGCCCCGTCCCGCCGGTGGCGCAGTCCACGACCGGCTGCCCGATCTCCTGTGGCACCGCGATGATCGCCTGCCCGATCTGCCCGGTCGCGGCGAGCCCCGAGCCAGGCGTTGCCACCCCGGCGATCGCATCGGTCTGCGGGATCTGTCCCGGGATCCCGGCGATGGGTAGTCCCTCGACAGGCACGGAGATGATCTGCTCGGATTGCCCCCTGGAGACCTCCTGCCCGGTTCTGGCCGCCACGCTCACCTGGGTCTTCGACGGCACCACCTTCCAGCTCGCCGACTCCTCCGCCACCGACTCGCCGGCGTCGGGCGGTGACCTGGCCTGGTTCCCCGGTCCGGGGCTCCTGGTGGACCGGGGTGCCGACCTGGACGCCGAGATGGGGGGCGTTGCCGACGCCTGCCCTTACGGTGATCCGTGCCCGCTGATTCCCACAGCCGAGGACTGGCAGTGGACCGGGACCGGCTGGACGCCCGTGCAGGACCTCCAGGCCAGCGCCGCGGCCCCCTTCTTCGAGGTGCCGCCGGTCTCCGACGCCGCGGCGGGAGACGTGGTCGGCGTCGACGCCACCGGCGCCACGTGGGTCTCGACCAACCCCGCGAGCGGCTGGGTGACGGCGTCGTCGGGCAACTCCCCGGCGCCGCGCTCCGGTTTCGCCCTGGCGTCCGACGGCTCCACCGGCCAGGTGGTGCTCTTCGGCGGCGAGCTCCTCGGGTCGACGTCGGTCGCGGGCGAGGTGGTGGGTGACACGTGGACGTGGGACGGCACCAGCTGGACCGAGCAGGAGGGAGGCGCCCCCACACCCACGCCGTCCGCCACGCCCGTGCCCACGACGACGGGTGTCCCGCCCCTGTCGCCGGTGCCGTCCGCCTCGGCTGTCGCGGGCAGCCCGTCGCCGTCCTCGACACCTCCGGCGTCCGCCTCGGCCTCGGCCACGGCGACCGCCACGGCCGGCGCCCTTCCAACAATCGCTCCGACCACCGGCTGAGCCGGGCGTCTCCCCACCGGGCCGCCTTCGGCGGTGGGCACGTCCCCGCCGCCGCACACCCCCCGCTCCCGGTGTGATTGGATCGCGGGGTGGCACCACCCCCACTCCGGATCGAGACCCTCCAGCACCCCGACGACCCCGCGGTCCTCGCCCTGCTCGTCGAGTTTGGCCTGGAGTACCAGGAGCGCTACGACCACCCCAAGGAGACCAGGGAGGAGATTGCCGCCCGCACCGGGCCCCTCGCGCCCTCCTTCCGGGGGGACAACGTCGTCTTCGTAGCCCGCGACGAGGCCGGCCGCGCCGTCGGCCTCTGCTGGTGCGTCCTCTTCGATCCCGGCAACGGGCTGGAGGGCGAGGTGGCCGAGCTCTACGTGGAGCCCGCGGCGCGGGGTGCCGGGGTGGCCACGGCGCTGGTGGGGGAGGCGATGCGCCTCTTCGGCGAGCGCGAGGTGACCTTCGTGATGGTCTGGACCCGCCCCGACAACCCCGAGGCCCTCGCCGTCTACCGGCGCCACGGTTTCCAGCCCACCGAGCAGACCGTGCTCACCTGGCTCCCGCTCACCGTCACCGAGCCGGCTGTGGACGGCCCGCCGGGCGCCGCCAGCGAGCGCGATGCGGATAATCACGCACCGTGACGCCCCGGAGGAAGCGATGACCCTCGCCCGCGACCAGGTCACCCACGTCGCCATGCTCGCCCGCCTCGGCCTGAGTGATGAGGAGGTCGAGCGCTACCGCCAGCAGCTCGACGCCATCCTTGCGCACGTCGACCGGCTGCAGCAGGTCGATACCTCGAAGGTGGCCGAGACCGCCCAGGTCGGCGGTCTGGTCAACGCCTGGCGCGAGGACGTGAGGGGCGAGTGCCTGCCTGTCGAGAAAGCGCTCGCCAACGCGCCCAAGCGGCGTCGCGACCACTTCGAGGTGGGGGCGATCCAAGAATGAATGCGGTGGTGGAGGAGAGCAGACCGCTGCCGCGCTCCAGGGCGGCGGTGACGCGGTCATGAGCGGGGAGACCGTCGCCGAGCTGGGCGCCCGCCTGCGCAGCGGCGAGACCACCCCCGCCCAGCTGGCCAACCAGGCCCGCAGCGCGCTCGAATCCCTCGCCAGCCTCCACCCCGTCCTCCGCTACACGGGCGCGCTCACCGAGCGCCAGGCCGGCCGCGCCGCCCAGATGCTGGCCGACTCGCCGGAGAAGGCAGGTCCCCTCTGCGGCATCCCCTTCGCCTACAAGGACGTGCTCTGCGTGGAGGGGGTGGAGACCAGCGCGGGATCAAAGATCCTCCAGGGTTTCATCCCGCCCTACACCGGCACCGCCCTGCAGCGGCTGCTGGACGCGGGAGCGGTGCCGGTCGCAGTCACCAACTGCGACGAGTTCGCCATGGGCTCCTCCAACGAGAACTCCGCCTTCGGTCCGGTGGGCAACCCCTGGGACCCGAGCCGGGTGCCGGGCGGCAGCAGCGGCGGCAGCGCGGCCGTGGTCGCGGCCGGGGCGGTCCCCTTCTCCCTGGGGACGGACACCGGGGGGTCGATCCGGCAGCCCGCCTCCTTCTGCGGCGTCGCCGGATTCAAGCCGACCTACGGGCGGGTCTCCCGCTACGGGCTGATCGCCTTCGCCTCCTCCCTGGACCAGATCGGCCCGTTTGCCCGCAGGGTTGAGGACGCTGCGCACGTCTTCACCGCCATCGCCGGGCACGACCCGCGCGACAGCACCTCGTCGCCGCTCCCGGTCGAGCCGGTCTCCGAGCAGCTGGGCAGAGGCGTCGAGGGGATGCGCCTCGGGATCCCCCGGGAGTACATGGCCGAGGGTCTGGAGCCCGGTGTGCGCAGCGCGGTGCAGGCCGCTCTCGCGCAGCTGGAGAAGCTCGGCGCCACCCTGGTCGAGGTGTCGCTCCCCTCCACCGAGGCGGCGCTCAGCACCTACTACATCATCGCGCCGGCGGAGTGCTCGGCCAACCTCGCGCGCATGGACGGGGTCCGCTTCGGTCTCCACGTGGACCGCAAGTCGCTCACCGACACCTACCTGGAGACCCGCGGCCAGGGCTTCGGCCCCGAGGTCAAGCGCCGGATCATGCTCGGGACCTACGCGCTCTCCAGCGGGTACTACGACGCCTACTACCGCCAGGCGCAGAAGGTGCGCACTCTCATTGCGGAAGAATTCGACCGCGCCTTCGAGACCGTGGACGCGCTGGTCTGCCCCACCTCTCCGATCGTCGCCTTCCCCAAGGGGGATAAGAGCGATCCCCTCTCCATGTATCTCTGCGACGTCCTGACCCTGCCCGTGAACCTCGCGGGCCTGCCCGGCATCTCGATCCCGTGCGGGCTGAGCGAGGGGCTGCCGGTCGGTCTGCAGGTGATCGGCCCGCGGCTGCAGGATGCGCGCGTCCTCCGCGTCGCCAACGCCTACGAGCAGGCGACCGCGTGGCACACTCAGGCACCGCCCGCGGTTGCGGGGTCGACGTCATGATCGCGACCAGCGCCGTCAGCACCCTGGACCAGGTGATGGAGCGGTGGGAGCCCGTGATCGGCCTCGAGGTCCACGGTCAACTGCTGACCCAGAGCAAGATGTTCTGCGGCTGCAGCGCCGACTACATCGGCAGCCCGCCCAACAGCAACACCTGCCCGGTCTGCCTCGGCCTTCCCGGGGTGCTGCCCGTGATGAACCGGGTCGCCGTCCTGTACACGGTGCGGAGCGCGCTCGCGCTCAACTGTGAGATCCCCGAGCACAGCAAGTTCGACCGCAAGAACTACTTCTATCCCGACCTCCCCAAGGGGTACCAGATCTCCCAGTGGGACATGCCCCTGTCGCTCAACGGCCATCTCACCTTCACGGTGGACGGCGAGGAGGTGCGCTGCGGCATCACCCGCGTGCACCTGGAGGAGGACACGGGCACCCTCCAGCATGCGGGCGACATCCTGCAGCAGGCGCGCAGCTCGGTGGTCGACCTCAACCGCGCCGGTGTCCCGTTGATGGAGATCGTCGGCGAGCCCGACCTGCGCACGCCGGCGCAGGCGCGCGAGTACCTGATACGGCTCCGCCAGATCCTCGTCTACATCGGCGTCAACGACGGCAACCTGGAGCAGGGCTCGTTCCGCTGCGACGCCAACATCTCGTTGCGCAAGCATGGCGACACCGGCCTGGGGGTCAAGGTCGAGGTCAAGAACATGAACTCGTTCCGGGCCGTGCAGCGCGCGCTCGAGTACGAGATCGTCCGCCAGGGGCGGCTGCTCGACCAGGGCCAGACCATCGCCCAGGAGACCCGAGGCTGGGTCGAGGCCAAGGGCGCCACCATCTCCCAGCGGAGCAAGGAGTACGCCCACGACTACCGTTACTTCCCCGAGCCCGACCTCCCGCCGCTGCACCTGAGCGCGGAGTTCGTGGATCGGGTCCGGGCCGGCCTGCCCGAGCTGCCCCAGCAGCTCGCCGAGCGGCTGCAGCGGGAGCACGGCCTCTCCGCGTACGACGCCGCGACCATCACCGCGGAGCGGGAGGATGCGCGGGCCCTCGAGACGCTGGTCGCCGCCGGGGTGCCCGCCAAGGCCGCCGCCAACTGGCTGATGGGGGAGGTGGCGCGCCTGGCTCGCGAGAGTCGCACCTCGCTCCCGGGCAGCGGCCTCGGCCTGGAGGGGCTCGCCTCCCTGATCAAGCTGGTCGAGGCGGGCACCATCAACGGCTCCACCGCCAAGGAGCTCCTCGAGGAGCTCTACCTGGCGGGCGGCGATCCCGCCGCGGTGGTCCGCGAGCGCGGTCTCGGTCAGGTCAGCGACCAGGCCGAGCTGGAGCGGCTCGTCGACGCCGTGATCGCGGAGAACCCGGCTGCCGTCGCCGACTTCCAGGGCGGCAAGGAGCAGGCCCTCCAGCGCCTGGTGGGTGGGGTGATGAAGGCGACCAGAGGCCGCGCCGACGCCAGGGTGGTGACCGGCCTGCTCCGTGAGCGCCTCGCCCCCTGACGCCGACGCGGTTCGATTCGACGAGCCGCTCCGGTCCGGCACCCGGCTCCAAGTCCGCTGTGAGGGGATGGTCCACGGCGGCCTCTGTCTCGCCCATGCTGCCGGGGCCACCCTGCTGGTGGACGGCGGCATCCCCGGCGAACTGGTCGAGGTGGCGCTGACCTTTCGGAAGGGGCGGACCTGGTTCTGCCGGGTCGAGGGCGTTTCAGAGGCGTCGCCGGACCGGGTGGTGCCGCCCTGCCCCTACCTCCCCGACTGCGGGGGCTGCCAACTCCAGCACGTCGACTACCCGCGCCAGCTTCTGCTCAAGCGGGATGTGGTGCTCGACGCCATGCGCCGGGCGGGGGTCGCGGTGCCGGAGCCCCGCCTCCACGGCATGCCGGACCCCTGGCGGTACCGCTGGCGCGGCGAGTTCCACGTCATCCCGGGGGAGAGGGGGATGGCCGATGCCGCCCTGGGATTCAATCGTGCTCGCAGTTGGCGCAAGGTGGCGGTCGACGGCTGCCTCATCCACCACCCCCGCATCTCCGGCTCACTGCCGCGGCTCCGGGAGCTGGTCCGCCGGGGCGGGGCATCCGGGCTGAGCGTGCTCCACGTCACCGCCGGCGAGGGCGGCGTCGAGCTGCTGCTGCGGCCCAAGCCGGCCGGCGCGCTGGACCGGGCGGTGGTTGACGAGATGGCGGCGGTGCTTCCGGAGCCGGAGCGCTGGAGCACCGACCTCACCACCCTGCACTGGCGGGGGAAGGCCTTCCGGGTCACGCCGGAGTCCTTCATGCAGGTGAGCTGGGGCCAGCTGGACGCGCTCTACGGCTGCGTGCTCGCGGCCCTCGGTGAGGTGACGGGCCGCCGGGTGGTCGATGCCTACGCCGGGATCGGGGTGCTGAGCGTCGTGCTGGCCGCCGACGCGCGTGAGGTGGTCTGCATCGAGAGCAACCGGAGCGCCGCCCGCATGGGCCGGCTCAACGGCCGTATCAACGAGGTCGGGGACCAACTCCGCTACGTCGTCGAGCCGGTGGAGTCGGCGCTGCCCGGGGTGGCCGGCGCGGGCGCGATCGACAGCCTGATCCTGGACCCGCCCCGCGCCGGGTGCGACGGCCGGGTCATCGGGTGGCTGGCCCTGGCGGGGCCGCCGCAGGTCGTCTACGTCTCCTGCGACCCGGCGACGCTCGCCCGCGACCTCCACCTGCTGGTCGCCTCGGGCCCCTACGTCGTGGATGCCCTCGACGTGGTGGACATGTTCCCCCAGACGTTCCACGTCGAGTGCGTGGTGGCCCTCCGCCGCCAGGGCTGAGGCGAAGCACCCGCTCCATCCCCCGCACGGCGGGTCCGGGGCTCCCCGGGTCAGGTCGAGACGGTGACGACCGGGACCGGTGACCCGGCCGGGCCCTGGGTGTCCAGCGTGGCGTGGATGGCGTACGTCCCTGGCTGGGCGGGGTCGGGGAGGACCGCGGTGAAGGCCCGGCTCGACCCGGCCGGGATCACCACCAGGGCGATGGCCAGGCAGTGCGCCGACGGCGACGGGGTGGGGGTGGGCACCGGCACCCCGGCCGGGGTCTCCGCCCACGCTGTGAGCGTGGAGACGCAGCCCCCGAGCACCGTCAGCGGGCCGATGACCGTCAGCGTCTCCTCCAGCTGACCGTCTGGCCCGGCCGTCACCACCGCCGTCCAGCCGGCGGCGTTGGTGGCGCTGCCGAGCACCGGCGCGGACGTCGAGGAGGGGGTCGGGGTGCCGGGCGCCGACGAGGCGGGGGATGGCGACGGCGACGTCACCGGGGCCTGCGACCCCGGCGCGGCGGTGGGCGCGAGCCCGCACGCTGCCGCGGCCACGGCCAGGCCGCAGAGGAGGGACACGGCGGCGAGCCTCATGAAGGTAGGACGCCGGAGGGCCCTCATGGGTTCCGGGCCCGCTGCCCCGCGCTCCTCCACCCGGGAGATTTGGCGCGATGATCCGTCATTTTACTTGCCTACGATATATACTGTCTTTGTTATCTGCATCCCAATCCCGCTGGGTTCATACAGAGGCAGGAGATGACCGTTCCGAGTGCGGTGAAGGTGGCTGGGGACGCGCCCCGGCCCGTGGTGGCGGTCGAGCCACCCGTCCTGGCCGAGCGTCTTCGGATGTCGATGATCCATCTCAGCCGGCGCCTCCGCCGCCATGACCCCTCCGAACTCAGCATCACACAGGTGTCCGGGCTCGCCAGCGTGGTCAACAAGGGCCCGCTCGGGATCGGCCGGCTGGCCGAGCTGGAGAGCCTGCCCGGCTCGGCCGCCACGCGGCTCGCCGACAAGCTGGAGGTCGCCGGCCTCGTGGTCCGGCAGGCGACGCCCGGCGACCGGCGCGGTGTCCAGGTGGTGGCGACCCCCGCCGGTGTCGAGGTGCTGGAGCGCTACGTGCGAGCCGGCAACGAGTGGCTCGCCGCGCGCCTCGCCTTCCTGAGCGAGGCCGACCGGGTCTCGATCGCGCGTGCCATCACCGTCCTGGATTCCATGGCAGCCGGGGATCCCGGCACCGCAACTGAAGCGCACGAGGGCGCTCGTGCCATCGAGGAGTTGGCAAGATGACTGTCGCGGCACCACCCCGAACGCCGATTGTGGGACCCCGTTACAAGTGGGTGGTCCTCTCCAATACGACCATCGGGGTGCTGCTCTCGTCGATGACCGCCACCGGCCTGATCATCGCCCTGCCGGTGATATTCCGCGGCATCAAGCTGAACCCGCTCGTCCCCGCCAATTCGTCCTATCTGCTCTGGATCATGATGGGCTACATGCTGATGTCGGCCGCCATCGTGGTGACCGTGGGCCGCATCGGCGACATCTTCGGCCGGGTGAGGATGTACAACCTGGGCTTCGCCTGGTTCACCGTCGGCGCGGTCCTGCTGTCCCTCACGTGGAGCACCGGCGCCAACGGAGCCCTGGAGCTGGTCCTGCTGCGCATGTTCCAGGCCATCGGAGGGGCGCTGCTGATGGCCAACTCCGCCGCCATCATCACCGACGCCTTCCCCTCCGAGCAGTTGGGATTCGCGCTCGGGATCAACATGGTGGCGGCCATCGTCGGCTCCTTCCTCGGCATCATCGTCGGCGGCGAGCTCTCCCAGTTTGGCTGGCGCTGGGTGTTCCTCGCCAACGTTCCCGTCGGAGCCTTCGGGACCATCTGGGCCTACCTCAAGCTGAAGGACATCGGGGTCCGCATCAAGGCGCGGATCGACTGGGCCGGCAACCTCGCCTTCGCAGGTGGCCTGGGCATGCTGCTGGTGGGCGTCACCTACGGCATCGAACCGTACGGCACCGCTCAGTCCGGCTGGGGCAACCCCTTCGTGCTGGGGATGATGGCGGGCGGCCTCGTGCTCCTCGCGGCCTTCGCCGTCATCGAGACGAAGGTCAAGGATCCGATGTTCCGCCTCTCCCTCTTCCGCATCCGGGCCTTCGCCTTCGGCAACCTCGCCCAGTTCCTGGGGTCGATCGGGCGAGGTGGCCTGATGTTCATGCTGATGATCTGGTTCCAGGGCATCTGGCTGCCCCAGCACGGCTACGCCTTCTCTGACACCCCGCTGTGGGCGGGCATCTACATGATCCCCTTCACGCTCGGCTTCGTGGTGGCCGGTCCCATCTCCGGCATGCTGTCGGACCGCTACGGGGCCCGTCCCTTCGCGACCGGCGGGATGCTGCTGGCGGCGGCCAGCTACGCGCTGATGATGACCTTCCCGGCCAATTTCAGCTACCTGCCCTTCGGCGCGGTGATGTTCGTCTCGGGGATATCCGGCGGCCTGTTCGCCTCGCCCAACACCTCATCGATCATGAACTCGGTCCCGGCCCGCCACCGGGGAGCGGCCTCGGGGATGCGGGTGACCTTCGCCAGCACCGGCATGCCGCTCTCGATGGGACTCTTCTTCACGCTCCTGGTGGCGGGGCTCAACGCCAAGGTGCCCGCGGCGATGCTCAAAGGGCTGGTCGCCAATGGGGTCCAGGCCCACACCGCGGCCGCTCTCGCCCATGTGCCGCCCCTCGGCTACGTCTTCGCCGCCTTCCTCGGCTACAACCCACTCAAGACGCTGCTCGGGCCCTCGGTGCTCTCCCACCTGTCGGCGGCCCAGGCCGCTCACCTCACCAGCCGGGCCTTCTTCCCCCAGCTGATCGGCCCCGCCTTCGTGAGCAGCCTCGGGATCATCCTGACCGTTGCGGTGGTGATGAGCCTGGTGGCGGCGATCGCCTCGGCCTTCCGGGGTGCCAAGTTCGTCCACGTGGACGAGGAGTCGGCCGCCCAGCGGCACGTGGCGAGGGGCGGGCGGCATCACGCACCGGCGGCGAGCAGCGCGGCACCGGCGGCGGCGAGCGGCGCGACACCGATGGCCGGCGGTTCGGGTGCGGCGCTTAGCAGCGTGGTACCCGCGGAGCCCGATCCTGTTCGCGGCAAGTAGGGCGGTGATCCCCGGCACATTCATCCTCTGACGGCGGAGCCGCCTCCGGCTGGGACGTCCGTTCCCGGCCGGAGACGGAGCGCGTCAGACGGCCCGCGGCGAGAGCGCTGCTCAGCGGGCAGGCCGGCGGTCACCGTGCCGCCGTCAGAATACGGCGAGCCGCGCCGGCGGACCGGCTGGCGGCGGATGCTAACGTACGCGTGTTCGGAGGCGAGGACGCCACGACGATGGTGGAGGCGGAGGCGACGGCGGAGACTGCATCGGATGCCTTCGTCCATCTCCACGTCCACAGCGAGTTCTCGCTGCTGGACGGTGCGGCGCGGATCCCCGAGCTGGTGGCGCGCGCCAAGGCGATGGGCCAGCCCGCGGTGGCGGTCACCGATCACGGCGTCCTCTACGGTGCGGTCGAGCTCTACACCGAGGCGGTCGCCGCGGGGGTCAAGCCGATCGTGGGCTGCGAGGTCTACATGGCTCCCCGCTCCCACCGCGACAAGGAGGGTCGCGCCGACCGCGACCCCCACCATCTCGTCCTGCTCGCCCGTGACAACACCGGCTACGCCAACCTGGTCCAGCTCTCGACCATCGCCCACCTCCAGGGCCACTACTACAAGCCGCGGATCGACAAGGAGCTGCTCGCAGCCCACAGCGAGGGGCTGATCTGTCTCTCCGGGTGCGTCGGCGGCGAGCTTCCCCAGATCATCCTGAGCGGCGACCTGGACGCGGCCGAGCGGGTGGCGCGCCAGCACCTGGAGATCTTCGGAGCCGACAACTACTTCCTGGAGATCCAGGACCACGGCATGACCGAGGAGACCGCGGTCCGCGAGGGGCTCGTGGAGATCGCGCGCCGGACCGGCATCCCGCTGATCTGCACCAATGATTCCCACTACATCGACGCTGCCGACGCTGAGGCGCACGACATCCTGCTCTGCCTCCAGACCGGCGCCCGCCGCGAGGACGAGAAGCGCTTCCGCTTCCACGGTCCCCACTTCTACATGGCGAGCAGCGACGAGATGCGGCGGCGCTTCAACACCTACGGTGAGGCGGCGTCCAACACCCTGGCGGTGGCCGCGCGCTGCGAGTGGAAGCTGGAGCTCGGCCACCATCACCTCCCCGCCTATTCGCCCATCCCCGAGGGCCTTGACGCCGACTCGTATCTCGCCGAGCTCTGCCAGCGCGGGCTCGTCGAGCGATTCGGTCCGGATCCCACCCACGAGGCGCGGGAACGGCTCGCGATGGAGCTGGACGTCATCCGCCAGACCGGCTTCTCCGCCTACTTCCTGATCGTTTGGGACCTGATCCGCGCCGCCCGCTGCGACGGGGTGGTGGTGGGCCCCGGCCGGGGCAGCGCGGCCGGGTCGCTGGTCGCCTACGTGCTGCGCATCACCAACGTCGATCCGCTCCGCTACGGGCTGATCTTCGAGCGCTTCCTCAACCTGGAGCGCAGGGAGATGCCCGACATCGACATCGACTTCGACGATCGCCGCCGCGACCGCGTTCTCCAGTACGTCACCGGCAAGTACGGTCAGGACCGGGTGGCCCAGATCATCACCTTCGGGACGATGGCCGCACGGGCCGCCATCCGTGATGTCGGCCGGGTGCTCGACGTCCCGCTCCCCGATGTCGACCGGCTGGCCAAGCTGGTCCCGGCGACCATCGGGATCACCCTGGACCGTGCCCTCACCGAGGCGCGTGACCTGCACGACCTCTATGAGAGCGAGCCCTGGGCTCGCAGCGTCATCGACATCGCGCGCCGCCTCGAGGGCATCTGCCGCAACGCCTCGACGCACGCCGCGGGGGTGGTGATCGGCGCCGCGCCGCTCGCCAGCATCGTCCCCCTGACGCGCTCGACCTCGGGCAACGAGGGGGTCGTGACCCAGTTCGACATGAAGGGGGTCAGCAAGATCGGCCTCCTCAAGATCGACTTCCTGGGGCTCTCCAACCTCACCGTGATCCAGGAGGCGGTCGAGAACGTCGAGAAGGTGCGGGGGGAGCGGATCGATATCGACGCCATCCCCCTCGACGACCCCGCCACCTATGAGCTGCTCGGCAAGGCGGACACCCATGGGGTCTTCCAGCTCGAGGCGACCTTCGCCAAGCGGATCCTCATCGACATGCAGCCCACCTCGCTCGCCGACCTCGCCGCCGCCAACGCCCTCAACCGGCCCGGCCCCATCGAGGGCGGGGTCGTCGACCTCTACATCCGCCGCAAGCGTGGCGAGGAGGAGGTCACCTACCTGCTGCCCGAGATGGAGCCAATCCTGGCTGAAACATTCGGGACCATGATCTACCAGGATCAGGTGATGCAGATCGCCTCCGCGGTGGCCGGGTACAGCCTGGGCGAGGCGGACGTCCTGCGTGCTGCGATGGGCAAGAAGGACAAGGTCAAGATGGCCCGCCAGCGGGAGAAGTTCTTGGCCGGGGCCGCCGCTCGGGGGGTGGAGGAGGGGACCGCCGGCGCCCTCTTCGACCTCATCGACCACTTCGCCGGCTACGGCTTCAACAAGGCGCATGCGATGTGCTACGCCCTGATCGGCTACCAGACCGCGTACCTCAAGGCCAACCATCCCCTGGAGTTCATGGCGGCGCTGCTCAACAGCCGGGCCGGCGACTTCGACAAGCTCAAGCAGACCATTCTCGACGCCCACGCGCGCGGTCTCACCGTGATGCTCCCCGACGTCAACCGGAGCGAGGCCGGCTTCGCGGTGGGCGACGCCGCCAAGGGCGAGATCCTGTACGGCCTGGCCCACATCAAGGGGGCAGGCGATCGGGTGATGGAGCAGCTCGTCGAGGAGAGGAAGAGCAGCGGGCCCTACGCCAGCCTCGCCGACCTCTGCCTGCGGGTCGGGGGGCGCGAGCTCAACCGTCGGGTCCTCGAGGCCCTGGTGCGCAGCGGAGCCTGTGACCGGCTGGGCGAGCGCGGCATGCTGCTCGCGACCCTGGATCGCGCCCTGGACCGGGCCGCCCAGATCCGCCGCGAGCGGGAGGTGGGGCAGGGTTCCCTCTTCGGCGACAGCGCGGAGGTGGAGACGCCCGCGGGGGTCACCGCCAGCGACGAGTACGGGACCGCGGCCGAGGTCGCCCCGGTGGCCGCCGAAGAGCGGCTGCGGTGGGAGCGCGACTACCTCGGGATGTACCTGAGCGACCACCCCCTGCGCAGGATCTCGGATCGGCTCAGCGAGCGCACCGACACCGGAATCGGGGAGCTGGGCGCCCACCTCGACGGTGTCTACGTGCAGATCGGAGGGGCGATCCGCGATCTCCGCGCCTTCATCCCCCGGCGCAGCATGACCGGGCAGCGCATGGCCTTCGTGACCCTGGAGGATCTCTCGGGGACCTGTGAGGTGGTCGTCTTTGCCCGCACCTTCGAGGAATGCGCCGACCTGCTCCGCCCCGACCAGGTGATCGTGGTGCGGGGGCGTGTCCAGGCCGGTCGCAACGGGCGCATCGCCACTCCCCCCGCTCCCGCCCAGAATGGCGGCGCCGCCGTCGCGGATGAGGAAGAGCACGCCGACTCCGAGCAGGTGAGTGTGATCGCGGAGCAGGTGTACGGTTTGGAGGATGTCCGCCTCGCCGCCTGGCGGCGCAACAGCCGGGTGTGTCTGCGGCTCTCTGGCGGACAGGAGCATCTGCTGCCTCCGCTCCGCTCCATCCTCTCCCGCCACCACGGCGATGCGCCCGTGATCATCCAGGTGCAGGGATCACGGTCGGTGGATGAGATCGTCCTCGGCGCCGACTGGTCGGTCGAGCCGGGACCGCCCCTGGAGCGGGCCGTCGAATCGCTGCTCGGCGATTCCGCCTACCGGGTGGAGGTGGAACGCCAGCGCGCTCCTGAACGGGAGAACCCCCGCCGCCGCTGAGGTCCTGCGGGCCCCGGGCCGGGTCAGACCAGCCCGGCCAGCCAGTCGAGCGCGAACTTGGCGATCACGAAGACCACGATGTAGGCGACGCAGGCGACCAGGGCCTCGACGTCGATCGACGAGCGGCTCGTGACGATGCCGTCAAAGGGCTGCACGAAGGGTTTGGCCATCGCTTTGATGCCCCGCGTCAGTGGGTGCCAGGGATCCGCGTGGAAGAGGGAGAGCAGGAAGCGGAGCAGGACGAGGACGGCGACCAGGATGATCAGGGTGAGCACGAGCTGCTCGACCGCCCCCACCACGATGACCCCGACCGACACCCCGGTGAAGACGTCCGCGGAGAGGGAGAAGCAGATCTCGGCCGCGACCTCGAGGACGATGATGGCGAGCACCGGGGAGATGTCGAGCATCCCGCCGAAGGTCGGCAGCAGGCCGCGGAAAGGGGCCAGGATGGGGTCGGCGATGGCCCGGATCAGCCGCACCAGGGGGTGAGACGGGTTGACCCCGGGGACCCACGAGAGCAGCACCCGGATCAGGACGACGAAGGTTAGGACCTCAAAGACGATCCCGAGAACCTGAAGGATGTCGCTGGCCAGCACGGGCCCGAGTATAGGGGGGGTCAGCCGCCCAGGGTTCAGCTCGTGACCTGGGCGGTGCTCCCGCCCGCGTAGGTGATGGTGCCACTGCCTGACTGGTCGAGGGTGAGCTGCGCGAGTGACGCCCCGGCCGCCGTGGTCACGGTTCCGGTGAGCTGCGTGGCGCTCACGAGGGTGAGCGAGAAGACGGTCCCATCGGTCGCATCGGTGACCGTCCACCGAGATAGGTGGCCGTCTCGGTGATAGAGATGGTGCTGGTGGCGGCTGTGCTGCTGAGCTGTGCCGCGGCCTCGATGTACGGTTGAGCGCAGCTCGCGTCGTAGTACACATCGACGCTGACGGTGGTGACATTGCCGGTTGTCGACCGCTGCAACACCTTCGAGGATCCGGTTCCCGCCTCCAGCGCCTTGCACGATGTGTAGTCGAGCAGCGCGTCCATCAGCACCGTCACCTGGCTCTGCACGACGTTGGAGGCGAGCCGGCGCTGGTGGTGCCGGAGGCCGCCATCACGAGCGCGCAGACGAAGGATGCCGCGCCGCCGCGGGCACCGTCACGGCACGCGCGTCGGGGGTGGGGGCCTGAGACGGAGGGACGAGTATCCGGCTGCGGTTTGCGCCTCAATCGGTGGTGACCGGCTCCGCTTCCGCGTCGGAGGGCGAGGCCTCCGACGGGGACTCCGGCTCCGCATCGGAGGAGGCCCCGTCCAGCAGTGGCTCCGGAGCGCGCCTCGAGCGGCCCTCGGTGCGGCGCCAGACGATCACGAGCAGCGGCATGACGAGGACCAGGGTCGCGATCGCCGTCAGCTGCAGCTCCTTGAGGCCGAAGGCGGTAACCGGCTCGCTCCCGCGGAGGAAGTCGAGGAGGAGCTGGCTCACCGAGTAGAGGGCGACGTAGCTGATGATCACCACGCCGGGGCGCACCTTGCGGTGGCGCACCGCGAGCAGCACGAGCAGGATGACGAGCGTGCCCAGCGCCTCGTACGCGGCGGCGGGTTGGTAGGCGATGTAGTGCCCCAGCTCCCCCCAGTAGTAGTAGCCGGGCTGGAGCACCGCGTCAGGGTTGGTGTAGGCGGTCGCCCACGGGAGTTTGCTCGGGGCGCCGAGGATGTCGCCGTTGATGATGTTGCCGATCCGGCCGATCGGTTGACCGACCACGGCGAAGAAGGCGCCCGCATCCAGGAGGACCCAGATCGGCAGCTTCCACCGCCGGCCGAGGACCACCAGGGTGGCGAGACCCCCGATGATCGCGCCGTAGAAGGCCATCCCCCCGTTCCACACCGCGATCACATCCACCGGGCTCTGCATCAGGCTGAGGTTCTGGACGTCGTAGTAGAGCCGCGCGCCGATCAGGCCGAAGAGGATGGTCCAGCCGGTGAGCCGCTCCAGGTGGTCCTGGCGGATGCCCCGCGAAACGGCGTGGGGACGGGCGCCCAGGTAGTAGGCGGCCACGAAGGCCACCACGTACATGATCCCGTACCAGTGAACTGCCAGAGAGCCGATCCGGAAGGCGATCGGGTCGATGCCGATTGTGATGGTCGCGAGCATGGTCAGCCATGATGCGACGCCGGGCCGGCGTCGCGCACGTCCAGGAGTCGGTAGCCGCGCCTGGACCCCATCCGGAGGACGTCGAAACCCTGGCTGCGCAGCCGCTCGGCGAGCGAATCCGCCCCCAGGTGTCGCTGCACCACCAGGTAGGCGTGGCCGCCGGGTTCGAGCCGGCCGAGCCAGGTGGTGAGGAGCTCCAGGAGCGGTCCGCGGCCGACGCGGATCGGGGGGTTGGTGTAGATCGCATCAAACCGGAGCTGCGGGTTCACCTGGTCGGGGCGGCACACCTCGATCCTCTCGACCCCGTTGGCGGTCGCATTGGCTCGGGTCAGCTCCAGGGCCCGGCTGTTGACGTCGATGGCGATGACACGGGCCTGCGGGGCTCGGCGGGCCATGGCGATCGCGACCACCCCATACCCGCAGCCGAGATCCAGTAGCGTTGCGCTCGCGGGCGGCGCGGGGATTCCCCGGAGCAGGACCGCGGTACCCGGGTCGAGCCCGGCGAGGCTGAATACGCCCCGGTCGGTCCGCAGCTCGATGCTCTGGTCCGGGAGGCGGACGGTCACCGTCCGCGGGCGCGACGCGACCGCCGGTTCAGCGCTGAAGTAGTGCTCGGTAGGGGGGTGGCGATCCGCCATCGTGCCCGGGAGCGTCAGTGGTGGCGGGAGGGGAGTGAGAAGCTCCGGGCCACCGCCGCGACCGCGGCGAGGTAGGCGGCGCGAGTCCTCGGGCGCAGGTCTTCGACCTCCACCTCGAGCCCCTCGGCGAGGTGGGGGTCCCAGGGCACCTTGACAACCGCCCGGCACCGCTTGGAGAAGTGGTCGACCACCTGGCGCAGCTCGCGGCCGCCGTTGCCGCGTACCTGGTTGATGACCACCACGGCATCGGAGACGAGGTCGTGGTAGCTGTGCTCGTCGAGCCAGTCGAGGGTGAGGCTCGAGGCCCGGGAGGCGTCGATGCCGGGGGCTGCGCAGACCACGATCTGGTCGGCCATCCGGAGGATCCCCTGGGTGGCCGAGTCGAGGATGCCCGTGCCCGTGTCCATCAGGATCAGGTTGTAGTGGTGCTCCAGCACGTGCAGCACCTGGCGGTACTCGGGCTCGCCGAGGGCGACGCTGATGGTCGGGTCGTCGTCGGAGGCGAGCACCTCGAGCCGCGTCGACGACTGGCTCGTGAAGCTCCGCATGTCGCTGTAGCGGCGGAGACGCTCCGAGGCGCGGAGCAGCTGGGTGACCGTGGCCTCGGTCTCGCGATGGACGCGGTAGGCGAGCGAGCCGGCGTCCGGGTTGGCGTCGAGGGCGATCACCCGGTCCCCCCGGCAGAGGGAGAAGGTGTGGCCCAGCATCAGGGTGGTCGTGGTCTTTCCGATCCCACCCTTCCGCGAGACGATGGCCACGCGGCGGCAGGTGGCGATCGGCGTGGTCGCGGTGGCCACCAACTCCCGTTCGCGTCGCTCGGATCGGCCGGGGCCTGGCTCTATCGCCCCGAACGAGAGGGAACGGACCGCCTGGCGCACGCCCCGCGTGGCCGGCCGGACCTTCCTCGGCCCACTCACCCGTTCAGGGGAGAAATCCTGGGCGGTGCGGGGAGGTGTCGGAGCCGGCCGGATCGCGGTCTCGTTGTCCGGATCGGGGCCGAGCGCCGCCAGGCGGCCGACGGTGCGGTTCGGGGCGGGGCGTTGCGGCGATGCGAGCGCCGGCTCGGGAAGTGGTCTCCACCCGCCGGGCGGGTCGCCGGGATGGGGCGCAGCGCCCTGATGGCGTGCTCCGTTGGTGTCGTGCCGGCCAGGGCCGGTGGGGGAGCCGCCATTGCCGGCCGAGCCACCGGGAAGGGGCGGCGGGGGTGCCGCGAGGCCGGGTTGGGGTCGTCCGTCGGGCGGCGGCAGGGGCCGGACGGGGAGATACGACGCGCCTCCCGAAGTGCCGGGTGCGGCCGCGGTGTCAGGCGGCGGTGCGTTCCGGGTGGGCGCGGGCGATGACGCCGCCGGGCGGGACCCCGGGATGCCATTGGGTGGCGGCAGGGGCCGGGTGGGCGCGAGCGGTGGTGGCAGGGAGATGTTGAATCCGGGGGCGCCTTGGGGCGGCCGCACGGGCCGATCGGAGGTGGCCCAGGCCGGCCGCGAGAGGGCGGGCCCCGGGGAGCCGGCGGGTGTCTCGGGGGGTCGGTCGGCGGCGATCGACGGTGCGGGGGAGAGGCTGAGCCCCGGGGAACCGTTGGGCGCCTGCAAGGGCCGAGGGTCGTACGACGGCGGCCGGGAGATGCCGTATCCGGGCGCGCCGTTGGGCGGCATGGGGCGGGAGGTGGCTCCCCCCGTGGCCGGCGCCATCGGCGCTGACTGGAACTGGCCGTCGGCGGTGGGGAGGTGACGGGCGGGTGGAGCCGGCGGGGCGAACCGCACCCCCGGGCCGTTGGCCGGCGGAGCCGCGGGAATCCCGACGCTGTTGGTTCGCAGCGACTCGTATCCCGCGGGCCCCATCGGGGCGGGCTGGCCCGGCCGGCTCGCGTGCCCGACAATGTCGACAGGCGGTTGCGGTGGCGTACCACCTGGCCTCCGGTGGTCCACCGGCGCCGTGAGGCCGCCCTCTTCCCCTGTTTGCTCGGTCAACACCTCTCCCACTGCAGGTCCCCGCGGCTGCGATCTACCGGATGGAGGAGTATGGCAGCCCGCCGCCGGGACTGACTGCCCAGCCTACGCCCTTCGACGGGAAATGGGCGCCCAGGGCGCTGAGCGGCACAATCCCTCCCATGCCTGCCCAGAGCCGCCCGATCGTCCTTGTCGGCCTGATGGGCTCTGGGAAGACCACCGTCGGGTCGGCGCTCGCGGAACGCCTCGGCCGGCCCTTCTGGGGCGGTGATGCCAAGCTCCTCCAGGTGACCGGGATGACGCCGGCGGCACTCGGTGCCGAGCGGGGCCTGGATGTCCTTCACGGCCTCGAGTTCGAGGTGATGTCACTGGGGCTCGCCCACCGCCCGCATCCGGTCGTGGCCGCAGCCGCCTCGGTCGGGCTCGACCCCCGCCTCCCCGGCCTGCTCCTCGAGGCGTGGACGATCTGGCTCCGGGTCGAGCTGGCGCACCTCGTCTCGCGGCTGCAGCGGGACGACGGCCATCGGCCATTGCCCGCCGGAGACCTCCTGGCGACCCTGCGCGAGATGGCGCGGGTCCGCGACCCGGTCTACGCGCAGGTGGCGGACCTGACCCTGGACGCGACCCGCACCCCGGCGGCCGCGCTCGTTCAGCGGATCATCGAGGCGCTGCCCTTCCCCGACGCTTAACCGCGGCGCCGCCAGTCGTTCACGGGCGATGCCGCATCGTGTGGGGTGCAGAGGGACGCGAGAGCGTCCCCCGGCTCACATCGAAACCCAACCTCCGTGCGTGCCCGGGCCGGCTTGCCGGCCCGGGCTGTCGCGCGCCTGGGGAGCGGCTGCATCGCGGGGTGCTGCCTTGGTTCGGGCGTCGAATGACAGCCCTGGGACGTGCGCGGCTGTGACGGTCCGGTGACGCCGCCGTGAGCCCGGGGGGTGGGACTGGCGCCTGGGCTCTGCGTGGGGTTGAGCGGCGAGCCCGACCCCCATTGAGGAAGGCGTTGTTGGACCCGTCCCGAAGGGGTCGCACCCGGCCTTCCCGCGGAGCACGGCGGATCGCCGGCAGCTTCGCGGGCTGGCTGCTGCGCGCCCTCTCCCGCCCACTGATCTCGCCGGCCCTGGCGATCTTCATGGTCGACCTCATCGTCGCGGTGGTCCCCCTGGTCGTCCTGGCTCAGCGCAACCTGGCCGCCGCGGTCGGGGCGGCGGTACTGCTCAACGCGGCCCACCTCGTCGACACGGTCTTCATCGTCTCGGGCCCGCACGTGGCAGCCCTCGCCCTCTGCGTCATCGTCGCGCTGCTCATCTTCCAGCCCCCGGATGGAGTCGCTGCCCCGGTCGGGCGACCGGCTCGGGGTCAGCTGTCGGTGGCGAGACCCACGACGACCGGGGCGTGATCCGAGGGCCCTGTGCCCTTGCGCGCCTCCCGGTCGATGTACGCGTCGGTCACCCGTGAGGCCAGGGCCCGGCTGAGCAGGAGGAGGTCGATGCGCATCCCCATCCCCTTGTGGAACATGCCGGCCCGGTAGTCCCAGTACGAGAACGGCCGTCCCTTGAGGGCGCGGGGCGGGACGTCGGTGAGGCCGAGGCCCAGGAGCTCCGTCAGAGCCGCTCGCTCCGGAGCGCTGACGTGGGTCGAGCCGACGAACTCGGCCGGGTCCCATACGTCCTGGTCGGTAGGCGCGATGTTGAAGTCGCCGCAGACCGCCAGCCGGTCGCTGGCGCCGAGCTCGGCACCGAGGGCTTCGCGCAGGGCGGCCAGCCAGGCGAGCTTGTAGGCGTAGTGGGGATGGTCCAGCTCCCGCCCGTTGGGGACGTAGACCGACCAGACGCGCACCCCCGCGCAGGTGGCGGACACCGCCCGTGCCTCCACCTCGGGGAAGCCGGGCTCGCCGGCGAACCCGGCGGTCACCTCGTCGAGCCCGACCCGGGAGAGGATGGCGACGCCGTTCCAGCGGCCGCTGCCGTGGGTGGCGGACTCGTAGCCGAGCTCCGCGACCTCGGCCGTCGGGAAGGCGCCGTTCGCGACCTTCGTCTCCTGCAGGCAGAGGACATCGGGGCGGGTGTCGTCAAGCCATTCGAGCAGGCGCGGCAGTCGCGCCATGATCGAGTTCACATTCCAGGTCGCCAGCAGCACCGCATGAGGATGGGGACTCGCGGGGCGCCACGTCAAGGCCGGGGCACCTCAGGCTCCTTCCCGGGCTCTGATACCGTTGCCCGATGCCCTTCGGGCTGGCTCTCATAGCGGCCTTCGGATGCTCGCTGTGCATCGGCGTGGCGGCGGTGCTGGAGAAGGTCAGCGCCGATCGCGAAGCGCGTGTGTCATCGCTTCAGATCGGCCTGCTCTTGCGTCTGCTCGACGACTGGCCGTACGTCCTCGGGCTGGCACTGGACGGCGCTTCCTTCCTGCTCACCGTCGTTGCCGTGCAGAACCTGCCCCTCTTCGTCGCCGAGCCGGTCATCGCCCTCAACGTCATGATCACCGCCGCTCTGATCGAGCTCCTCCTCTTTGAGCGTCGCTTGCGCGGGGTGGCGTGGGTGGCGATCGTGGGCATCCTGGCCGGGCTCTCCCTACTAGCCCTCTCCGGGGGGCCCGAACGGGCCCGTACCGCCGCCGCAGCGGTGCGCTGGACGGTGATCCTGCTCCCGCTCGGGGTCGCCGGGATCGGCGCCGTGGTGGCCACACGCAAGGGCCACAGCGCCACCATCGGGCTCGGCGTCCTGGACGGGGTCGCCTTTTGGCGGCACCGCCGTGGCGGGCAGGATGCTCGTCGTCCCCCACCAGTTCTGGCAGATCCTGCTCAGCCCGCTCCTCTGGGCTATGCTCGCCTACGGGCTGGTCGGCCTCCTGCTCTTCACCATCGCCCTGCAACGGAGCCACGCCAGCGTCATCGGCGCCTCGACGACCGCGGCACAGTCGATCGTCCCCATCGTGGTCGGCATCGCCTTCCTCGGCGACACGCCGAGGAACGGTGCATGGGCCGTGGCGGTCGCCGGCATGGTGCTGACCCTCGCCGGGACGCTGGCGATCGCCGTCACCAAGGTCGTGCCGGACCCCTCCGGGTCAGCACCAGCGCCCCGCCCTCCCGGCTCCGGCCCTCCGCGGCATCCAGCGGGAGAGGGCCTGCCCGGCTGACCGCTCCGCCCTCGGACGACTCCTGATCATCTGGCGATCACGTGCCGCGATAGAGGCGCGTTGGCTGGGATCGACGGCCTATCCGAACGGATGGTCGGCGGCAGGGGCGGCTACCGTCAACCTCCTCTGCCCAGCAAGCGAGTACGCCGGGGATCAGGTGACGCGCGTAGTCTCTGCAGTGTCATGGCTAGCCCGACTCAGTCCCCCGTGCCGACACTCGCGGCGCTTCGGACGCGGCGCGATGACATCCTGGCCATCGCTCATGCCCATGGCGCCCACAACGTGCGGGTTACGGGCTCTGTGGCTGCCGGCGAGGCGGGCCCCGATAGCGACATCGACCTCGTCGTGGATCTCGACGACGATCGAGACGTGGCCGACCTGAGCACCCTCATTGTCGACCTCGGGGAAGCTCTCGGCCGTCCTGTCGATGTGCTGGAGGTGCGTCACCCCTCCGCATTTGGCGCACGGGTGCTGCGCGGCGCCGTCCCTCTGTGACCGAGAGTCGGGATCAGCGCCACCTCGGCTACATCCGGGCCAGCATCCAGCTCATCGGCGACTACACGCGCGAGGGCGGCAAGGAGGCGTTCCTGACCGAGCCCCTCGTCCAGGACGCGGTTCTGCGGCGCCTGGAGACGCTGGCCGAGGCGGCGGGGAAGCTGTCCGACGCCGTGAAGGCGCGCCACCAAGAGATCCCGTGGAGGGCAGTCGTCGGCTTTCGCAACATCGCCGCCCACGCCTACCTCGATCTGCTCGCCGAGCGGGCATGGGAGATCGTGGACCGGTACCTGCCTCCGCTCTTGGAAGCCGTCGAGGCAGAGCTCGGGCAGGCACGCGGTGGCAGCTTTGACGACGTATGAGGCGCCCTCTTCGCCCCGTGTAGCCAGCCGCGGCCGACACCTCTGTTGCTCCGTTTGGGACTAAGTACGCCGACAGTACGCGTGCGTAGGGCTCCCGGTCCGGTCCCGTTGGTCCATGCCCAGATCACGCTGAGCGAATCGCACGCATCTGTGGGATAGGGTCCGGAAGGTTGTGATGGTGCAGGCGAGCAGGCGTGCGAGTGATGTGTGGGGCAGCGTGCGGGTGCTAATCCCGGATCCACCGACGAGGGGCCCGCGATCGTACTCGTGTGCAGTTAGGAAGCGCATGGTGGCGCCGGATCTGTGTCCCCGCCGTCAGCGGTCAAGGACGGAGTGGCACCACGCCAAAACCTTCGGGTCGTTGACAGCGAAGGACCAATACGCCGCGAGCCAATACCGGACGGGATCGAAGAGCTCGCCCAAGTTGTGACCGCGCAGCCACGCGTTGGCTATCTGCATATCCCTGGGCGTGGCCGATGGCGTGATTGGGGGGGCAGACAGGTAGACGGCGGCGGCCACCGGGCTGAAGTGGACGTCGCCGACTACGCAAGCCGGCCCGATATCGAGGACGGCGGTTATGCGCCGTCCGTCCGTCATCATGTTCCCGGCGAAAGCGTCGAGGTGGACGAAACCGGGCTGGTCCGGCTCCGGAAGAGCGTCGGCCAGGGCAGCGGTGTCGACGGGCATCCCGACCATACCCGCCGCCAGGCTCTCCTCGGCCTTGGCCTTCAGGTAGGCCCGCCAGGTCGTCGTCCGCAGTGGAAGGGAGCCCACGAGGTCCCCGAAGTAGTCCCGGGGACGCAGAGAAACCCCGCCGAGGGAGATGGCGGCATCGAGGTGTGCCTCGATCAGCAGATCTCGGCGTCGGCCCTCCACCGTCTGCAGCTCCTCAAGCAGCGAACGGCCCGGAAGTCGGCGCTCGATCGCGTAGATCCGGCCACCGAGTTCCCTGACCTGGAGGATGGCTGGGAACTCATAGCGGGCCGCTTCGGCGGACAGCTCAGCGATCAGCTCCCGATTGCGGCGCAGCTGGTCGGCGTCGCCGCCGGCGTGGAGAACCCGGACCACGCGCGCATCGTCCAGGGCGTATACCTGGGCCTCACCGCCGTGGCCGAGTAGCGCCTCCGGACCTATGCCCAGGCGGCCCAGCACAGCCTCCAGTCCCGGGTCAGATGGGTACCGCATGGACTTCCCAGTCTGACGGGCGACTCCCGCAGTCCGCGCGCGTGCGCAAGACCGCGACGTGCCCACACCCTATAGCCTTCGCCGGCGTCGCCCCGGCCGGGCTCGACGCGCTTGAGGCGCTGAGCCAAGGTGCCCGGGAAGAGGCGCGGCTCGCCCCGACCCTCCGGTTCAACGCTGCGCTCAAGCTGGGGCGTGAGGGTCTCGCAGCATCCAGAGTTACCAGCCGCGGGGGCGGACAAGACGGGCGAGCCGGTCGGCGGCGTCGGCCTTGAGCTCGTCCAGCACCCCGGCGTAGACGTTGGCGGTGGTGCCGATGCCGATGGCCGAGTGGCCGAGCACCTCGCTGACGACCTTGAGGTCGGTGCCGCTGGCCAGCATCAAGGTCGCCGCCGCGTGGTGGAGGTCGTGGAAGCGGATGCGGGGGAGGCCGGCTGCTCGAAGGATGGTCTGGAACCGCTGGGTGAGGTTCCGGCCGTCGATGGGCCGCCCCCACGGGTCGGTGAAGACCAGGTCCACGAGCGGCGATTTCCAGGCAGCCCCGAGCAGCAGCCGCTCCTCCACCTGGCGCTGGCGGTGGGCTGCCAGGGCGTCGGCGGCGGGGGAGGGGAGGCCGATGGTGCGCCGCGACTTCGCCGTCTTGGTCGGCTCCAGGGCCCACCGGCCGCCCCGATGCTGCAGGGTTGCGTGAACGCTGAGGCGCATGCCGTCCAGGTCCACGTCGGACCAGCGCAGGGCGAGCAGCTCGCCCTGGCGCAGCCCGGTCCAGAGCGCCAGGGCGATCGGTGCTTCCAGGTCGCTCCCCGCCGCAGCGTCGAGGATCGCAGCCGCCCGCACCGGGGTCATCGGCTCCACGTGGTAGCCCTCGACCCGAGGCGGGCGCGCCAGGCCGGCGGCATTGCGGGTCACCTCACCAACGCGGACGGCGTCGCCGAGGGCGGCGCGGAGCACCGCGCGGATGTGCCAGACGGTCCGTGCCGACAGGCCGCTGGCGAGCTTCTCGCTGAGCAGCGCCTCGACCCGCTGTGGGGTGAGCCGAGCCAGCTTCACCGACCCCAGTGCCGGGAGCACGTGGAGGCGCAGCAGGTCGGCGTAGCGCCGCGCGGTCGACGGCCGGACGCGCATCTCCAGCCCATCGACCCACTCGGCAAGGAAGGAGCCGAGGCTGCGGCTGCCCTGCGCCAGCGGCTCGCCCCGCTGGACGCAGGCCAGCGCCGGGACCAGCTTGTCCAAAACCTCCCTGCGGGTCCGTCCGTAGAGGGAGCGCCGGACCGGTCTCCCGTCGACGTAGCCGGCGGTGACCCGCGCCTCCCAGAGCCCATTGGGCCGCTGTCGGATGCCGCCTTCCCCGTGCCCGCGCCGCTTGAGGGTCATTCGCCCACCCCTGAGAGCAGCCAGCCCGACGCGATCCAGACTAGCAGTTTTGGGGTACTTTAGGGGTACGGCACTCGGGAGCCTGACCGCCGCCTCGATGTATTATGGCGATATCTCTTGCTGCTAAAGGGATATCGCCGTGCCGAGGGTGGGAGTCGAACCCACACGGGGTTGCCCCCGGCGGTTTTTGAGACCGCTGCGTCTGCCATTCCGCCACCCCGGCGTCGCGGAGGCAAGCTTCTCACGTCCTCGCCGGCAGTCGACAGCCCCCCGGCGGCCTACGTCCGACCGGCCGGCTCCGCTATACCAGACCCTGGCGGATGGCGAACCGCACCGACTTGAAGAGGAGAGGCCATGGCCAGCTCATCCCACCCGACCCTCACCGAGGACCAGGTTGCCCTGCTGCGGGAGAAGGTGCTCGCCCACGTCGCCACCGTGATGCCCGACGGCTCCCCGCACGTGACCCCGGTCTGGGTGGACACCGACGGCGAGGCCGTGCTCTTCAACACCGCCAAGGGACGGCTCAAGTACCGCAACCTGAGCCGCGATCCGCGCGTCGCGATCTCCCTTTCCGCAAAGGACAACGACTACCGCACCGTGGTCATGCGGGGTCGGGCCGAGTTCATCGAGGAGGGCGCCGATGCCCACATCGACCGGCTCGCAAAGAAGTACCTCGGCGCCGACAGCTACCCGGGCCGGCAGCCGGGCGAGGTGAGGGTCACGGTCCGGGTGGTCCCGGAGACCATCCACCGGCGGGGCTGAGCCGCCAGCGTCGCCGCCTGGCACAATCAGGTCGCCATGGCCGACCCCCTTCCCGTCCTGACCCGTTCGCCGCTCGCCTGCCTGGGCGAGGCGCCGCTCGCCTTTGACTACGACGACATCAGCCTGGTGCCGCGGCACGCGTCCAGCCTTCCCCATCGCTCGGACGCGCGTCCGACGGTGAGCCTCGGGGCCGTCTCGCTCGAGGTGCCGATCCTCGCCTCTCCGATGCCCGACGTCTGCGGACCGGAGATGTGTGAGGCGCTGGCCGAGGCCGGCGCCTTCGGCATCCTCCACCGCTTCCAGACGGTGGAGGAGGAGGTGGAGGAGTTCCGGAGCACGAGCGTCCGGACCGGGCCGGCCGCGGTTGGGGCCGCCGTCGGCGTCACTGGCGACTACCGCGAGCGATTCGACGCCCTGGTCGAGGCCGGCTGCCGGACCATCTGTCTGGACACCGCCAACGGCGCTCACCACCAGGTCGGGGTCGCGCTGACCTGGGCTCGGGAGCGCCGCGATGACGTGACCCTGATCGCCGGCAACGTCGCCTCGGCCGAGGCCTTCACCTGGCTGGAGGACCGCGGTGCGGACGCCATCCGGGTCGGCATCGCGGGCGGTGCGGTCTGCGAGACGCGCACCGAGACCGGCGTCTTCGTGCCCACCCCCTACACGGTCGCCGAGGTGGCGCAGGTGCGCCGCCGCGCACTGATCGTCGGCGACAGCGGGGTGCGCAGCCCCGCCGACCTCTGCAAGCTCCTGGCCCTCGGGGCGGACCTGGTGATGGTCGGATCAGCCCTGGCGGGCACGGGTGAGGCGCCGGGCCGCGTGATCATGCTGGACGGCAAGAAGTACAAGATCATGCGCGGCGCCGCCTCCTTCTCGGTGCAGCAGCAGGCCGGTCGCGACGATCCCGAGTACGTCGAGGGAGCCGAGACCATGGTCCCCTACAAGGGGCACGTGAGTGGGGTGATCTCCCGCTACCTCGCGGGGTTGCGCAGCTCGATGTCCTACATGAACGCGCGCACCCTGGCCGAGTACCGGGCAAACGTCGACTTCGTGCGGCTGCGCTGACCCGGCGGCGGACGGGGCCTCCCCCCGTTCACGCGCCCGCGTTGATCCGGCTCACCGCGCGTCGCGCGAGCGGCCCCCTCCGCGGCCTGCGGGCCAGGCTGCCGCCGTCACCCCGTCGAGCCGCTTGACGAGGTCGACCACGGTCTCGTTGCCGCTCTGATCTCCACTGTCGAAGCCGGGCTCGGTGGTCGCATGGCGGTGCACCGGCACACCCGCATCGACGTAGCCGAGGCGGGTGTAGAGACGGCGTGCGGCAGCGTTGCCGGTGCTCACCGCGAGGCTCACGCCCCGGTCTCCGCGCGTCGCCGCGGCGCTCTCGGCCGCCTCTAGGAGGGCGGTCCCGACCCCCCGGTTGCGCCACTCCGGGAGGACGAAGACATCCTCGATGTAGGGCAGCGAGTCCACCACCCCGGCCACCGCGAGGGCGGACGGCCGCCGGCGGTGGAGGAGGGCCTGTCCCACCGGGGTACCGTCCTCCCAGGCGACCAGGTAGAGGCATTCATCCCGCCGCTGCCGCTCCAACCGGTCGGCGACGACGACCCGATGGCGGAGCGTGGCGGCCACTGCGGCGGCCTCCTCGGGGCGGAGCAAGCGCACGTCCATCGGTTCACTCTGACACAGGAGCCGCCTCCATCTCCCTCTTCGGGAACCGGGGTACCGATCTGCGCGTATGTTGGGGAGATGGACGACGAGGCGCTCCTCGACCGCTGCCGTCGCGGTGACCGGGACGCCTTCACGCCGCTCGTCCACCGCTACCAGGACGAGCTGTACACCATGGCCCTTCGACTGACCGGCAACCCCGCCGACGCCGCCGACGTGGTCCAGGAGACGTTCACCCGGGCCTTCCGAAGCCTTCCGAGGCTCCGCGGCGCGACCGTGAGGGCCTGGCTCTTCCGGGTCGCCGTCAACTGCTCGCACGACATTCACCGGCAGCGCAGCCGCCGGCCGGCGGACCCCCTGGAGGATACCGAGGGGCGGGTGATCGACCTCCCCGACCCCGGCCTGGGCCCCGAGGCCACCGCCATCCAGCGCGAGCGGGCCGACGCCGTCCGTGTGGCCCTCCTCGCCCTCCCGCACGATTTCCGGGTCGCGGTCGTCCTCCGCGACGTCAACCAGCTCTCCTATGAGGAGATGGCTGAGGCTCTGAGCGTCCCGCTGGGAACCGTCAAGTCGCGGATCTCCCGGGCTCGCGGCCTGCTCGCGGCCGCCCTCCGCCAGTCCTCCGCCGTCTTCCCAAGCGCGGAGGAGGCGTGGTGAGCCGCCACGTCGAAGCGCTCCTCTCGGCCGCCTACGACGGCGAGCTGAGCCCGGGCGCGCGGGCCGCCTTTGACCGCCACCTGGGCGAATGCTCCGCGTGCGCCGCCGCCTTCGCCGAGCTGACCACCGCCGTGGACGCCCTCCGGGAGCAGCCGCCGGCCCGGATGCCGCACCCAGTCCGCCTCCCCGAGGGGTCGCCGGCCCCGGAGCGCCGCCGGTTCGGGCTGCCCGCCTGGCTTCCACAGGGAGGCCGCCTGGTGACGGGCCTGGCGGCGGCCGGCGTGGTCGCGGCGGCCGGGGTGGCGGCGGTGGTCGTGGTCGGGCACCTCAATCCTGGGGTCGTCAACCGCTACTCCTCGTCGAGCGCCGGTGAGAGCCTCCCGATCCCCGCCGCTCTGCCGGCGTACGGACCAGACCTCGGGAGCGCGGCTGCCGGCAACGCCGCCGCCGGCGTCTGCCCGTCCCAGCTTGCGGGGACCGACGCCACCTCGGCCGCCGCGATCCCCGCCGGGTTCCCCAATCACACCACCGAGGACGACGGGGTCACCAAGGCCGTCATCGCCACTCAGGCGTCCGGCTACACGCCGGGGGCGACCGTCGACGTCTACGCGCGCCTGATCGACGACAGCACCGGTGCCGTTTCGCTCCCGTGCACTCTTCTCGCCGGTCCCGAGGCGGGCGGTTCGAGCGCGGCGCTTGCGGTGCCGGCGACCGAGACCTCCGCCACCCCGGCCGGAACCCTCACCTTTGAGGGTCAACCGGTGTTCGCCGTCGTCGTCCCCGGCACCGCGGTGGCGGGGACGACCTACCAGATCGTCGTCGACGTGCCGGCCGGCCCGGGCGAGGCGACGGCCAAGCAGGTCACCCTCTCGGTCCGGGTCACCTGAGCGCCGTCTCCGGCGCGAGGCGCGCAGACTCGATGGCCATGCCCCCGCGTCGCGCCTGCCTCGGGCTCCTCCTGCTGACCCTGGCCGGTTGCGCATCGCCGTTCGCGGGCGGCCCCTCGCCGGCGGCGTCACCCCGGGGCCTGGTCGTCGTGACCGCCGGAGGGACGGCGCTCGACGACGGCACCGATGACGTACCACCCACCCTCGATCTCGGTCTCGAGGGCTCGGGGGTCACCCTCTCCGTGGTCTCCGCCACCCTCGACGGGCGCCGCCTCACGCTGACCCCCTCTGCGAAGGGGGTGACGGCGGGCGTCGCTCCCATGGCCTACGACAGCCAGCACCAGCTCGTCATCGACGTCACCGGCCGCCCGCAGGAGGTGATCGGCTTCCAGGTGGTCGATCGCACCGGGGTCAGCGCTGCCGCCTGGCTCGGCCCGGCCGGCCAGCTCGTCTGCCAGGTCGTCTTTGAATGGGCCCCGGACCGCGCCGCCATCGCCGCCGCCCTCCCTCAGGCCCAGCTCAGATGGATCGACGACACGCACCTGAGCCTCGCGTGGGCCACCCCTCAAGCGAACCTCACCATCCCCGCCGGCCTCGCGGCGTCGCGCGGGTCGGTGCTCGACGGCCCCCTGCAGCTCTCGCTCACCGGCCTCCAGACCGGGCAGCTCCGCCGGTCCACGGTGCCGGCGGCGGCCGCCGCGCCCGCCGGCCTCCCGCTGACGCTGTGGACGGACGGCACCGCCGCCTCCCACGCGTCGACGTGGGCCCACGCCTCGGTAGCCGCCATCCTCAGCCCCACCGGCTGGCAGGTGGAGTCGGACGGCGGCCTCCAGGGCACTCCGGACCCGGTCACCCTGGCCGCAGCGGCCGGCCGGCCGCTGTGGCCCGTGCTCAAGAACGACGACGCCGGCCCCAGTGGGACCGACCTGCTCCTCAACAGCGCGAGTGCCCGCTCCGCCCTGATCGCCGTCGTGGTGAGCCAGGTGCGGAGCCTGGACCTCGCCGGTGTCAACCTCGACTTCGAGGGTGTACCGGGGAGCGACGAGAGCGCCCTGACCGCGTTTGCCGGCCAGCTCTCCACCGCCCTCCGCGCGGCCGGTGCCGGCCTCTCGATCGACGTGGTCCCCCACACCCTGGCAGGGACCAATTCGGCCTCCGCCGCCTACGACGATCCCGGTCTGGCCGCGGTCGCCGACTACCTCGTGGTGATGGCCTACGACGAGAGCACCGAGGCCGGGCAGCCCGGGCCGGTCGCGGGCGTCGACTGGCAGGCGGCGGAGCTGGACGGGACCATGTCCGGGGTGCCCGCGGACAAGATCGTTCTCGGCATCCCCCTCTACGCCCGCACCTGGTCGGGCGAGCAGGTGACCGCCGGCGGCTACCCGTCGATGGTCGCCCGGGCCCTCGGTGAGGCGGACGTCTCCTACGACTACGACTTTCCAGCTGCCACCCCGGTGCTGGTCAGCGACCCCGGAGGGGTGCCGACCCAGCTCTGGTTCGACGACGCCGACAGCCTGCTCCGCAAGATCGATGCCGTCAGCAGCCTGGGGCTGGCGGGCGTCGCCGCCTGGGTGGCGGGTGACGAGGATCCCGAGTTCTGGTCTGTTGTCTGATCTGGGGGGCGGCGCTGACGCGGAGCTGGCCGGAAATGGGCGCCGACCTACGAGGACTCCTGGTTGGTCCCCAGGTCCGGCAGGTTCAGCTCATTGACCCAATCGCGGACCTTGGCCATCCGCTCGTCGACCGCCTCGTCCGGATCCCCCGGCTCCCGATCGGCATCCGGCTCGGGCAGGACTCCGGCCTTCTCGAGGACCTCCGGGTCCACGAAGATGCCCGCCCCCACCCGCACCGCCACCGCGATGGCGTCGCTCGGGCGGGAGTCGATCTCCAGCCTGCGGGAATCCACCCGGGCCAGGATCCGGGCGTAGAAGACCTCGTTGGCGAGCGAGGTGACCACCACCCGCTCCACGCTGCAATCGACCGCCGAGAGGATGTTGGCGAGGAGGTCGTGGGTGATCGGGCGCTCCGGGGTGATCCCCGTGATCCGGAGCGCGATCGCGTTGGCCTCGTTGATGCCGATCCAGATCGGGAGGTACCGCTCCGCCTCCTTCTCCTTGAGGATGACCACGTGCTGGCCGGTCGGCATGTGCACCCGGATGCTGTCCACCGTCATCTCGATCAACTCCGCCATGGCTCGATCATAGCGCCGACCCCAGACCGCCGCCCGGGGAGGGTGAGGAGGCGAATACCATCAGGGCCGTGCCCACCGACGACGGAGCTGCGGAGCGGCCCACCCTGCTGCTCATCGACGGGCACGCGCTCGTCTACCGCGCCTTCTTCGCGATGCCGGCGCTCACCAACAGCCGGGGCGAGCTGACCAACGCCGCCTACGGCTTCACCTCGATGCTGCTCAAGGCGTTCACCGAGCACCGGCCGGGGTACGCGATCGCGGCCTTTGACCCGCCGGGCCCGACCTTCCGCCATGAGGAGATGGCCCAATACAAGGCCCAGCGCCCGCCCATGCCCGCCGACCTCCGCCCCCAGGTCCAATGGGCGCGTGACGTCGTCGCCGTGCTCGGCATCCCGGAGGTCGAGATCCCCACCTTCGAGGCCGACGACGTGATCGGCTCGCTCTCCGTCAAGGCGGTGGCGGCGGGCCTGGACGTGATCATCGTCACCGGCGACATCGACACCCTTCAGCTGGTCAATCCCCACGTGCGCGTGCTCATCAACCGCCGCGGGATCAGTGACACCGTCGTCTACGACGTCGACGCGGTGCGTGCGCGTTTCGGCTTCGACCCGCCGCTCGTCGTCGACTACAAGGCCCTGCAGGGGGACGCCAGCGACAACATCCCGGGCGTCCCCGGTGTCGGCGAGAAGACGGCCATGAACCTCATCCACGAGCACGGCCCGCTGGAGGCGATCCTGGAGGCGGTCCCCGGGATGAAGCCCGGGCGCCTCCAGGCCAACCTCGCCGAGCACGCGGACCAGGCGCGTCTCAGCAAGCGGATGGCCACGATCCAGTGCGACCTCGACGTGCCCCTCGATCTGGCCGGCGCCCGGGTCGGCGGCTACGACCAGCCCGCGGTGCATGCGCTCTTTGACCGTCTGGAGTTCCGCTCCCTCCTGCCCCGTCTCGGCGAGGCGCTCGGATATGGCACGGCTCCGGTCACGGGCCCGCCCGGTCAGGGCGAGCTCAGCTTCGATGCGGCGCCGGAGCCCCCGGTCGACGTCGTCGTCGTGGAGAGCGAGGCCCAGTTCGAAGAGATGGTCCAATCGGTCGGCTCCGCGGGCCGGTTCGCGCTCCGCACGGTGACAGCGGGCCCGCCCCGTACCGGCGCGCCGCTCGGGACCGCCATCGCCCCGGTGGGGGCAACCCGCACCTGGTGGGTGCCCCTGCCCCAGCACCAGGAGGCGATCGTCGCCCTGCTCGGCGACGCGGCCCTCACCATCGACGGCTACGACCTCAAGCGCGAATGCCTCGCCTGGGGCCCCGCGCTGCGCGTGCCCCTGGGATTCGACACCATGCTCGGCGCCTACGTCGACAATCCGCGGGCGCGCGTTCTCTCCCTCACCGGGCTGGCCGCCGACCTCTGCGGCGTTCAGGTGGAGAGCGAGGAGGAGCTGCTGGGGAGCGGCCGGGGGCGCCGCCGGATCGAGGAGCTGACGCCGGCGGAGCTGGCCGCCTACTACGGGCGCTGGGTGGGGCTGGTCGAGCCGGTCCGTGCCGTGCTCATCAAGCAGCTCACCGCGAGTGGCCTGCTCCCGCTCCTCGAGGAGCTGGAGCTGCCGCTCGTCCCCATCCTCGCCGAGATGGAGCGACTGGGCATCCTCCTCGACCGCGATGCCCTGACGGCCATCTCCGCCGAGATGCAGGAGCGCGTCGGTGCCCTGGAGGGAGAGGTCCACGATCGCGCCGGCCACCCCTTCAACCTCGGCAGCACCCAGCAGCTCGCCGCCGTCCTTTACGACGAGCTGGGGCTCGCCGCCGGCCGCAAGACCAAGTTTGGCCGGAGCACCGACGCCGACAGCCTGGAGGCGCTCCGCGAGGAGCACCCGGTGGTCGACCTGGTGCTCGAATGGCGCCAGCTCACCAAGCTCAAGAGCACCTACGTGGACGCCCTCCCGCTGCTCTGCGACGAGGACGGCCGGGTGCACACCTCCTTCAACCAGGCGGTGGCCGCGACCGGACGGCTGTCGTCGGCGGATCCCAACCTGCAGAACGTCCCCATCCGCACCGAGTGGGGCCAGCGCATCCGGCGGGCGTTCGTCGCCGGCCCCGGCCGGCTGCTGGTCTCGGCCGACTACTCCCAGGTCGAGCTCCGCGTGCTGGCCCACGTCACCGGGGAGGAGCGGCTGATCGAGGCCTTCGCCCGGGGCGAGGACATCCACCGCCGGACCGCCGCCCAGGTGTACGGCATCGATCCCGCGGCGGTGACACGCGACATGCGGCGGGTCGCCAAGGTGGTCAACTTCGGGGTGGTCTACGGGCTCTCCGACTTTGGCCTGGCACGGGACACCGGGATGTCTCGGGAGGAGGCCGGCGCCTTCATCCGCTCGTACTTCGAGAGCTTCCCCGCGGTCACCCGCTGGCTGGAGCAGACGCGGATGCACGCCCGGGAGTGGGGATGGGTGGAGACCTTCACCGGCCGCCGCCGCCACCTTCCCGACATCCGGGCGGCCAACCGCCAGATGCGGATGGCCGCTGAGCGGATGGCGGTCAACATGCCCATCCAGGGCGGCGCCGCCGAGATCATGAAGAAGGCGATGATCGACTGCGACCGGGCGCTCCGGGAGAGCGGCTCCCCCGCCCAGGTGCTGCTCCAGGTTCACGACGAGCTGGTCGTCGAGGTCCCGCGTGATGACGTGCCGGAGCTGGTCCCCCTGGTCCGCAGCGCGATGGCCGACGCCTACCCGCTGGTCGTGCCCCTGGTGGTTGACGTCAAGATCGGCGACAACTGGCAGGAGATGACCCCGGTGGATGCCTGAGCTCCCCGAGGTCGAGACGGTCGCCCGCGACCTGCGCAACGAGCTGGTCGGGCGGCGCTTTATCAGCGCGTGGGTGTCGCAGCCAGGCGTCCTGCGCTACCCGGACGCAGAGTCGTTTTGCGCCGCGCTCCCCGGACGGGCCGTGCTGTCGGTCGAGCGCCGGGGCAAGTACATCCTCTGCGAGGTCGGCGAAGGCGACGCTTTGGTCTTCCACCTCGGTATGACCGGTCACCTGCGGGTGGTGGACGGCGAGGTCGAGGAGGTCAAGCACACCCATCTCCGGGCGGGGCTCGACGACGGGCGGGAACTGCGCTTCGACGACGCACGCCGCTTCGGACGCGTGATGCTCGGCTCCCGAGCGGTGCTGGAGGAGCGGCGCGTGCTCCCGGCGCTCGGCGTGGAGCCGCTCTCCGACGACTTCACGGCGGAGCGTCTCGACGGCTTGATGCGGCGCACCACACGGACGGTGAAGGCGGCGCTGCTCGATCAGTCGGGGATCGCCGGGCTGGGCAACATCTACGTCGACGAGGCGTGCCATCTGGCCGGGGTGCGTCCGACGCGCCGGGCCAACCGCCTCACCCGCCGGGAGCGCACCGCCCTCCACGCGGCGATCCGGAGCGTCCTGACCAAGGCGATCACCAACCGCGGCACGACAATCGACGACTACCGCGACCTCTGGGACGCGAGGGGCTCCCACCAGGAGAAGCTGCAGGTGTACGGCAGGGGAGGGGAGCAGTGCCTGTCATGCGGCACCGTGCTTCGGCGGGCTATGGTCGCCGGACGCGGGACCGTGTACTGCCCGAGGTGCCAGCGGTGATCGGACGGGCACGCGCCGACGGGGCACATCGTCTTCGGGGGGACCGCGGTCCGACGCTTTTGGCGTCGGCCGCTCGTTCTCGGCGGCGTTGCAATCGCCGCCTGCGAAAGCCCCCACTCAGACGACGTGCCCCATCTGCGCTGATCGTGCTGTGCGCCGTCACCTTTGGGCTCTCGGGGTCGCGGACGGAACGTCGATCGCGAGCTTCGTGGATCCCAACGAACCCGAGGGGCTGGTTCCGTTGCCCGACGGGGATGTCGTGGTGGCCGAGCAGGGCCCCAACCGCCTCGACCTGCTCACTCCTGCGACCGGTGTCCTGACCCCGTTTCTGACCATCCCCAACTCCACCGGCAACGTGGGTGTCGACGACATCGCCCTGAGCTCCGACGGTGCCGGCATCCTCGTCCCGGACAGCCCGAGCGGACGGCTCCTGGAGGTCCCGACCGGCGGCGGTGCGCCCACCGTGCTTGCGTCCGGCCTGGGCCGGCCCGTGGATGCCGGGCAGCTCCCCGATGGGACCATCGTGGTCGCGGCCGAGAGCAAGCCGGGGTTGGTGGAGGTGGCCGGCGGCTCGACTCAGGCGGTGGGAAGCCTCACCGACCTCGACGAGGCGATCCCCGACGACGGGCTGGTCTACGTCACCGACCTGGGCGCCGACGAGGTGCTCGCCGTCGATCCAGCCTCGGGGGCGAGCCGCGTCCTGGTGACCGGGTCGCCCTCCCCCCAGGGGTTGGTCGCGCTCCCCGACGGGAGCCTTCTCCTCGTCGACTCGACCAGGGAGGTGATCGTGACGCTGCCCCCGTGTGCCTGAGGCGACTTGTGATCGAGCCCGCAACCGGGCATGGTTAGGTGCACATGTACCCATTCGAGCGCTTCACCGAGCGAGCCAAGAAGGTCCTCACCCTCGCCCAGCAGGAGGCGGAGCGCTATCACCATTCGTACATCGGCACGGAACACCTGCTGCTCGGCCTGCTGCACCAGGAGGAGGGCGTGGCCGCCAAGGTCCTCAACAGCCTGGGCGTCGAGATCGGCGGGGTCCGCAGCACTATCGAGTCGGTCCTCGGCCGCAACGAGCGGCTGATCATCCAGCAGATCATCCCGACCTCGCGGGTCAAGCTCGTCATCGAGGTCTCCTTCGAGGAGGCCCGGCGGATGGGCAACAACTACGTGGGCACCGAGCACCTCCTGCTTGGCCTCCTCATCGAGGGCGAGGGCATCGCCGCCCACGTGCTCGAGGACCTCGGGGTCAATTTGGAGAAGGTGCGTGCTGAGATCGCACGGCTCCTCCACGAGATGCCCCCGGAGAGCGCGGCAGCTGAATCGAAAGCGGGGCGGGCGGCACTCCGAAGCTCGTTCGGTCCCCCGTCGCACACCGTGACCAGCACGTTCTCGAAGCCGATCCCGCTGGCACGGTTGGGGCGGTCTGGTCCGGGCAACATGGATGAGATCTGGCGTGCGGCTGAGCGTCTCGCCGAGCAGCAGCACACCGTCGTCGGCGTGGAGCACCTCCTGCTCGCCGCCTTGGATGCCGACCCCCTGGTGGGGAGGATGCTGGCCGTCCTCGGCATCGACGACGCCAAGCTCGCCGAGGTGAGGCGGATCGCGACCCCACTCGCACCACTGCTCGAGATGCGGCGGGCGTACGAGGCGAAGGTCGGCGACCAGAGGGCTGGAGCCGTCGAGACGGAGGAGTACCAGCGGCTGCGGGACGAGCTCAACGATGCGGAGAGGCGCTGGCGGGCCGGCGAGGAGCCGGCCGAGGGCGAGTAAGAGCCCGGCGAGTGCATCCCCGGACGCCTGGCCGAGCGTCCTCGGCGAGGACGGCGCGTTGCGGCGCGGCGACGAGCATTGACGCGCGCTGTAGCGTACTGGCGAGTGAAGTGTGGCGGGCGGTCCACCGCCCTGCTGGTCCTGTGCTGCGCAATGGCAGCCTGTGGCACCGGCGCACCCGGCGCCGTGCCCTGGCTGGACGCCCCGGTGAGCAGTCAGGCCCGTCCGTTCACGGTTCCGGGCGTGGCCGCATGCACGAGCTCGGAGTTCGCTGTCAGCGTCCGCATGGCCAACCCCTCCTATGTGGGAGGCGGACCCAGGGACGTCACCTCGTGGGCGATCGACGTCAGTGACACCGGTCCGGGACCGTGCTTCGTGGGGCCCTCCCCTGACCTCTCCTTCTACGTCGCCGGCGAACCGCTGGCGATCCCCAAGGGGGCAGCCTTCAGTGGCGACATCATCTATCTCGCGCCCGGGTCGGGAGCGGCGCAGTCACCGTTCTTCGGCACGGCCAGCGGCGAGATCGATGTCAACTCGTGCGTGCTCCCGCACGTCGACCAGGTGCGGGTCGACTTCGGGAGCGGGCTGGGCAGCGTGATGGTGCAGCCCGGACCAGCCGCCGGCTGGGGAGCGCCCTGCCCCGTCGCCCATGAGAGCTACTTCTCGGAGCTGTACGGGGTTCCGGCGAGCGGAAGCATCATGGGCTACGCGGCCTCGACTCAAGCCAGCCTCGAGGCGCCGTCAAGCGCATCGCCAGGAGAGGACCTGCGCTTCCTGGTGACGCTCAGCAACACGCCGATGCAGACCACTGGGATCGTGGCCCCCGCCCCGAACCCGACCATGACGCTCGACGCCTGCCCCACATATCACGAGGAGCTCGAGGGGGTGGCCGGCACCTTCCATGCGTACCGGCTGAACTGCTCCGCAGCCAGGCCGATTCCCTTCGGTGGAAGTGAGACGTTCGCCATGTCCATCGAGGTGCCGTCGGGGGCAGATCCCGGACCGGCGACCCTGGCCTGGAGTATCGACGGCAGTCCCCTCACCTACCAGACAGCGCGCAGCTACCTCCAGATTGGGTAGCGCGGACCGGTGCCGCATCCCGCAGCGAGCAGGCACGCGGCTCCCGCGACCCCTGCCAGCAGCCATCTGCGGTCCTTCTCATGGCAGCTCCCTCCGTGTGGGACGGCTGCCCGGGCCGCCCATAGGTTCGAGAGTCCAGGGTTTGATTCGTGGCTCGTGGGGGATTCGGCGCCGGCCGGGGTCAGCCTACACTCGATCGGTGACAGATCTCCAGCTCACCTCCGCCTTCCTGCCCGCCGGCGATCAGCCGCAGGCCATCACCGGCCTGCTGGACAGCCTTCGCCAGGGCAATCGGGAGCAGACCCTGCTCGGCGTGACCGGATCCGGGAAGACCTTCACCGTCGCTCACCTCATCAATGAGCTCAAGCGGCCGACCCTGGTGCTCTCTCCCAACAAGACCCTGGCCGCCCAACTCTGGGCCGAGTTCCGAGAGTTCTTCCCCCAGAACGCGGTCGAGTTCTTCGTCTCCTACTACGACTACTACCAGCCCGAGGCGTACATCGCCCGCACCGATACCTACATCGAGAAAGACTCATCGCGCAACGAGGAGATCGACCGGCTGCGCAACAGCGCCACCCGGGCCCTGCTCACCCGGCGCGACGTCATCGTGGTCGCCTCCGTGTCCTGCATCTACGGTATCGGGTCCCCCGAGAACTACCTGGGTGAGTCGATCCGCCTGCAAGTGGGGGAGAGCTGGCGCCGCGACATCCTGCTGCGCAAGCTCTCCGACCTCCAGTACAGCCGCAACGACACAGACTTCGGCCGCTCCCGCTTCCGGGTGAGGGGGGATGTGCTCGACATCCAGCCCGCCTACGAGGAGGTGGCGGTGCGGATCGAGCTGTACGGCGACGAGATCGAGTCGATCCGCGAGTTCGATCCCCTGACCGGGGAGGTCGTGGCCCGGCGGGACGATGTCGTCATCTTCCCCGCCTCCCATTACGTCACGCCCGCCGAGCAGCTGAAGACCGCGGTGGAGAGGATCGAGGCCGAGCTGGAGGAGCGGGTGGCGGTGCTGGAGGAGCAGGGGCGGTTGCTCGAGGCCCAGCGGCTGCGCCAGCGGACCGGCTTCGACGTCGAGATGATGCGGGAGACGGGCACGTGCGCCGGCATCGAGAACTACTCGCGGCACCTGAGCGGCCGCGCCGAGGGCGAAGCTCCCTTCTGCCTGCTCGACTTCCTGCCCGCGGACGCCCTGATCGTCGTCGACGAATCGCACGTGGCCGTGCCCCAGATCGACGGCATGTCCAAGGGCGACCGCGCGCGCAAGATCCCCCTGGTCGAATACGGGTTTCGCCTCCCCTCGGCACTGGACAACCGGCCGCTCACCTTCGCCGAATGGGATCAGAAGGTCGGCCAGGTCATCTACGTCAGCGCTACGCCGGGGCTGTACGAGGAGCAGCATTCGCTCCGGACGGTGGAGCAGATCAACCGCCCCACCGGTCTGGTGGATCCCACCCTCGAGATCAAGCCCAGCGAGGGACAGATCGACGATCTGCTGGCTCAGGTCCGGCGCCGGATCGAGCGCGGGCACCGCTCGCTGATCACCACCCTCACCAAGAAGATGGCCGAGGACCTCACCGACTACCTCCGCGAGGCGGGGGTGAGGACTCGCTACCTTCACAGCGACATCGAGACCATGGAGCGGATCGAGATCATCCGCGACCTCCGCCTCGGAGTCTTCGACGTCCTGGTGGGGGTCAACCTCCTCCGCGAGGGTCTCGACCTCCCCGAGGTCGCCTTCATCGGCATCCTCGACGCCGACAAGGAGGGCTACCTGCGGGGTTTCCGCTCCCTGATCCAGACCATCGGCCGGGCGTCGCGGAACCTGGACGGCCACGTCGTCATGTACGCGGACCGCGTCAGCGATGCGATGCGGCGGGCGATCGCCGAGACCGACCGCCGCCGCGCCATCCAGGTGGCCTTCAACGATGCCCACGGGATCACCCCGCAGACGATCGTCAAGGCCGTGTACCAGATGGAGACCCACCGCGAGGAGCTCAGCACCGTCGCTGCGACATTCCAGGAGCAGGCGGGCTTGCCGCCCGACGAGCTGCTCCGCCTTGCCAAGGATGTCGAGAAGGAGATGAAGCGTGCCGCCCGGGACCTGGAATTCGAGCGAGCGGCCGAGCTTCGAGACCGGCTCACCGAGATTCGGCGTCGCCTGGAGGAGAGCGGCGAGCATGACCCGGGCGTGGCGGGGGAGGGGATGGCGACGCCCGCTGGGGCGAGGTCGGGCACCGGTGGTCCGCCGTCCCGCCCGCGTGCCGGAGGTGATCGCCCCGGATCGCGTGGTGGTGGCCGGCGCGGGCGTCGCTGACGCTCTCCCGGCGCACGGGACGGCACCGGACCAGATGCGCGGGTGTGCCTCCGCGCGGACCGGCGCGCATCCCGAGTTGACGGGCGCGCGTCCGGTTGAAGCAACCGAACTGTGACATTGGCCCGATCTCCGAGCCCCGCGCCTCGTCACGAGTCCGCCATTTGGCGGCGACGGCCGTGGCTAGACTGAGAAACGTCCCGGTTACGAAGGTGCAAGGAGACGGTGTGAAGATCTGGAGACGGGCGGCGACGGTCGCCAGCGTGATGCCCGTTCATGCGCCCCCTCCCTTGACGTCGAGCCTGGTCTGGGACCTCGGCGACCAGTACTGCTCGGCGCGCGGTTGCAGCCAGAAGACCGGGCTCGCCTGCAGCTACATCGACCGCAAGGAGCGGCCCTGCCCCACCGGCTGGTGCCCTGAGCACCGTTACGTCACCCAGGAGGCGGTCTTCTGCCCCTCCCATGGGCGGCTCCTCGACGGCACGGCCGACGAGTTCCGCGAGAGCGTGCGGGTGGACCTCGGCAACGTCGTGCCGGTGGTCCTCTCCTGGATCACGCAGGAGGTCGATGCCGAGGTCTCGGCAGCGATGCTCCAGCTGGCCCTCGAGTGGCATCACGCCCTGGTGCTCGACCCCGTGCACTTCGGCCTCGTGGGTGTGCACCGGGTTCGCACCTGGGAGCGGGCCTGGAAGATCTGTGAAAGCCTGGGGCCGACCCTCCGGGTGGCGGTCGTCATCGAGGAGGCCGAGCCCGGCATCGTCGAGGCGCGCATCAACGCACGGCCGGTGCTCCGGCTGCTCGTGCCATGGCACGAGAGCCACGGGTTCGGCGACAGGCCGGTCACCGCCGAGGCCGCCAGCGCGGCGGTCCTCAACTTCCGGGAGCGCCTGCTCTCCGTCCTGATCCGCGGCATCGCCGAGTGGCGCAGGGACAACATCGGCAACCTCGAGGCGGACACGAGTCTCCGCGGCCTGGTCTGGCACGCGCCCTCCGGCTCCCGGGGGTCTTCTTACCGCCGCTGAACCGCGGCACCACCTGCGGGCATTGTAGCAGCGCACATCCGTTCGCTATACTGGCCGGCGATGAGCTCTGCCACTCGCGGTCAGCCGCCCCGGACCTTCGTCTGCCGGTCCTGCGGCTGGACCAGCCCCAAGTGGCAGGGTCGCTGCGGAGGGTGCGAGGAGTGGAACACCCTGGCGGAGGCGTCCGTACGTCCCCGAAACGGGGGAGGGACGAGCCCACCGCTCCGGGCTGTCCCGCTCGGCGAGATCGGGACCGGCCACGCACCCCGCCGCACCACCGGGATGGGCGAGACCGACCGGGTGCTCGGGGGTGGCCTGGTCGAGGGCTCCCTGATCCTGCTCGGCGGCGACCCGGGCATCGGGAAGTCGACCCTGGCCCTCCAGCTCGGCCACGGGGTCGGCTCGGCGGACGCCCCTTCCCTCTACTGCGCCGGCGAGGAGTCGCCCGGCCAGCTGGCCCTCCGCGCGGCGCGGCTGGGCTGTCTCGATGATCGCGTTGTGGTCGTGGGGGAGACGACCGTCGCCGGGTGCGTGGAGGCGATCACCACCCTGCGTCCGCCTCTCGCCATCGTCGACTCGGTGCAGACGCTCCACGACCCGGACGTCCCCGGGCACCCCGGCAGCCCCTCCCAGGTTCGGGCGGCGGTGGCCCGGCTGATGGAGTGCGCAAAGGAGAGCGGCGTACCCATCCTCCTGGTGGGACACGTCACCAAGGAGGGCGCCATCGCCGGTCCCCGGACGCTGGAGCACATGGTCGACGTGGTCCTCTTCCTGGAGGGCGACCGCCATGGGGAAAACCGGCTCCTGCGCGGCCTCAAGAATCGGTTTGGCCCCGCTTCGGAGCTCGGCCTCTTCCGGCTGGCCGAGGGGGGGATGCTGGAGATCGGCAGCGCCGGGCGCGCCTTCCTCGACGAGCAGAGCCTGACCATCCCCGGCAATGTCCTCACCGTGACCTCCGAGGGCTCGCGGGCCCTGGTGGTGGAGGTGCAGGCGCTGACCGTGCCGGTCGGCCACGCCATGACCCGGCGCACCGCGTGGGGGTTTGACCCGGCGCGGCTCAACCTGCTGGTCGCCGTCCTCCAGAGGCGGGCGCGGCTGCCCCTGGGCCAGCGCGACGTCTTCCTCAACTGTGCCGGCGGGGTGCGGCTGGTCGAGCCCGGTGTCGACCTGGCCGCGGCCCTCGCCGTCTGGGGCGCGGAGACCAACGCGGGGTGGGACCCGGGCACCGTCGCCATCGGGGAGGTCGGGCTGGGCGGGGAGGTCCGCCGTGTGCGCTGCCTCGAAGCGCGGCTCGCCGAGGCGGCGGCACTGGGTATCCGCCGCGCCGTCATCCCAGCCGGGCAGGAGGAGCAGGCTCCCCCTTCCATTGAGTGCCACCCGGTGAGCGATCTCCAGGGAGCCGCCCGGCTCCTCGTGGTCCTGCCGGGACGCCCCCGACCGGTTCGCACGATGCCCCGCTGGATGCTCGAGGCGCCTGAAACCGTCGCGTGACGAGGAGCGCTCAGCCCGGGCGGCCGTCGCCGCCCTGTGTTTCAATCGGCCCATGATCGTTCCGCCGACCCCGGGGGTCCGACATGCCCGCGCCCTGGCTCGTGTGGTCGGGGCCGTGGTGGGGATGGTCGGCGGGGTGCTGTACGGTGGGTACATCGCCCAACAGGCGTTTGGCCACACAGCTCTCGTCGGTGGCGACGGCGCCGTGCTGGCGGTGCTCCTCGGCACCGGGGTCGCGGGGGCGGCCGCGCTTGCTCTGGCGGCGCCCCTGCTCACCGTCGAGCCCTTCCGCTGGTTGGAGGACATCCTCGACCATGCGCCCGCCGGCGAGCTGGTCGCGGCCCTGGCCGGGGGCACCGCCGGCCTCGTCATCAGCACTCTGATCGGCGTCCTCCTCCTCCCGCTCCCCTGGGGCATCGGCTTCGTCATCTCGGCTTCCGTGGCGTGCTGCCTCGTCTACGTCGGCATCCGCACCGGCACCCGCCGTCGCGACGCCTTCGCAGAGGTGCTGCACCGGCGCGGGACGCCGGCCCCCGCGGCCGACGATCCGGCCGCGCAGGACGGAGCCCCCATCGTCGTGGACACCTCGGTGCTCATCGACGGGCGGATCGGCGACGTCGCCGCCAGCGGCTTCATCCAGGGCCGCCTGCTGATCGCCGGGTTTGTCCTCGAGGAGCTGCAGAGGGTCGCGGACTCGGGGGACCCGCTGCGGCGTTCGCGCGGCCGCCGGGGGCTGGCGGTGGTGGAGGAGCTGAAGCGCCAGGTTCACGTCACCTGCGAGTTCCTGGATCAGGACTTCCCGGGCACGCCGGAGGTCGATGCCAAGCTCGTCAAGCTGGCCAAGGCTCGGGGAGCCGCGCTGATGACCAACGATTTCAATCTCAACCGGCTCGCGTCTGTCCAGGCGGTCCGGGTCCTCAACCTCAATGACCTCGCCAACGCTCTCAAGCCGATCGTCAGCTCCGGCGAGGGCCTCGACCTCACCATCGTCAAGGAGGGGAAGGAGCCGCACCAGGGCGTCGGCTACCTGGAGGACGGCACCATGGTGGTCGTCGAAGGGGGGCGCGACCATCTCGATCGTCAGGTGCACGTGACCGCCACCTCGGTGCTGCAGACCCCCGCCGGACGGATGATCTTCGCGACCGCCGCCACCGAGCTACGGCAGGCGATGGAAGGGCGGCCCCGGCCGGCGCCGCGCCCGACCCGGGCGGGCAGCCGCTGAGCATCGCGGTCATCGTTCCGGCGGCGGGACGCGGTGAGAGGGCCGGGATCGACAAGGTCTGGGCCGACGCCGGGGGACGTCCCCTCATCGCCCACGTCCTCGAGAAGTTCGCCGCCGTGGGCTCGGTAAATGCCGTGATCGTCGTCTGCCCGGAGGCTCGCCACGCGGCGGTCCTCGAGGTGGCTCGCGCCCTCGGCCTTCCCGGAGCGCGCTGCGTTCCCGGCGGCCGGCGCCGCC
>OCZT010000144.1_pt1 | contig 65555 bp, 60 predicted proteins | sample 1539031 | NCBI WGS metagenome assembly OCZT01 (sample SAMEA3539308, study PRJEB22396) | soil metagenome | biome: tundra; feature: field; material: soil | place: USA | collected 2010-05 | depth 0.15 m
CCGGCAACCGCGTCTACCAGCGCCGCGAGATCGAGATGGTGATGCTGGTGAAGCATCTGCTCTATGCGGAGAAGTACACCATCGAGGGGGCGCGCCGGAAGCTCGACGAGTTCCGCAAGAACGGCGGGATGAAGCCGGCCGTGCGCACCGGACTCGACTTCGAGATGGTGCAGATGGTGGAGCGTGACCTTCAGGAGATTCTCGCACTGCTCGAGGGGGACGAAAGCTGATGCTCCTGCTTTGCAGCAATGACGACGGCGTGCTGGCGCGGGGGCTCTCGTGCCTCGAGCGCGCCGTGCGCCCGCTCGGCGAGGTGTTCGTCGTGGCGCCCGATCGCGAGCAGAGCGCGACGAGCCATTCGCTGACCTTGCATCACCCCCTTCGCCCGGTCCAGCTCGGCGAGAATCGCTGGCAGGTGGACGGCACGCCGACCGATTGCGTGATGCTCGCCATCGGGCAGCTGATGCCCAGCCGCCCGGACTTCGTGCTGAGCGGGGTCAATCACGGTCCGAACATGGGCGAGGACGTGCTGTATTCGGGCACCGTGGCGGCCGCGATGGAAGGGCTGGCGCTCGGCGTGCCGTCCATCGCCATCAGCTTTGCGGGGCGCGAGACGATCGGCGCGACGGAATCGCTGCTGGACGAGCACGTCGAGCCGCTGAGCCACCTGCTCGCGCATCTCACGTCGCTCCCGGCGTTTCCCGATCACACGCTGTTCAACGTGAACATCCCGGGTATTCCCGCAAAGCAGATCAAGGGAGTGAAGCTGACGAAGCTCGGACGCCGCACCTTCAACGATGCGATCGCGAAGATGAAGGACCCGTGGGGCCGGCCCATCTATTGGATCGGCGGCGGATCGGTGACGTGGGCGGCGGAGGAGGGCACCGATGTGGCAGCGGTTCGCGAAGGCTACATCTCCGTCACGCCGCTGCACCTCGACGTGACCTTCCAGGCGCGGCTCGACGACGCGGAGAAGTGGTGGACGGCGCCGTAGGCCGCGAGTTCAAGGGCGCGCGCCTGCGCCTCATCGAGGAGTTACGCGAGAAGGGCGTGCGCGACATGGCCGTCCTTCGGGCGTTCGACCTGACGCCGCGACATCTGTTCGTGCCGACGGGCGTACGCCACCGCGCCTACGAGGACACCCCGCTGCCCATCGGCAGCGCGCAGACAATCAGCCAGCCGTCGGTGCACGCGCGGTACCTCGAGACGCTCGCGCTGAAGGGCACGGAGCGCGTGCTCGAGATCGGCACCGGCTCCGGATACCAGACCGTGCTCCTCGCGCATCTCGCGGCGCAGGTGTTCAGTGTCGAGCGCATCAAGCCGTTGCTCGACACGGCGCGCGAAGCGATCAAGCTCTGCGGAGTATCAAACGTGTCGCTCATGCTCGGCGATGGCACGTACGGATGGCGCGCGTACGCGCCGTACGACGCCATCCTGGTTGGCGCGGCGAGTCCCGACGTGCCGCAGCCGCTGCTCGACCAGCTCGCCGAAGGCGGACGGCTCGTGGTGCCGGTGGGCTCGAAGGAGGAGCAGCAACTCTTGTTGATCACGCGGAAAGGGGAGAGCTTCACGAGGGAGACACTCACGCTCGTCCGTTTCGTGCCGCTGCTGGGTGATCACGGATGGACCGCGTAGACGAGGGCGAGTCGCTGGTGGAGTGCAACATGGTCGTGAGCGGCCGCGTGCAGGGCGTCGGTTTTCGTGCGTTCGTCCGCGACACGGCGCGTGCGCTCGGTGTGACGGGCTGGACGCGGAATCTGCCGGATGGTTCGGTGGAGGTGGAGGCCTGCGGGCAGGCCGGGCCGATGGCCGCGTTCCGCCGGCGGGTTGGTTCCGGTCCGGGTTGGGCGAAGATCGTCGAGGTGCATGAGCGGCCGCGAAGCACCGGCGAGCCGCTCCCTGATCCGTTCACCATCGTGCGCTGAGGGAGACCGATGAACGCCGACGAGCGCGCCGCCATCGCCGAAGAGGTCCGCCGCACCATCCGCGATGTGCCGAATTTTCCGAAGCCGGGAGTGCTGTTCCGCGACATCACGCCCGTTCTCTCGAATCCGTTGTTGTCGGCCAAGGTGATGCTGGCGCTCGCGGCGCCGTTCGAAGGACAGGGCATCACGCACGTCGTGTCGATCGAAAGCCGCGGGTTCATTCTTGGAGCGCCGGTGGCGCTCGAGCTGCGCGCGGCGTTCGTGCCGGTGCGGAAGCCGGGCAAGTTACCGTCGACGACGGTGCGGCAGTCGTACACGCTGGAGTATGGGAGTGACGTGCTCGAGATGCATGCGGACGCATTGCGTGGGGCGAAGGGCGTGCTCGTAGTGGACGACGTGCTCGCGACCGGCGGGACCGCGGCGGCGGCATGCAAGCTGGTGGAGCGCGCGGGCGCCCGGGTGACGGCGTGCACGTTCCTGCTGGAGTTGACGGCGCTCAGGGGCCGCGACGCTTTGGGGCCCATTCGCGCGGAGTCGCTGGTGGCGTACTGAGACACTTTCGGCAGCCGCCGGCCGCGGCTAACCTTCGGTGCACACGCCCTCGTAGCTCAGGTGGATAGAGCAAGCGTTTCCTAAACGCTAGGTCGGCCGTTCGAATCGGCCCGGGGGCACTGGAGAAGCTTTCAGGCTGACTGACTCCGCCTTGGGGAGGATGTCAGTTGCGCAACGTCCACCGGCCCACCTGCGCGCAAACAAGCGAGTCATGGTGTCCTGCGTACCTTGTCGCCTCGCGGACATCCCGGCTCACGCGCCTCACGGTCAACAAGCGCCCGCGCATTACGTCTACATCGTTCTTCGAGCGCGGCGCCGAGCCCAGAGAAGGGCGACGAGAGCGAGCGCGAGCAGCAGTACAACGCCGCGTCGGACTGGCTGACTGAGTTCGATGCTCTCGAGAGACTGGTCCCGCGCGGTAACAGCGGAGCTGTCACCGGATGGCGGCAGCGAGGCCGCCGGCCCGAACGCGAACGCGTAGTTTCCGCTGAGCGAAACCCCGCGTGCGGAGACAACTCGCCACTCCACGTGATACGCTCCCGGCTGGAGTGGCGGCACCGGCGGCACCGGCGCGATGATCGCGTCCACGAGATGAGGATCCATCGCGGCCGTCAGTCTGATCTTGCGGCCGTCGCTTCCCACGAGGGAGACTTCCCCCTTCCAGGGCTCGAGGCTATCGCTGAAGATCAGTCGAATGCGCTTCGGAGCTTCACGGAAGACCCTTCCTGCGCCTGGCTCTGCGAACACTAGCGAGAAGGGGGCGATTTGTATCGCGCCTGCCCCGAGCGTCAGGGCGCAACTGACTACGAGTATCCCCACCTTGTGAAGCATCGCTCTGGACCGGTTCGAAAGGTGGAACCGCGCGTTGGCAGACTGATAAAGGCAGTCGACCTACGGCCTCAAGTCATGAGACAGGACGAGACCACCAAGCGTATGTTTGCTTGACAGTCGATCTGGGCGTAGACATACTACATCAATGCCTGTAGCATGTCTACACCTTTTGCCAGACCGGTCATGGCCAGGACTCCCGCGCACCAGAGCCGCATCGAGATGCTCCAGGGCACTCTCGACCTCCTCGTCCTCCAGACGCTGCGCTGGGGCCCACAGCACGGCTACGGCATCGCGCGGATGATCCAGGCGAACTCGCAGCAGGCACTGCACGTGGAGACCGGATCGCTCTATCCCGCATTGCACCGACTCGAGCGAAAGAGGTTCATCGCGGCCGAGTGGGAGAAGTCTGAGAACAATCAGCGCGTGCGAGTCTATCGGCTCACCCCTGCCGGCAAGAAACAACTCGCGGCCGAGCAGTCGTGGTGGGCGAAGTTCTCGGACGCGATGGCGAGCCTGGCGAAGCGGCCGGTCAGCGAACGCGAGGGATGAGGCCGGCGTGGTGGCGATTCGGGCGACGCGCTGATGAGCTCGCCGAAGAGATAGAGAGCCACCTCGCGATGGCGACGCAGGAGCGTGTTGCACGAGGCGAGCCGTTGGAAAGTGCGACATCCGCCGTGCGGCGTGAGTTCGGGAATCGGGAAGTCGTGCGGGCAGCGACGCGTGACGTGTGGGGATGGGTAAGGCTCGAGCAGGTCGCGCTCGATCTCCGATATGCCGTGCGGAAACTGCGCCAGGCTCCCGGCTTTGGCGCCGTCGCAACGCTGTCGCTGGCCATCGGCATTGGTGCCACCGTAACGATGTATGCTGTGGTCGACGCTGCGGATATTCGAGAACTGCCGTATCCCCGCTCGAATGGGCTGTTTGTGCTTGAGCAAACGGTTACAAACCGGCCGAACCCGAACGCGCCGGACGTCGTCAACACAAGTCCCGCCGCCACGGCGACAACCGCGATGTGGTTGAGCTCCTCGCACGCATTCAGCACCATGTCGCGCGTGGTGCGGAGCGAGTTGCGGTGGGTGCACGACGATGAGACGGAGAATCTCGACGTTCCGCAGGTCGGTCCCGCCTTCTTCGGGATGCTGGGCGCGACGCCAATCATCGGACGCACCATCGCGCCCGGTGATACGAATCCTGATGCGCCCGCAGTGATCGTGCTGTCCTATGCACTGTGGCGTGATCGTTTCGGGTCGGATCGACATGTCATCGGTCAGCCGATGCAGCTCGATACGTCGGACTCGCCGGCGGCCACGCACGCGACATATTCGGTTATCGGTGTGATGCCACAACAAGTGGATTACCCTGCGGCCGCGAACGGCTGGACAGCGGACCGATCGAGGTCGGACACGTGGGGAGTCGTCCTGGCTCGGCTGGCCGACGGCAAGACGATTGACGCAGCAGTCGCAGAGCTACGCGCCGTCTCGCGGAGCCTCCCGCCGCCCCAAGGCTCGAGCCAACCTCCCGGAGTACGTGCCACGGCACTTCGCGCGGCCCTTCGGGAGAGATCGTCCGGAGACATCTACACGTTCGATAGCGCCGAAGGACGCGCCGTTCGGCTGGCCGTCGTGTGCTTCGTGCTGCTGATCGCGATGTTCAACGTTGGGAATCTGCTCCTCGCGAGAGCGGCGTCACGCGATCACGAGATGGTCGTGCGCAGCGCGCTCGGCGCGTCTCGCGCTCGACTGGCCCAGCAACTCGTCGTCGAGGGCGGAATTATCGCGCTCCTGGGTGGAGCGGTCGGTGTGGCGCTCGCCAGTTGGGGGGTCGGGCGCACGGCCGCACTCGGAGCGCTCCGGCAGTATGGGATCGTCCCGGTCCTCGACTGGCACGTGCTCGCGTTCGCGGTGGCCCTCACGACCATCGTGGCACTCGGAACTGGCTTCATTCCGGTGTTCTCGCTGATTCGCGGTGGTGGAACGGCCGAGCGAAGCGAGTCGCCGAAGGCCTCGGCGGGCCGAGTGCGTGGCCGAGTGCAGGGCGGGCTGCTCGTGGTGCAGTTGGGCGCGGCGCTGACGCTGCTGACGGGCGCTGGGTTGCTCGGCAAGGAGCTGCTGCGACTCGAGAAGCAGGGCTTCGGTTTCGATCCCAAGAACGTGGTCTGGTTTCCGCACGTGAATCGACCCACCGGAATGCGATCAGTCGAGTTCCGCGACGAGGTGTTATTCCGGCTAGGTCGGACTCCAGGTGTAGCCTCAGTCTCCGAGTTCGAGTTCTTTGGCAACCCCGGCTTTTATCCCGTGGGCGACCCCGCAATGGCTGGCAAATCGATCTTCGATCATCAGGACGTCGCGGTGAGTCCTGGATTCCTTCGGAATCTCAGGATTCCGGTTGTTCTCGGTCGGGATTTCACCGACGCCGACTACGCTTCGGCCGCGACGGTGGCGCTGATCAGCAGCTCGGCGGCGCAGCTCTTCTGGCCTGGCCAGAATCCGTTAGGAAGGCAAGTCGTCGTACCAGCTCCGATGACTCGTATGGGTGACTCCAATAAAGTGGATCCGCTCGTCGTCACGATCGTCGGAGTGACGGGCAACCCGCGATTCGGGCGAGTGCTCGGCCCGGCGCCGATGACGTTGATGAGACCTGTCGGTGAGAAGCCCGGCTTTGGTATGCAGTTCCTGGTGAGAACGGCGAACGACCCCGAGCAGACGTTGCCCGCATTGCGCCATGCACTGAGCTCGTTGCAGGGAACACCGCTCGATCACTCGACGTATGGCACCGCGCAGAAGATGGGCATCGACCGGCAGCTGGCTGAGCAGCAAGTGACGACTCGCGCGCTCGTGGCGTTTGCCGCCGTCGCGTTGCTGCTCGCCACACTCGGTATCCACGGCTTGGTGGCGTATTCCGTCGCGCAGCGAACCCGCGAGATCGGCATACGGATGGCGCTCGGAGCGGAAGCGAAGAGCGTCTTGCTGCTCGTCACGCAACGCGGTCTGTGGCTTGCTGCGGTGGGAATCGCGTTCGGGCTCGCCGGTTCGATGGCACTTTCCAGTGCGATCCGCGCGATTCTCTACGGCACGAGTCCGACGGATCCAGCCGTGTTCACTGGATCGGCGTTGTTGCTCGTGACGGTGGTAGTCGTGGCGAGTTACCTCCCGGCGCGCCACGCCACACGGGTCGATCCCATGAACGCTCTCCGCGTGGACTAACGCGTCCAGTCGACGCACGCCGCGGAGACTTGAACAGGCTCCCTCGGACCGATCATCCGCGTGCGAGCTCACGCATGGCGACCGTCCTCTGAAGGGCGACGGCGAGTTGGAAGATCCCGACGGTCACCGCCTAGACCATCATCAGCGCTTAATCTGATCGTCATGGTTTCGCTATTGACGGTGGTTCGAATGCTCCTGTAACGTCGATTCATGATGACTCGAGCGACGAAGCTCCTGATGCGTGCTATGCTAGCTTTTGGCGCCGGGACGGCGGCGGCCGCGCAATCTCCTCCACCCACGCGGCCGCTCGGGCCGGTGCTAGCAACCTCGGCGGAGCCGCTGGGCAGCATCTCGCAAGTCCGTGCACTCCTCGGTGGTCGAGTGATCGTCAATGACATCACGGGCCGCCGGGTGGTGATGTTCGATTCGACGTTGAAGAACATCACGCTCATTGCGGACTCGACCAGCGGCACGGCAGTCGCGTATGGGTCGCGGATCGGTGGACTAATTGCTTATCGAGGGGACTCTACGCTGTTCGTCGACCCGGCATCCCTGTCGATGCTCGTGATTGACCCGAATGGCAAGATCGCACGCACGATGGCGGTGCCGCGTCCCCGAGACGTGCAGAACCTGATCGGCGGCCCCTTTGGAACTCCTGGATTCGACGCCGAGGGTCGCATGGTGTACCGCGCAACTCCGAGCTTGACCTTGCCGAAGAGCGGCGGGGCATTCGTAATGCCTGCTCAGCCTGATTCCGCTGATGTCGTGCGATTCGATCTGACAAGTCGCGCATTGGATACCCTGGCACGCTTCCAGATTCCGAAGGTTGTTTACAACCTGGTTCGGGATGCGAGTACAGTCAGGATGATCGCAACCGTGAACCCTATGCCGCTGACTGATGACTGGGCGGTCCTCGCGGACGGACGCATCGCCATCGTTCGCGGACGCGAGTACCGTGTGGATTTTGTGGGCGCCGACGGGAGGGTGACCTCCGCCACAAGGCTGCCTTTCGACTGGCAACGTCTCTCGGACGAAGAGAAGGTGAGTCTAATCGATTCGACGAAGAAGGCAGCAGACGCAGTGCGCGCGCTACAGTTGGCGAAGAGCTCGGCGCCGAGTGCGCCGGTGACGACGACGGACTCCACGGCGGCTAAGGGGCGGCAGCTTGCACAGGCAGAAGGCACGATTTCAGCAGCTGGTAGAGGAGTCTCCTCCGATGTGCCGCCGCCATTGCAGTATGTCCTACCTAGTGAGCTGCCCGACTATCGTCCCGCCTTCCGTCAAGGCGCCGCACGAGGCGACGCTGCCGGGAATCTGTGGATTCGGACGACCAAGGTCGTCAGCGGAGGCTCGGTGTACGACGTCATTGATCGGAATGGCGCGCTGATCGAACGGATCCTCGTACCGCCGGGGCGAGTAATAGCAGGTTTTGGTCCGGGCGGAGTCGTGTACATGGGCGTGCTGGATGGAGCGGTCGCGAGGCTAGAGCGCGCACGGTGGCACTGATAAGAGCGGTGTTGCTCTCGCGGCACGCGGCGGCATGAACTCAGGGAGGCCACAGTGAGCCAGCGACGACGCTGGATCGGCGCTGCATCATGTCTCCTTGCGCTCGCCGTTGGCGCACGCGTCCTCTGGCATTCGCGACCACCAACACCTCACGACGCGCGTTGGATTGCGATGGCTGAGGCCCGTCTCTACTGCGACGGCCGCTTGCTTCTGGCTCTGCCGACAAAGACGAATCTCAATGTTCGCGCGCCGGGGAATGGCACGCCTGCCTCGAAGCAGCTTGGGGTCGACACCTTCCAGGTCACGGGGTACTTCGAGGCCGACGTCTTCGGCGAACAGACTCACGCTCAGTATACGTGCACCGTTCGGCACGTCAAAGCGAAGACATTTGAACTGGTCGAACTCAGCTTCCGTAAAGATTCGCTTTCGCGGCGTCGGGCGCGATGAACGATGCTTCGCGCGGAGCACCGTTGATCATCTTTGCAAACGCAATTGTGCCATTAGCACGATCGTGGAACTCACGTTGTTTCTAGGCTGACCTCAGATTGCGCATCCAACCGCAGGGGATTCCTGTGACCGACGTCGTCCGCCGAGCGAGGCTGTGTGCCGTGATCACGATGGCTAGTGCGTCGGCTCTTCTTGGCCAGACGCATCGTGAGATTATTTCCGGACGCGTGACCGGCGACAGCGGCAAGTTCATCACCGCCGCGCAGATCATCGCGACGCGAGCGCCCGATCGCGGCGAGTTCCGCGCCGTGACGGACAGCACCGGCCGCTACCGGATCGTGGTGGATTCGGGCACCGGTGACTATCTCGTGCACATCTCGCTGCCGAGCCAGCCCACATGGACGGCCTTCCGCAAGCGCGTGACGCGCGTGGCACCGTCGGATTCGGTCTTCGTGGTGGACGCGGTGCTCAAGGCGCCCGCGGCGCCCGTTGCCCAGCAGCTGGCGCAGGTCACGGTGCAGGCGAAGAAGCCGACACCGAGGCGCGGCGGGGACGGCATGGGCCCGGGCGTCGGAGCGAGCGAGCAGCAGCAACAGGGTGTCGCCGCCTCGCTCGCACCGGACCAGCGCGGCGATCTCAACGCCATCGCCCTCACGATACCCGGCGTCACCGCCACACCCGGTGGCTTCAGCGTCCTCGGCGTCTCGAGCGCGATGAACAACACGACGCTGAACGGCATGTCGTTTGCCGGCGCGAGCGTGCCGCGCGATGCGCAGACGTCGACGACGATCACGATCTCCACATACGACCCCTCACGCGGCTGGTTTGCCGGCGGACAGACTCGGGTGGACCTCTCGTCCGGCAACATCTTCTCGAATCGGAGCGCGCATCTCACGCTCGACGCGCCGGCGCTGCAGTACGGCGATCCCGTCTCCGCGCGGCTCGGACAGCAGTTCACGCGCGAGATCGCCAGCATCGGGGGCTCCGGCCTCACGGCGCGCGACAAGTTCACCTACAACTACGGCGTCGATGTCACGCACCAGACGAGCGCCGTCACCACGCTCGCGGACCTCGACGCGTCCGTGCTCCAGCGCTCGGGCGTCTCGCGCGATTCCGTCGCTCGGCTGATCCAGATCATGAACGGCGCGCACATCCCGGTTTCGGCGGCCGACGTCCCCGCGGCGCGCACCACTAACACCGTCTCGTTCATCACGCGCCTCAACACGCCCGACTACGATTTCAGCACGTTCGCGGAGAAGCCGCGTTCGGGCGGCATCATCCTGTACGGCTTGCGCTCGCAGACCGACGCGGCCCAGGCGGGCGCGCTCATCACGCCGGGGCGCGACGGCCAGAGCACGAACACGGTCGCGCAGGTCCAGGGCGTGTTCTCGGGCTTCGTCACGAAGGATCTGCTGGAGGACCTCCACTCGTCGCTCTCGTGGTCCGAACAGCGCGGCACACCGTACCTGCAGCTTCCCTCGGGAAACGTGCTCGTTGGCTCCACCTTTCCGGATGGAACGGCGGGCATCGCGTCGCTCGCATTCGGCGGCGCACCGCTCGCGTCCTCGAGTCGCACATTCGGCTGGGAAACGCAGAGCGAGACCCAGTTCTACGCGCCCGGGAAGCCGAAGCACCGCGTGAAGATCAACGCCGACCTTCGCTATGATGCCGTCTCGAGCAGCTCCCAGGCGAATGCGGGCGGGACGTTCAACTACAACTCCCTGTCGGATCTCGCGGCGAATGCACCGGCGAGCTTTGCGCGATCGCTCAACAATCCGGAGCGCACGGGCGCCGTGTGGAACGGCTACGCGGCCGTTGGCGACTACTTCCGCGTGTCGCCGAACTTGCAGGTGCTGTATGGCGCCCGGATCGAGGGTAACGCGTTTGCCGAGCGCCCCGCGTACAATCCCGCCGTGGATTCCGCATTCGGGGCGCGCACGGACTTTGCGCCGAACACGATGCACGTGAGCCCGCGCATCGGTTTCACCTGGAATCTCACGAAGAAGCAGAGCGGAATGTCGATGGGAAGCGGCCCACTTGGGACGTTTATTACTCCACAGCTCGGAGTGCTGCGCGGAGGGATCGGCGAGTTCCGGTCGATGATGCCGGCAAGCCTGCTGTCCAACGCATCGGTGAACACCGGTCTGCCGATTGGCTACCGCCAAGTCTCGTGCATCGGCGGCGCCATACCGACGCCCGACTGGAACTCGTATCTCACGTCGCCGGGCAACATCCCGACGGCTTGCCTCACCGGCGCTCCCGTTTCCACGCTGGCCGACACCGCACCCGGCGTGCAGGTCATCGATCGGAACTACAACGCGCCCCGCAGTTGGCGCGGGAACCTCGCGTGGGCGGCGAGTCGCGGCAAGCTCATGTGGACGATCGAAGGCGCGATGGCCTACAACGTGAACCAGTCCGGACAGGTCGACCTGAACTTCGCCAACACGCCGAAGTTCACGCTATCGGACGAAGGGCGAGCGGTCTTCGTTCCTCCGGCGAGCATCGTGCCATCGTCGGGCGTCGCGTCGCAGGTCGGCGCGCGGACGGACCTTGCGTTCGGCCACGTATATGCGACGCGGAGCGACCTTCGGTCGGAAGCACGGCAGCTCACCGTGACGCTCGCGCCAGACTTGAGCAAGAGTGGAGGTCGATACTACGGATCGATTTCGTATGTGCTCAGCAGCGTGCAGCAGCTGCAGCGCGGCTTCGACGGCTCGACATTCGGCTCGCCCATGGATCGCTACTGGTCCCGCGGCGCATATGACGCGCGACATTCCTTCACCGTGTCGGTCGGCGCGAAGCTGAAGTACGCCGCCATATCGCTCTTCAGCCGCATCCATTCCGGATACCCGTTCACGCCGATGGTTGGGAACGACGTCAACGGCGACGGCCTCGCGAACGATCGAACGTTCATTTTCGATCCCGCGACGGCGGAGGACCCCAAGCTGGCTGCCGACACACGGGCCCTGCTTGCCGGCGCCGCGCCCGGCGTGAGGCGCTGTCTCGAAAGTCAGTACGGACGGGGTGCCGCGTCGAACAGCTGCGAAGGCCCGTGGACCGCTGACCTCAATGCCCAGGTCAACATCCGCACGAACCCGATGGGGGACCCGTGGCGGAAGTTCGACATCTCGCTGACCTTCGCGAACCCGCTGGGCGGACTCGACCAGCTGCTGCACGGCAGTCACCTGCAGGGATGGGGAAATCCGGCGCTGCCGAGTCCGACGCTGTACTACGTGCGCGGGTTCGATCCGGTGCAGAACCGCTACCTATACACGGTCAATCCCCGCTTCGGCGACACGCGTCCCGTGAACAACGCGCTGCAGGCGCCGTTCCGCGTGACGCTCGATGTGCGGGTGAACTATGGGCCGAGCATGGGCGCCCAGCAGCTCGATCGCTGGTTGCGGCCTGGTCGCGACGGAATGCCGGGACCGAAGCTGACGGCCGCGGACCTCAAGAAGCGATATGCGAGAAGCGTCCCCGACCCGTACCGGTCGATCGTGGTCGAGAGCGACTCCCTCCTCCTCACGACGGATCAGCTGCGCAGGATCACGGAACTGCAGACGGCCTACGCCACGAAAGTCGACAGCGTCTGGTCGCAGCTCACCGAGTGGATGGCCGCGCTGCCCGACCATTTCGACGTCAACGCGACGATGCAACGCCAGGAAGCGACCATCGATGCCGTCTGGGAAATGGGTCGCGTCGAGCTGCAGGCCGAGCTGCCGAAGGTGCTTTCGCCGGTACAGCTTCACATTCTGCCCGGCATGTCGGCATGGTTCTACAACTCGACGTCGATGAAGGGGAACCGGATGTTCGTGTACGGCAGCCCCAACTAGCACTACCTCGCCATTTCCTCGGAACTGGCCGTGCTGAAGATCCCATGACATCTAGTCGAAATACAGAATGAACAAACTTTGGCAGCAGTCAGCGTGCCTGGCACTGTGCTGCGCCGTCGCAGGCTGCCGGGCGACGGCGCACGTGGGCGCCGGCATGAACGTGAGTTCGGAAACAAGCGAATACTCGCCGATGATCCGCCTTGCGGTGCGGACGCCGATCGTGACGGATTCGCTCGCCCGGGAGGGAACGGCCATCGTGGTGCGGGTCGACAGCAGCGTGGTTACGGCACACGGCTCGCCTGCACCCGGTGCATTAGTCGCGATGAAGGAGCTGCGGATCAGCGCGCTTCTCGCCGCATTTCCCAAGGCGGGAGCGCAGCCAGGAAGTCTCGCGCACCCGTGGCGTGAGCTGGCGCGCAGCGAGGATCAGCACCTCGCGGACAGCTTGCGTTACGGCGAACGTTTGAGCGTGCCGTCGATGACCTTTGTGATTCCGGTTCGCAAGAACGAATTGAAAACCGCGAACAGCGTTGTCTTCGAGATCACCGGAATTGCGATGTCGACGCCGGTGCGGCTGGCCACGGGTGAACTGCGTACAGGCGGGATGATGGGGAAGGGCAGCATCCGCGTATTCGCCTGCTCGATCTTTCGGCTCAACGGGTCCATCGACAAGAGTCGGGAGACGAGCATGGGCATCCAATACGTCGGGGTCTGTTGAGGCAAACCGGGAGGGAAGGCGCCCCATCAGCTGCTATCAAAGGCGAGTTTGTGCACTTCCAACGGCGTCCAAATCGGGCGCCGTTGTTGTTTACTTTCCCTCTGGTCGGTGGCGAAAGAACGCGCGCCGGCGTCCCTTGACGTAGTTATACTGAACTTCTATATTCGATGCAGCGACGAAGATCCGGCGACTCATCCGGGGCCGCCAAGGAAGAGAAGGCGATTGGCTGGCGAGGCTCTGCCCTCGACGACGTGCGGGCATTTCCCGACGAGGCACGGCGGGAAGGGGGATATCAGCTTCACCTGCTTCAGTAGGGCAAGGCGCCCGATGACTTGAAGCCAATGCCGATGGTCGGACCCGGGACCATCGAGGTCCGTATTCATGTGGGCACGGAACACCGGGTGTTCGTCGTCAGCAAGTTCGAGGAGGCGATCTACGTCCTCCACGCCTTCGACAAGACGTCGCAACAAACCTCGAGGCACGACCTTGAGCTGGCCGAGCAGCGGTATCGAGGCCTCATAGCGGAGCGGCGCCAACGATGACGACCAGCGTGAAATCGAAACTCAAGGTAGCGACTCGCCGAGGGGCCGCGGCTCGGCGGAAATCGGGCGACACCATGAACACACGCCGCGTCACGGCGCTGGCCGGCTCGGCACATGTCACGCGTGCCGGCGGGAACGTCTTCGCTGATCTGGGCTTCCCCGGCGAAGAGGCGGAGAATCTCAGGATACGCGCCCGCTTCATGGGTGAGCTGCGCGATCTGGTCTCCGGAATGACGCAGGCTGAAGCCGCGAAGCGGTTGAAGGTGTTGCAGCCGCGCGTGAGCGACCTGACCCGCGGCAAGATCGGCTTGTTCACCATCGACGCGCTCGTCAACATGCTGGCGCATGCGGGCGTGAAGCTGCGAGTGTCGCTCACTCGGACGACTTGAATGGCTGGCTGACAGCCATGCCAAGCGAGCCTGCGAATGCAAAGGGCTCCGCTTTGGGTAGGACGTCAGGGCCGCAAGTCATGAGGCTACCGGGATCCGGGCGACGCGGTGTGGACGCGATGGTTTCGGGGCCGCCTTTCAGGTGGGTGACGGCGCACGGAGGCTATGCGCTCGCCCTGCTCTCCGGCGCTCGATCAGGATCTGACCCGCCACGGCGGCGGCGATGAGGGCAAGGGCGACGGGAAGCCACGAGGAGCCGTTGACTCCACCGCACCCCCCGGGGAATACAGGCTCACCGCTTCTGACGGCGATAGCCACGCACGGTGTGTGGGTCGGATTCATCAGGCCGATGACAAACAGGACGAAGCCCGTTCCGAGGCCGGCCCCAATCGCGCTCTCTGGGAGCGCGCGACAGCGCCAAGCTGCGACTCCAAAGGAAGTGGTCTGACCAACGCCCAAGTTGAGCTGCGAGCGAATCATACCAGAGAGGCAGCGAGCGCAGCGAGCCGCCACTGTCCGACCGTCCGCTCGTCAGCTCCAACGAAACGTTAGGCACCTCCGCGAGCCCAATGTTCGGGTGCTACCGTCTTTCGCGACGGAGGATGTACGTCATGGTGTTTAGCGCGCCAAAATCAGTCGGGGAAACTGGGCGATCAGTCCAATGTTCAATCGGAAGAGCTATGCGCAGGCTATCTCCGGTTATCCGGTAAATCCCGGCCCAAGTCCCTCCATCCTGGGCCAAGTTGATGCGGCGGGGCGACGCGGCGGTGTCGAGCATGAACGCGACTGTCGCGCTCGAATCCCCCATGCCGGGGACCCGCATGGTCACCTTGTTGTCGATGAAGGCCATCGTTCCGTGATACTTGCTCACGTCGAGGGCGGGCCCGCTATCATTCCGTAGGCGCGCGTCCGACACGAGCCAACTCCCTTGCAAGGCTTCACGATCGCCGGCGTGCAGGAAGCCCACGGCCGACAGCCCGCATGTCACAACGCAGACAACTGCCAGGCGAGCAGTGCGGCGTCTCGACCAAGCGCTTGTTTGGAACTCAAAGGGTGGCATTCTTCCATTCCTCTCGAGGACTCAGCGGGCGAACGAGAGCTGATTCTTGCACCAGCCGCAATTGTCTCATTCCCGCCTATGGATGATTTCGACAGCTAGGCCTGCCCAACTACAATTAGGCTGCCACGATATCCAGCCTTTCGAACGAAAAAGCTGTACTCCGGACGGCCTCTCCGCAACGGAGCGCGTCGCACTCTAGCTTCGCAAGGCGTCACGCCATGTGGTCTTGAGCAGTCTCGCTTCGATCAATCGTCCCCGTCGTCTGCCTGCTGAGTCCCGAGGTCCTGGTCCCGGGCGCGGCACCATCAAGGTGCGGAGTCGAGGCTGCTACGGCGCGCCGACCTGCACGCTCAGGATCGTGAGGTTGGCGGTGATGGTCCGCTTGATATCCAGGTCCGGAAAGCCCGACCGCGAAATCCGAATGAGAACCGTCGTACCGGGCGTGAATGTATCACTGCACGACTGGAAGACTCCATCGGTGCCGGTCCTGTAGTACCACGCGAGCCAGTGCCATTGGAAGTTCCTCATCTGCGTCGCGAACGACACCTTCGCATCGGCAACCGACTTGCCCGCCTGCGTTAAAATGCGTCCCAGGATGAACGTCGAATCGTTCACTCGCCACTGGTGGTCTCGCTGGCACATGCCGGCGACATACTCCTCGGCCGTCGGGACCTTCAGCGTCGTGCGATGAGTCGAATCGCGCGTCGCGACGAACGAGATGGGCGTGGGAAGCGTGATCCCGAGCTCCGCAATTCGCGCGTCGCGGATTCTCAGCGAGTAGGGGCCCGGCAGCAGCTCGCCGATCAGGATCGTGCCGCTTGAATCGGAAGCGCCATGGTACGGCGTTCCGGGCAGGAATATCGCGGCCCCGATCGCCGGCCGGCCCGTGGACGTGACGGCGTGGACGCGAATCGCGCCGAGTGACGCTCTCCAAGTTCGGCCGTCAGGCCAGCTGGCGTTGGCAACTTCACCGCCGTTCTCCGTGACGAAGAGGAAGTCGCGGAGCTCGAGGGCGTCACCGCTGCGACCGGACACGGCGAGGACGGTGTCCTTCTCTGCATCGACGCGACGCAGGTACCAACGGTCGATGAACGCGACACCATTGGACATCGCGCGAAACGAGATCGTGCCGCCGGGGCGAAATCCATCGACTCTTCCTGGCATCCCGACGTATCGAAATTCGATGTCCTTGAGCGTCCTCGCCGTGGTGTCGATCCAGAGTGTTCCGTCGATGTCCACACGGCCCGGCTTCCGGTCGGGCGGAGCGAAGGCCAGCCCGACCTGACTGGGGCGGGCTCTCGATGGCTCCGTCAGGTGAAAGCAGTACCCCACGGCGAAGGCGTCGTCGAGCAAAACGTCGGCGTCGGGGCCGAACACGATCACGCTGTCGGCGCTGCCGCCCGAGAATCCCGACTTCACGAAGTCGCGGGCGGAATGAACGGCGTTGAACGAGGTCTCGCTCTTCCTGGCCGAGTCCTCCCAGACCAGGAAGCGCGTGATCTTGTCGCTGTTGCCGTCCATCGTGCGCTCGAATCCCAAGCGATGAACCGACATCGGGTGGGTCTCACGCGCCACGACTGTGTTGAGCAACCCGGCACGGGCTTGCTCCCAGAACGCGAAGGCCGTCGCGCGATCACTTCGCCGTGGACAATTCGACTTGTCGGTGACGCGAACGGACGCGAGCGTCGTGCTGAACGGGACCATGGTCGCGTCGAGCGATCGGTCGCGGTCGGGCGAATCCACCACCGGAATCTCTCGCGGCAGGAATCCAATTCGAACCACGCGCATGGTGCGGGCCACACGAACGTACGTCACACGGTACTGTCCGCGTTCGTTCGTGATGTTGCGTCCGAGCAACGAGCCGGACGAATCCAGCAGCATCACGACTGCACCGGCGATCGGCTGGCGGCTGGCGCTGTCACGGACCGCGCCGCGGAAGGTCTGGGCAGCGAGCGGAAGTGCGATGGTCGAGACCAGTAACACCGCGATCGTCGACGATCGAGGAATGCGCATGGGGGTAGGTCGACTCATGGTCGGGCTACTTCAATGTACACGATCCGAACCGCTCTTGTTCATGTCTGAGCGCGCTAGCACAGACGTTCTTCGCGATTCCTCGCTGGCCGAGCCTATCCCTGAGGACATATCCCCTCTGAAGCAGTCTGTGCAGCGCCTTGATCGACGGAGTTCGAATCCTCTTGTAAGGAACGGGCGGTGCGCTGCATTTATCAGGTGTGAGAGCGTCTCATCCTCCCGAAGCAACTCGGAAGCCGTCACCGCTCAGTCAGCGGAGCGACTCGGAACTCGCCGTTCTCGTCGCCGACAATGGAAGCGGCGCCCTTGACGAACTCTACTGGCGCTATGCGAGCCAGCTCCTGCGCCTCGCGTCCAACCTGCTTCGGTCCCCAGACGACGCAGAGGATGTTGTCCAAGACGTGTTCGTGGGGCTCCCGCTGGCGATTGGTCACTACGTCGAACGCGGCGCCTTTGCAGGGTGGCTGAAACGGCTCACGACGCGCACGGCGCTGATGCACCTTCGCCGCCGCGAGAGTCGCAAAACGGACAGCCTGGACGCGGACGCATCCACGCATCACCTGGTTCAGCCGGACAGCGTGCTCGAGCGGATCGATCTCGAGAGCGCTATCGCGTCGCTGCCCGAGCCGCTGCGCGTCGTCTTCGTGCTCTCGCGCGTCGAGCAACTGAGCCACAACGAGATCGCGGGCGTGCTCGGGATTCGCCGCGGCACGTCGGAGGTCCGACTGCATCGTGCGATCCGGCGCCTGAGACACCTGTTGGAGGAGAAGCCGTGACACTTCATCTAATGCATCCGAGCGATCGCGACCTCTTGGCGTTCGCTGACACAGGCGATTCGGCTGGCACCTTGCCCCGAGTGAGGCGGCATCTCGCCGACTGCCAGCGCTGCCGGGATCACGTCGCGTTCGTGCGACAACTGTCGGCGGCTGCTCCGACGCTTCCGGGTCCGATTGCCGACGAGCGATTGCTCGCGTCCATCCGGGACCGGGTAACCGCGCACGAACGCGTGCTGCTTCCTGCTGAAATGTCCCCGCCGCTTCAGCGCTCCCGGCGCTGGATGGCCGCGGCGTCAGTGATCGTGGCGATCGGCGGCGCTTGGATCTTCCTCGCCTCGAGTGCTGCCAGCGCCGGAACTTCCACCGGAGAGCTTACGTTTTCTCCGCCGAGGATCCAGCCTGCCTCTATCGACGTGCGGTACCGGCCTGCCGGGCTGTTTCCGGGTGCCGATCACGTCGTGCTGCGCGCTCGTTACCGCACCGAGTGGGGCGAGCCGTACCAGCAGACCTCCAGGCAGCACACGGCCGCCATTCTCACGCGGGATTCTCGCGGCGACTTCCGCGGCTCGCTGCGAATCCCCGACTCGGTCGTATACGCCGCGTTCTCGGTCGAGGATGAGCGGGGACTCATCGTGGACGACAACGCCCACCAGCTCTGGTACTTGATTCGCAAAGCGCCGGACGGACGGCCGCTCCTGAATGCACTTGAGCAGCGCTCCAACGATCTGTACGGCGAGAATCTGGAGTTGTCGATGCGCGTGCTGCAGGAGGAGTCTCGCGTCTATCCCGATAGCCCCGCGGTCTGGGGCGGTGTTGCCGCCATCGAGCGGTTCATGCTCGGCCAGGCGCGGGCCGACAGCTCCGAACCTCAGCACTGCAAGCGTTTGGGACGCTTCGACTCCTACTATCGCGAGCGGATGTCCGTCTCGCCACATGACGCCGACGCGATGGTCAAGTACTCCGTGCAGATCGACCGATCGAAGTGTCCCGCAGTCTCGCCGATCGGGCGCTACTGGCAGGAACGCGTGCTCAACGACTCATCGGGCAGCGTCGAGTCACGGGCGCGGCGGTATTCTCGTGAGCTGCAGCCAGTAATGAATGATCCGGCTCGCTCCGTGGCGCTCGCTGAGAAGTACTGGCCCTTGCCGGGCCAGGACGGTACGATGCTCGCCAACAACGGCGCGATGGCGGCGCTTCGAGGCAGCGATGGTGCGTCGGCGCTGAAGTGGGTAGACCGCAGCGTGCAGCGGTCGCTCGATGGCGCGCCCTTCTTCTACAGTCGCCTCGTCGGGTTCAAGGACGTGCACCAGGTCGCGCTTGACCGTCTACGCTCTACTCTGCGTCGCCTGCAATCGCGCCAAGACTCACTTCGTCCATTGGAGCTCTCCGTTGCACAGCAGGCACGGCTCGACAGTGCGACAGCTGGCCAAGTCCTGGCCGCGATCGGCAAGGCATTGGTCGCGGACGGCCAGATGAAGACCGGCCGTGACACGTTGATCCTTGCAACCGAACGCGGCTGGGATGCACGATTGTTCCGCGATGTCGCGCAACAGCTGCGAATGATCGGTGACACCGTAGGTGAGATTCGCTTGCTGGCTCGTATTGCGGCGGACCCATCAACAGGTGCGGCGGCGCTGGATTCGATCTCGAGAGTTGCCGCGACGAGAGTGCCGCCCGAGGCATGGCGCGCTATGGTGGACAGCGCGCGAATGCTGTTGCGCACTCAACTCCTGGCGGACGCCGTCAGCCTCCCAATCAAGGGCCGCGTCCGACTGCAGGCGCTCGACGGCCACAAGACGGATCTGACCAGCCTCGGACATGGTCGCGTAACCGTCGTGAGCTTCTGGAGCAGAACATGCGGTTTCTCCGTCCAGCAGTTCCCCATGCTGACGACCCTCGCCCACCAGCTCAACGAACACGGTATCGCCCTCGTGCCGGTGTTCAACGAGAAACCTTCACCCGACATGCGAAAGTACGTCGAGGGAACTCACGTCGCGGTGCCCGTCTTCTCCGACACCTGGGGCGAGGCCACGCGCACGTTCCATGACTTCGGGACGCCGATCTTCTTCGTGGTTGATCAGGCAGGGCGAGTTCGGTACCGGTACACGTCACTCGCGAAAGTGCTAACGCAGGCAGTGGCGATTCAGCAGGCGGCGACCTCTCCGCGCTGATGCCGCTCGTCCGCGGTGACGCTATGATTCACCACGCCCTCGACGTCAAGCCTGACCCCACGCTGCCCGGTCCGGAGATGCCGGTCCTGATCGCGGCGCTGACGGGGAAGGGACTCCGGTAGCTGGAACGGTGCGTCGCGAGAGTACGGTTGCTTCCCGGCAACGGCACTCTTTGCTTCGGTGCTCACGCGCTTCAAAGTCGTCAGGCCAGGAGCAGACGCGGAGCGCCGAGGACTTCCCCCGAACTACTACCAGGATAGTTGACAACGGGAAGCGGCGGCCATACCATACTACTAGCCGCATAGTAGATACCCCTCTTCACGAGGTGACCTCCATGGATGGCGCGACACTCGGCGAACGCGAACTCGATGTCATGGCAGTGCTGTGGGAGATCGGGTCGGGCACCGTCAGTGAGGTGCGGGAGCGATTGTCTGTGAAGCTCGCCTATACCACAGTGCTGACCGTTCTTCGGAATCTCGAGACGAAGGAGTTCGTCGTGCATGAGGCGGAGGGGAGGGCCCACCGGTATATCCCACGCCTGCAGCAGCGCACGGTTCGCCGCTCTGCGCTCTCACGATTGCTGGACGCGCTCTTCGAGGGCTCGCCAGAGCAGCTCCTCGCCCATTTGGTTGACGATAGGGCGCTGACCGCCGGCGAGTTGCATCGCCTCGCGCGGCGAGTACGAGAGCAGGGAAAGAAGAGGAAGGGTGTGCGATGATCGCCGCCTGGATGGTCGCCGCGACGCTCTTCGCCGCACTGCTCGGTGTGGCAGCGATGGCGGCAGAAGGTGTCGCGCGGACGCTGGGTCGCGAGGCGCGAGGGGCGTGGATCGCCGCACTCACCGTGGCGGTCGGCTGGCCAGCCGCCGCACCTGTCTTTGCGTCAGCATTCGCGAGGTTCACCGCCGGCGGTGCCCATGCGCCCTCAGCGCTCGCGCCGACGTCGTTTGCCACCGTCAGCGCCGTGATGCCGAGCGCTCCGAAGGCGTGGATCGTTTATGCCGATGTGGCGCTCGTCGCGCTGTGGGCGTTGACGTCGACCGTCCTGTTCATCCGGCTCGTGTGGGCCATGCGAATCCTCGCTCGCCTGGAGCGGACGGCCGAACGCGACGTCGTAGACGGCGTTCCTGTACTCGTCACACCCTCGCTCGGGCCAGCCGTGTTTGGCACGCGACGCATGCGCGTATTCGTGCCACGATGGCTGTTCGAGCTTGATGCGCCGCTCCGCTCGCTGGTTGTGAAGCACGAGCAAGAGCATTGCCGTGCACGCGATCCCCAGCTCACCCTCATCGTCGCCGTGTCGCTCGCGCTGGTGCCCTGGAACCCAGCCGTATGGTGGATTGCGCGCCGGCTACGTCTCGCCATGGAACTCGATTGCGACGCTCGCGTCGTGCGAGACGCTGGGCAGGCCGAGCGGTACTCCAAACTTCTGCTGTTCATCGCGCAGCGCCAGTCGCACGTGCGGCTCGCACCCATGCTCGCCGAAAAGAACTCTCACCTCAGCTGGAGGATCGCAGCTATGAATTCGCCGCGCCCGGAAAGGCCTCGCCTCCGTACCATCTGTCTTGTAATCGTCGCGGCGGGATCGCTCGCATTTTCGACGAGGATTGCGAGTGCACTGACCAGTACGCCGTTGACCTCGCTCGGAGATCTCCGGCACGTCGCACGCCCGGTGACGCCCACCGTGACGAAGGTCGAATCGCCGCCAGCGGCGCCCACAACTGCTCTGCAACCGCATGCCCAGGAACCTCGTCACCCCTCGAGCAGCGCGAGAGGATCCACCGACAATCCTCCTGCCGCCGTCGCTATCGACCACAGCGTAGCTGCCTCTACCGTCCCGCCGGACAGTGACCGGTCGGTCAGGGCCGTCCCTGGCTCTCCGGCACCGCGCTATCCGGACATCCTGAAGACCGCCGGCGTCGAAGGCGGAGTGCTCGTGTCGTTCGTCGTGGACGAGACGGGTGCCGTAGACGCTCAGTCCGTTAGAGTTTTGCGCTCGACGCACCAGCTCTTCGCTAAGGCGGTGACCTCCGTGCTGCCCCAAATGCACTTTCTCCCGGCGATCTTGAACAACGTGCCCGTCAGGCAGGTCGTACGCCTGCCGATCCTGTTCAACATCATGGATTCGCCGTTGAGCACCACCGAAGGGCAGCGCGCCGCTCTCGAGAAGCTGATGGAGGGTGCGCCGTTCGACAACTTCGTAACGCTCTCTGCTATCATCATCACGGGTGTCACGCAATGAGATGTTCGCGATTCGGCATGCCGACGGGACGAGCATCGACTCGGCCCGGGGGCACTCGCGAAACTTCCAGGCTGATGGACTCCGCCTGGGGGCGGACGTCATCTTATCCCTGACTTGATGTTGAACACAATCAGGCGATTGGATTTCGCCTTGATCCCTGGGTTTGGACTTGCGCCCGCCCAGGCGATTTGTGAGCAAGCGGCGCCTCCCTCCTTCCCAGGATTAGCTACTCGTTCATCCTTTCGGCTGATTTATCCTGCGGCTCCGTCCGATATTCTTCAGACGTTGGCCAGAAGAGCGTGTGCCAGTTTGAAACGGCACCAAACATCCACCGCAGGCAAATCGAAAGAGGAGTCGCCATGAAAGGATATGTGCAAGACATCGAGGGTCTCGCCGTCAAGAACGACGATTTTCGCCGGGTGGTCTACACGGCAAAGAACAGCCAGCTCGTCCTCATGTCGCTTAAGCCAAAGGAAGAGATCGGAATGGAGGTCCACAAGCTCGACCAGTTCTTCCGGGTCGAGGAGGGTTCCGGTGATGCAGTGCTCGATGGTGTTCGGACTGCGATCCGGGCGGGATTCGCGGTAGTCATCCCGGCCGGGACGAATCACAATATCATCAATACCGGCACTGTTCCGATGAAGCTCTACACACTCTATTCACCCCCGAATCACCGGGACGGCGTGGTCCACCGCACCCGCGCCGACGCGGAAGCCGACAACGAGCATTTCGACGGCAAGACGACAGAATAGAAGGGGAAGAAGATCTGACGAGGCACCCGTGCCGATCGTGACCGCTCGGCGCGGGGCACTGCAAGAGCTGCAACGATCCGGAAGCATCCTCATTTCTTCCGCGGCGTCACATCGCTGACCGGGAGATCCCAGTGGGCCAGCAGGATCGCGAAACGCCGTTGTTCCTCGCGCACGTATGTCGCCTGATCGGGCCAGAGACTCTTGATGAGTGACGCTTCATTGGGGTTGGCGGTGGTTGCGGCGGTCGAGTTCTTGAAGGTGATCGTCACGCGGTAGTCCCAACGCGCGTCCTCGGTCATGTGATTCGCGGGCGTCTCGATCTTCACCGCGAGCATTCGACCGCCCTCGACTTCCTTTTGCAGCAGGGGATAGTGGTTCTTCAGGAACAAGTCCATGAACTCCTGCTGGTGTCCCCACTGAGTCTTGTAGTAATACTCCATCGTGTAGGGCTGATCGGCCGCGCCCTGTGGTGGCGCGCCCTGAGCATGAAGCGACAGTGCGGCGAATGCGAGGCACAACACTGCGTGTGCGGTCTTCATTGGTCCTCCCTCTCGAAAGTTGAACAAGACCCATAGTTGCAAAGACCGGATTATATCAGGCCCGGTCCACTCCGCACTCCCATTCCGATGAATCGCTTCTCGCCTCGAGCACTCCGGCTGCTGCTTCTTGCGTTCCTGGCCTTCGTGTTGCTAGTGATCCTCGCGCGGAGACCTGCGGGGAGTGGCAACGCCGGCGATGGTTCCAACGATCCTCCCTGTCTGGCGTCCAAACTTGGCCTCCCGTGCCGCTAGGCTCGTAGCGCGCAGCGGGCCCCGTCAGCGTACGGACACTTTGGAGTCGGCGGAGCAGTCTGCGACGTGAGCGTCGTGCGAGTGAACGCTCAACGCAACGGCACGCGCGCCACCCGATCGACCTGCCGGCTTTCGCTCACCTCTACGTACACCACCCCCTTTCCGAACCCGAGCAGGCGCTGGCCTTTCGCGAGATGCACGATTTCGCGCACGCGACCATCCGGTCCGATGACGGCATAGCCCTCGGGAGCCGCAGGCGAAATGATCTTGGAGGGAAGCCAGATGGTGCCATCGGACGCGGCCATGGCGCCGCGCGCGCTGAACGGGGGCTTGAAGCGCGGGAAGCTGTCCGGCTCGGCCTGAACCACCGACATATTGCGGGGCATCATCGGCATCGAGTCGATCAGGTGCTGCCGGTTGACCAATGTCACCTTGTCGGAGTCCGTGACCGCTTGCCGCGCGAACGGAATGGGCGGCGTCGAGCGTTGTTTGCCATTCGGGGCGATCCAGTCGATGTGAAGATCGGCGCCACGAATGACCGCGAGCGTCCCATCCGGCATGAGCACCCAATCGTCGATGACCGGAAATGGCGCGGTCTTCATGTGCATCTTCATGCGGCCCGGGCTCGACGCGTCAGCCTCCATGATCGCCGAGTTTCCCGCCACGCGGACGTACGCGACCGGAATTGTCGCTCCCGTCTTGAAGTCGAGGGCGACGATCGCGGCGGAGTCGGGAGAGCCGACCTCCATTCCGGCGGGCGTGTTGCGGCTGACCTGGACGCGCGGCTGGAAGAGCAGGCGGCCGGCGCGATCGACCGCGACGCCAGGGGCACCGAGCAGCGCTCCGCCCCCACTTGGGATCGATCTCGATCCGACGAATCCGCCGCTCGGGCCGATGACCAGAAGATCGCTTCTGCCGATCAGGAGAAGCAGCGTCGTGTCTGCCGTCGCTCCGAGCAGCGCCAGCGGTTGCTGGAGCTCACTCGCATCCTCGCCTGCCTGCCGCGAGATCGCCTGCATGTGTGTGAGCTTCGCATCGAAGAGGACGATGCGGGCCGGAGGGCTCTCGGGCAGGTTCGCGATCGAGTCGGCCGCGCCGCCTCGTCCGCCGGGACCAGCCGCCCGCGCGAAGCTCGCCATCATGCTCTTGATCATCGCGTTGATCGGACCGCGCTCCACGACCAGCAGGCGGCCGTCGCTCAGCTCCCGGACCGCGGCGATGTCCCGGAGCGGCTCGGCTCCCACTGCTATCGGGGCGCCAAGTGTTCGCTGTGGGTAGGACTCCTGTGCACGTGCGGTGACGGCACTGAGACTAACCAGGACCATCGCCTGCAGCAGGTGAGTCATGCGTGCCGTGCTCGTGCACATGGTAGGTACCTGCTGGAGGGTCGGTTCCCGGACTTCCACCCGGAGAACGTACACCCGATGACTGCCGGCGTCAGTAGGGTGAAGGTCTTGCTGAGCGTCGCTGAGCATTCGCGACGGGATTCAGAAACGAGTATCCTATCAAGGTTCAGGATGCCCGGTCGATTCACTCCTGCGATGATGCAGCGAGTTTATCACATGCGCCATCCCACTTTCGCCGTCGTGCTCGCTGCCGCGCTTGTCGCGGCCTTTCCGGCGGCCGGTCAGGGACAGCTTCGCAAGCTCCGGGTGGTTTCGAGCGACAGCCAGCCGGCGGTCTACGCGTTCGTCACCGTCGAGGGCGGCACGGGCCAGATCACCGACGAGCGCGGCGAGATCAGCCTCGGCGTCGGCAAGCGCAAGACGATCAGCGCAACAGTGCGTCGAATCGGCTTTCAGCCGTGGGGAGGGAAGCTCGATCTCCCGGACACCGCGGCCGTGCTGACGGTGATTCTGCCCCGTCTCGCCCAATCACTCGGCGAGGTGCGCATCACCGAGAGCGGCGGCGGCAGCCGGGTAGGACTGAAACTCCAGGGTTTCCACGATCGCTGGTTGATGCGCCAGAAGGGCACGCTGAGCGCGACGTTCATCGGCCAGTGCCCGATCGCGATCGTCGTCGATGGGGTCCAGCAGTGTCCCGCCATAGGCTGCAAGGCCGGCGAGGGGAGCATCGTGGAGATCATGGGTCGTCACGGCCCCAGGTACTCCCGGCGAAGCTGTTCATGGCTCCGTGCCTGCGCCGGACCGCCCAACTCTTGCGTCGTCCCGGCTTCGCACCACGTGATGTGGTCCGCAACGTCGAGCAAGGTGTGCACTTCGTGCCCGCTCAGCACCACTGCACAGCCTGACGCGGCAAGCTCCCGAAAGATCGTCGAGAGCGCTTCGGCATCCTTCGGAGCGATTCCGCGATACGGCTCGTCCGCCACGAGGCAGCGAGGCTCCCGCACGAGTACCGCCGCGAGCTCCGCGCGGCGGCACTCTCCGCCCGAAAGCGCGAACGGCCGGCGGTCGAGCGCGTGCGCGATTCCCACCCGTTCGGCCGCCTCGTCCACTGAACCGCCATCGAACGCATCGCGCACAAATGCCAGTTGTTGCCGAATCGTGAACGCCGTCGAGAACAGTGGCTCGTCGGCGAGATAGAACACTCCCTCGCGCGCGAGCTCGTCGTGCCGCGCCTTCAGTCGGGCCTTGCCGTCATAGAAGACCACGCCGCTGTCCGGCTGCGCGCGGCCGACGGCGATCTTCATGAGTGTCGACTTGCCGATCCCGTTCCGCCCGAAGATCACGCGCACTTCTCCCGGCACCGCTCGCAATGACGCAGAGGTCAGCACGCGACGCGCCCCGAACGACTTCACGATGGAGTCGGCGATCAGGAGCGCCATTCACAGGCTTCCGAGCAGCGCGATCAACGTCTCGATGATCACGCTGGGCACGATCAGGATGGCGGCCACCTGCGTCCTTGAGATGCCGAGGTTGCCCATGAGGATGAGCTCGTGGCGGCGGCGCAGCTCGATCACGCCGAGCGCGGCGGCCACGAGCACCACCGCAGGCTGCGGTGCCGAGAGTCGCCTGAAGATGGAGTCACCCGGAGGCGCCGCCAGCAGGAGCACCGGCACCTGAACCGCGCGAACGGCCAGCCACAGGACGAGCTGGCGTTTGAGCAGGGCGAGACGCATGGGTCAACATAAACCAAGAGTGGCGACGAGTGAGAGGGAGTGGCGAGGTGGAGCGGCGTCAGAATCCGGCGGGGCGTTGACATACCCATGGGGGGTATATAGCATTCCCTCGTGACCATCGACAAATGGATCGTCCTCATCGTCGCCGTCGGCGCCATCGTCGCGCTGAACGTGAACTTCATCCGCCGGATGAACCGTCGCGGCCGCGACGACAAGAACCAGGACGAAAAGAACAAATAGGAGCAGGTCGCATGGGTTCCCAAGTCACACTCGAAATCCCCGTCACCGGCATGCACTGCGCCGCGTGCGTCGGGCGCGTGCAGCACGCCGTCGAGGGCAAAGGCGTGTCCTCCGCGGTCGTGAACCTCATGACCAACAGCGCCACCGTCGCGTTCGATCCGGCGGTCGTGCAGCCCGAGACACTCGTCGAACGCATCAAGTCCACCGGCTACGGCGCGTCGCTGCCCGTGGGCACGCGGACCGACGCGGAACGCCAGGAGGAACAGGATCGCGCGCGCCGGGAGGAATACCTCGACTACCGGCGCAAGGGGATCGCCGCGCTCGCCGTTGGTGTCGCCGTCATGCTGGTGTCGATGAGCCCGGCCATGTCACAGCCGCTGTGGCCGTGGGCGCAGCTCGCGATCACCACCGCCGTGATGCTCTGGGCCGGCCGCGCGTTCTACTCGCGCGCCTGGACCGCGCTGCGCCACCGCTCGGCGGACATGAACACGCTCATCGCCACCGGTACCGGCTCGGCATATCTGTATTCGCTCGCCGCCACCGTAGTGCCGCGCGCGTTCACGGCGCACGGCGTCGCGCCCAGCCTGTACTACGAGGCGGTGATCATCATCATCGCGCTGATTCTCGTGGGCAACGCGCTCGAGGCCCGCGCGAAAGGGGAGACCGCGGGCGCGATACGCCGCCTCGTGGATCTCCAGCCGAAGACCGCCCGCGTGCTGCGCAACCTCCAGGAAGTGGACGTCCCGATCGGCGAGCTGGTCTCGGGCGACATCGTCAGCGTCCGCCCCGGAGAGCGTATTCCGGTGGATGGCACCGTCACGAGGGGATCGAGCAACGTCGACGAGTCCATGCTCACCGGCGAGCCGATGCCCGTCGCAAAGAACGCCGGCGATCGCGTGACCGGCGGCACCATCAATCTCACCGGCGCGTTCCGCTTCAATGCGACGACGCTCGGCGCGAGCAGCGTGCTCGCCCGCATCGTGAAGATGATGCGCGAGGCGCAGGGTACCCGTGCGCCCGTGCAGCGACTCGCCGACCGCATCAGCAGCGTGTTCGTGCCGGTCGTGATCGCGATTGCGGCGGTCACTTTCGCCGTCTGGTTCTTCGCGGCGGGAGAGGGGAGCTTCGTGCGCGCCCTCGCCGCCTCGGTCGCCGTGATGATCATCGCGTGCCCGTGCGCCATGGGACTCGCGGTGCCGACGGCCGTGATGGTCGCGACGGGGAAGGGCGCACAGCTCGGTGTGCTCATCAAGGGGGGCGCGGCGCTCGAACGCGCGAGCGAGATCACCACGGTGGTGCTCGACAAGACCGGGACGATCACCGCGGGAAAGCCGGCGGTGACCGATGTCGTGATCGCATCCGGTGCCGCGCTGGACGAGACCGCGATGCTCGCGGCCGCCGCATCGCTCGAGGCGAGCTCCGAACATCCCCTGGCGGCCGCGATCGTGGCCCACGCGAAGGGGCGGGGCATCAAACTCACTAGAGCGGGATCGTTCAAGTCGCTCACGGGCCGCGGCACGACCGGCGTCGTCGATGACCGAAACGTGATGGCCGGCAACGCCGTGATGATGGCGGATCATGGCTTGGATGCGTCGTCGCTCGCCGCCGATGCGGACCGCCTCAATAGCGAGGCGAAAACCGTCGTCTTCATTGCAGTTGACGGAGCGCTCGTCGGCCTCGTCGCCATCGCCGATCCGGTCAAGCCGACCTCGGTGGACGCGATCCGGCGCCTGCACGCGCTCGGACTCCACGTGGTGATGCTCACCGGCGACCAGCAGCGCACCGCGAACGTCATCGCAGCCGCCGCCGGGATCGAGCGCGTCGTGGCCGGCGTCCTCCCGGAAGGGAAGCGCGACGAAATCCGCCGGCTCCAGGGAGAGGACCGCGTGGTCGCGATGGTCGGCGACGGCATCAACGACGCGCCGGCGCTCGCGCAGGCCGACGTGGGCATCGCCATCGGCACCGGCAGCGACATCGCGATCGAGGCCGGCGACATCACGCTCATGCGCGGCGACCTGCGCGCGGCGGTGCAGGCCATCGAGCTCGCCCGCGCGACCATGCGGACCATGCGCCAGAACCTGTTCTGGGCCTTCATCTACAACAGCATCGGGATCCCGCTCGCAGCGGGCGTACTCTACCCGGCGTTCGGCATTCTCCTGAGCCCGATCATCGCCAGCGCGGCGATGGCGATGAGCTCGGTCAGCGTGGTCACCAACAGCCTGCGGCTGCGCCGGTTCGAGGCATCCATATGAAACACAAGAAGGCGGTGGGGGTGGATGCCGCCATCAAGCGCCGCAACCTCGCGAGGCTCAAACGCATCGAGGGGCAGGTGCGCGGCATTCAGAAGATGGTCGAAGCGGACCGCTACTGCGCCGACGTCCTCATCCAGATCTCGGCCGTGCACGAGGCGCTGCGCGGAGTCGGCCGCGAGCTCATGAGAAATCACTTGAAGCACTGCGCCACGGCCGCGATGAAGGGAACCGAGGCGAGCGCGCACGCGATGCATGATGAGATACTGGGGCTGATGTACAAACACGTCAGGTAATGGACCGAAGACGGAAGACCGAAGACCGGAGACCGGGGCGTGCCTCAAGTGCGACTTGTACTGACGGTCAAGTCAGCTTCCGTCTTCCGTCTTCGGTCTTCGGTCTTGTCTCCTTTGGCCGCTCCCGACAACGAGTCGAGCGGGTTAGCTTTATTGGTTCTGAGTTCGCTTCCCAATTGACCTCCCGATGACCAAGACCAAGACGCCGGCGGCGCTTGCCGCGGATGACCTCGACGTAGATAGCCTGATGGACACGCTCAGCGCCCGTCGGCGCGAGATCGCGATAGGCGCGGTGGTGGTCGCGGTCGTGGCAGGGGGAATCCTGCTGTGGCGCCTGTCGATCAGTCAGAAGAATGAACGCGCCGATCAGGCCTTGACCCAGGCGACCAACACGTTCTACAACGGCAACCGTCCGCTGGCGGCGACCCAGCTTCAGGCGCTGGCCGACCGGTACCGCGACACGCCGGCCGGGGTGGAGGGGGCGATGATCCTTGCACAGATGGACTTCGAGGAAACGCGCTGGGCTGACGGCCTGAAGGTCCTCGAGACTATCAAGCAGTCAGGTATGCCCGCGGGCTTCAAGGCGCCGGTTGACGGCCTGATCGGGGGCGCCTACGCCGACCTCAAGAAATACGACGACGCCGTGAAGGCCTATCAGGCCGCGGCCGACGAGTCTGAATATCAGGCCCTGAAGGACATCTATCAGGGTGATGCGGCGCGAATCCTCACCTTGGCCGGAAAGAAGGACGCGGCCAGGAAGATCTGGGCCGAGCTGGCCAGCCGGTCGGAATCGCCCCTGGTTGCCGAGGCGAAGGTGCGGCTGGGCGAACTGGATGCGGTGGGGGCGAACAAGAACTAGGATGGAGGTTAGATGCTAGATTCTAGGTGTTGGCGGGGTGGCACTGCCATCCGACGTTTACCTTCTAGCCTCTAGCATCCAACATCTAGTATCTGCCAGCAAATAGCGGGCGAGCCAGTGGTCAACGGCTCGCCCGTTCGATTTCAGCTCCAAGAACTACGTATAATATGTATTATGTAAATCAATAAGGCAAATCCGTGTGGGAAACCGTGTTCACTACCAACGATTTGCCTACAATTCGCCCAATTCGCCGGTAAAGACCACCCTCGCCTCACCCTTCAGGCTCGGCATAATCGCGGACCCCTCATGCCTCACCGTCGCCGTCAGGATCCGGCCGGACCGGCTGCGAAGCGACGTTCGTGTGCCGCTCAACCCCCAGGTCTCGAGCAACACCGCGGCCGCGACCGTGCCGGTTCCACAGGCCAACGTCTCCCCTTCGACGCCGCGTTCGTAGGTCCGCATGCGCCAAATCGAGTCCGTCTCCCGGGAGACGAAATTGACGTTTGCGCCCTCTGCGAGGCTGGGATCGAACCGCAGCTGGCGCCCCCTGACGGCCAAGTCGATGCGCTCGACGTCGTCCACGAGCACAACCAGGTGCGGAACCCCGGTGTCGGCAAAGCCGATCCGCCTCTCACCGGCGCCAAGGGTCAGTCCGGCGTCCGGCCGGAGCCCCTTCACCGGCTGAAGGTCGATCTCCGGCTCGTCCGCCGTGAATCGGGCTGATATCACGCCGGCGTCTGTCGCGAAGCGAAAACCGGCCCTATCTGCCACGCCGAGCTCCGTCGCCAGCCTCGCGCTGCACAGCGACGCGTTACCGCAAAGCTCGGCGAGGCTCCCATCTCGGTTGAAGTAACGTATCCTAAATGCTTCAACCGCATCATCTTGGATGAAGACGACTCCATCCGCGCCAACACCGGTCGCCCTCGCGCAGACCTTGTCGATCACCGCGGGGATCAAGAGAACGCCCGGCGGATCCACTCTGGCGTCAAAAAAGAGGAAGTCGTTCCCCGACCCGCTCATCTTCCAGAACTTCCGGCCATGCGGAATGCTCACAGCCGTCCCACCAGCGCCCACCAGCGCAGCAGCCACGGAATCCGGATGGCCTCTGCCATGATTCCCTTGTTCATCTTGCTCAGACCGTGCGTGCGGTCCGAGAAGACGATCGGAATCTCGACGCCCTTGAAGCCCTTCCTGAACGCGCGGAAGCTCATCTCGATCTGGAAGGCGTAGCCGTTCGATCGCACGTCCTTCAGGTCGATCGCCGAGAGCACGCGCCTGCGAAAGCACTTGAAGCCCCCCGTCGCGTCCCAGAGCTTCATCCCCGTCACGACACGAACGTAGATGTTGGCGCCGTAGCTGAGCATCAGCCTCCGCATGGGCCAATTGACGACGGTCACGTTGCCGTCGAGATAGCGCGAGCCGAGTACGAAGTCGAACTTCTGCGCGGCCTCGAGAAAGAGCGGCAGGTGCGCGGGATCGTGCGAGAAGTCCGCGTCCATCTCGAAGATGTACTCGTAGTCGCGGGCGAGCGCCCAGCCGAACCCGTCGCGGTACGCGGTGCCGAGTCCCATCTTCCCGGGCCTGCGCAGCAGGTGCAAGCGCGGATTCGTCCCGCTCTCCTGCGCGACGATGTCGCCCGTGCCATCGGGAGAGTTGTCGTCGACGATCAGGATCTCCAGTCGCGCATCGGTCGCGAGCACCCGTTCGATGACCGACCGGACGTTCTCCTTTTCGTTGTACGTGGGAATGATGACGAGCGCCTTCTCCGACATCAGGCTGCGCGCTCCCGCGTTCGAGGTTCGGCGGCCTTCGCGGCGTTCGCCGGCGGGACGCCCGGAAAGCGCGGGCCGAACAATCCAATGATGATCGCCAGCAGCGAAAGCGCGATCGCGACGAGCGTAATCACCTTGCCACGCTGATAGCTGTCGCTCGTGAAGTTGAGCTCGACATGCTTGGCTCCCTCCGGCAGCGGCACGCCGATGAGCGTGAGGTCCGCGCGCTCGGCCGACACGGCCTTGCCATCGACCGTTGCGCGCCAGCCGGGATAGTAATTCTCCGACACGACCAGCGCCGAGCCGTTCGGCGCGGGCTCGCTGAGCGTGAGCGCGATGTGACCGGGCGTGTAGCTGTCCACGGACGTCGTCATGGCGAGTGGCGCGGGGAGCGCCGTGATCGGCACCCCCTGCACCTTTGCGGACGTGTCGAATATCGCAACGCTGCGCACCGAGAAAGTCGAGTTCTTGTATGCCTCGCTTGCCTCCGGGTCGGCAACCTTGACCATCACCGGAGCGACCCATGCGAACGGATGCTCGCCCGGCAACAGGAAGAGCGACACAAAGGAACCGGAGGCGTCCTTCAACGGCCCCAGCACGCGGCGCACGCCCGGCACGGGAATGCTGTCAGCGTTGATGAGGATGAACTCGGTGTTCAACAGCGCCCACGTCGTCGGGTTCGCGTACTCCGGCGCGAACAGCCGGTAGCGTCCCAGCTCATTGCCGTGATAGCCGAACACCTGGCGCACGCCGTGCACCATCAGCGCGTCGCCTTCGAGGTTCGGATCGTTCGGCGCCATGGGCTGCGACGGCGACCCCAGCGCGAGAACGCGGACCGGTTGCTTGATCTTCTTAAGGAACTCGATGGTGGTGTCCGTCGCGTAGAGCTCCTTTGCCGGCGCGGAAAACTCCCAGTAGTACCGCTCGATGCTCCAGAGATCGACCACCACGAGCGAGACCATCATCCATCCCGCGACCCGGGGCGTGATCTTCTTCCAGGAGATCAGCAGCACGGTGCCGGACGCCAGCGCGACGAACAGCAGCGAGCGCAGCGCGCCGAGCTTCACGTCCGGCGCGTTGGCGTCGATCTGGTCGGCCAGCTGCGGGCTGACGGCGAGGTTCTGCGCGAGCACGTCGAAGCCGCCGACGAACGCAAACAGCGTGACGGCCGCCGCGCCGATCAGCCACCCGTAGGCGTAGCGCGCCGTCAGCCGGCCCGCGAGCAGCCGCTCGGTGCCGAATGCCGCCAGCACCGCGACCGCGAACGTCGTGATGAAGAAGATCGTGCTCGGCGCGCGGAAGAACTTCGTGCCCGGCACGACGGCGTAGATCAGCTGGAAGAACGGCGTGCTGCCGCCGAGCGCCCAGAGCAGCGTGACGAGCCCGGTGCCGATCCAGAACCACATGAAGCGCTTGCGTGCTCCCGTCCAGCCGCCTCCGAAGGCGGCAAAGGCCAGCATGAGCACCGCGACGCCGATGTACTCGCTGTGGAAGTGGATCATGTTGCGTCCCCAGTACTTGCCGAGTATCCCGGAGAACTGCGGCAGATAGGTATTGATCAGCTCCTCGAGCGGAAACGAGTAGCTGGTCGCCGTTTCATAGCTGAAGCCCTGCGCGCGCGGCGACCAGCTCACGTACTCGCGAACCGGCAGGTACTGGATGGCGCCGATCGCCCCACCGACCAGCACCGCGCCCAGCGCCAGCGCCAGCCGATTGATCGCGGTGCGCCGGTCGAGCCGCTCGGCGCCCACTCCGCCGAACGCCAGGAAAAGAGCCCACGCGCCGGACGCGAGCAGCGTGTACTGCAGCAACTGCGGGTGCGGCGTGAGCACAGTGAGTCCCACCACGAGCGCCAGCGCGCCCCACGCCCATCTGCGCCCGTCGCGCATGCCCCACGTGACCACGAGCAAGGCCACCGGGAAGAGCGCCGACACGAAGATCTTGCCGTCGTGCCCCGCCGACGGGAGCGACGACACGAAGCCGCCCATCATGTAGGCCGCTCCGCCGATCAGCGCGGCGAAGAACGAGAAGCGCGCGGCGACGCGCAGGAACCAGTACGTCGCCAGCCCGCACAGAAAGAAGTGCAGGATCATCCCCCACGTCATCGCCACGTCGGTCGGCAGGATGAGCCGCAGGAGGAACGTCGGATAGAAGATGTCGCCGTGCATCGCCGCGACATACGGCATGCCGCCGAAGATGTACGGGTCCCACTGCGGGAAGCTGCCGGTCGTCTTCAGGATGTGCGCGGCAAACTCACGGAACGCGTAGCCGGCCTTGTACTGATCGCTCAGCGGATTCACGAGGAACTTCCCCACGACCGCCGGATAGATGAGCGTCAGCGCGCTCAGCGCGTACACGAGCGCCGCCCACGCCGAGGCGAAGCGCGGTGCGTAGCTGATGTCCGGCGCGTCGGACGCGGAGTCTGCGTGTTTACGGGCCATGCTTCTCGATGGTGGGATGGAACGACTTCGGGCGGCTGATGGCGAGCAGAATGAGGCCGGGTGCGGCTTCGATCACGGTAAGCCACAGCCGTGACACGATGACGAGCGTTTCGCCCTGCGCCCCGGTCTCCAGGCCGGCGGCCGCGAGCAGACTGAGCAGAAACCCCTCGCGCACGCCGATCCCGCCCGGTGCGAACAGGGCGATATACCCCATCAAATACGAAAGGATGAAAACTGCCGTGTAGGCCGACGTCCTGCCAGCGGCCGCGCCAAACAGCGCGACGTCGAGATCGCGAAACGCGATGCCGTACAGGTTCCACGCGACGGCGCACCCGGCCACGGCGAAGATGATTGCGAGGGGCGGAATCGCCGGCACCGGCACGTTGCGCCCGGTCACGCGCTGCGCGAGCCGCGCGAGCGGCGGAAGGATCCACGGCGACGCGATGACGGCGGCACAGAACACGGAGATCGCCGCGACGAACGCCGCGGGCGACGCCACGAGATTGCGCGAACCCGCGACCGCGACGACGAGGAAGCCCGCGAGGATGTTGACCACGTTCACCACGAGCGACGACCCCACCGCCGCGACGCCCGACACGCCGGCCTTTTCCGACAGCACCCCCATCGCGCCGATCTGCCAGACCTTCCCCGGCACGTACCGGCCGAGGTTCGAGATGAACCAGATCCGAGCGGCAGTACCCCACGAGAGGTGCCCGCCCCACGCCGCCACGATCTGCCGCCAGGTCTCGATCAGCACGACGTAGCTCGCCAGTACCCACGCTCCCGACGCGGCGACCATCCACCAGTCGGGATGGAGCGTCGAGGAGAGCGACGCGAACTGGTCCCAATCGCGGGTGAGCGCGTGGACGAAGTACGCCACGGCCACCACGAAGAACGCGACCTGCACCGCCTGCCAGATGCGCTTACCGGTCATGGACCACGCTCTCGTAAATGGATTGATAGTGCGTCGCCGCGACTGCCGGCGAGAAGCGAGCGAGCGCGGCGTCGCGCCCGGCCCTGCCAAGCGGAGCACCCCGGTCCGCGCGCGCGAGCAGCGCGTCCATCGCGGCCGCGAGCGCGCGCACGTCCCCCGGAGGCGTGAGGAGCCCGGTCACGCCGTCGGACACGACGTCCGGAAGCCCACCGGACCGGAACGCGATGACCGGCGTCTCGCAAAGCTGCGCCTCGACCGCGACGAGTCCCAGTCCCTCACCCTCGCTCGGGATCACGACGGCGGCCGCCGCGCGGTACAGCGGAACCAGCTGCTCCTGCGGCAGCGCGCCGAGCCAGCGCACGCGGCCGGACAGGCCAAGCGCCCGAGCGCTCGACTCGAGTTCGGCCCTGTCGGGGCCGTCGCCGACGACGTCGAGCGACGCGACCGCTTCCGTCGCGGCGAGCGCCTCCAGCAGAAGCGCGATTCCCTTTTGCGCGTTGAGGCGCCCAACGAACAGAAAGCGATCGGGTGATCGCGCGCCCGCTCCGGGCGAAAATAACTCGACGTCCACCGGCATCGGCTCGACCGCGATGTTCGCGCGCGGAGCCATGGCCCGGGCCTCGTCCGCGAGAAAGCCGCTCACGGCCGTCACCGCGACGGACGTCGCGAGCACGTGGCGGAACAGCAGCGGGGCCCACGCGCTCGCTCGTGCGAGCCGCACGTCGCTTCCGTGCAGCGTCGTCACGAGCGGCCTGCGCGATAGCGATGCGTGCACCAGCAGCCCCGCCGGGAACCACCAGTGCGCGTGGATCACGTCGGGTGCGAACTCCGCCGCGGCGCTCCGCACGGCGAGCGCCCCGCGGCCGAGCATCCCGGCGAGCGCGGCCTTTCCGCGGAACGATCCTGCCACCTGCTCCGCCATCGTGCCGGTATACGCGAGCGTCTCCCACGTCCGCGGTGCGTAGCGAAAGCGGCGGACCGCGATGCCATCGATCGTCTCCGCCGCCGCGAGCTGCGCTCCGGCCGGCGCCAGCACCCGCACCTCGGTGCCGCCTTCTCCGAGCGCGCGGGCGAGCCGCAGGATAAACGCGCCCGCCACGTCACCGCCGAAGCGCGGGAACGAATGCGTGACGAAGAGGACGCGCACGTGGCGTGTGCCGCGCTCGTTCAGCGGCCGCGCGGCGCGCGCTGCTCGTCGAGCAGCCGTCGCAGCTCGCGCTGGTCGGCGCGCAGCACGGCGATCTGCTCGCCGAGCAGCCCGGTCGCGAAGAACACGGACCCGAGGATCAGGCACGTCTGGATGATCGTCCACACTGACCGCACGGCGAACAGGCCGTGGTTTGTCGCGATCATCACCATGTTCGCGATGCCGGCTATGAGGCCGATGGCGAACAGCGCCGCGCCGAGCATGCCGAACGCGAGCAGCGGCTTCTGCCCGAATCGCAGCTCGAACCAGACCGCGAGCATGTCGAGCACACCGATCGGAATGCGCGAGATGCCGAACTTCGATTTCCCCGCGTGCCGTGGGTAGAGCGGCACCGGGATCTCGGTGACGGTGTATCCCCTGGCTGCCGCGAGCACGATCATGTAGCGGTGCCAGTCGGGCCGCGCCGGCTGTTCCTCCATGATCTCGCGGCGGTACGCCTTGACGTTGTTCAGGTCGCGCACCGGCACGCGGAAGAGCGATCGCGAAAGCCGGTTGTAGATACCGGAGACGAACGCCTTCTCATACTTGCCCTCCTTGAAACCGGTGACCATGTCCGATTCGCCGGCGAGGATCGGCGCGACGAGCCGCGGAATGTCCTCCGGCTTGAACTGCAGGTCGGCCGGAAAGAACACGAGAATGTCCGACCGGGCCGCGAGGAAGCCGCTGCGCAGCGCGTCGGCGATGCCGCGCTGGCTGCGGTGCCGCACGACGCGCAGGAACGGATACTTCGCCACGAGCGTCTCCAGCACCCGCGGCGTATCGTCGGTCGACCCGTCGTCCACGACGATGACCTCGTACTGCTCGGGGCGCGTGCGGAACGTCTCGTCGCATAGCTGCAGGAACAGCGGGAGGTTCTCGGCTTCGTCCTTCGCCGGGACCAGCACCGAGACGGCCGGAGTCGCGCTCATACGCGCTTCCGCATCCGCGCGGACAGCACGCCGAGCTGCTCGCGGTACTTCGCGACGGTGCGCCGCGCGATCTGAACGCCGTCCCGCTGGAGAATGTCCACGATGGCCTGGTCCGTCAGGGGGGTCTTGGGATCCTCGTCGTTGACGAGCTTGGAGATCGTGTCCTTGATGCCGCGCGCCGAGACGTCCTCTCCGTCCACGGTGGAGAGGCCCGACGAGAAGAAGAACTTGAGCGGCAGGACGCCGCGTGGCGTCTGCGCGTACTTGTCGTTCGTCACCCGGCTCACGGTGCTCTCGTGCATGCCGATGGCGTCCGCGACCTCGCGCAGCGTCAGCGGTTTCAGGAACTGCACGCCCTTCTCGAAGAAGTCGCGTTGCCGGTCGACGATGAAGTGCATCACCTTGAGCATGGTGTGCCGCCGCTGCTCGATGGCCTGGATCAGCCATTGCGCCGCGTTGAGCCGGTTCGTGATGAAATCCTTGTTCTCGCCCTCGAACTTCTTCTTGTCGCGCGCGATGTCCTGATACACCCGGCTGAGCTTCAGCCGCGGCAGGCCGCCGTCGTTCACGAACACCATGTACTGCCCGTCGATCTTCTCAACCACCAGGTCCGGGATGACGTAGTGGTCCTGCTTGCCCGACTGCGCCAGCCCCGGCTTGGGGTTGAGCTTCGCGACGTCGTCCGCCGCGCGCTGCACGTCCGCCGTCGTGACGCCGACCTTGCGCGCCACGTCGCTCCACCGGTGCGCGACCAGCTCCTGGAAGAAATCGCGCACGAGCCGCTCGGCGAGCGTTCCCGCCTGGCCGCTGTCGTGCAGCTGCAGCAACAGGCACTCGCGAAGGTCGCGGGCCCCCGTGCCCGGCGGGTCGAGCCGCTGGATGATCGCGAGCATCTCCTCCGCTTCCGCCATCGTGTAGAACGGCAATTGCTCGTCGTCGCGTCCGGCGCTCGCCGCTGTCTTCGCCACCAGCTCGTTGATCCCCGCGAGAATCTCCTCCAGCGATGCGACGAGATATCCGTCGTCGTTGATGTTGCCGATGAACTCCTCCGCGAGCAGCAACTGGCGCGGGTTGAGCTCCAGCAGCTTGATCTGTTCGAGCAAGTGGTCGTCGAGATGGCGCGTGCTGACCGACACCGCCTCGTACGGTTCGCGATCGTCGCCCTGCTCGCTCATGCCGCCGGACGACCCAAAGCCGTCGAGGAGGATGTCCTCCCAGTTCGTTTCGCGGTCGGTATCCGCGGGCGATTCCGCCACCGGGGCCTCGAGTGACGATTCGAGCTCGGTCTCGCCTTCCTCGGTGCTCGCCTGCTCCTCCTCCTCCTCTTCTTCCTCATCGCCGGCCATCTCGAGGAACGGATTCGTGAGCAGTTCCTGCTTGAGGTGCTGCTGCAGGTCGAGCAACGGCATGTACAACATGTCCATCGCCTGGTACAGGCGAGGATTGATCTTGAGCTCCTGCCCAAGACGAAGGCTCTGGTTCAGCCCCCCCTTCATCCCGTATGCTCCGGCGGTGATTCGGTCGGTTGCACCGCGACCGCGGGCGCGGGAACCGTGCCGGCCTGCCGGTCCTGGAAGCGCGTGCGCAGACGGGCGGTGAGCGTGGGGCCAAGGTAGATGTCGGCGACCGTGTCGTCGAACACCAGGTCGCGCACGAGGCCGGAGACCTTCACCTGGCCGTCGAACAGGATGTACGCGCGATCCACGATGTCGAACGTCTGCTCGACGTTGTGGTCGGAGATCATGACGCCGATGCCGCGATGCCTGAGGCTGGCGACGATCTGCTGGATGTCGTGCACCGCGATGGGATCCACGCCCGCGAAGGGTTCGTCGAGCATCATGAACTTCGGCTGCGTGACGAGCGCGCGCGTGATTTCCAGGCGGCGCCGTTCTCCACCGGAAAGCGAGAAGGCCTTGTTCGCCCGCAGGTGCTTGATGTTCAGCTCGTCGAGGAGCCCTTCGAGGCGAAGCTCCCGCTCCTTCCGGCCGATGGGAAGCGTCTCGAGGATCGCGAGGATGTTCTCCTCCACCGTGAGCTTGCGGAACACCGATGGTTCCTGCGACAGATATCCGATGCCCCGCCGCGCGCGGCGGTACATCGGCATGTTGGTGATGTCCTCGTCGTCGAAGTAGATCCTTCCCTGCTCCGGCGGGATGAGCCCCACGATCATGTAGAACGTCGTGGTCTTTCCCGCGCCGTTCGGACCGAGGAGGCCGACGATCTCGCCCTGCTTCACGTCGAGCGCGACGTCGTTCACCACGTTGCGGTGCCGGTAGGTCTTGACGAGCCCCTTCGCGCGGAGGACGCTGTGTCCCTCCACTTTCGCCGCGTCCGAGAGCCGGCGCGGTGCCGTCGTGAACTCTCCGGTATGGCGCAGGACGTTCGTGAGCTCGCCGCGCAGCGTCCGGACGGTGCTCCAGAGCGGTGGGGCGATCCGCAGCCTCGAGTGTTCGGGATCGCCGCCGAGCACTTCGATGGCGCCGGTGCCGACGAGACGCGGCACCACCACATTCGAGAGGTGAAAGCGCACTTCGTCGAGGCTGAGGCGGCCCGCCTCGGCGTCGGCGTCCCGCCCTTCGGCGCGCACGGCGGCGAGGTAGTCGGTGCGAAGTCCGAGGGCGACATCGTGGAACGACGCGGCTCCGTCGTCGTCAGCCAGCCGCACGAGCGCGAGCAGCGCGAGATTCGCGGAGCGGTCTTCGCCGGCATAGCGCTCGGCGATCGCGCGCACCTGCTCGTTGGCGCCGGGAACGCTGTGTGCTCCGGCGATACCGTTGGCTGCGGGGATTCCTTCACCGGTCACGGTTTCTTCTTCTCCGCCGGCTTCTGGGCCGGCTTGCTGGTCGCGGAATCCTTGGCGGCCTTCACATGGGTGCTGTCGGCGGCGAGCTCGTCGTAGAAGCCCTCCACGTGCCCCAGCACGTGGACTTCATAGACCTGGCGCTTCCGGAAGCTCACCGTGATGCTGTCGCCGAGCACATAGTTCACGTTGGGCTGGTCGGTCTTCCCCTCGCCATTGCGCGCGACCTGGTAGTACGATTTCGCCCTTGCGGTCGGCGTGCCCTTCGCGAAGATCTCCTTCACGCTCGGCTGCGTCGACGAATCGGTCGCGGCGAGCGAATCGAAGTGCGCCGTGATCGTGTCGCCCTGCAGGTAGTCGAGCTTCTTCGACGAGATCTTGGTCGAATCCGGGTTGCTCTCCGCGATCGCCCGTCCCATGGCGCGCATGGTCCGCAGCGTCTGGCCGGGCATCCGCACGTCGATGGAATCGGCGGTGATGTCCTGCTCTTTCGAGTGGGCGTGCGACCGCGAACGGCCCCAGGCAAAGGCACGCTCGAGTTTCTGGTTCGAGATCCGGAGGTCGATCGTATCGGCCTTCAGCGTGACGTCGTCGCTGGTGGCCACGGCGTCCCCGAGACTCTTCACCCTCTCCACCTCATGCTTCTTGGAGAAGATGTCGAGGATGTTGCCGCTGAGCGTGAAGTGCCGGTCGCCGCGGCCGACCACCCTGGGCGTCTGCGTGAGCCGCGCGAACTCGGTGTACTTGTCGACGAACGCGGAGTCGCTCGTGGAGAGCAGGTCGGGGCGCTCGATGACGACGACGCCTTTCGCGAAGATCAGGGAGTCGTTGTCCATGATCAGGCGATCCGCCTGGACGTTCACGGAGTCCTTCGAGTCGTTTCCGGCATCCTTCGGGCTCACCCAGATGTTCGACCGCGGTTCCGCGACGAGGTGAGACTTCAGGCGCACGCCGGCGGCCGGCCGCAGGTATTCCGCGCGCGGGCCGGTGAAGCGCGTCCCGGTGTTCGTCACACCCACGACGTTCCCTTCGGCGAGGAGCCGTTCTTCCGCGGTGAAGTACGTGATGCGGTCGGCGTCGAGCTTGAGGCGCGACTCGGTGTAGTGGACGTGCCCGATGAGGATCATCACGTGCCGGTCCGCGTAGTGCTCGGCGCTGTCCGCCAGCACGCGTTGGTCGGTGCCCTCGCACTTGGCATCGACGCCTCCACCCACCCATGTCGAGTCCCGGCCGTGCATGGTCAAGGTCGTCGTCAACTCGCCGTTCTTCTTCACGCCGGTCGTGGCGACGACGCACTCCTTGGGCGCCTGGCCCGCGCGCGCGGCATCCTGCGCGAGCGCCGGCACGGCGGCACACGCGAGAAGGAATGGCGCGACGGCGGACGTTCGCACGGCTATTTCGGGATCACGACTGGGCCCGCCTTGCCGCTGATCTGCTTGACCACGTGCACGTTGTTGAGGTCGGGATCGGTCGTGAAGCCGATGCCGTGCAGCACGCGGCCGTCGGGGTCTGTCAGCGTGAACATGCTGTCGCTCGAAATGAGGTTGACCCGCTGGTCGTACCTCACGTACGTGGTCTCGAGGCGCCGTCCGTCGATCGTCGTGATCACCACGGGCAGCTCCCGGTCGCCGCGCGCCTCGAGCGAGTTGAGGCGCTGGTTGTAGAGCCCGGTGCGCGAGGTGAGCACCGCGTTGCGCAGGCCCTGCGAGTCGAAGAACACGCCATCGACGACCCGCATCTCGGTACGCGTGTTCTCGTCGAAGAAATACGCGGTGTCGGAGTGGATCTCGGCGCGATTGAGCCCGCGGTCGGTGATCAGCATGCGCTGGCCGTAGAGCACCTGATCCGCCGAGTCGGCGATGGTCTTCTTGTTCGAGGCGATCGGAGGTCCCTTCTCGTCCTTGCAGGCGACGGCGGCCAGTGCCAGCGCGAGCGATGCGACCGCGAGCAGCAAGGTCTTCCTCATGCCGCACCAGCCCGCATGAGATCATGAAGGTGGACGACGCCCACCACGCGCGATGCGGCGTCGACGACGGGCACCGCCATGATGCCCGCCTGCTCCATCCGGTACACGACGGCGCTGCCCAGCTCGTCGGGCGCGGCCGTCTTTGGCGCGTTCGTCATGACCGACTCCACGCGGGTCGTGAGAAAATCCGTCTCGCGCTCCATCAGGCGCGTGAGGTCGCCGGTCGTGATCACGCCCAGCAGGGTGCCGGCCGAGTCCGCGACGATCGCGATGCCGCGCCGTTCCGCCAGCTGCACCACGGCAGCGCGCATGGTCTCTCCCGGCGCAAGAATCGGCAGCTGGTCCGTCACCATCACGTCGCGCACGGCGAGCAGGAGCCGCTTGCCGAGCGCGCCGCCGGGATGGAGCCGCGCGAAGTCCTCCCGACGGAACCCCTTCACTTCGAGCAGCGTCACGGCGAGGGCATCGCCCAGCGCGAGCGTGACCGTGGTGCTGGTGGTCGGGGCCAGGTCGTGCGGACACGCTTCCTCGCGCACGGTGGCGTCGAGCCAGACATCCGAGTGTCGCGCGAGCGTGGAGGCTCCGTCGCCGGTGATGGCGACGGTCCGCACGCCGAGGCGTTTGAGCTGCTCCAGCAGCGGAAGCAGTTCTTCCGTCTCGCCGCTCTTGGAGATGAGGATCGCCACGTCGTTGCTCGAGACGATGCCGAGGTCGCCGTGCACGCTTTCCGTCGGGTGCAGGAAGGTCGCGGGCGTCCCCGTCGAGGTCATGGTTGCCGCGATCTTGCGCCCGATGAGCCCCGACTTTCCGACGCCCGCCACGATCACGCGCCCCTTGCTCGCCGCGATGAGGTCCACCGCGCGAGCGAACGGCTCGCCCACGCGCGACTCCGCCTCGGCGAGCGCGTCGCGCTCCAGGCGAACGACCCGCCGTCCGCGCGCGATGATCTCGTCCGGGGTCATGCGCCTTCCTCCGTCGCGGCGACGTAGCGCTCGACGGCGGCGGCCCATTCGCCGCGCGCGGTCAACAGCAGCTCTGAGAACTCGCGCACGGCACCGTACCCGCCCGCGCGCGTCAGGTGGACGGTTGCGACTTCCTTCACTTCCCTGGTCGCATTCGCCACGGCCACGGGCATTCCGACGACGCGCAGCACGGCGAGGTCGGGCAGGTCATCGCCGACGAACGCGGCGTCCGAGAGATCGATCTGGAACTGGGCGAGCATCTTCGCCAGGGCCGCGAGCTTGCGCGCCTTGGTGTCCTGCGCGACGGCATCCACCTTCAGTTCTTCCGCGCGCAGCCGCACGCTCTCCGATTGACGCCCGGTGATGATCCCGACCTTGATTCCCGCCTTGCGCATCATCCCGATGCCGATTCCGTCCTGGATCTCGTAGCGCTTGAGCTCGATGCGCTTGCCGTCCGCGTCGCCGAGGTAGATGCCGCCGTCGGTCATGACGCCATCGATGTCGAGCCCGACGAACTGCACGCGCTTGGCCGCCGCAGGCGCGATCATCGGCGTGCCGCCGACCAGATGTCGACCGCCCTGGCGATGAGGTTGTCGAGGCTCTCGAGCGGAATCATGTTCGGTCCGTCGCTCGGCGCATGCGCGGGATCCGGGTGCGTCTCGAGAAAGAGCCCGTTCGCGCCCGCCGCGACCGCGGCCAGCGTGAGCGGCGGGATCATTTCGCGCACGCCACCGCTGCTTCCATCCACGCCCTTGCCGGGCTGCTGCACCGAGTGTGTGCCGTCGAACACGACCGGGCAGTGCGTCGCCGCCTTCATCCGCGCGAAGTTCCTCATGTCGACGACGAGATCGCCGTAGCCGAAGAAAGTGCCGCGCTCGGTCACCGCGATTTCTTGCGCGGCGTGCCGGCCGGAGGCCTTGCGCCCTTCACTGACTTTCGAGACCGCGCCGGTCATCCCATCCGGCTGCAGCCACTGCCCCTTCTTCACGTTGACCGGCTTGCCGGTCGCGCCGGCCGCGAGCAGGAGGTCGGTCTGCCGGCACAGGAACGCGGGGATCTGCAGCACGTCGGCCACGCTCGCCGCGGCCTCGCACTGGTCGGGAAGGTGCACGTCCGTGAGCACGGGCAGTCCGGTACGAGCGCGCACCCGGTCGAGCGCCGCGAGTCCTTCGTCGAGTCCCGGCCCGCGATGCGCGTCGGGATTCGAACGATTCGCCTTGTCGAAGCTAGCCTTGAAGATGATGCCACCGGGCACCTTCTCCGCCAGGCGCGCGAGATGGTCGCCGACGCGAAACATCAGCTCGTCTCCTTCGACCACGCAGGGCCCCGCGATGAGGAAGAGGCGGTCTACGGGAAAGAGCGTTCGTCGGCCTTCCATTCAGTTCGCCTTGGCGAGGGGTGCCGCGGCGGATGACGCCGGCGCCGCCGCCACAACGGTGTTCCCCTGCCCGTCGCGCTTCCGCTTCGCCGTGACCGCCGCCGCGATGAACGCCGCAAAGAGCGGATGCGGGCGCGTGGGCCGGCTCTTGAGCTCCGGATGGAATTGGCACGCCACGAAGTGCGGATGATCGGGAAGCTCGATCATCTCGACCAGCGACGAGTCCGGTGAAAGTCCCGCCAGGCGCATTCCCTTTTCCTGGAACAGCTCGCGGAACTGGTTGCTCACCTCGTACCGGTGGCGGTGCCGCTCGCTGATCTCGGGCACGCCGTAGATGTCCGCCGCCTTCGAGCCCGGCCGCAGCCGGCACGGATACGCACCGAGCCGCATGGTGCCACCCATGTCCTGCACGTGCTGCTGGCTTTCCATCAGCGACACGACCGGATTGGAACACTCCGGCGCGAACTCGCTGGAATTCGAATCGTCGAGCTTGCACACGTTGCGGGCGAACTCGATGATCGCCACCTGCATGCCGAGGCAGATGCCGAAAAAGGGCGTGCCGCTCTCGCGCGCCGCCTTGATCGCCTCGACCATTCCCTCCACGCCACGCACGCCGAAGCCGCCCGGAACGAGCAGTCCGTCGAATCCGGCCATCAGCGCGCGCGCGGTTGCGTCGTCGGTGAAGAGATCGCTCGATGTCCACGCGATCTCGACGCCGACGTCGTTCGCGATGCCGCCGTGGATCAGCGCTTCCTGCACGCTCTTGTAGCTGTCGGCGTAGTCGGTGTATTTGCCGACGACGGCGATCCGGACCTTCGACGGCGGCTCCAGGACGCGCTGCACCATCAGCTTCCACGCCGAGAGGTCGGGCTCCGGCGTCTCGAGCCCGAGCTTGCGGCACACGAGATCGTCGAACCCCTGCTCGGCGAACGCAAGCGGAATCTGGTAGATGGTCCGCACGTCGCGGCTCTCGATGACCGCGCCGAATTCCACGTTGCAGAAGAGCGCGATCTTGCGTTTCACATCCTCGCTGAGCGGGCGCTCGGTGCGGCAGATCAGGACGTCGGGCTGGATTCCGATCTCCATCAGGTCGCGAACCGAGTGCTGCGTCGGCTTCGTCTTGACCTCGCTCGCCGCCGCGATGTAGGGCACGAGCGTGAGGTGGACGAACAACGCGTTCTCGCGGCCGACGTCGTGGCGGAATTGCCGGATGGCCTCGAGGAACGGCAGCGACTCGATGTCGCCCACCGTGCCGCCGATCTCGACAATCACCACGTCGTTCTCCGGCGCCATCCGGCGGATGGCCGACTTGATCTCGTCGGTGATGTGCGGGATCACCTGCACCGTGGACCCGAGGAATTCGCCGCGGCGCTCCTTCGTGATGACGTTCAGGTACACACGGCCGGTGGTGACGTTGTTCTGCTGCGAGAGGGGCCGGTCGATGAATCGTTCGTAGTGGCCGAGGTCGAGGTCCGTCTCGGCGCCGTCGTCGGTGACGAAGACTTCCCCGTGCTGGAACGGGCTCATCGTGCCCGGGTCCACGTTGATGTACGGATCGAACTTCATCATCGTCACGCGCAACCCGCGTTCGACGAGCAGCCGCCCCAACGACGCGGCGGCGATGCCCTTCCCAAGCGACGAGACCACGCCGCCGGTGACGAAAATGAACTTCGTGGAGTGCTGGGGCTGCGTCGGAGTGATGGGCATCAGGGTGTCCCGGCGGCTTGTCGTGATGGGTGGACCGAACTCCAGCGTGCGTTTGCTGCGGCGAGATCTTCTTCGGTGTCGATGCCAATCGCCGCCTGCGATTGCGGCACGACGGCGACGCCGATCGCGATGCCGTCGGCGAGCGCCCGGAGCTGCTCGAGCCGCTCGCAGATCTCGAGCGGGTGCGGAGGCAGCGACACCCAGCGGTTCAGCGCGTCGCGGGTGTACACATATATGCCGAGATGCTGCCGCACGAGGCCGTCGCGAACCGCGCGATCGGCCGCGTCACGCAGGAACGGGATCGGTGCGCGCGAGAAGTAGAGCGCGCGTCCGTTCGAATCGGTCACGACTTTGACCACGTCCGGATTCGAGAGGATCTCCGCGCCGGCGCGGCAGGCCGCAGTGCCCACGGAAAAGTCACCGGAGGTCACCTGCGCCAGCGCGCCGCCGACGGCTTCGGCGCCGATGAATGGTTCATCGCCCTGGACATTCACGAAGGTGTCGTACCCCCTGAACTCGGCCAGGTTGGCGACTTCCGCGACGCGGTCTGTCCCGGAGGCATGTGCCGTGCTGGTCACCGCGACGCGGGCGCCGGCCGAGCGGGCCGCACTGGCGACCTCGGTCGAATCGGTGGCCACCACGACGGCGTCGGCGAGTTTCATCGCGGACACACGCTCCCAGACCCTGACCACGAGTGGTTCACCGCCAAGCAGGCGGAGGGGCTTTCGGGGGAGTCTGGTGGCCCCCAGCCGGGCTGGGATCACGATCAAGGTGCTCATGGGAGCACCCTCGGCTGAGGCGGCGCGGATGCAAAATCCACGCCACGGAATATAGGACCGGGGGTCCGTTGGCGCAAAACCATGAGGGAAATCGGGTTCTGCGAGCGCCGGCGATGGGCGACGGGTGAGGGGCAATTTGGTGAGGAGCGACGCGCGAGGGGCGAGGAGACCGTCTCTTCGCCCCTTACTCGTTGCTCTTCGCCAAGTCGCCCCTCGCTCGTCGCTCGTCCCTGTTGTTCTCGTCGCCCTTCGCCATCCCGAGAAAATTCTGCAGAATGCGCTTTCCATGCTGGGTCAGTATCGACTCCGGATGGAACTGCACCCCCCACACGGGATGACTCCTGTGCCGCATGGCGTGGATTTCGGTTGGGTCGTCCACGGCGGTCGCGGTCACCTGCAGCGCCTCGGGCAGCGACGCTGCTTCCACTACGAGCGAGTGGTAGCGCATGACCTCGAGCGGGCTCGGAATGCCGTCGAACAAACCGGTGCCGTCGTGGCTGACCATCGACGTCTTTCCGTGCATCACGCCCCGTGGAGCGCGCACGACCTTGCCGCCGTACGCCTCGCCGATGGCCTGGTGCCCGAGGCAGACACCAAGGATCGGAATCGTCGCACCGTATCGCCTGATGAGGGCGAGGCAGATCCCCGCTTCCGCCGGCGTCTTCGGACCGGGGCTGATGACGATCGCAGTCGCGCCGAGCGCACCGACATCCTCGACCGCTATCGCGTCGTTGCGAATGACGCGCGGACTCGCCCCCAGCTCGCCGAGGTACTGGACGAGGTTGTAGGTGAACGAGTCGTAGTTGTCGATGACGAGGAGCATGCCGGAAACTACCGGATCGGCGTGCCCTTCTCAAAGTCGTACAGGGTCAGGAGTCGCAGCGTATAGTAGGCCTGCCAGTACGCGCGAAGCGCCGAGACGTAGGCCTGGAGCGCCGCGTCCTTCTCCTGCTGCGCGAGGTATAGCACGTCGAAGCCGATCCGGCCGATCACGTACCGGTTGTAGGCGACTTCGTAGCGCTTGGCGCCGACCGTATCGGCCTTGGCGGAAATGATCAGCACGCGGCGTGATTGACCGATTCCGAGCGCCGCGAACAGGGCGTTCTGCCCCGCCTGTGCGCGCAGGATGGCGTTGCTGCTGGTGATCCTGTCGCGATCGGCCTGCGCGGCCTGCACGTCGGCGGAGTGCGCGCCCCAGAGCACGAGGGGCGAATTGATCGACAGGGAGAACGCCTGTGCTTCGAGCGGGCTCGTGTACGCGTTGGACAGCTCAGGGGACGTCTGGTTGACGCCGTAACTCGCGACCACAGTCGCCCGGGGCCCGCCGCCCAGCCTGGCTTCCGCGATTCGCCGCCGCGCGTCGACGTCGTTGAACTCGAGCTGGGAGGTGAGCGACTGATTGTGCAGCGCCTGTTGTACCGCGACCACCGTGTCGACCGTAACGTCGGGAACGTCGGGGGTCACCACGATGTCGAGCGGGCTCGATGGCGCAACGTTGATTGCTATGCGCAGCGCCGCCAGCGCCCGGTTGAATTCGAGTTGCGCCTGGTCCACCGCGGCGCGGGCCCGCAACAGCGCGAGTTCGCTCTGCAGCAGGTCGTTCTCGCCGATCTTGCCGACTTCGAACCGGCCCTTGTTGAGCGTGTAGAGCGTGTCGTTGACCGCCGCGTTCGCGACCGCGTTGCGCAGCGTGAGGCGCGCGGAATAGAAGTCGAAGAAGACGCCAGTCGTCGCGATGGCGATGTTCTCGCGCTGCTCGAGGTACGTGCGTTCCGCGATGTCGATGGACAGCGTCTGTTCGCGGATCCCCCACCGCTGCTCGTTGGGCTGGAAGATCGGCTGGGTGAGCTGGAAGAGGAACGGCGTCGTCGCGAAATTCTTGTACTGCTGCGACCCCGACAGTTGCACCTGCGACACGAGCGACTGCACGGCGAGCGTGCCGCCGGTGAACGGGATCTGCTGCTGGAGTTGGAGTGCGAGGTTGGCGTTGGTCTGCTGGAGCGGCGTGAACAGCTGGGTTCCGTCCGGCTGCAGCACGCCGACGATCGACCGGTTGTACGATGGGACGTTGCCGTTGAGGCTGATCTGCGGCAGCAGCCTCGCGTTGAAGCCGCGGTTGCGCTGGCGCGCCCCCTCGCGCGACGAGAGGGCCATCCGCGCCTGCGGGCTCTGCCGCTGCGCCATCTCGATCGCCTGCTGCAGCGTGATCACCTGCTGGCCGTGCGCGACTGCGGCCGCGGCACATGTGCACGCGAGCGCGGCGCACGTCGCCAAGCGGCGAAGCCCTGGCGAGCTGGACGGGATGATCATTCGTACCGAAGACAGGTGATGGGGTCCTGCTGGGCCGCGCGATGCGCGGGGACGATGCCGAATGCGAGGCCGACCGTGCACGACACGCCGAATGCCACGGCCACGGACGTGAAGCTCACGATCGTGCTGATCGCGGCGAAACGCTGGATCCCCATGCTGATGGCCACGCCCACGATGATACCGGCCGTTCCGCCTGCGACACTGATCAGCACGGCTTCGCTGAGGAACTGGAAGAGGATGTCCTTCTGCGTGGCGCCGAGCGCGCGGCGGATGCCGATCTCCTTGATGCGCTCGAGGATCGACGCCAGCATGATGTTCATGATCCCGATGCCGCCGACGATCAGCGAGATCGACGCGATGGCGCCGAGGACGACGTTGAAGATGTCCTTCGTGTGCTGCTCCTGCTTGAGCAGCAGCTCGGGGACCGTGATCTCGTAGTCGATCACCGTGTTGTGCCGGCGCTCGAGCATCCGGCGGATGACGTCGGCCACGCTGGGCACGAACGCGGCGTCCTTCACGTTGACGATGATGCGGTCGAGCTGGTTGTAGTTCGTCCGTTCCGCGCGCGCGTCCGGATCTTCGGTGGCGTTGGGATCCGTGTTGAACTGCCGCGCGGCCGCCTCGATGTCGCGCTGCGTGACTTCGGCGCGATTGCGGAAGCGCAGCAGCATGGTGTGCACCGGGACATACACGTCGAGATTGGCGTCGCGAATGCCGAGTTTCTGCGCGTTGGACCCGGCCAGCTTGCGGTCGGCCAGCACGCCGACGACCGTGACCCACGTGTCGCCTACCTTGAGCGGCCGGCCGATCGGGTCTTCCGTCGTGAAGAAGCGCGTGCGCACGCCGTAACCGATGATGGCCACCGGGCGCCCCTGCTCCACTTGCGCGGGCGTGAACTGCGACCCGGCGAAGAGCTCGAGATTCATCAGCCGGAAATACGTCGTGTCCACGCCGACGAGCTTGCCGGTGCGTCGGCGCCCTTCGCGCGTGATCAGCGTGTTGAGCACCACCTCCGAACTGGCCGCGTCCACGTCGGGCACGGCCTCGCGGATCGCCATGGCGTCGCGCTCGGTGAGTCCGGGCGAGAACTTCTTCGGCTTCTTGTCGCCGTCGTCCTTCGCCTTTTCCTCCTTCTGCTCGACGATCGGCGTGATCATCACGTTGTTCGAGCCCAGCAGCTTCATCTGCGAGAGGATTTCGGATTCCGCGCCCTTGCCGATGGCGAGCATCGCGATGACCGAGGCGACGCCGAAGAGGATGCCGAGCGACGTGAGCGCCGCGCGCAGCTTGTTGTGGCCCACGGCCTCGATAGCCGTGCGCATGGAGAACGCGAAGTGCGCGATGAACGCCCCGCGCAGGCGCGCGAGCGATTCGCGGTCGAATCGCACTCCGGTCAGCCCTTCTTGGGGGTGGGCGCCGCGGTCTTTGGTGGCGCCGGGGTGGGTTTGACGGGAACGGTCTGGGCCGGCGGCGCCGCGTCGTCGCCGGGTTTCGCCTTGGGCACGTTCTTCGAGCCCGGGAGGCGCACCGGCGTGAGCTTGTCCTTGTTGGCCGGCGGCAGCAGCAGCACGCGGTCGTTCGCCGTCACGCCCCGCGTGACCACGACCTCGTTGTCGTTCATGGCGCCGAGCTCGACCTCCTGCTTGGTGACGCTCGCGCCGGACTTGAGGAAGACGTACGGGATCCCGGCGTCGGTGACGACCGCTTCGAGCGGCACAGACAGCACATCCTTGATGGCGTACGTCTGGATCAGGTTTCCGGTCGTCATGCCGGGCCGCAGCGTCGTGTCGGCCTGCTCGATCGACACCTTCACCTCGAACACCTTCGCGTCGGCGTTGGGGCGCTGCTCGCCCACGTTGGCGACCTGCACGATCTTGCCCGTGAGTTTCTTGGTCGCGTCGGCGTCGAGCGTCACCGTGACCGGTTGGCCGACGGAAAGCTTCCTGATGTCGATCTCGTTCACGTACGTGATCGACTCCATCTGCGTGAGGTCGGGAAGCGTCGCGACGGCGGGATCCCAGCTGCTGACCTGCGATCCGGCCACCCGTTTCTTGCCGTTCCATTCCTTCACGTAGATGACCATCCCGGGCGCGGGAGCCTTGATGGTGAACTGTCCCATCACATCCTGCACGACCTTGACCTTGGACTTCTGCCGGTCGAAATCCGCGCCCACCTCGCGCATCTTGGCCTTGGCCTGATCGGTCTTGGTCTTGTAGTCGAGCTTGCTCTGCGCCAGTGCGCGCTCGGCCTTCTCGTAGTCGATGTCGGCCTGCCGGCGCACGCTCGGCGCCTCGTACACGGCCTGCTCCTTGGCGAGCTTCTTCTCCTCCATCCCGAGTTCACCCGTGTGGATGTCCTCGCGCGCCTTGGAGAGGTTGAGCGTCGAGTCGAGCATCGCCTGCTCGTAGACGGCATCGGCCTTCGTCAGCGCGATCTGCACGTCGTTCAGCTTGGACGCGATCGTCGAGCGGTCGAGCTCGGCGACGACATCGCCCTCCTTCACCACCGTGCCTTCCGGGATGAGGGACGCGATCTTCATCTGGTATTGCTCGGCCTGGTTGGCGTTGGCCGGCACGGTGACCTGGACGAACTTCGGCGAGCGCAGCTCGCCCGACGACGTCACCACCACTTTGAAGTCGCCCTTCTTCACCTTGGCGACGAGCGCCTCGTCGCCACCCTTGGCGTCACGCGCGATGAGCCATGACGCGGAGCCGAGGACGAGCACGGCGACGGCAATGACCTGGAACCAGCGGCGGCGAATGAGGCGCTTCATGGTGCGCTCGGGTGATGGGGGCGGAGTGTATGGCCGCATCGATGCAGGTCACACTGCGTGCCATGACAGGGACTCACGAGGATGAGACACCGCAACCGGCGAATCAGTTGCATCGCCGCGACGGCGTCGAGGGACACGATGCACCCATTCCGTGGTTGGCGCATCGGCCTTAATCATCTCGTAACACGATCATAACGCGGCGATTAGGCCTCACGTCGCGTTGCTCCGGCGGTGCGAGACCGCGTATATCAGAGCCGCAGCGGCGCCACCCCAGAGGGCGGCCGCGCCAAGCCATCGATCCAGGCTCGGAACGCCGTTCACGCGAACCACGCCCGCCATCGCCGCGCTCGCGCCGTAGAATCCGGAGGTGATCGTCGTCATCGCGCGCGATACCTCCGGATAGCCCAACGTGAATGCGAGAATGCTCACGCCGGCGAAGATCAAGGGAGGCCCGGCGATCCAGACCAGCGGAGTCCGCGCGCCGATCGCGGCCGCTGACGCGAATAGGTATGCGATCGTCGCTGCCGTGAACGGAACCAACAGCTCCCAGGCCCTGACGATCGAATGCGAGGACGGAGTCTTCCCCACGATGCGCCGAGTAATCGCATCGATCGCCATGACGAATGCCAGCCAGCACGCCGTGACGAGAATCAGCCACACCCAGCCGGCGAAGGTCCGGGTCAGGGCATGATTCGCGCGGGCCATCGGCATCGACCAGTGATAGGCGCGCCGAGCCGGATCCTCCTCATTCCACATCGCGAGGGGGAGCAGAAGCGCCATGCACGCGAAGATCGCAGACACTTCCGTCGAGTACGAAAAGTCCAGCGTCGCGCGCCCGGCGTGCGCCAGGTTCGTCTCGCGGGCGGAAAGCGCGACCCGGATCGCGACGCCACCGTAAAGTGCCAGCATCACGAACAGCAGCGCGCCCGTCGTCCGCAGCCGGAGCCCGACGGTACGTACTTGCTCCCATGCGATCGCATGCCAGCGCGGCGTCGCGTGCAATGAAATGGCGGTCATGAGACGGTCTCCAGCGTGTTGAGAGATTCCGTGGTTGCGTCGTGGCTGCCGGCCGCGCCACGGCCGCTCGCGCCGAGTCCCCGTGAAGTGAGGAGCGCGAGAGTCGCGTGGCCCAGGCTGAGAGTCGCGCTCTCGCGCACCGTCGCGCCGGAGGCCTGAAGAGTGCCGATGACCTCCGACTCTTCCCCCCACACGGTCCAGTCGAGCTCGCGCTCAGTCGTGGAGCGACGCAGCGCAGCCGCGCCGAGGAGGGCCCCGCCCTGCCAGCCCGCTGGAATCTCCGCGGTGTAGCGGCGCAATCCGCGATGCAACGCCTCCAACGGCAGCTGCGCCAGCAGGTGACCGTCCTTCAGCATGCCGATGTGATCGGCAAACTGGTCGAACTCCGACACGTGATGCGTGCACAGGAGCATCGTGGTCGGTGTGTCAGCCAGGTGATCGATCAGGACGCCGATGGCCTCGTCTCGCATGACAGGATCGAGGCCGTCCGTCGGCTCATCGAGAATGAGCATCGGCGGTCGGTGCGCGAGCGCCATGGCCAGGTGCACACGGCGCCCCTGCCCCTTGGAGAGCGTCCCCATCTTCTGGTCCAACCTGAGATCGAACGCCTGGAACAGCCGCTTGGCGTAGGCGGCATCCCAATTCGGGAAGTAGCTGGCATGATGCTCGAGCAATCTCCCCACGCGCATCCACGCATAGCCCCAATCCAACTGCTCGGGCACGTAGCCGACGTTGGCGCGCACCTGCGCCGCCTGCCTCTGAGGATCGAGGCCCAGAACCTCGGCGGTGCCGGACGTCGGACGCAGGAGATCGAGCAGGATCTTGATCGTCGTGCTCTTCCCCGCGCCGTTCGCTCCGACGAGCAGGTACACCGCGCCCGCGGGCACCTGCAGCGCGAGGTCGTCGAGCGCCTGCACCGACTTGAATCGCTTCGAGAGCGACCGCGTCGACACGGCGAGATCGGAGGCCGACAGGTCGGTAGGCAGAGGACTGCGCATCATGTAGCTACCTGGAGTGTGTGGAAGACGAGTTGCGAATCGCCTGTATGAGTTCCTCGGCGCCGAGTCCGTTCCGGTGCGCGTCGCGCAGCGCGCGGGCGGCGACCTCGCGCGCCAGCGCACGCCGCTGCGTTCCGTTCATGCTCGCCTTCACGACGAACGTGCCCTGACCTCGACGAACCTCGACGACGCCCTCGCGCTCGAGTTCGCGATAGGCCTGGCTGACGGTGTTGGGATTGATGCGCAGCTCGCCTGCGAGCTGCCGCACGGACGGGAGCGCGTCGTCGACCGCCAGGTTGCCCAGCACGAGCGCGCGCCGCACGTCGTCGACGATCTGCACATACAGCGGCCGGGGGTCGTTCGCGTCGACGGAAATGAGCATTGGTTTTCGAGGCTTGGTGTATTAGCGCACCAGTACACTATGGCGGTACGCCAGGTATGTCAATGGCCGGATCTTTCTCGCTTGTCGGAGGGAATGGCGCGCCGATCGGTCACCACGGTCCTGGAAAAGCTCTGAGCATCAAAGCGCTGAGCTCCCAGCGGACAGCGCTTGGCTGCGAGAAACAGCTACCCGCGGGGATGGAACTGCTTATGAACCGATCGCAGATACTCGCGGTCCACATGCGTGTAGATCTGCGTCGTCGAGATATCCGCATGGCCGAGCATCTCCTGTACGGCGCGCAGGTCGGCGCCTCCCTCGAGCAGATGCGTCGCGAACGAATGCCGCAGCGTGTGCGGGCTCACGTGCTTCTCGATTCCCGCGAGCTTCACATACTTCCTCAGGATCTTCCACGCGCCCATGCGTGACAGCGGCTTGCCGCGCGCGTTCAGGAAGAGCCGCCCCTTGCCTTCGCCGCGCTCGAGCCGTGGGCGCAGCTCGCGCAGATACATCCCCACGGCGCCGATGGCCGCGCGGCCGACCGGGACGAGCCGCTCCTTGGAGCCCTTGCCGAATACGCGCAGCACGCCGTCGTCAAGCATGAGATCCTGAACGCCGAGATCGATCCACTCGCTCACGCGCAGGCCGGCTCCGTACGCCAGTTCGAGCATCGCACGATCGCGGAACACGAGCGGCTCGTCGAGCGAAACCGAAGCGAGCAGGCGACTCACCTCGTCGACTGTCAGGACTTCGGGCAGCGTGCGCCACTTCCGCGGCGTCTCGAGGCGCTCGCTCGGATCGCTCTGCATCTGCCCTTCGCCGATCATGAACTTGAAATAGGTCCTGGTCGCCGACACGGAACGCCTTATGCTGGCAGGCGATAGGCCAATGTCCTTCAAGTGATAGACGAAGTCCCTGAGCAGGGCGGGCGTCAGCGCGGCCGGCGCGCCAACCCCTTTCGTGGCGCACCAGACCGCCAGGCGCGCGAGGTCGTGGTCATAGGCCTCGAGTGTGCGCGCCGACGCGCCCTCCTCGAGTGCGAGATACTCCTGGAATCGCTCCAGCTGGAAGGCGCGCGCGTGGTTGTCGCCTGCGTCGCCCGGCACCTCAGTCGCCCTTCGACTCCGGCGTCTCCAGCGCCACCACGGCCGATTCGGCCGTCCGCTCCGCGGCGAGCACTTCGGCGAGGCGTTCGGCGGCGCGGCGGCGAACCACGATGATCACCACGATGGCGAACAGCACGGCCGCGACGAACGCGACGACGCCGACGCGCCGTGCGAAATGGCGCACGACCGCCTGCATGACGGCCCAGTCGTCACCCACGCGGAAGGCGATCCATGCGATCGCGCCGTACCAGATCGACGACGCCAGCAGGAACACGGCCGCCGTGCGCACCGGAGGGACGCGCAGGGCGCCCGCCATCGGCGGCGTCACCGCGCGGAACACGGGGAGAAAGCGGCTCACGAAGAGCGCGGTCATCCCGTAGTGCGAGTACATCGCCTCGAGCCGCTTCTCGACGTTGTCGATGCCCGCCTTGCGAAGCCGCGCGTGCAGCCATCTTGCGCCGAAGCGGCGCACGATCGCGTACACGACCATCGCACCGGCCACGCTCCCGGCGACGATGCACGCGGCCGTGACCGGGAGGCTCGCTCCGCGTCGCGCCGCGAGAAAGCTGCCGAGGGCGACCATCACGTCGGCGGGCACCGGCGGAAAGATTCCCTCGATGAATGCGGCGAGGCCGAGCAGCGCGTACAGCGCGCCGATCGGAATGGTTGCGATCCAGTCGCTGACGCTGGCCAGGAAATCCGTCATGACTCAGAGCGCTTCGAGCGTCGCGACGGCGATGACGGCAAGGCCCTTCTCCTTGCCGATCCAGCCGAGCTTCTCGTTCGTCTTCCCTTTCACCATCACCGCGCCCGTTTCGATGCCGAGCGCCTTCGCGAGTCTTGAGCGCATCTCGTCGCGGTACGGGCCGATCTTCGGGCGTTCGCAGATTACGGAAATGTCGGCCTGTACGGGCGTCCAACCGGCCGCCCGCACGCGGTGCAGCGCGAGATGCAGCATCTCGATCGAGTCCCGTCCCTTGTTGGCCGGGTCCGAATCGGGAAACATCTCGCCGATGTCGCCGACGCCTGCGCCGCCGAGGATCGCGTCGGTGAGCGCGTGCGCGACCGCGTCGCTGTCGGAATGCCCCACGAGCTTGAATGGCGCGGGGATCCGGACGCCGCCAAGCACGACGCCGGTTCCCTCGGCGAAGCGATGCGAATCGTATCCGATCCCCACGCGCGTCTTCACTGCCCGGACCTCACGCCGCGGCCGTCGCGGCGGCTTCGATGATCTGGTAGTCCTGCCTCCGCCGGCGCGGAGTGAAGCCTGCCTCGCGAATGAGCCGCTCCATCTCGGCGATCGACGTGTGATACGTCGTGTTCGCGGCCGACACCACGTTCTCCTCGAGCATGAGCGAGCCGAAGTCGTTGCAGCCGAAGTGGAGCGCCGTCTGGCCGACCTTCAGCCCCATCGTAACCCAGCTCGCCTGCAGGTTCGGAATGTTGTCGAGCACGACTCGCGCGAACGCGGTCGTGCGCAGGTAATCCACCGCGTCCGTCTTCGGCTGCGCGCGCATGGTCGGGGTGTTCTCCGGCTGCAGCGGCCAGCAGATGAAGGCGGTGAATCCGCCCGTCCGGCTCTGGAGGTCGCGGAGGCGCTGGAGGTGCTCGAAGCGCTCGTCGAGCGTTTCCCCGATGCCGTACATCATCGTGCACGACGTCTTCAACCCTTCCCCGTGGGCGATCTCCATGATTTCGAGCCAGCGGTCAGCGCCGGCCTTCTTCTTGGCGACCTGGTCGCGCACGCGCTGGACGAGAATCTCGCCGCCGCCGCCGGGAATCGAGTCGAGCCCCGCCTTCACGAGCTCGCGGATCACGTCCACGGCCGGCATGCGATACAGCGTGCTCCAGAAATCGACTTCACTCGGGCTGAAGCCGTGCACGTGGATCGGGTGGTGCCGCTTGATGTAGCGCAGCAGGTCGAGATACCACTCGAACGGGATGTACGGGTTGTGGCCGCCCTGGATCAGGATCTGCACGCCGCCGAGGGCCTTCACTTCGTCGATCTTCGCGCCGATCTGTTCGTAGCTGAGCGTCCAGCCCTCGTCGTGCTTCGGACGGCGATAGAATGCGCAGAAGCCGCAGTCGGCGACGCAGACGTTCGTGTAGTTGATGTTGCGGTCGACGATGTATGTGACGACGCCGTCGGGATGCAGGGCGCGGCGCACACTGTCGGCCTCCGCTCCGAGCTCCAACAGAGGGGCTCGCTTGAACCAGTCCGCTAGATCGCGCATGTGCAGACCGAAGACGGAAGACCGAAGACCGAAGATGGAAGATGGAAGATGGACATCAGGCGGCCGAGAGGAAGGAGAGGCGGCCGGGTGCGACCTTGCCGGCGACGGTCAAGCGGCGATAGAACTCGGTCAGGCCGCCGAGATGCGGGTAGCTCAAGCCGAAGTCGAGGCCGCTCAGGTATTCGTTGCACGCGTCCAATGGCACGCCGGTACTCTCGTGCGCTTGCGCGGCAAGGATGTCCAAGTGCGCGAGGCCCCAGTTCCTCGATTCGATCAACGACGCGTGAACCGCGAGCGCCTTCTGCGTGTCGGCGGTGCGCTGGGCGACCCAGACGGCGAACACGAACGGCAGTCCCGTCCACTTCTTCCATTCGAGACCGAGGTCGTACACGTACTCGTACGGGGATTCGATCGCGCCGGTGCCGAGCATGAGTGCCGCGTCGCCGATCACAAGGCGCGCGACCACGGACGGGTCGAGATCGGGTGCGCGAAGATCGGATGCCTCGGCGTCGCCGGCGACGAAGGCTGGCTTCCCCTTCCACACGCTCTCGAATAGGAGCTCGAGGAGGTGTACGCTGGTCATCGAACTGCGGCTCACGAGCACTTGTTGCCCGCCGAGTTCCTCCGCCGGGCGCCGCGAGAAGAGCATGACGCTGCGCACGGGGCCGTCGCACGAGATCGCGAGATCGGGAAGCAGCAGGTAGCGGTCCCAGTTGCACGCGTATTCCACCGCCGACACGACGCTCACGTCGAGCGTGCCGGCGGCCATGCGCGCGTTGAGCGCGGTGGGCACCCCGTCCACGAGTTCGGCCGCGAGCGAGACGACGCCGCGATCGACCGCCCCGTACACCGGGTAGCAGTTGATGTAGGGAATCCGGCCGACGCGCATGGTCACGCGACCTGCGCCGCGGGCTCGTGCGCGTCGAACACGCGGAGGACGTTGTAGAACGAGTCGCGCTCCGCGGGGATCTTCCCCGCTCCCCGGATGAGCGCGAGCAGCGCGTCGAGCGTCATCCCCTGCGGCGTGTGCGCGCCGACGGCGTGGTAGATCTTCTCGCGCACCACCGTGCCCTCGAGGTCGTTGACGCCGAAGTGCAGCGAGAGCTGCGACAGCGGCTGCGACACCATGATCCAGTGCGACTTGATGTGCCGGAAGTTGTCGAGGAAGAGCCGCCCGACGGCGAGCATCTTGAGGTCGTCCACGCCTCCCGTGGCGGTTCCCGCGCGTCCGAGCTCGGCGCCGAGCGCGTTGTCGTCCGGATGATATGCGAGCGGAACGTAGGCGAGGAACCCGCCGGTCTCGTCCTGCAGGTCGCGCAGCATCGTGAGGTGATCGACGCGGTCGCCGTGGGTCTCCACGTGCCCGTAGAGCATGGTGCAGTTGGTGCGGATGCCCAGCTCGTGCGCCGCGCGGTGCACGCCGATGTAGTCGGCGCCCGCGAGCTTCTTGCCCGCGATCTGCTCGCGCACGGCGGCACTGAACGTCTCGGCGCCGCCGCCCGGCATCGTGTCGAGGCCGGCCTCGCGCAGGGCGATCAGCACGTCGCGCCACGTCATCTTCTCGATGCGCGCGATGTGCGCGATCTCGACGGCGGTGAGCGCCTTGATGTGCACGTGCGGGAAGTTCGCCTTCAACGCGCGAAACATTTCCTGGTAGTAGGCGAGCCCCGCCTTCATGTCGAGCCCGCCCACGATGTGGAACTCTTTCGTCAGGCCGTCGGCGGCGCTCGCCGCCTCGGCGAGCACCTGGTCGAGCGTGTAGCGGTACGCCCCCGCCTCCTTCGGGAGACGGGCGTAGCCGCAGAACGTGCAGGTCGTCCGCAGGACGCAGACGTTGGTGGGGTTGATGTGCTGGTTGGCCGCGAAGGTGACGGTGTCGCCGTTCTTCGCGCGATTCACGCGGTCCGCCATGGAGCCGATCGCAATGAGGTCGTTCGACGCGTAGAGCGCGAGCGCGTCCGCGGCGTCGAGCCGTTCACCGGCGGTGACCTTCTCCGCGATGCGCGTGATGACCTTGTCGGCCACGAGTGGACCTACTCCGTGAAGCGCCGGATTGCCAGGCAGGCGTTATGGCCGCCGAATCCGAACGAGTTGCTGAGCACGGCGTCCACGCGCCGCTGCACCGGCGTGTTCGGCGTGTAGTCGAGGTCGCACTCGGGATCCGGCGTCTCGTAGTTGATCGTCGGCGGAACGATGTTGTGCTGGATCGCGAGCGCGCCCAGGATGAACTCGACGGCGCCTGCGGCTCCGAGCATGTGGCCCGTTGCGCCCTTGGTGGAGCTGACGCTGACCCCGGCCGCGTGCGACCCGAAGACCGCCTTGATGGCCTTCGTCTCGTTGAGGTCGTTGGCCGGCGTGGACGTGCCGTGCGCGTTGATGTACTGCACGCCGCTCGTCTCGATCCCCGCGTCCCTGAGCGCGCGGCGCATGGCCCGCTGTGCGCCCTCACCTTCCGGCGCCGGCGCCGTGAGGTGGTGCGCGTCGGCGGTGGCGCCGTACCCGACGACCTCGGCGTAGATGCGCGCGCCCCGGCGCTGTGCGTGGGAGAGCTCCTCGAGGATCACGACCCCGGAGCCCTCCCCCATCACGAACCCGTCGCGCGCGGCGTCGAACGGGCGGCTCGCCGTGGCCGGGGATTCGTTCCGCTCGGAGAGCGCCTTCATGTTGCAGAAGCCGCCGATGGACATCGGCGTAACCGCTGCCTCGGACCCACCGGCGATGATCATGTCCGCGTCGCCGTACTGAATGGTGCGCGTCGCCTCGCCGATGGCGTGGGCGCTCGTGGCGCACGCCGAGACCATGCCGAAGTTCGGTCCCTTCGCCTGGAATCGCATGGACACCACCCCGGCCGCTATGTCCGCGATGAACCTTGGGATGAAGAACGGCGAGATCTTGCTCTGACCCCGCTCGCGATAGACGTCGTGCTCGTCCTCGAAGCTGCGAAGCCCGCCGATGCCGCTTCCGATGATGACGCCCGTGTCTTCCGGGACGTACCCCCGCCCCTCGCCGAATCCCGCGTCGTTCATCGCCTGCACGGCGGCCGCCATGGCGTACTGCGTGAAGGCATCCGTGCGCTTCACCTCCTTGCGGTCCATGCAGCCGAGCGGGTTAAAGTCCTTCAATTCACAGGCGAACCGGACGGGCCAGTTCGAGGCGTCGAATTTCGTGATCGGCGCCGCCCCCGACTTGCCCTCGAGGATGGCGGACCACGTCGTCGCGACGTCGTTGCCGACGGGCGTGACGCACCCGATCCCGGTCACGACGACGCGACGCTTCATCAAGCGCCGATCTTCGTGTCCAGGTACTTGATCGCGTCGCCCACGGTCCGGAGCTTCTCCGCGTCCTCGTCGGGGATGTCGATGTTGAACTCCTTCTCGAACTCCATGACCAGCTCGACGATGTCGAGGCTGTCGGCGCCGAGATCCTCGATGAAGCTCGCTTCGTTCGTGAGCTTCTCACGCTCGACACCGAGTTCCTTTTCGATGATGTCCTTCACCTTCGCTGAATGATCAGCCATGACTCAAATCCTCGGTGCGTTGGGGGGTGGAACGACCTGCGGAAATATAGTTGGAAGGGTGCTTCTTCGTCACATCACCAAGCCCCCGTCCACCACCAGCACCTGGCCGGTGACGTAGGAGGCGTATTCCGAGCACAGGAAGGCCGTGGTCCACGCGATGTCGGCCGGCGTCCCGAGCCGCGCCAGGGGAATCTGGGTGAGGAGCGCCGAGCGGGCCTCCGCCGTCATCGCACCCGTCATGTCCGTCTCGATGAATCCCGGCGCGATCGCGTTGCAGAGAATGTTGCGGGAGGCCAGCTCCTTGGCCACCGACTTGGTCAGCCCGATCAACCCGGCCTTGCTCGCGGCGTAGTTGGTCTGCCCCTTGTTTCCCATCAGGCCGACGACGCTCGAAATGTTCACGATCCGGCCCCAGCGGCGCTTCATCATGCCGCGGCTCGCGGCCCGGATGGCGAGAAACGCCGACCGGAGGTTCGAGTCGAGGACGGCGTCCCAGTCCTCGTCCCTGATGCGGAGCATCAAGTTGTCTTTCGTGATGCCGGCGTTGTTCACGAGGATATCGAGGGCGCCGAACTCCTTTTCCACGTCCTCGACGAGCGCCAGCACCTCGGCGGGACGCGTGACGTCGCAGGCGAAGCCGACGGCGCCCGGTGTCTCGAGGGCGACGGCGTCCGCCTTCGCCTTGTCGCGTCCCACGACCGCCACCCGCGCGCCGCACGCCGCGAGCGTGCTGGCGATCGCGCGCCCGATGCCGCGCGTGCTGCCGGTCACGAGCGCGCTCTTTCCCGTCAGATCGATCTTCATGCTGATACCCGCTCGAGAAGGGTGTGCACGTCGGCGACCGTGCCGCAGCTCATGGCAGGATGGTCGGGAGCGAGGCGCTTGAGAAGCCCGGTGAGGACGTTGCCCGGCCCCATTTCGACGAAGAGCGCTCCCGGGTACAGCGCTGCCATGGCCTGAACGACCTGCACCCATCGCACGGGACTCGTGAGCTGTGTGAGCAGCAGGGCGCGCGCCTCCGCGGGCGCGGTGACCGGCGCCGCCGAGACATTCGAGTACACGGGCCAGTCGGCCGTTGCGAAGCGTGCCGACGCGAGAGACGACCGCAGTCCCTCGGCCACCGGCGCCATGAGCGGCGAGTGAAACGCGCCGCTCACGGCGAGCCGCACCACGCGCTTCGCGCCCGCGGCCTTTGCCAGCTCCATCGCGCGCTCCACTCCCGCGGTCTCGCCCGACACGACCACCTGCTCGCGGGCGTTGTAGTTGGCGGGCACGACCTCGCCCGCGGCGCTCGCTTCGCGGCAGATCTCCTCGATCGGCCGGTGCAGCTCGCCGAGGATCGCGGCCATCGCCCCTGGGCGGCTCACCCCCGCGTCGAGCATCAGCTCGCCCCGCTTGCGCACGAGCCGCACGGCGTCCTCGAGCGAGAGCGCGCCGGCCGCGTGATATGCCGTCAGTTCTCCGAGCGAATGACCCGCCGCGGCGCGAACGTGCGGGGCGACTGCGCCCTTCGTGACCGCCCAGACCGCGGCGCCGTGCGTCAGCAGAGCCGGCTGGGCGTTGTGCGTCTGCGTCAGCTCGTCGGCGGGTCCGTCAAAGGCGAGCGTGCTGATGCTCGTGCCCAGCGCGGCATCGGCGCGGTCCCAGACCTCGCGCGCTGCGGGAAAGGCCTCGGCGAGGTCTTTCGACATGCCGGGCTTCTGCGAACCTTGGCCGGGGAACAGCAGGAGGATTTCCAAACGGGTAATCGGTAGTTGGTCGTTGGCTATTGGTATTTCGTCAACCGCCGTCCGTCATTGGCCGTCTCCCATCCAGCATCTAGCGTCTGCCGTCTGCCGTCTGCTAGAACCTCACGACCATGCTGCCCCAGGTGAACCCCGCCCCGAACGCGACGAACATCACGATTGTCCCGTCCTTGACGCGACCCTGCGCGATGGCCTCATCGAGCGCGATCGGGATCGACGCGGCCGAGGTATTCCCGTACCGGTCCACGTTCACGAAGACCTTCTCGCGCGGCACGTTCGCGTGCTTGGCGGTGGCCTCGATGATACGGAGGTTCGCCTGGTGCGGGATGAGCAGGTCGATGTCGCTCGACGACAGCTTCGCGCCGTCGAGCGCGCGGTCGCACGCGTCGGACATCGAGCGCACCGCGTTCTTGAACACCTCGCGCCCCTTCATGTGCACGAAATGCGAACCCTCGGCGAGGATCTCGGCCGTCATCGGCTCGGCGGCGCCGCCCTTCGGCCGGTGGAGCAGGTTCGCGAGCGTGCCGTCGCTCCTCATGTAGCACGAGAGGATGCCACGCTGCTTCGTGCTGCGCGTCAGGACGCACGCGCCCGCTCCGTCGCCAAAGAGGACGCAGGTATTGCGGTCCTTCCAGTTCACGATGCGGCTCAGCAGTTCCGCGCCGACGACGAGGATCGTCTCGGCATTGCCGGCGGCCATCATCGCTTCGGCGACCTGCATGCCGTAGAGCCAGCCGCTGCACGCGGCGTCGACGTCGAAGGCGACCGCGCGCGTCGCCCCCAGCGCCGCCTGCAGTTCAACGGCCGCGGAGGGCAGAAGGCGGTCGGGCGAGCAGGTGCCGACGATGATCATGTCCAGCTCGGCGGCCGTCACGCCGGCGACGGCCATCGCCTTGTGGGCCGCTTCGGCGGAGAGCGACGTCAACGACTCGCCCGGTCCCGCGATGTGGCGCTCGCGAATGCCGGTGCGCTCGCGAATCCACTCGTCGCTCGTGTCGATCCCCATCGCCGCGAACTCTTCGTTGCGGAGCACGCGCTTCGGCACGGCATGGCCCGTCCCGGCGATCATGACCCAGGGGCGCTGCTTCATCGGGGCCCCGGCGGCGTCACGAGGAGATTCATGCGACCCCCTGATGCGCTGTCGCGCGGCGCGCGATCCGCTGTCCGATGTGCGCGCTCATTCCGGTCTCGAATGTGCGGACCGCCACGTGCAGCGCGTTGCGGATTGCGGTGGCCGATGAGCTCCCGTGAGCGATGATGCTCACGCCGCGCACACCGAGCAAGGGCGCTCCCCCGGTCGTCGCATAGTCGAGCGTCTCGAGCGCCGCCGCCAGCACGTCGCCGCCCACGAGGCCGCGCTCGCCGATCAGTTTCACGATCATCGGAGCGACCGACTCGTAGAACTTGAGGATCACGTTGCCCACGAACCCGTCGCATACGACGACGTCCACCGGGCCCCGTGAACTGGCGCCCAGCGGAAGGTCGCGCCCCTCGACGTTGCCGTGGAAATTCAGCCCCGCGGCCGCGAGCAGCGCGTGCGCCTCCTTCACCACCGCGTTGCCCTTCTCCGGCTCCTCGCCGATCGAGAGCAGCCCCACGCTCGGATTCGTCCGGCCGAGCACATCTTCGGCGTAGACGCAGCCGAGGCGCGCGAACTGCAGCAGCTCGTCCGCGGAGCAATCGACGTTCGCACCCGAGTCGAGCACGACGATCGGAATGCGGGCCGTCGGGAACAGCGTCGGGATGGCGGGCCGCGTGAGCCCGTCGTGCAGCCGGAAGATGAAGATCGACGCGGCCATCTGCGCGCCGGTGTTGCCCGCCGAAACGAACGCATCCGACTCGCCATCGGCCTGCATGCGTAGTCCGACGACCATCGAGCTCGCGTTCTTCCCGCGGATGGCGACCGTCGGCTTGTCCGACATCTCGATGACGTCCGGCGCGTGGACGACCTGCAGCCGCTCGGCGTCGTGCGCGCGCCCGGCGAAGTCGCCTGCGAGCTGGCGCTGCAGTTCGGAGCGAATCACCTCCTGCCGTCCGACGAGCTGGATCGCGTGTCGCGATCCGAAGTCGCCAAGAGCGAGCAACGCGCCCGCGACGGTCGCCGCGGGCGCGCGATCACCTCCCATCGCGT